>JACCDJ010998935.1_pt1 | contig 11725 bp, 10 predicted proteins | sample 7444481 | NCBI WGS metagenome assembly JACCDJ01 (sample SAMN15323435, study PRJNA562643) | freshwater metagenome | isolation source: river surface water | place: USA:Blue River Watershed | collected 2017-08-15 | reverse complement strand
GAGCGAGTGAGTCATCAACATCGGCCTTGATACGCTGAAGCGCATCCAGGAGCATCTTGTCCGTATCCTGCAGCGTGACAGTAAGGTCTTGCATGTAGGGCTTGGCATCCTTGTCCGGATCGTAACGATAGATCTGAAATTTGACTGTGCGTGTCATGGTATGTGCAGCCTTAGAAAGTACGAGCCTTGGGCTTGAAAGTTTCAACGGTCAACGGCTGGGTGACCACCGGTTTGTAATCAAGACGATTACCTTCGGAGAACCACAGCGAGTGCTTCATCCAATTCTCGTCGTCACGCTTTTCGAAATCACGGTGCGCATGCGCGCCGCGAGATTCTTTGCGCGCAGCCGCCGATACGATGGTTGCTTTGGCTGTCTCGATCAGATTATCAAGCTCGAGTGCTTCGACCCGGGCGGTATTGAATACCTTGGATTTATCCTTGAATGAGACGTGCTTGCGACGCTCGTCGAGCTGCATGATTTCTTTCGAACCCTCATCGAGCAATTCCTGCGTGCGAAACACACCGCAGTAGTGCTGCATGGTCTTGCGGATGTCGTTGGCAACGTCCTGTACGCGCTCCGAACCGGTCGATGCTTCGAGATGGGCGAGGCGCGACAACGCAAGATCAGCACCATCCGCAGGCAGTGACTTGTGGCTCTGTTCCTTGAGTTTGCTCGCAACGATGTGATTACCTGCAGCGCGACCAAACACCAGCAGATCGAGCAGCGAGTTGGTACCGAGACGATTGGCGCCATGCACCGATACGCAAGCGCATTCACCGATGGCATACAAGCCACGCACGATTTCCTGCTTGCCGTTTTTAGGCGCAACCACCTGACCGTGGATATTGGTCGGAATACCCCCCATCTGATAGTGAATCGTAGGCACGACGGGAATCGGCTCTTTGGTCGCGTCCACGTTCGCAAACTTGTGACCAATTTCAAGGATGGACGGCAAACGCTTGCGGATGGTGTCCGCGCCGATATGACGCAAGTCGAGCAGCACGTGATCTTTCTTGGGTCCGCAGCCACGCCCTTCTTTGATCTCCTGATCCATCGAGCGCGACACGAAGTCGCGCGGTGCGAGATCCTTGAGCGTTGGTGCATAGCGTTCCATGAAACGCTCGCCTTCGCTATTGATCAGGATACCGCCCTCGCCGCGCCCACCCTCGGTAATCAGCACACCTGCACCTGCAACCCCGGTTGGGTGAAACTGCCAGAACTCCATGTCTTCCAAAGGCAGACCGGCACGCGCCGCCATGCCCATGCCATCACCGGTGTTAATGAAGGCATTGGTCGATGCGGCCCAGATGCGCCCTGCACCACCCGTGGCGAATACAGTGGTTTTTGCCTCGAGCACCATGACTTCGCCGGTTTCCATTTCCAGCGCCACGACGCCGACGACATCCCCTTCGGCGTCGCGCACCAGATCAATCGCCATCCACTCAACAAAGAAATGCGTCTTTGCGCGCACATTGCGCTGATACAGGGTATGCAACATGGCATGACCGGTACGGTCGGCTGCCGCGCAAGCGCGCTGCACAGGCTTTTCACCGAAGTTGGCGGTATGCCCACCAAACGGCCGCTGATAAATCGTGCCATCGGGATTACGATCGAAAGGCATGCCGAAGTGCTCCAGCTCATAGACGACCTTGGGCGCTTCGCGACACATGAACTCAATCGCATCCTGGTCACCGAGGTAATCGCTGCCCTTGATGGTGTCAAACATGTGCCAGTACCAGCTGTCTTCGGACATGTTGCCTAGAGATGCACCGATACCACCCTGCGCTGCCACCGTGTGCGAGCGTGTCGGGAAAACTTTGGAGAGCACGGCAACATTGAGGCCGGCTTCGGCGAGTTGCAAGGATGCGCGCATACCAGAACCGCCGGCACCGACGATAACGGCATCGAAGCGACGCGAAGGAATGCTGGATTTGATGGATGCCACGATTACACTCTCCAAAGAATCTGAACGGTCCAGCCGGCACATCCCACCAGCCAGAGTATCGTCAATGCCTGCAGCAGAAGTCGCACGGCGACCGGCTTCACATAGTCCATCCAGATATCTCGCATGCCGACCCAGACGTGGTAGTACAAGGAGAGGAAGGTCACGAATGCGAGCATCTTGAACCACTGCTGTGCGTACAGTCCGGCCCAGCCCTCATAGCTGAAGTCGGACGCACCGAAGAAAAGCACCAGCAGTACTACCGTGAACACCGCCATCACGATCGCGGTAACACGCTGAGCAAGCCAGTCTCTCAATCCGTAGTGCGCACCAACGACTAAGCGCTTGGGTCCGATATTGTTGTTAGCCATCTCAGAATGCTCCGAACAGTTTGAGTGCAACCATGAGCGTCAGTGGCACGCTCACCCAGAACACCACGTGGGCAGATTTGCGCGCTTCCTCTTTCGACAGGCCGATGTGCGCATCCATGATCAGATGACGTATGCCACCGCAAAAATGATGCAGATAGCCCCAACTGACTGCAAGGATGAGCAGCTTCACGAACCAATGACTCGTAAAGCCCTTGAGAGAATCGAAGGAGATCTCGGAGGTAATGCTGAGGTCAAAGAGGTAAAGAATGAAGGGCAGCAGCAGAAACATCATCGCGCCACTGACACGATGCAGAATCGACACCACACCCGCAGCGGGCAAACGATAACGAATGATCTGCAAGACGTGAATGTTCGTGAAACGTCTCGGCGTGCTTGATTCAGACATGTGCTTCTTCTCCAACGGTTTTCTGTGTCCAGTCCGACAATAGTCGGGATTCTATCTTCAAGTGCAAAGCAGGCTGCGGTTCAAACGGCGCATTTTGTTTGAATTATTGACAACAATCGGTTCAGCTAAGCTCATTGTGATAGTGGTGCTGGTCGGTGATGTAGATGGCACGACGCAGTTCCACGGGTCTGTCCCCATAGGTAAAAGCGACGCGCTCGACACTCAGCAGAGGGGCACCGGGCGCCACGCCCAGCAACTCGACCGTTCCAGCATCGGCCGAGACGGCCTTGAGCTTTTCCGAGGCGCGCACCATGGGGGTGCCGAATTCAGTCTCGAACAAACCGTACATCGGGCCTTTGTACTCGGCCAGCCGCTCCGCCGTCAGACCTTTGAAGATCGCGCCCGGCAGCCAGATTTCTTCAAGAATCGTGGGCACGCCCTCGAAGTACTGCAGACGACGGATGAAGACCACCGAGTCGCCGGATTTGATGTCAAGCACACGCGCCACCTCGGCGGGCGCCCGCAGACGCTTGACTTCGAAAATACGGTTTTCGGGCTGGTGCGCCTCGCCGGCATCGGGCATCAGGCGCAAAAACCGGAACTGGACCCGGGCCTCATGATGCGTCGCGACGAAGGTGCCCTTACCTTGCCGGCGGACCACCAGGTTCTCTGCCGAGAGCTCGTCAATGGCTTTGCGAACCGTACCCTGACTGACCTTGTAGCGGAATGCGAGCTCGACTTCGCTGGGAATGAGCTCGCCCGGTTTCCACTCGCCCGATTGCAGGCTCTGGGTGATCAGCGCCTTGATCTGCTGGTAAAGCGGACTGAATGTCGGCGATGCACCGCTGGGACTGCCAGCGCTGGCGACTGAGCCGGGTACGGCGGCTGGGGAGACGGTTTGATTCATGGTGAGCAATTTCACCACAAATACGCATTTAACGTCCAGAAAATTGTAGCGTAATATGTCTTATATAAGATATAAGATACGCATTGACAGAGTAAAGACCTGCGCCTAAACTCGCGAGCAAAGTTTCCCTTGCATCAATTCGGCAGCGAAGCTGCGCCCTTCCTTATCATTTCGACCACATTGGAGATTGAACATGGCTAAAGCCCCCATGCGCGTTGCCGTTACCGGCGCCGCTGGACAGATCGGTTACTCACTCTTGTTCCGCATTGCGAACGGCGACATGCTCGGCAAGGATCAGCCGGTGATCCTCCAGTTACTGGAGATCGCGGACGAGAAGGCACAAAAAGCCCTTAAGGGCGTGATGATGGAAATCGATGATTGCGCCTTCCCGCTGCTCGCCGGCATGACCGCGCACTCGGATCCAATGACCGCATTCAAGGACGCCGATGTCGCCCTGCTCGTTGGCGCTCGCCCCCGTGGCCCCGGCATGGAACGCAAGGACCTGCTGGAAGCAAACGCACAGATCTTCACCGTGCAAGGCAAAGCGCTGGATGCTGTCGCTTCGCGCAACGTAAAGGTGCTGGTGGTCGGCAATCCCGCCAACACCAACGCCTACATCGCAATGAAGTCGGCGCCGAGCCTTCCCGCAAAAAATTTCACCGCGATGCTGCGCCTGGATCACAACCGCGCGTTGTCGCAGATCGCTGCAAAAACCGGCAAAGCGGTTGCCGCCATCGAGAAGCTGTGCGTCTGGGGCAATCACTCGCCAACGATGTATGCGGACTACCGCTTCGCCACCATTGATGGTCAGTCGGTCAAGCAAATGATCAATGACGACGCATGGAACAAAGACGTTTTCCTGCCGACCGTTGGCAAGCGCGGCGCCGCCATCATTGAGGCGCGCGGCCTGTCTTCTGCCGCCTCGGCTGCCAACGCTGCCATCGACCATGTTCGCGACTGGGTACTGGGTACGCATGGCAAATGGACCACGATGGGCATTCCCTCCGATGGCTCGTATGGCATTCCCAAGGATGTGATGTTCGGCTTCCCGGTCACCACAGAAAACGGTGAGTACAAAATCGTTCAAGGCCTGGAGATCGACGCGTTCTCTCAAGAACGTATCGACATCACACTCAAGGAACTCACTGAAGAACGTGAAGGCGTCAAACATCTGTTGCCGTAAGTTGTAACGGGCGGCGGTCGCATCCCGGCATGCACCGCCCGCTTTTGCTGGATATCTCTTCTATCGCTATGCATCCTTCCGACAGCCTGTTTCAGGGAAAGCATAAACCGGTATCCCTACCGGTCGGCGATCTCTATGCAGCGCCGGAAAAGTCTATGAGAAATTCGCCGGCGATCGCCCTGTATACCCGTGCGCCGATCAAAATCGATGTTGCATTGCACGAAATCCAGGGCAGTTCGTCAACGAGCGCGCTGGAATGCCAAGCGCTTGGAGCTGTGGATTCTGTACCTGCTTTCTGTGGCGCCACTCTTGATTCGATGATGAGCAGTACAAATCCATCAGGTCGTCGGCTGGCCACGAATGCCAAAATGAAAATTGCTGCGGCCTGTCATGCGCCCGGCAAGATCGCGTCGCATAATGCATGCGTTAATACCTGTGATCCATCGGCGCTTACCCGCGATGCGATCAAGCCTGCTGAATCGAGACGGATTCAGCACAAATCAACACGGCACGACCGCGCCAGATATCGTCACAACTGCACGGTTCCGCGAAAAGCAAAACGAAACGGGCAATCAGTGCCGGAAGCGGCAGGTGCCCTAATGTAGATAAACCATGTTCCCCGGGGAGGCGTCATGCGAAGCTCAATCCTAAGCGCAGTGATTGTTTTGCTGAGTTTGATCACAACCGGTGGTGCTATGGCGTTGGAAATGACATGCGAATACGGAAAGCGCATGGCCATTTTCGGAGACGAAAACAGAGACAACATGATTGAGTTGCACTGGGGTGGTGACGCCTACCAGATGCAACGGGTTCCAACAACGACAGGCGCGCACCGCTTCGAGCACATGAGCAGCGGCCTCGTCTGGATCAGCATACCGGCCAAGGCCATGCTGTTGGACCGCAAGCTCGGCGCGCCGGTTGCGAACGAATGTCGCATAGGCGCCATGCAACGACAAAGACGTTAGCGGGGAGTGACACAGAACCACGTTCCTCCCGGCTGAATTGAAGCAGGTTTTTCGGTTTAAAAAGGAGAGAACATGTCGCACAACACGCTTGATACGCTCAGGGAATTCAAGTTTTCTGGCAGCAAAAAAGCCCAGTTCTATTCACTGCCCGCCTTGCAGAAATCTCTGGGCAAGAATATCGACCGACTACCCGTATCGATTCGCATCGTGCTTGAATCGGTTCTGCGCAACTGCGACGGTAAAAAGGTCACCGAAGCGCATGTACGCCAGCTCGCCAGCTGGAAACCCAACGCAGCGCGCACCGATGAGATCCCCTTCGTCGTCGCTCGCGTTGTGCTACAGGATTTCACCGGCGTCCCCCTGCTCGCCGACCTCGCTGCCATGCGTGGCGTTGCAGAAAAAATGGGCAAGAACCCAAAAAATATCGAGCCGCTGGTCCCCGTGGATCTGGTCGTCGATCACTCGGTGCAAATTGACCACTTTCGCGAAAAGAATGCGCTTGATTTGAACATGAAGCTGGAATTCCAGCGTAACAATGAGCGCTACCAGTTCATGAAATGGGGTATGCAAGCGTTTGATACGTTTGGCGTGGTGCCTCCCGGTTTCGGTATTGTTCACCAGGTCAATCTGGAATATCTGGCGCGCGGTGTTCACCATCGCAATAGCGTGTACTACCCCGATACACTGGTCGGTACCGATTCGCACACCACGATGATCAATGGCATTGGTGTGGTGGGCTGGGGTGTTGGCGGCATCGAGGCAGAAGCCGGCATGCTAGGTCAACCGGTCTACTTCCTCACACCGGATGTCGTTGGCGTCAACCTAACTGGCGTTTTGCGCGAAGGCGTGACAGCGACCGATCTGGTACTGACGATTACCGAAATGCTGCGCAAAGAAAAAGTCGTCGGCAAGTTTGTCGAATTCTTTGGTGAAGGTACTGCGTCGCTGTCGCTGACCGACCGAGCAACCATCGCCAACATGGCACCAGAGTACGGCGCGACCATGGGTTTCTTCCCAGTCGACGAAGCCACCATCGATTATTTCCATGGCACTGGCCGCACCAAGGCGGAAATCGATGCCTTCGAAGCTTATTTCAAAGCGCAAAACCTGTTTGGCATTCCGAAAGCCGGCGATATCGATTACAGCAAAGTCGTCAAGCCCGATCTGACTTCGGTCGCACCCTCACTCGCCGGCCCCAAGCGCCCGCAGGACCGTATCGAAATCGGCCATGTGAAATCTACTTTCCGCGACCTCTTCGCCAAACCTGTTGCCGATAATGGTTTCAACAAAAAGGCTGACGATCTTGATGCGGAATACACCAACGCAGACGGTGTGCATCTCAAAAATGGTGATGTGCTGATCGCTGCGATCACTTCCTGCACCAACACCTCCAACCCCAGCGTCTTGCTGGCCGCGGGTCTGCTCGCCAAAAAAGCCATCGCTGCTGGCCTGAGCGTGGCACCACATATCAAAACATCACTGGCCCCTGGGTCGCGTGTGGTCACCAAATATCTGGAGTCGGCGGGATTGCTCTCCTACCTTGAGCAACTCGGCTTTGGCGTCACCGCCTACGGCTGCACGACCTGTATCGGCAACGCCGGTGACCTGACACCGGCGATGAACGAAGCGATCGTGAAAAACGACGTCGTCGCTGCGGCCGTCTTGTCGGGCAATCGTAACTTTGAAGCACGGATTCACCCCAACATTCGTGCCAACTTCCTCGCATCGCCACCGCTGGTGGTCGCTTACGCGATCGCAGGCAATGTCACGATCGATCTGATGACCGAGCCTCTGGGCAAAGGCAAGAACGGCCGTGATATTTACATTGGCGACATCTGGCCGACGAGCGCAGAAATCAACAAGCTCATGAAGCATGCGATGAACGCAAAAACCTTCAAGGCCAACTACGCTGATGTCAAAGGCGCACCGGGCAAGCTGTGGGAAGACATTCGTGGCGTTGCCAGCGGCGAAGTCTACAACTGGCCTAAATCTACCTACATTGCCGAGCCACCATTCTTTGGTGACTTCGAAATGCAACCCAAGGCTGCCGCTACCCGCATCACTGGCGCACGTGCGTTGGGTGTGTTCGGTGACTCCATCACCACCGACCACATTTCTCCTGCCGGCTCGATCAAGGAATCCAGCCCGGCGGGCAAATGGCTGCTCGAGAACGGCGTTCTGAAAGCCGACTTCAACTCATATGGTTCACGCCGCGGCAATCACGAAATCATGATGCGCGGTACCTTCGCCAATGTGCGCATCAAGAACCTGATGATTCCAGCGCAGCCGGATGGCTCACGCGTCGAAGGTGGACTGACCATTCATCAGCCTAGCGGCCAGGAAATGTCGATCTACGATGCCGCAATGAAGTATGTGGCTGACGATGTACCAACCATGATCTTCGCAGGCGAAGAGTATGGCACTGGTTCATCGCGTGACTGGGCCGCCAAAGGCACGCAACTGCTCGGCGTCAAGGTCGTGGTTGCACGTTCTTTCGAGCGCATCCACCGATCCAATCTGGTTGGCATGGGTGTACTGCCTCTGCAATTCATCGGCAACGACAGCGTCTCGTCACTGGGTATTACCGGAAATGAGCGCTTCGATCTTCTGGGTCTGGAAAACGACATCAAGCCTCAGCAGGAAGTCACGCTCGTGATTCACCGTGCAAATGGTCAGAGCCAGCAAGTCAAGCTACTGCTGCGTATTGATACACCAATCGAAGTGGATTACTACCACCATGGTGGCATCCTGCCCTTCGTGCTGCGTCAATTACTCGCTGCCTGATGCGCAACCTGTCAGCCGGCTGCTGCTGGCCGGCTGACACCTTCCATGCTGGACAACAAAGATACCCGGAGACACTTATGTGGAAAATTCTCGTCGCTTTCATCATTTTTGCTGCGATTTCACTGTTCGCACTTTTCAAATCGGACGGCAACATCAGCATGCAAGGCGAAGCCGCCGGTCATGACGCGACGCAAGCACATGAAGAAAAAAAACCAGCGACTGAGGCGCCCGCCGCTGATAATGCGCAACCGGCCACAACACCTGCAGCCACGACTGAGCCGGAGAAGAAGTAAAGCATTCGGTTGTACTGATGGATACACCAGCGCGGCTTGTCCGCGCTTTTTGTTTGCAAGGCCTCAAACATCAAGAGCCCTTCCTGGTGACTTCCATTAGAATCAGGCTTTCACCTCACAACCGATCTGCCCTCGAATGCGCCGCCTGCAAACCACCCCTGCCCGTAAATTTTCTGCCGACAGTCAGCGCCTGGCCTCACTGGCGCAATCGATTGCGCGTGCCTATAGCCGCCTCGAAGAACGCGGCTGGGAAGCCCGCCTGGATCAGGCTTTGAAGAAATTACTGGCGGGCAGTCAACAACAAGCCATCGACAGTGCGCTTGACCATTTGTTTCATACCGATCTCGACGCCTACGATGTTCTGCTTGATGCCATTGAAGCGGTCAGCTCAAGCTGCCGCCTGGAGCACGCAGGCAAAACCTATGACGCGCTACTGGTCGCGGTACCCATACTTGCATGGACGCGTTTCTCGATTGCTTCGGGCCAGATTTCGGCGGAAATGCTGCATACCATCGCAGCGCATCTGCATGGCCATATCATCGCGACCGGAACTCGGACTGCCATCGCCCCGGCACTGTATTCGATCGATCAGCTGCCGCGTACCTATTGCGAGACTTATCAGCTAACGCAGCGCATGAGTGAGGCAGCACTGACCGGCAAAACCGCCGACGCACCGCCAGCGCTGCCAGAGACGGCGGCGTTTCTTGCGGATACGCGCTATCTGTTGCTGGTCGTCGCTGCAGAGGCAGGACATCCGTTGTTGCGCTGGCAGGAGGAAGACGCAGGCACCAGCTTCCAGTCCAGCAGCAGTGCCGCGCTGACACAATGGCAAACGCAAGCTGGACCTCATCTTCAGAATCTGCTGCCGGGCTGCGGCATCGAACTCTTGCTGCCTGGCGCCTACTACGTCGCGTGTCGCGAAGCCGACAAGGCCGTCCGTCCCATCTCATTGCGCGCTGCGGTCAACTACCTGACCACCGCACTCGGGACCGAACCGGGACAACTGGAAGTCGTGATTGCCGGCTTTGGTGATGAAGCCAACGGCATGCGGGTCGATGAACTCAGGATCAGTTTTGGGGTTGTCGGCAACACGGACGTTTATTACGGCGTGGTATGGCCACTATATGACGACGAAAGCGCGGAGGACTTTATCTCCACGATCAGCACGCGTCGGCTCGGCATACAAACACCGCAGTCACCAACACAGCAAATTATCGCGGTACTCAGAGAAACTGGCGTCACGCGCATACAGCAAATCGATACCGTTTTCCCGCCCGAGTTTTGCGATGATTGCGGCTCACCGTTATTTTGCGATTCGGCCGAAGACATCGTACATGCCGAAATGCCCGAGGAATCTGCACAAAATCACGGCCATCTGCATTGAGTTGCCTGACGATGCAGTATCCAGGCGGACTGGCTCTGCTATAATCCGTCGCTCGTCGGGGCGTAGCGCAGCCTGGTAGCGCACTTGCATGGGGTGCAAGGGGTCGCGAGTTCGAATCCCGCCGCCCCGACCATTAGAATCAATAAAAAAGACCAGTCTGCCGATTGGTCTTTTTTATTTCGAGCTTGCGGTAGTCAGAAGCAAAACGCCTCCAGATACTGACAACCACATTCGACGCAAAAAGATGACGTTGATTGGAACGTCAAAAAATATTTACGACGGGGACAGCAAGTCAGTCATCTGCCGGTGACCCCGCCGTTTCTGAAGAATCATCCTCAGTCGTCTTGCCATTTTCTGCCTTGGCAAAGCACATGCGGGTGCCATCCCAGCTTTGCCCGCACCAACAAACGCCCTCGGCATTAATGATGCAGGTGCCGCTTCCGCAACAACGTTCGTCTTCGATGATGATCTCCCGTATTTTTTTAGTAGGTTAAGATGTTTGACTTGAGCTGATTCAAAATCAAACACGTGATTAAAGCCTAATGACACCGGCAATAACTTTTGGTTGCTGCTTTTATGATTCAAAACCCACTGATATCAGAGCCCAATGAACGAAAACAGAGCAAAACAAGCAAGAAAAAAAACGGCATCGGCTTACCTCATTTTAACAGCCGCATTCGTAATCATTTTTGGTGGCATCACTCTCCTGGGAGTTTTCATTGCTCACCTGACCACTTGAGTCACGTTCCTGCTTCGACCTCGCTCCAAAAAAACTGCAAACCGAAGATAGGCATTTAAAACCTGTGCACTTCTTAAACAACCCCAAGCCCAGCCAAAACGCGGAATCCGACTATCCTCGCAGCTGCAAGGCTACCCGGCAAAAGTCACATGACCAACCTTGTCAAAGATAGTCGCGTCATTTAAAAACCCAACCACTCAGCGCTTTACATCAAGGTACTCCCATATGAATCCGCCCGCCACTGCCGACACGCTGACCGTGCTCTATGACGGCGCATGCCCGCTATGCCGCCGCGAAATCGCACATGTAAAAGGCCTCGCCGAGCGTCAAGGCAATAGCGACTTGTGCTTTGTCGATATCAGTCGCGAGACAGAAGGCGATACGCGTTCTGATGCCGAGCGCGCTGCATTGCTCGCACGCTTTCATGTGCAGCGTGCTGATGGCTCGCGGCTCGATGGTGCTGCGGCTTTTGTCGCTATGTGGCGGCGCTTGCCCGGTTGGCGTTGGCTCGCAAAGCTGGCGGGTCTGCCGGGCGCTCTACCACTGCTTGAGCTGGCATATCGAGGTTTTCTTGTCGTGCGACCGACCATGCAGAAGATTGCGCGTAGAAACGATACCGTGCAATCAACATCAGACATTGCGGCCACGCCTCGCCTGTCCGTTTATCTGGAGCGCGAATTGAGATCCGATCATGCGGGAGAGACCGGTGCCGTTGCAATCTACCAGGGCATCTCGACGATCGCGGCTTGG
>JACCDJ011490759.1_pt1 | contig 11730 bp, 8 predicted proteins | sample 7444481 | NCBI WGS metagenome assembly JACCDJ01 (sample SAMN15323435, study PRJNA562643) | freshwater metagenome | isolation source: river surface water | place: USA:Blue River Watershed | collected 2017-08-15 | reverse complement strand
GCTATTTGGAATTGTGTAACACCACTACCACTATTTACTCTGGTTAAGGTTGGGATGTTAGTTGTTTTGTATCTTGCAACATATCTTTCTGCTTCTGATGATTGTGCATTTAAGAAAATTCTATCACCATCAGAAACACCTATACCATTTATAGAATCAGGAAGAGATGTTAAAGTATAGTTTGCAGTGGATATTCCTACTACATCCATTACATATTCAGCTTGAAGTTGCTTCCAATACAAATGAGCATTCATAGCTGATGAACCTAAGTTGTAGAATGTTCCGCCAATTGATGGAGGAACTAATTCAAAGGTTCTATCATTGTAAGAAACTCTACCCAAAGCATAAACTTCGCTATTAGCATTAAGATCTTCAGCTCTATCTAATATCCAGTTTGTATTTTGCACAACAGAATATATGCCATTTTGAGAGCTATCATTTTGAGTCTTAACAACAACTAATTCGTTTTCATTGATTTTATATCCATCAATGTAAGCAGTGATTGCAGTACCAGTGTAACCTGCAGGAGCTCCTAATGGATAGAATACGCTTGGAGATAGATCATTTAAGCTTGTAGCACTGAATGTTGTTCCTACAGCACAGTTATATACAGTTCTAGTAGAAATATCAATCCACGATCTATCTGAAGTTGAAACACTTGTACTTGATGGATCATAATATAGACAATATGTCCCTACTCCAGCGCTATTTTGAACTGACACATAAATGCCAGTAAAAGCAGCCCCAGCAAAGTTATATGTATATCCAAGTCCAACACGAGCATATTCAGATCTCTTGAATTTGAAAATCTTTTGATCTCTTTTGCCAGTCTTGTCGTGTGTTACTAGAACACCCTTATCATTGTAATATTCACTTTGATATTCTGAATCAATAATCTTATCACTATATGATGATGTTGTTTTATTAGTAAGAACAAGTACATTGCTATCTGCTGAGAAGCCAAGCCCACTATACCAAGCTGTTAATGTAGCTCCTGTACCTGAGTTGATAATTTTCTCAAGATAAAGTTCTCCATAATAAAGCCCAATGTTAGTTTTTGTTACTGGATCTGTTCCTACACTAGTAAAGAAAGAAGTATTTGCTGTTCCTGCACTTACTGTAAATCCATCACTAGATAATCTTTGTGTAAAGAAATAATTTGAAGTTGAATCTGATTCAAATATATTGTGGATATAAGATGTGTAGTTTTTAGCAGAACTAAATTGTTTGATCCAAGAACTTCTATCTCTGTTAAACTTCTTTTCTGTAGTAGTAGCAGTTCCAATACTGTTTACAATCTGGAAGTATGAGTTGTCTTCATTTAATCCCGCAGAAGTCTTAGCAGATGAGTTCTTTACAAAAGTTCTGTTCTTTAGGACTTGAGGGACATAATGATATCTGTTAAATAATTGTTTTGCAGTTTGATTGTATTTTGGAATAGTTGAGTCTCTATAAAGATAAACATATACTGTTCCAGTCCATCCACTTCCACTGATCAATAAAGCACCATTTTTTGAATCTACAGTATAGTCAGTGCTATAGGTTTTGTTTATTACAGTATTTCCAGTAGAAACAACATATACATCTAATAATGAATCAGGATAGTTATTTGATGACCAATAGTATTGAGATGTAGGGCTATCTTCTCTAGCTAAAGATATTGAGCTTCCTGTTGAGGACAAGCTAACTAATCTCTTAGCATAATCAAGATGTCCATTTACACTATTGTATTTGACTTTTCTCAAATAATAGTTAGAGTTTCCGTCAATATGAACTATTTGATAAATGCCACTTGTGCTTTTTCTTACAGTTGAATTGTAGTTGTCCTCAGTAGCAACATAGTAAAAAACTCTATCTTCAATCTCAAAGTTATAAACATTAGCATCTGATGGTATAGTTGATCCTAAAGAAGATCCTCTCTTTACTATAACCATATCTCCACTAACTTGATCTCTTGTTGTGTCAGCTTCTAATAAGTGCTGAATTGGTGCGAGTCTAGGAAGTTTAGCAAGATTGTTAGATTCAGTTGTAATTCTAACTTCTGAATCTCTGATATAAATTTCAGATCCAGAGTTCAAAACAGTTTCATCATCAGCAGTAATATAAGAAGTGCCAGTAAATCCACCTCTTACGCCAAGTTCTGATTGCATATAAGCTCTATCAACAGAAAGAGCTGTTCCTGCTACAAAATATCCATAATCAACATTTACTAATGTAGGTCTTTCATATGGAGATGCTAATGATTTTCTATTAGTACCAGATTCAAATTTTGTTGTGTAATAAAAATCTTCGTGTGGAGTGAAATATACACTACCAATACCAGTATAGTTTGGTCTATAAATACCATTCTTAACGTGAGTAGATGCAGAACCAGAGCTAACAAATACTAATATACTTTCAAATGGTTGTATTAGTGTTGTTCCTGAACCACCTTTCTGACGCACTAAGCTCGATATTGCTGTTCCTGTGGTTGTTGGTATGTTAGCGCTTGAGTTGTAGAAGATAGCTCTTACATTATATTTTTGATAATCTTGTTCATACCAATCTATATCTATTTCTTGTAAGAATGAACTTGATTTACCATCTATACCAAAGAAGTTTTCGTAACTTGGAGAAGATGGTAATACTATCTCAGGGACAAATATTTCTCCATAGTGTGTTGAGGCAATAGAACTTGCTTGATAAATGCCTTGAATTTGTTTCTTAAGATTAGGAGAAATAAAATATGTACTATCTGTGTTATTAGTAAGCACAGATGTCAAGATATCTTTTGACCAGTTTACTAAGCCATCTGCAAAATCAAATACTCTTTTTCTTGATTCTCCAATAGAACTTACATAATAAAGTCCGTTGATGAGATCATTGCTAGTATTTACTAAAACAGTTGTCCCCAGGCTTACATTTACATCAAAATCTCCAGGAATGAAGTATCCTGATGAGAATTTGTCTTGAGTAGTTTCAGCTCTTGCAATAACTGTAGGAGCATTAGTGATATTAACAAATGTAACACCAACAGCTCCTGCAGATGAAGTAGTGCCTGGAGCATATAAGAAATAAGATGTACCAGCACCAGTAGTACCATTATTAATTATTGCTAGAGCGCCTCTTTCTACATTGTAAGAAGAATAAAAATCTAATCCAAATACAACATCGCAAACTCCTGAAACTTGATAAATTCCATTTTGTGATTTTGTATTTTGTCCAGTAACCAAAACTCTTTGTGTAATACCAATAGCTGAAGTGGCAAATAACTTTTCATTTACAGATGCAAAGCTACTAATATTTGAATTGATAAGATTTGAGACTGGTGAATATGTGTACGGATAGAATCTTTCTTGAACTGTTATTGGGTCATAATTGATCGAGAAATTATTGTTGTAAGTATTTGTCTTTCCTAAATAGAAAATATTTCCATTTATTGAATTGACAGTATTTGAAACTTTTACTACTGTTTGTCTGATTTCACTTGATGAGTCAAAATCACTTGATCTTGTCCAAACATTAGAAGCACCTACTGAAGATACTACATAAATACCACTTGCTGAAGGAGTAGATGAGTGCTTGACTAAAAGTCTGTTTCCTACATTCAAAGCTGCTGTATTACCATTTCCAGTAGATACAACAGAAGCAGTTTGCAAAAGAACTCCAGATTCAATTCTAAAAACTACTGTGCTTCCTGAACCAATTTCATAATAGTAATCAGTTGCTGCATAGTTATAGTTATAAGTTCCATCTGTCCACAAGAGATTGGAGGTGGATGCAGTTCCTCCTGTCAATCCTGTAGCTGAGAAGAATCTTAAATATGCACCTGTGTTAGATGTTCCAGCTAAAATTGTTTGAACGCTTACAGGCTTATTGGCGTTGATATTACTAAGCGCCGTATCCCAGAAATCATCTGCTGCTAAAGAACTTGTGTATGGATTGTATATTGTTGATGCATTGGACTTTCTTGTTGAACTTACAAAATATATTCCATTTTGTGATCTTGTAGTTTGATCCTTAACAAGAACTCTGTCATTTAAAACAAGTGTGCGATTATCTAATGTGATGCTTGATACTGTTAGTCCTGATCCAGATGTCAATAGATTTTCAGTAGTAGCACAAGCAACATCAGATAATTGATATCTATTTGTTCTACTCACCCAAGTGATATCTGTTGTTCCAGCAGCAACTGTTTGGAATGGGGTTAGATAGTCGTTATAAGCATAAAAGGAAGAACTGCCTACAGAAACAATCTTGCCAGCAGTAAGAATATTTTCTACTGTAACTGGAAGAACAGTCCCACTTCCTGATGATGTTAATATTTTATATAAACCGTTTTGTTTTTGATCTGTTTGATCCTTAACTAAAACAAGTTTATTTACATCTAATGCTACTCCGTCAACATATTTAGGAGTAGTAAGTCTATTAACTCCCGCTATAGAAGTTTGTGATAAGTTTGATGTGGTTGCAGCATCAGCATTTGGAAGATCACTAATAGTAAATGAATCAAATATTGTGAAACGTAAATCGAATCCCAAATCTGAGAGAAGCTTTAATCCATCTGTATTTTTTATTGTAGGATAATGCGACCCTGTGTAAACATCTGCGTATTCGTGATCTATCCAAAGCTTAACATCTTCTACACTTGAATTGATCCATTTGAGCTTGAATAATTTTTTTGTCCAAGTTTCTGAGACATTAGTTCCAAATCCAACTCTTGAAATTTCTCTATAAGTTTCAGTTGAGTTTGACGAATTAATTTCTGACCAAATAAGTGCGTGTGACATTACGATACAACCATCATATTTTAGTTTCTTCTTGCTTCAGGTTTATTGAAAATTTCGCTTGCAACTGCAGCTAACTCTGATCTTTCCACCTTAGTTAATGTGACTGATGCTACTAAGTCGTTTTTCTTTCCACCTGAAATAGCGTGTGAAAGACCATTTGATTTAGCATCAAGATAAGGATTTTCAACTTGAGAAAGATCTCCAAGAAGAATGACTTTACTGTCTTTTCCACATCTTTCAACAACCATTCTTGCTTCTCTTGGGGAAATATTTTCAGCTTCATCCAAAAGAATGATAGATCTAGGAATAGAACGACCTTGAATAAACGCCATAGCTTCTACTTCAATGATGCCGTCGCGTACCATTTCTTCAAACATATTGCTTGCAGATAATGATTTTGATCCTAAAATTTGATCGATATTGTCTTTGATAGGACCTAACCAAGCTGAAATCTTTTCAAATTTATCACCTGGAAGAGCACCAATATCTTTTCCACCAACAGCGATTAATGGTTTCATAACAACAATCTTGTCATAAATACCATCATTGATCATTTGTAATGCTGCTGCTAATGCTAAGAATGACTTACCAGTTCCAGCTTTACCTGACAAAGTAACAAGAGGAATACCTAAGTCGCAAAGGATCTCTAAAGCACATCTTTGTTCTAAGTTTTTACCTTGAACACCAGAATATCCTTTAGTTTCTTTGGAGTTTGATTTATCCTTGAGAATCTTGAAAATACCCTTTCTGTAAAGAGTTGGGCAAATCTTGTCTCCATATTCAAAGAAGATAAATTCATTAGGAAATACTTCGCCTAAGATATTTTTTGTATCTTCAGATAATTTACCAGCTTCAAGCTCATAATCAGCCCATAAGTTTTTCCAATCATTTTCATTGGAAATAGTAACTGTTCTAATACCTGTAAACTGTTCATCAAGAAGTTGATCTGCTCTGTAATTTTCAGCAGAACAACCCCAGGTAATGGCTCTAATTCTAAGGCCAGTATCTTTTGTGATGATTGCTACTTTTTTTCTTGGGTTAGCTGCTTTAAGAGCTAAACAACATTCGATGATTGCATTGTCTGAATGAACCTTAACAATGTTAGGTCTCTCATTTTTCTGCAATGGAGATTCTGTATTATAAACAAATAATCTTCCACCAAGATCGTTTATTTTAACACCTTTAAGTAAATCTGTAAGAGTGTAGTGTTCAAGATTTCTGAAAACTTCTCTAGCTGCCCAACCAACATTCTCTTTTCTTGTTTTGATGTCATCCATATCGTCAATTACTGCTAGAGGAATGTAGATATCGTTTTCACCAAATTTGTAAAGAGCAAGGGGATCATGTAAAAGTACACAAGTGTCGATGATATAAATATGCTTAGCCAAAATAGGTCTCCTTGCATTAGTTTAAATATGAAACCATAGTATGTATTTCCTATTTCTTAGATTGTAAACCTACTATATAGGCAGTTCTGGTTTGTCATTTTTGCGTTTGATTGTATTTTTATTGGTAATGTTATCTAAAAAGTCAGCAGCGTTTTCATTGTTTTGAACGACAAAAGATCTTAAGTTTAGAATTTCAGATATTTTTTCTTTATCAATTCTTTTAATTTGTTCACTGTCAAGCCATTTTGTTTTTTCATTATTTGAAGAAAGCTTGTTTAGTTTTCCATCTTTGAATAGCAACAAGTCTTCTTCTAAAGATTCTTCTATGTATTTGTGAGCAACGTCTAATGTAGTGGATTCAAGCAAGTTTTGATCATTGTATGACACTCCCATAATTTGACCATTAGCCATAATCTTTCCGTCTTCATTCAGGATCATATTGTCTTGTCTTTGAAAAGATAGTCCTGTCTTGGGAATACAAATAAATATCTTAAAAGGCAAGTTTTCTTCAATATTGGAACTGTTTGTAAGTCTCAATACTTCATTTTCATCATTTACAATAGATATGACAAGTTTTTTCTTATCTGAGTCTAAAATAACAAAATCCCATTCGTAGTTGTGTTCATTTGAAGATGGATAAAAGGCTGGGACAATATTTAGTTTTTTTGCCATATCACAAATTTTTAGATATATACTAAAACCAATAGTGTCTTCAGGAGTTCCCTTGCGATAATTACCTATTTTTGTCCAGTCTACTTGGAATCCTGAATCTACATTTTCCAAAGTAAATTCTTCAAAAAATCCTTGATCATATATTTTCTTTAAGATAGGATCTTCTAGTATTCTTCTTGCTCTTACAATATCTAAAAAATCTTCTTTGCTTCCACCAAAATCAGGATGGCAAGTTCTAGCTTTCTTTCTAAAAGCTGATTCAAGCAATTTAGAAACTTTAACTTTATCGTCTCTTGTTTTGTTAGATGGAAATGAATCTTTGTCCAGACCCAGTAGACTATAGTAATCCTTTTCAAAATCAATTATTTTTTTAGGATCGAATTCATTAGACATAAGTGATTTATAAAAGAAAAGAGAATAAAATAAATATGTGGTATCGACTATCAAAAAAACTCAACATCTTTCGTTTGCCTATTTCAGGAGATTTACCCGTATCCCAATTTGCTGAAAATGATGAGGGTACTGTTGTTGAACAAACTCCCTTACAAGAACCTGAAATTCAAGAGCCAGATTTAGAAGATCCAACCCCTGAAGATGAGTTCACTCCTCAAGATTTAGAGCAAAAAGTAGAAGAAATGACTGAAGATCCTACAGCAGGACTTCAATTACCACCCCTTCACAATAACTGTAGATGTCGCATAAAAACACTTCCATTTCTTTCTCAACCTGGCTTAAATGATGGCAGAAGAGTTTGGGAAAGATCTGAAGAATGTTGTGGAGTTTGTGAAATTTCTGCAAAAGCTTTTAATGAAGCTGAAGTTCAAAGATTATTGAACAAAGGTATTGATGTAAATAGAGTATCCTGATAAATCTATATCTATTTTCTTTTTCAATATTTTATTTTGCGGATTCTTCAAAGTATCAAGATGAGATAACAATCTTGATTTGATTTCATATTTCAATATTGATTTTTTTATTTCTTTTTTTATTGCATTTTTGAGACTGACAAAGTTCATTTCAGTATGCAAATAGTTATAAAAAATCAAATCTTCTAAGTCTTCAAATATATTAGCGTATTCTATAGACTCTGATATAGAAATACAATCAAACATATTTACAAGCAAATTGCGGATATAGTTATATTTTGACAAGTTTATAAGGCAAAAATCATCTATTTCGTTTATGTCAAACAAATAATCTTTATTTCCATAAACTTGATGTAGTCCGCCATCATTATCAATTAAATAAAAAGCTATAATCTTAAGCTTTTCAATAATACATATAACAGGCTGTCCAGAACGCAATTTAAAAGACGACAATACTGAAACATTTTCTGGGTTCTTGATGCCTAGTAAATGTATCTCTTCATTTTTATGTCTTGAAAATGTTAAGAATGCGTTCATTTTATGATTATTTGATCAACTATAGATTGTGCTTGATATTTTTCAGGCATTCCCCATAAGTTTTTCCAATAATCAATAATTTTATTTTTTCTGGAAATTGAAAAACTTGAGCTGTATATAGATTTAGATATTTTAGCTTCTTTTAATAACTTGTTTTTTGCTAAACTTCTTTGATCAAACACTTGAATAAATTCATCGTTGAATTCTTCAATGTTTTCCATTATGAAATCAAGTAAGTCGTCCTCATTAAAAGGGCTGGATCTAAGTTTGTCAAATATTATCTCACAATCATAATTCAATATGATTGGATCTAACATTTGAATTAATTTATTTTTTTTATTTTTTGGAAGTAAAAAAATATCAATAGGTTTTATTTGAATCTTGCGTAAATTAGATTCGTTTATCTTTTTGTAATATTGTAAATTCTTCTTGTTCGCTTTTTTGATTATTTCTGATTTATTATCATTTGAGAAAAAAATAAACCAAGGACAATCTTCAAGTCCTAATAAAAAAGCTCTCAGTGATATTAGGATTTCCAATTTATTTTCCTGAGAGCATTTGATTATCTTATTGGAAATATCAGCTAGGGTATTCACTTTTCATTATTTGTTGCCAAATAATTCTTCAACATTTTTCTCAAGTAAAGAAAATAAGCTGAATCCTTTAGAATGATTTCTAACATTTTCAATTGATTCGTATTTTTCAATTAAATGATCAAACAGCCTAGTAATTGCTCTATCAACTTCTAAGTCTGTTGGATTATATTTTGTTTTTAAAAATAAGTTTTTACGAATCAACTTATCAGCTTCAGCAGCTATAAGTTTTACTTCATAAGATGGATTATCTTTATCTTTACTATTTAGTAGTCTGTACCACATATTATTAAATCTTGTACGTGTATTTCGTTGTATGCAAAGGCGACATTTTGTGATGGAACATTGAATAAACAAATTGTCATTTTTTCATCTTTGTAAATAGTGTAAAAATCTTTGTTCACCAATAGCACCCCTTCTATAGGCCCCAATAAAGAACTAGGGTTATAAGTTTGGATTTTCCATTTCCCTGTGCCTCTGTTTTGTGAGTTGTTGTCAATTACTGCCATATTTATCCTCCGTTGGTATGTTTTATTACTGATTTCAGCATCTCATATCCTGTTTCTAAGTGTATAATTAGGAGTATGCTAAAGAAATCTAACAAATCAAAATGTAATTTTTGCGACCAAAATGCAACCAAGGAAGTTTTGACAGAAATTGAAATAATGTCTGGTCAATTATTGAAGCTTCCTTTGTGTACAGCTTGTTACAAAAGTTATGTTACTGGCAATAAATTTGGACAGCTTCAAGTTCATTCAAACATATTGTCTCTCATCTTGAATGCTGATGACGAAGCTTCTGTTTTGTCACTTAAAGAAAAGATATCTGAAGTAGCTCCTCTTTCAAAAAGATATCTATTTGGAGTGAACAAATTTAGACTCAAAAGGACATCTCCTCAAGAATTATTTGATGTGCTTGAGAAAAAAGTTGTTGGGCAAGATTATGCTAAACAAAGATTGTCTTTAGCAGTATATGAGCACCTTCGCAATATTATGATGCCTAAGAATATGGACAAGCAAAATATTTTGTTTTTAGGTCCATCAGGCTCAGGTAAAACTTTAATTGTCAACACTATCTCAGAACATCTTGAAGTTCCATTTGTTTCAGGAGATGCAACATCTTTCTCTCCTACTGGCTTTCAAGGATCAGATGCAGATAGTTGTATTGCTGATTTACTTTCTAAAGCTAATGGTGAAACAGGACTTGCTGAAAAAGGTGTAGTTTTCATAGATGAAATTGACAAACTTGCTTCTTCTCATAATTCTGGCACAAGACTAGAATCATTCCATTATTCAACACAATCAACTTTATTAAAGTTGATTGAAGGTAAGAAAGTTAAAATCAACCCTAATGCTTTTGGTGAACAAGGATCTACCCCAATCGTAGTAGATACATCCAGAGTTTTGTTCTGCTTTGGTGGAGCATTCAATGGACTTGAAAAAATTGTTGGTAAAAAGTTAGGATTGTCTGAAAGTAAGATTGGTTTTAAGACTTCTTATGATGTCGATAACTATGAAGAGCAAATCAAGAATTACGAAATATACAATAATACTCCACACGATATTTTGGCAGAAAGCTTGATTGAGTTTGGAATGGCAACTGAATTTATTGGAAGAATTCAAACTGTTGTCCCATTAGTTCCTCTGAACAAGGAACAGATGCTAAAATGTCTTCTTGATTTAGAAACATCATCATTGACCAAAAATATAGTCTTATTTGCTGAATCTAATATCAGATTAGAGTTTGATGATGAGTTCTGTGATGCTGTCGTTGAAAAAGCTATCAAAGCTGGTACTGGCACAAGAGCACTAAATTCTATTGTCAAGACTGCTGTGTCTCAAGCTGCTTTTGATCATCTTGGTAAGTTAAATAATTCTCAAACACATATCGTAATCAATAAAGATTGTGTCAATGATCCACGGCACTATGTGGTTGGATAAAGGTAAAACAAGTTGTTTTGAGAAAATAAAAATGTATGTATACGAATGATGAACTAATTCAAAAGGCTCTGGAATATGTTAATTCTAACAATAGAGTTTACAGACAGATAAGACTATCTGCTCCTCCACCCCCAAGATCAAGATCATTTAACATAAGAGCGCAACATCCAGCTCCAGATAATTCTTATTCAACATTTGTTACAGTTCCAAACATTATGTCTGTAGATGATTGGAAAAACGAATTTTTAAGAAATAACTGGAAAGAAGTTTTTATTGCAGAATCACCACTTCCAGGATCTCTTACGTTTGCAAATATACCTGATGCATTATCACACACTCCAGACGTTGAACTTCCAGAAATGCCTATGGTGCTGAATCCAACAACAGGCGATTATGAAAAAGCCAAACATACTGGATCATATACTGTTGACTATCCAGATAACTACATTCAAAAATTCATTAATACTAATTTTGACGAAGAAGGTAAATATAATCTTGGATGGCTAGGTGGATCATTTTTAGATTGGTGGAGAGATCTTTATAGAATGAGATCTGCACCTGGAAGCAATAAGACTGACGATTATTTATATACTGATATAAGACAGGCTTTATTACAAAAAATTCCACATTTTGGTCATTCTAATTATAAAGATTTTGCAAAATATAGAAAATCAAATCCAACATTCAAATCCATTACAGGGGATGAATCTGGGCTTCCTGACAATGATTTATTAAAATCATTAGGACTTGGAGATTCATACACTTTATATGAATTAGCTCAAGTAAGAGATTTAGAGCCTGGGGTTCATATTGATGCAACTTTATTACAAATGGCTATAAATAAACTGACAGTGGCTCTGGATAAATTAGAGAAAAAATTTGAAGATCCTGTAGATATTGAAAAAAAATATAGAGAATCAATTGAGCAAAGACTAGAAAATTTCAAGAAACATCAAACTGAAGTT
>JACCDJ011386100.1_pt1 | contig 11734 bp, 14 predicted proteins | sample 7444481 | NCBI WGS metagenome assembly JACCDJ01 (sample SAMN15323435, study PRJNA562643) | freshwater metagenome | isolation source: river surface water | place: USA:Blue River Watershed | collected 2017-08-15 | reverse complement strand
GAGACCCATGACAACCAGGGCCTTAAGCCAGTCAAGAGGTCGATCTTTTGAGCTGGGGGCGTCTTCGGTGGTGGTTTTGTCGCCCGTGAGCATGGGACGTACCAAATTGATTTTTTTCCGGTAAAAGTACCAGGCAATGGCCAAAATGTGAATCAGTACCAAAACCAAAATAATGACTTTGCCAATTTCAGTGTGCCAATAGGTGGCCCATTGAATGGTCTTCTCTGACACAAGGTGCGTCAAAGGACCCGCGTTGGCAATCTCATCATCGCTGATGAAGCCAGAGCCAACCTGAGCGGCTAGGAAAAGCAAAATAACCAGCACAGACAAAGAACCCGTGGGGTTGTGGCCCAAATAGTTGCTTTCTGAGGATTTGGAAAATACATGATCCTTGAGGCGCATAGGCGATAAAGTGAATTGTTGCCAACGCGACCAAAATCCACCCACAAAGCCCCACACGATTCTAAAAATGAGCAAACTGCCGACGCAGTAGCCGAGTCGGAAGTGCCAAACCATGGCGTTGCCGCCCACATTGCCCGTGATGACCAAACCAATGACGGCCAGCGCCAACACCCAATGAAAAATGCGCGTTGGTAAATCCCAAATTCTGATGGGTGTCATTCAATTACTTTCAGCAGAAAAAAGGAAGTCTGCATTAAATTTAAAAACATGCGAAACTGTTGCGTACCCAACAATTCTAGGATTCATTATGAAAAAACTTTTGATGCTGGTCACAAGTGTGGCTTCTATCATGATGGCATTGCCTGCAGCAGCTCAATTTGCCAAGCCCGAGGATGCTGTCAAATATCGCAAGGCCAGTTTTACAGTCATGGCCGCTCACTTTAGCCGTGTTGGCGCCATGGCCGCTGGCCGTGCGCCTTACGACGCCAAAGCAGCTGCCGAAAACGCAGACATTGCAGCAGCCATGGCCAAGTTGCCCTGGGCCGCCTTCACAGAAGGCACCGACAAAGGCGACACTCGTGCCAAGCCTGAAATTTGGAAAGACAGTGCCAAGTTCAAGGAAGCTGCCGACAAAATGCAAGTTGAACTAGGCAAAGTTGCCGTTGCTGCAAAAGCTGGCAATGTCGACGCACTCAAAACAGCCTTTGGCCCTGCGGCCGCAACCTGCAAGGGCTGCCACGACAACTTCCGCAAAGATTAATGCGCAACTAACACCAAGGCATCAAGACATCATTCAATGATGTCTTGATTTCGCAGTGCATTTATTTGGGCTTCGGTGTAGCCCAAAATTTCTTTCAGCAGCACTTCGGTGTGTTGGCCCAATTGGGGCGGCACATGGTCTTTTCGAACGGGTGTCAAACTCATCTTCAATGGGCTGGACACCAGCTTCAAATCTTTTTGATGGGGGTGCTGCCAAGTGCTCACCATGTCTCTGGCCTTCACTTGCGGGTCGGCAAACACTTCAGACAAATTGTTGATCGCACCACATGGCACTTTGGCCGCTTCAAGGGCCGACAGCCAATCGGCTTTGGTTCGTGTCAGCATGATGGTTTCAAGCAAGGGCACCAACACTTGGCGATTCTTAACACGATCGGTGTTCTTCGCAAATCGCACATCGGTCGCCAATTCGGGGTGACCCGCCACTTCACAGAACTTGGCATATTGACCGTCATTGCCAACTGCTAAAATTAAATGATCGCGGGCTGCAGGGCCGTTGCTTGCCAACAGTTCGGGGCCAGGCTTGACCTCAAAAACTTGGTAGGGCACGATGTTTTGATGGGCATTGCCCGCACGGCCAGGGGTTTTGCCGCTGACCAAAAAGTTGGCACCCAAGTTGGCCAGCATGGCCACTTGAGTATCAAGCAATGCCATGTCCACATACTGGCCTTGCCCTGTTTTTTCAGCATGCCGCAAGGCCGCCAAAATACCCACGGTGGCGTACATGCCCGTGAACAAATCGGCCACCGCCACCCCCACTTTTTGAGGGCCACCACCCAAGTCATCGCGCTCACCGGTGACGCTCATCAAACCGCCAATGCCTTGAATGGCGTAGTCGTAGCCTGCGCGATCGCTGTAGGGTCCCGTCTGTCCAAAACCGGTGACGCTGCAATAAACAAGGCGTGGATTGAGGACTTTCAGGCTGTGATAGTCGAGGCCATAGCGGGCCATGTCACCCACCTTGAAGTTCTCAATGAAGACATCGCAGTGCATCACCAATTCTCGAATCAAAGCCTGACCTTCAGGCTTGGAGATATCGCATGTGAGTGAGCGCTTATTTCGATTGGTTCCTAAGTAATAGGCCGCCTCAGGCGTGTCTCTACCTTCGGAATCTTTCAAGAAAGGGGGGCCCCAACTGCGGGTGTCATCGCCCGCGCCAGGCCGTTCAATTTTGATGACATCGGCCCCTAAGTCGGCCAATGTTTGGGTACACCAAGGGCCTGCCAAAACGCGTGACAGGTCGAGAATGCGGATGCCGTCTAATGAATTCATGCGCACATTGTCGCGAAAAACAAAGTCCCATGCTCGCGTTGATAATCAAGCCATGTTGAAATTTTTATCTTCTGTGTTGACTTTGTTCTGTTTGCTAGGTTTGGCGGCTTGCCAGCCTAGCCTAAATTGGCGGACCAGTCAGTTGGAGGGCAGTGCATTGCGATTTGAGTTGCCCTGCAAGCCAGACAAAACCGTTCGAGACGTCACCATGGCGGGTCAGGTTTTGGCGCTCTCAGTGGTGGGCTGTGAAGCTGACGATGCAGTTTGGGCTGCGATGTCGACCCAAGCACCGGCATCGGTCGAAAGAGATGAATTGATCAAAGGTTGGCGCCAAGCCACTTTGCAAAACATGCAGGCCAAAGATGTCCAAGAAATTCCTTGGACAGCCCCAAAATCGGCCTTGCCTGGCGCTGTTCGCATCAAAGCCCAAGGCACCAATCCCAAAGGACAAGCACTGATTGCGCACGCCATTTGGTTCTCGCACCTTGAAGGCAATCAACTTCGCATGGTGCATGCGGTGGTTTACCAAAGCAATACCAAGGCAACAAAAAACCAGCAAAGTGCCGACCAATTTATAGAAAGCTTTAAATTGCCATGAACCCAAACCAAAGCCCTCTGTTGGCGAAGCGTGAAATGGTTGGGGTCTTTTTGGCCTTTGCTTTTGCCTATTTTCTATCGACCTTGATGCGGGCCATTACGGCCACACTGTCGCCAGCCCTCACGCAAGAGCTGTCGCTCTCGGCGCAAGATTTGGGGCTTTTGGCGGGGGGTTACTTTCTTGGCTTCTCCATCACGCAATTGCCTTTGGGCAAGTGGTTGGATCTGCATGGCCCCAAAAAAGTCATTTTGTCTTTTTTGGTGGTGGCTGTGCTGGGCTGTATTTGTTTTGCGATGGCTGAGAGTTTTCTGGGCTTGTGGTTGGCGCGTGTGCTGTGCGGTGTGGGTGTCAGCGCTTGCTTGATGTCGCCCCTCACAGGCTACAGGCGGTGGATGGACCCGGGGTCGCAACTGCGTGCCAATTCTTGGATGCTCATGACAGGCTCGCTGGGCATGCTGTGCTCTACCTTGCCGGTGCAATGGTTGATGCCCATCACAGGCTGGCGCGCTATTTTTGCGGGCATTGCCGTGTTGGTGGTGCTCGCCATGCTGATGATTTATTGGGTGGTTCCTGCTTGGGAAAAGCCTCAAGACACATCGGCGAAGCCAATAGACGCTGAGGCAGGTTATGGACCCGTTTGGCGCAACGCTTACTTTTGGCGCATGGCACCCATCGGATTTTTTTGCTATGCAGGTATGCTGGCCATCCAAACGTTATGGGCCGGTCCATGGATGACAGTGGTCGGTGGTTATACGCCCATAGCAGCAGCCACGGGCCTGTTTGCTATCAACTTGACCATGCTTGTGGCCTTTTGGATTTGGGGTTTGATTACCCCCAAATTGGCAAAAAAAGGCATTTCTCCCAACCGATTGATTGCGTGGGGTCAGCCAGTTAGTTTGTTGATTTTGGCCACCTTGATTTTCATGGGCCCTCACTTGGGTGAATACACCGCCATCGTTTTGACATTGTTTTGCGTCAGCAGCACGTTTGTCTCATTGGCTCAGCCAGCCGTCGGGATGGCTTTTCCGTCGCATTTGGCGGGCCGTGCTTTATCGGCCTACAACTTGGTGATCTTCGTGGGCGTGTTTGTGGTTCAGTGGGGCATTGGCTTGGGCGTAGACTTCTTTAAATCCCTGGGTTGGCCACCGGTTTTGGCATTTCAGTCTGCGTTTTCAGTCTTTGGCGTATGTGCCACGCTGTCGTATGTTTATTTTCATTGGGCAAACCGCGATAATTCAGCATGATTGGAATTCTCATCGTTGCCCATGCACCGCTGGCTTCGGCTTTGCGTGAATGTGCTTTGCACGTCTTTCCCGAATGCGCCTCCGGCGTTCAGGCCTTGGACATCGCGCCCAACGCCAGTCCAGAAGAAAGTTTGACATTGGCCAAGGCGGCCATGGCCAAATTGAACACGCCAGAAGTTTTGCTCTTAAGCGATGTGTTTGGCGCAACGCCTTCCAATGTGGCCCAAAAACTCAATGATGGCATTGACACGCGCTTGCTAGCGGGCGTCAATTTGCCCATGCTGCTCAGAAGCGTTTGCTATCGACACGAAAGTCTCGATGCTTTGGCCACACGTGCACAAGCCGGTGGCGCACAAGGCATCATGCCAGTAGGCTGTACAGCCCCTCAAAATCAATCAGGACCTCGACATGCCCCAAGCTACAACGACCATCAGCAATAAGCTCGGACTGCACGCGCGAGCGTCTGCCAAGTTGACCAAGTTGGCCGGTAGTTTTCCGTGTGAAGTTTGGATCGCCAAAGGCGAGCGTCGCGTCAACGCCAAAAGTATCATGGGCGTCATGATGCTGGCCGCAGGCATTGGCAGCGAAGTCACCATCGACACCGAGGGTGAACAAGCTCAAGAGGCCCTGGACGCTGTTCTGGCCATCATTGCAGACAAATTTGGCGAGGGTGAATGACATTCAGCATTCATGGTTTAGCGGTTGCTAGAGGCATCGCCATCGGACGCGCGGTGCTGGTGGCCTCCAGCCGCGTCGACGTTGCGCACTATTTCATTCAGCCTGATCAGGTCAGTGCTGAAATTGAACGCCTACGCCAAGCACGCAATGCCGTGGTCGAAGAACTCAAGCGGCTCCAAAAAGAGCTGACCGCCGATGCACCGCCCGAGTTGGGCGCACTGCTGGATGTTCACCTCATGTTGCTGGAAGATGAAAGCCTGTCTTCAGGCGTCAAGCAATGGATAGAAGAGCGTTTTTACAACGCTGAATGGGCGGTCACGAGTCAAATGGAGGTCATTGGACGCCAGTTTGACGAGATGGAAGATGCCTATTTGCGAGAGCGCAAATCAGACCTCGAACAAGTCACTGAACGCGTCTTGCACTTTTTAAAAGGCGGCCACTCACCTGCCGTTCGAACCAAGCCCCACGCCAGGCCGCAACAAGAACTGCAGCTGGGCGACACCATGGATGTGCCTTTGGTGTTGGTGGCGCACGATTTGTCGCCAGCCGACATGCTGCAGTTCAAGCAAAGTGTGTTCACTGGTTTTGTTACCGATGTAGGCGGCAAGACTTCACACACGGCCATTGTGGCGCGCAGCCTGGACATTCCTGCTGTGGTGGGAGCGCGCAGTGCCAGCCAACTCATTCGCCAAGACGATTGGATCATCATTGATGGCGACATGGGGGTGGTCATTGTCGATCCTTCGCCCATTATTTTGGCGGAGTACGGCTTCAAACAAAGACAAGGTGATTTGGAGCGCGAACGTCTGTCAAGGTTGCGCCACACACCGGCTGTGACATTGGATGGCCAAAAGATTGAACTGCTCGCCAACATTGAAATGCCTGAAGATGCCGATGCGGCATTGCTGGCCGGTGCCGTTGGTGTGGGCTTGTTCAGAAGCGAGTTTTTGTTCATGGGACGGCAGGGCAACTTGCCGGAAGAGGAAGAGCAGTATGCGCAATACCGTCGTGCCATTGAAGGCATGAAGGGTTTGCCAGTCACTATTCGAACAGTTGATGTGGGCGCCGACAAACCACTCGATGAGGCGCGCCATGATGCCGCTCACTTGAACCCTGCACTGGGCTTGCGCGCCATTCGTTGGAGCCTGGCCGACCCCGAAATGTTCTTGACGCAATTGCGCGCCATCTTGCGTGCCGCGGCCTTGGGCAAAGTCAATTTGTTGGTGCCCATGTTGGCTCACGCCAGTGAAATTCACCAAACGCTGGCACTGGTTAAACAAGCCCAAATCGATTTAGATGCGCGCGGTGTGGCCTATGGCAATGTGCGACTGGGCGCCATGATTGAAATACCGGCAGCGGCTTTGTCGCTCAAACTTTTCTTAAAGCACTTTGACTTTTTGTCCATTGGCACCAATGACTTGATTCAATACACATTGGCCATTGATCGCGCCGATGAAAGCGTTGCGCATTTGTACGACCCCTTGCACCCAGCGGTTTTGCGCTTGATTGCCGACACCATTGCGGAAGGTGCTGCGCAAGGCAAGAGTGTGTCGGTCTGTGGTGAGATGGCGGGCGATGTGAGCATGACCCGATTGCTTTTGGGCATGGGCCTTAGAAGTTTCTCAATGCATCCTTCGCAAGTGTTGTTGGTCAAACAACAAATCTTGCGTGCCGATACCGAAAAACTCAAAAGCTTTGCGGCGAAAGTATTGGTGTCTGAAGATCCTGCCAGCCTCTTGGCTATTTAATTGGATCTGTCGGGCTTTTCAAAGTAAGGATCGTTGGCGGCTTCCGTGCTAACAGTACGCCCCAGCCAAGCCCCGCCCACAATCAACAAAGCAGCCCATGCCACGGTGGGTGTGAGTGCTTCTTGTCTGTCCAGTAAAAGCAAAATGGTCGAGCCCAAGGGCGTTAAAAAACTCAGCAAACCGATTTGTTGTGCACGCCCGTTTTTGAGTGCAGCGTCCCACAAATAAAACGCCAAACCCAAAGGCCCAAGGCCCATCCAAATTAACAACAGACTATCTTCTGTTGAAATGGCCACTGGGGTCTCTAAGGCAAAGTGGCAGACCAATGACAACACGCCAGAAACCAAACCAAAGCTGCCAATGGCCGCGGTGTGAAAGGCCGGCACGCGCTGCGTCATGAGTGAATAGGTGGCCCAAATAAAGGCCGAACCCAGAGCGGCCAAATAGCCCACATTGATTTGAAGATCGATGACCTGGCCGCCTGTGATGACCCAAACCGCACCACTGAATCCCGCCAAGGCTGCCAACACTTGCCGCCAATGCAGTCGAGTCCCTTTGTGAAACACAGGTGCCAACACCACAATCAGCAGGGGCCACAGATAGTTGACTAAGTTGGCTTCAACGGCTGGCGCTGTTCTGAGTGCCAGAAACAACAAAAAGTGAAAGCCAAATAAACCATAAATGCCCAGCAACAAAGTGCGGGCAGGCACGAGGGCATGCTGCCATTGAAAGCGCGACCATGGCAGGGCGACCAAGCTGCCCACCAAGAGCGCGCAACCGGTCGATAAAAATGGGGGCAGGTGCGACAACCTCACACCAACTGGCGCCAGCGTGGCCCACAAGGCAATCGCGCCTAAGGCATAGAAAAAAGCTTTTTTAGAAGCGTTCAACGCGCCAAGCTCGCCGCATGCGCTTGTTGGTCTGCGTGGTAGCTGGAGCGCACCATGGCGCCTACAGCGGCATGCGTAAAGCCCATCTCGTAGGCCTTCTCTTCAAACATTTTGAAGGTGTCTGGGTGCACATAACGCTTCACGGGCAAATGGCTGTTGGAAGGCGCCAAGTATTGACCCAAGGTGAGCATTTCAATATTGTGCGCGCGCATGTCGCGCATCACTTCCAAAATCTCTTCATCGGTTTCACCAAGGCCCACCATCAAGCCGCTTTTGGTGGGCACATGCGGAAAGAGCGCTTTGAATTTTTTCAAGAGCTGCAATGAAAACTGATAGTCGGAACCAGGGCGCACCTCTTTGTAAAGGCGTGGCACTGTTTCTAAATTGTGGTTCATCACATCGGGTGGTGCCGACTTGAGAATTTCAAGGGCGCGGTCATCGCGGCCCCTGAAGTCGGGTACCAACACTTCAATTTGGGTTTCGGGTGACAGCTCGCGTGTTTGACGAATGCAATCGACAAAATGACCGGCACCGCCATCGCGCAAGTCATCGCGGTCAACGCTGGTGATGACCACATAGCGCAATTTCAAGTCGGCAATGGTGCGCGCCAAGTTGCTGGGCTCGTTCACATCCAAAGGATCGGGTCGGCCATGTCCCACATCACAGAAGGGGCAGCGCCGCGTGCACTTGTCGCCCATGATCATGAAGGTGGCCGTGCCTTTGCCAAAGCATTCACCAATGTTGGGGCAACTGGCTTCTTCGCAAACGGTGACCAAACTGTTCTTGCGGAGAATGTCTTTGATCTCGTAAAAACGGGTGGTGGGTGAACCGGCTTTGACGCGAATCCACTCGGGCTTTTTGAGAATTTCGCCAGCTTCTACTTTGATGGGGATGCGTGACAACTTGGCGGCCGCTTTTTGTTTGGCCGAGGCATCGTAGTTTTCTTGTGTTTGGGCTTCTCGCACCACGTTGCGGGTAAGGCCGGCGTCTTTGGTCATTGTTTTCTTTCGGTGTCAGGGTGCCAGCAAGGATGTCAGTTTGTGCGCCAGAACATCGGCAGCTTCTTCCCAAGAGGCGTTGACCCCTATTGTAAAAAGATCCACGGTTTGCAAACCAGCATAGCCACATGGATTGATGCGCTGGAAGGGCTCAAGGTCCATTTTGACGTTCAAAGCCAGACCGTGATAGGTGCATTGGCGGCTGACCTTGATGCCCAGCGCACTGATTTTTCCAAGACCTTTGAAGGGATCGCTTGGCAAGGCGGGCCCGGTTAAGGCTTGGTGTGCAAAGGGGTCGGCCAAGCGAACATAAATGCCGGGTGCATTGGCGACGCGGTGACCCGTCACACCAAAATGAGCCAATGTGCGAATGACGGCTTCTTCCAATCGGTAGACATACTCTTTGACAAAGTAGCCAGCCCTTTGCAGGTTCATCAGGGGGTAGGCCGTAATTTGCCCTGGCCCATGGTAGGTGACCTGCCCCCCTCGGTTTGTTGCAATCACAGGGATGTCGCCAGCATTCAAAACATGCCCCGCCAAGCCAGCCAAACCTTGGGTGAAAACGGGAGGGTGTTCACACAGCCACAGCGCATCGGGCGTTTCCACGCTGCGCTTGGCCGTGAAATCCTGCATGGCCTGGTAGGTGTCCAAGTAGTTGGCCTGACCGAGGTGTTTGACCTGCATGTTGAAAGCGAGATGAAATGAGAATGGCCGCCGCGTCCTTAAAGCGCGACTTTGACCATGGGGTGCGCCGTTAGCGCCAGATACATGTTGTCCAACTGCTCTCGACTGGTTGCGCGAATGGTCAAGGTCACACTCAGGTAGTTGCCCGCTTTGCTGGGACGCATTTCCAAAGTGGCGGGATCGTATTCGGGGTCAAACTGTTGGGCGATTTGAACCATGGCTTCTGCAAAACCATCAACCCTGGCGCCCATGACTTTGATGGGAAAGCTGCAGGGGTACTCAATGAGCGACTCTTTGCGTGGGTCGGCTTGGTTGGGCGGGCTGGTGGATGCGCTCATAACTTGGGTTGGACAGAGAGGATTAAGCCGGAAATTGGGTTGAAAGAGTTAGCGCCAAATTACCACAGCGCCGATGGCCAGCCAACCCAATGAGAAGTTTAAAAGAACCAGTGGGTGAATTTTGGCCAACTGAGCACCGGCCAAGGGGAGGTCGCCCTCTGATAAAGCGGCTTTCATTTTTCTGAACGGGCCGAAATAAAGATGGCCAAAAACAAGGCACATGAAACTGCCAACGCCAATCATCACATGCCAGCCCTTGGGGGCCAACTTCATGTCGACACCCATTAGCATGATGCCGCCCGATACAAGCAATACCACCACACAAGCAGCGACCATCTTGAAAAAACGCGTTAGCACGCCCCCCAGCAAGGGTAGGCGCTGTGCAGGTTCAAGCTGGGCAATGGCAACGGGACGCAAGGCCCAAATCATGAGGGCCATGCCACCCATCCAAATGATGCCGGCGGCCAAATGGGAAAATTTAAACAGTTCGTACATGGTGTTGGAAGTTTGAGGCCTGGTTGATCGAAGTTAAATCCCTTTTGAATTGTGACTACTTTTCGGCATATGGGTTTTCACCTATAATCGTGGACTTTGCGGAACCAAGGGTATATCTGTAACCTGGATGTAAACAAACATGGCCAGAATACCTATACAAAAATTTGCAGACGAAGATGGTGATGCTGAGGGCGTTGATCAGTTCAGGCCCTTGACTGCTGAAGAAGTCAAAGAATTACGACTTCAGCAACCTCTCCTCTCCATTTGGCGTGTGGTTTTGGCACAGGTTTTGGTTGGTTTGGCTGTTTCAGCTTTGACTTGGCTCTTCACGGGGCGTGTCTCAGCGGCGTGGTCGGCAGCCTACGGGGCTTTGTCGGTGGTGGTTCCTGCAGCGTTGTTTGCGCGGGGCCTTACCAGCAAAACCAGCAGCATCAATTCAGGGGCCGCGGTCTTTGGGTTTTTGTTGTGGGAAATGGTCAAGATTGGACTCACGATTGCCATGCTTTTTGCGGCAATCAAGTTGGTCAAAGATTTAAGCTGGCCTGCCATGTTGGTAGGCCTTGTGATCACGATGAAGGTTTATTGGGTGGTGTTTGCTTGGCGCAAAGTGTTTCACCCGGTTGCCTAAGTTGAGAAGTTAAAGTTAATTTTTAAAGAGCCTAGAGAATGTCAGCTGCAAACGCTCCCAGCGCCGGTGAATACATTGGCCACCACCTGACCCATCTGCAAAACAAGCCGATGGCCGGTGTGATTGACTTTTCAGTCTTCAACATCGACTCCATTTTTTGGGCTATTTTGTTGGGTGTTCTGGGCAGCTTCTTGTTGTGGAAAGCAGCAAGCAAGGCCACCTCAGGTGTGCCTGGCCGCTTTCAAGCCGCTGTCGAAATCTTGTTCGAAATGGTCGACTCACAGGCCAAAGGCATCATTCACAATGCCGAAAGCCGCAAGTTGGTGTCACCATTGGCGCTCACGGTCTTCGTCTGGATTTTCTTACTGAACTCCATGGACTTTTTGCCGGTTGACTTGTTCCACGGCTTGTTTGCTGTGACGGGCCTCGACAGCAGCATCCACTACTTCCGCGTTGTACCAACAGCCGACTTGTCCACCACGCTGGGCATGTCTGTATCGGTTTTGCTTATTTGTATTTACTACAACATCAAAATCAAGGGCATTGGCGGTTGGTTCCATGAGTTGACCACAGCACCTTTCGGTTCACATCCTATTTTGTGGCCCTTCAACTTCGTCTTCCAAATGATTGAATTCGTCGCCAAAACCGTGTCACACGGCATGCGACTCTTCGGCAACATGTATGCCGGCGAACTGATTTTCATGTTGATCGCTTTGATGGGTGGTACGGCCGCCATGTCATTGACTGGCATCTTGATGCCCATCGGTCACGTGATCGCTGGCTCCATCTGGGCCATCTTCCATATCTTGATCGTGGCTTTGCAAGCTTTCATTTTCATGATGTTGACTTTGGTCTACATCGGTCAAGCGCACGACGCTCATTGAGCGTCACAATTTAGTTTTTTCTTAACCTTTCCATCATCATCCATAGGAGCAATTAAATGGAACACGTTCTCGGTTACGTCGCTTTGGCAGCTGGTCTC
>JACCDJ010048097.1_pt1 | contig 11735 bp, 9 predicted proteins | sample 7444481 | NCBI WGS metagenome assembly JACCDJ01 (sample SAMN15323435, study PRJNA562643) | freshwater metagenome | isolation source: river surface water | place: USA:Blue River Watershed | collected 2017-08-15 | reverse complement strand
TGGCCTTTTGCCATTCACCACTACCAATACGGTGCACAGCAGGTGCTTCACCTCCGACGTATTTAGAGACTTGCTCCAAAGTGTCGGTTGGAACAAATATGCGGTCTCCCGGTTGTCCACGTTTCGCTGGTGCGTATTCAATAACTAAGTACTCACGTGTTACTCCATTAATGGTGCGCTGCACCATTTCGACATAACGACCTATGCCATGTTGCTCATGAACAACAAAATCACCAGTGCGAAGTTCTAGCGGATCCACGGCCTGCTTTCGCTTAGAGGGCATCCGCACACCATCTTTTGCTGAAGCCTTACTTCCAGTTAAATCGCGTTCGGTCATGAAGAGAATGCGTGATTCAAGGGAAGAGAATCCATGTGCAATAGAAGATTGCGTTATGTGAATTGTCGCCTTAGTTGGAATCGCCTTTAGCTCCGGTGTAATAAATACCGGCAGATCCGCATTGCGAAAGATTCCGGCATAGCGTTCTGCCATTCCTTGTCCGGCGGTCGAGAAGATGATTGAAAAGCTTTGACCTACCGCTTCTTGCATAACTGCAACAGCTCGATCAGCATCGCCGCGCAAAGGATCAATGGCGTTGAAATCCAAAAAGGTAGCGTCAGTATCCAAATCTGTTCCGTATGGATTTAACGCACGAGAACGCAAGCCGCATCGTTTTATTTCCTCACTTAGCGCATCCCATGAAAGGTAAGTGGCATCTGTGATGGGCAAAGGCGCAGTGGCGCCGAGCGCGGCATGCGACCAGGCCGCTTCAAAAAATTCTTCATTAGTGGCAAGTAAATCCATCGTGCGCATGCGAATACGTTCATCATCAAGGAAGAAAACTTCACTTCCTGCAGGAACTCTTTGAAAAATAGTCTCGGTCTTATCTACCAGAATTGGAATAAGTGATTCCATTCCTTCAGTAGTAATTCCTTGTGCCATCCGATCGAGAATTTCCATTGCGGCTGGATACTTATCTTTAACACTTTCTGCTCGATTGCGAATTTCTTCGGTTAGCAGAAGTTCGCGGCAAGGCAGGATCGCAAGCTTTCCAACAACAGGGTTGGTGGTTCTTTGTGAAGAGACCTCAAAATAACTTAACTCCTCTATCTCATCGCCAAAGAAATCGATACGGATAGGGTGTTCGGATAAAGGGAGAAATAGATCAACGATGCCACCTCGAACTGCGAACTCACCGCGCTTTTCAACTAGATCAGTACGGGTGTAAGCAAGCTGGGTTAGATGTTCCACGAGCGAAGTTAGATCGACCTCGCCCCCAATCTCCAAAGTTTGCAGATCAAACTTAGCTAAATTCGCGATGAATCGATGTATAACTGCACGAATCGGTGCAACAACTATCGGATTCTCTAAAGATTTTCCTTGTAGTGCAGATAAAGTGGCCAATCTTCTGGCAACAGTGTCACTTCGCGGACTTAAACGTTCGTGGGGCAGAGTTTCCCAAGCCGGAAATTCAAAAACGTTTGGATGAAGCTCACGAAGTTCAGTTGCTAAATCTTCAGCAGCGCGACTCGAACTGGTGATTACCAATAAAGGCTTACTTTGTGCACGCAGCGCCAATAAAAATGGATAGGTGGGGGCTGGAGAAATTATCTTTTCTGCATCACTAGCGCATGATGCGACGGCAGAATCTGCCCCAAGCATCTGCACTAATGCGCGCATCCGACCAACCTCTTTCCAATATGTGAGAAATGCTATGAAATGCCCACTAGCCCCGTTCCCAAAAAGGGAGGGGGCTTTATGTACCAAGTCTATCGGGCATATTTGCGTATCAAACTCGCGGGTATTCCTGAGAGGATATGCCAGTGACAGAGAGCCAAGCCAACGCCAGCAATATCGCAAGTAATGACGCGCTTTTGCGCAGCGACGTTAGAAAACTTGGTGACCTGCTTGGCCAATCACTCGTCCGCCAAGAAGGACAAGAGCTTCTAAATCTCGTTGAATCTGTCCGCAAGGCAGTCCGCGAAGGCGGCGGTACTGAAATTTTGGAAAAACTTTCTGTCGAAGATTCTGTGCAGTTGGTGCGCGCATTTAGCACGTACTTCCATTTAGCAAACGTTGCCGAACAAGTTCACCGTGCACGCGTTCTTGCTCAATCACGCGCCGCTGGTGGATCTTGGCTAAGCCGAGCTATCGATAAAATTGAAGAGGCATATAAAGCACAAACACCTGGACATACTTTTACTCACGAAGATTTAGAGCAATGGATCGGCGAGTTAATGGTGCGCCCAGTCTTTACCGCTCACCCAACCGAAGCTGCGCGACGTTCTATCCTTAACAAATTAGGTGAAGTCGCAAAGTTATTGGATCAAGATCTAAATCCTCGCCAACACGAACGTTTAGCAGAAACGGTTGATCTACTTTGGCAGACTGATGAACTTCGTTTGGGCCGCCCTGAACCTCTTGATGAAGCAATGAACGCCTTGTATTACTTGGATGATCTCGCGCTAAATACCGTTCCTGAAGTTTTAAATGATTTTGCACGCGAACTAAAGCGTCTTGATATCGATCTGCCGGTTGAAGCGCGTCCGCTGACTTTCGGTACCTGGATCGGTGGCGATCGCGATGGCAATCCAAATATCACAGCACAAGTAACTGAAGATGCCGTTGCATTGCAAGTTGCCCACGCTATCCGGACAACAATTTCTGCGATGGATGAACTGCGCCAATTACTCTCTGTCTCTACTCGAATTACCGGCGCAACGCCTGAGCTATCTGCATCAGTAGAACGCGATTTGAAGAACATCCCCGAATTTGAAGAACGCTTCTTACGAATTAATCAACAGGAGCCTTACCGTTTAAAGGCGACTGCGATTGTGCATCGCTTGGCCTTTACGCGCACGCGCCATGCTTCAGGAACCGCCCACGTACCAGGACGTGACTACGCAAATTCTGCAGAACTCATCGCTGATCTAACTCTGATGCGCGATTCGCTCTTCGCCAATCGCGGTGAATTGATTGCTACTGGCTTACTAGAGCGCACCATCCGCAGTATCGCCGCCTTTGGATTGACCCATGCAACTTTGGATGTCCGCGAACATTCTGATGCTCATCACAACTTACTTAAGCAGGTAATGCCATCAGGTTATTCCGATCTTTCGCATGAAGATAAGTTCCCAGTACTTATAAAAGAACTGGCCTCAGCTGCAAGTTTTGATTCTGCAAAGTTAGATGCAGCCGGAAAGAAGACTTTCGATACCTTTAAAGCAATTGACGATCTGATCGGTCGCTATGGATCAGAAGTTATCGAAACTTACATAATCTCAATGACTAAAGGCGCAGATGATTTAGTTGCTGCCGCAGTCATTGGTAAGGCTGCTGGACTCGTCGATCTTAATAAAAAGGTTGCAAAGATTGGTTTTGCGCCGCTGCTTGAAACCGTTGCGGAACTACGTTCTGCTGGAGAAATCTTGGAAAAACTTTTATCTGATCCTACTTACCGTTCACTGGTTGCACTTCGCGGTGACATACAAGAAGTAATGCTCGGATATTCCGATTCAAATAAAGATGCTGGTATCGCGACTAGCCAATGGGAGATCCACCGCGCACAACGCAAATTACGCGATGTCGCGATGAAATACGGCGTAAAGCTTCGTTTGTTCCATGGTCGTGGTGGATCTGTAGGACGCGGTGGCGGTCCAACTTACGATGCGCTGGTTGCACTTCCTTGGGGATCAGTTGACGGTCAAATAAAGATGACCGAACAAGGTGAAGTAATTAGCGATAAGTACGCACTCCCTGCCCTTGCTCGCGAGAATGTCGAGCTAACGCTTGCCGCATCTCTTGAAGCCACAATTCTTAACCGCGCCGCTCGTCAAAGCCCAGAAGATCTAGAGCAATGGAATGAGTGCATGACTTTGATTAGCGATAACTCTTTTGCGCGCTATCGCAAATTAATTGATCACCCAGATCTACCCGCTTATTTCTACGCTTCCACACCCGTGGAACAATTAGGAAATCTCTTCTTGGGTTCTCGCCCATCACGCCGCCCAGATGCTGCGGGCGGCCTTGATTCACTTCGCGCAATTCCATGGGTATTTGGTTGGACGCAATCACGCCAAATCGTTCCTGGTTGGTTCGGAGTTGGCACAGGACTTAAGGCGGCGCGCGAAGCTGGTAAATCTGATGTTTTAAAGAAGATGCTTAAAGAATGGCATTTCTTCCATACCTTCATTAGTAATGTGGAAATGACGCTAGCCAAGACAGACCTAGTAACTGCAAAGCGCTATGTAGAGACTTTGGTTCCAGCAAAACTGCATCACTTCTTAGACACAATCACTGAAGAATTTGATTTAACTATCAAGGAAATTCTGGCGCTCACCGAGAAAGATACTCTGCTCGGAGATCAGCCAATCTTGGCTCGCACCTTGCAGGTTCGTGATGCCTATCTTTCTCCGCTACATCTTTTACAGGTTAACTTGCTTCACCGAGTACGTACCGCAGGTGATTCATCAGATGCAATGCTGATCCGAGCGCTCTTATTAACTATTAACGGTGTGGCTGCCGGTCTTCGCAATACCGGCTGATTTAAGAATCAATTTAAGAATTAAATTGAGATTGGGTGAAATCAAGCCCTTTTGTAATTAACGATTCGACAACATCTGCTCCGCGATCTAGAAACTCTCCTAAATCCTTCTTCTCTTCCTTGCTAAATTGCTTTAGAACAAAGTCTGCAGGATCTTGTTGTCCCATAGGGCGGCCAATACCAAGGCGGACGCGGTAGTACTCAGCAGTGCCAAATGATGAAGTAAGTGATTTCAAACCGTTGTGGCCATTATCGCCACCCGCAATCTTGGATCGAATTGCAGCAAATGGAATATCTAACTCATCATGCAAAACAATTATCTGTTGCGGGTCTACTGAATAAAAGTTGGCTAGGGCTTTTATCGGTCCGCCAGATTCGTTCATATAGCTCTTTGACTTGGCAAGGATCACAGAAAAAGCATCGACACCGACGCCTAACTTGTAGGCGGCGATGTCGGTGCGTGACTTGTGAGCACTGAGCTTTACGTTGTGACGTTTAGCGAGTTCATCGATAACCATCTGGCCAACGTTATGGCGAGTGGCTTCGTATTGTTCGCCCGGGTTACCGAGGCCAACAACTATCCAAGGAGATGAACTCACAGGAGAAAGAGTAAGGCTTTTTACTCCTTCTTCTCTGCATCAGCTGCTGGTGCCGCTGCTGCATCAGCCGCAGGAGCTGCGACTGCAACTTCTTCAACCACTGTCGAACGCTCTGACAGGTGTACAACGATCATCTTTGGATCAGAGATCAACTTAACTGATGCAGGTAGAACAACGTTCTCTGCATAGAGTGAGTGACCTGCTGCAAGACCAGTTAGATCTAGTGTGAAGAATGAAGGAATAGCAGTTGCTTCAACTTCAACTTCAATGCTGTGGTTAACGTGCTCAAGGATTCCGTCGCGATCGTGTTCGCCTTCTGTATGAACAGGAACCGCAACAGTAACTTTTTCGCCACGACGAACAGCTACTAGATCGATGTGCTCGAGGATCTGCTTAAGTGGGTGGCGAACAATCGCCTTTGGAAGAGTTAGTTCATCCTTGCCATCAATGTTGATTTCCAGGAGCACGTTTGACTGCTTCAGGGCTACGCCAAGTTCGCGCGCAGGAAGAGTGATGTGCTTTGGCTTCTCGCCATGGCCATAGATAACTGCAGGGACAAGACCTGCTACGCGTGCACGACGTGACGCACCCTTGCCGAATTCAGTACGTGTTGTGCCGGTGATCTTGATTTCTGCCATTTTTATTTCTCCTGTTTGTTTTGCTCTGGAACATTCGGGGCTTTGCTTTTTTAACACGAAGTTCCAGCAGGAGTTCAATCCTTACCGTCGATTACGGAGTTTTTCACCCTCGCCGGAAACCTAGGCAAAGGTTAGCGCGGGTTAGCTGTGTCCGTCAAAAAGACTGGTTACAGAGCCATCTTCGAAGACTTCGCGGATCGCACGAGCCAAAAGTGGCGCGATTGAGAGGATAGTGAGTCCATCAAAGCGCTTATCTTCATCGATGGGAAGCGAATCGGTAACAACTACTTCGGTCACCTTGGAAGCTTTCAAGCGATCAACTGCTGGGCCAGAGAAGACTGCATGAGTTGCTGCGACGATAACTTCTTTTGCGCCTGCTGCAAATAGCGCATCTACAGCTTTGGTAATTGTGCCTGCGGTATCGATCATGTCATCAATAACCACGCAAGTTTGTCCATCTACTTCACCGACAACTTTGCCGGTAACTGATTCGTTTGGAACGCGTGGATCGCGGGTTTTATGAATAAATGCGATTGGGCAACCACCAAGAAGTTCAGACCAACGCTCTGCAACACGTACGCGGCCAGAGTCTGGAGAAACAATTGTTAAACGTGTGCGATCGACTTTGCTTCCGACGTAATTAGCCAACATTGGAAGAGCAAATAAGTGATCTACTGGGCCATCAAAGAAACCTTGGATTTGTGAAGTATGTAGATCAACAACCATCAAGCGATCAGCACCTGCAGTTTTGTAGAGATCTGCCATTAATCGTGCAGTGATTGGTTCGCGTCCGCGATGCTTCTTATCTTGACGAGCGTAACCATAGAAAGGTGCGACGACTGTAATGCGCTTGGCTGATGCGCGCTTTAAAGCATCGATCATGATTAGTTGTTCCATGATCTGCTTATTTACAGGTGCAGTGTGGCTTTGAATTACGAAGGCATCGCAACCGCGAACAGATTCTTCAAAGCGAACAAAGATTTCACCATTTGCAAAGTCATAAGCAGATGTTGGTGTTAGTGGAATACCGAGTTCAGAAGCGACTGATTCAGAAAGTTCTGGAAATCCGCGACCTGAAAAGAGTCGAAGTCTTTTCTCTGAGGACAAACGAATTTCGCTCAAGGAAATTAGCCTTTCTTCTCGTCGCGTCTTTGTGAAGCTTCTGCGGCGATTGCAGATTTCGTGCCAGATCGCTTACGCATGACCCAACCTAATACATTTCGTTGCTTACCTCTAGCGACACCCATGGCACCGGCCGGAACATCTTCAGTAATTACAGATCCGGCAGCGGTGTAAGCCCCATCACCAATTGAAATCGGTGCGACAAGCATCGAATCGCTTCCAATGCGAACATGATCTCCGATAGTGGTGTGATGCTTCTCTACCCCGTCATAGTTAACAAAGATCGTAGCTGCTCCGATATTTGAACCTTCACCAATAGTGGCATCGCCAACATAAGACAGATGTGGAACTTTCGAACCATCTCCAACTTTTACATTCTTCATTTCAACGAAGGCACCAGCCTTAGCCTCACTACCGAGCAGTGTGTCCTTACGAAGATATGAGTAAGGGCCAACGCTTGCTCGAGCGCCGATAGTTGCTTCGAAACAATTAGATTCGATGATCTTTGCGCCTTCTAAGACATTGCAGGATTCAAGAGTTGTGCGAGGTCCAATAACCGCACCGGTTGCCACTTTGGTAGAACCTAAAATTGCGGTGCCCGGAAAAATAGTTACATCGCTTTCAATCTCGGCTGTGGCATCGATCCAGGTTGTTGTTGGATCAACGATAGTGACACCTGCGCGCATAAAGCCTTCGTTGATGCGATCGCGAAGCAAAGCCGCACTTTCAGCTAACTGCACCCGATCGTTAACTCCCAAGATTTCAATAAAATCCTCAATCATTGCGGCGGCAATTGTCCCGCCTTCTTTGCGCAAGATTTCAATCACATCAGTTAAATAGAGTTCGCCCTGCGAATTATCGTTGGTTAACTTTCCGATGGCACCAGATAACTTCTTAGCATCAAAGGCATAAACGCCTGAATTAACCTCATAAATCGCCTTTACAAAATCGTCAGCATCGCGTTCTTCAACTATGCGAAGTAGCGATCCATCATCAGCGCGAACAATGCGGCCATAGCCAGTTGGATCTGGATGTTCGGCCGTTAGAACGGAGGCGGTGAAGCCACCTGCGTGGTGAGTATCTAGAAGTTGCTTAAGGGATTCGCCGGTAAGCATTGGTGTATCGCCAGCCAGGATCAAGATGGTGCCTGAGATATCGGTACCTGCGAGCGCTAACTGTGTTGCATGGCCAGTGCCGCCACGTCGCTCTTGGAAAACAGTTGTGACATTTGGCGCGACTTGATTTAAATGTTCTTCAACGGCTTCACGGCCTGCGCCAACTACAACGCGAATTTTCTTTGGAGAAAGTGCACTGACTGCATGTAGAACGTGGCCAACAAGTGAGCGGCCTGCAACTTCGTGAAGAACTTTAGGTGTTGCAGATTTCATGCGAGTGCCTTCACCGGCGGCGAGAACAACAACCGTTTCGAGATTTGCACTCATGATGTAAGTCTAACTGGTGCGGGTAATTCATTTGGTGGCTCCGCCACCAGGTATCGATCCTGGACCCTGGGCTTCAAAGGCCCATGTGCTAGCCACTACACAATGGCGGAACGCATATTCTCCCTCATATCTATGTGTGCTCGCGACCATTGGGGCCGATCCGCACAAGAGATATATCCTCTAGACCTATGAGCGCCTATCGCGATGAAGTTGACCGCCTAATCGCGGATTGGAAGCGCGAACGCCCTGATTTAGATATCAGCCCCTTTGCGGTACTTAGCCGCATTTCACGAATTTCGCGAAACTTGGATATCGCCCGGCGTGATGCATTTGCCGATCTAGAAACTTGGGACTTCGATGTATTAGCAGCCCTTCGTCGCGCTGGAGATCCGTATCAACTCTCCCCTGGCGCGCTAATGCAAGAAACGCTTGTAACTAGTGGCACGATGACAAATCGCTTGGACCGTTTGGAGGAGATGAAGTTAATTACTCGTCAGCCAGATCCAGATGATGGCCGTGGATCACTTGTAACTTTAACGGCATCTGGCATGCGCGCAGTGGATAAGGCTTTGGAAGGTTTGCTTGAACATGAAAGAGAACTACTTAAAGGTTTAACTCGCGAGCAAAGAACTGCGCTAGCAGATTTACTTAGCGCACTAGCAGCGCACCTTGAAGATAATTAAATAACTTTCGCTCCGTGCACTGGGCCGTATGCTCGTGCAACGCTTCCAACTACGCCACTGGCAGTAAGTGCCACTGCTAGATCTAAACCTTGTTCCTCATCAGCAACTAAGAAGGCAACTGTTGGCCCAGACCCAGAAACTATCGAACCAAGTGCGCCATATTCTTCGCCAACATCCAGTACTAAAGTTAAAGCCGGGCGCAGAGAGCACGCCGCTGATTGCAGGTCATTGTGTAAAGCCTGGCCGACCGCTTTTGGATCTGCGGCTAATAACGACTGCATAAGTGCATCGCTAGTTTGCGGCGCTGCAATATCTAACCCGGCGCGTAAACGATCGCACTCTTGGTAAACAGCTGGCGTTGATAATCCAACTGTTGATAAGGCTAAAACCCAGTGATATGTGCCGCGCGATAGCGCTGCAGTTAATTGATCGCCTCTACCTTGCCCGATTGCAGTGCCACCAGAAATCATAAAAGGAACGTCGCTTCCCAGTCGCGAACCAAATTCGTGCATCTCTTCGCGAGACATATCGAGCTCATAAAGTTCATTAATTCCAACTATTACTGCTGCAGCGTCTGCACTTCCACCAGCCATACCGCCGGCCACCGGAATAGATTTGTTAACTTCAATATGAGCGTCAATCACAAAATCATATTCATTAGCGATTAACTGCGCTGCCTTAACTGCCAAATTAGTTGTATCCGCAGGAACTCCATGGGTGTGGTCACCAACGATTGAAATTGTTATTCCATTGCCAGATGCAGATTTAGTAATCGTCACATCATCATAGATAGAGATTGCTTGAAAAACTGTAACAAGATTGTGAAAACCATCTGCCTCACGTGGGCCAACCGCTAGTTGCAAATTTACTTTGGCAGGAACTCGTACGGTGACAGAGTTGCGATTAGATTTAGGCACGCTAAGACTCTAAACCTTGTTGCGCTATTTTGCAGAACGCGCTGATATTAAGTGATTCACCGCGCAACGTGGGGTCGATCCCCGCGGCTACTAAATGCGCTTCTGCTGCAGCCGAACTGCCATAGCGTGATGACAGTGCAGCGCGCAGCATCTTGCGGCGCTGTGCAAATGCCAGATCGATAATCGCAAATACTTCCTTACGCAGAGTTTCGTCACCTGGTGTTGCGCGGCGTTTAAATCCAACTAACTTCGAATCCACATTTGGTGCTGGCCAGAAGATCGAACGTGAGACCGAACCAGCCCCAGTTACATCTGCCCACCAAGCAGCCTTAACGCTGGGAATTCCATATTCTTTGGTGTTTGGTTTGGCAGCTAAACGATCTGCAACTTCTGCTTGCACCATAACAACACCACTGCGCAGAGTTGGCAGAATTTCTAGAAGATGTAAGAAGACGGGAACCGAGACGTTGTAAGGCAAGTTAGCAACTAGCACTGTTGGGTTAATTGGCAATGACTTTAACTGCAGAGCATCTTGGTTTATGACGGTAAGAATTTCACTGCGATCGCTATGCAACTTTGCAGTTAATGGCAGTTGGTTAGCTAAACGTGAATCAATCTCAACTGCGATAACGCTGGCTGCCTCTTCCATCAGCGCCAGAGTTAATGAGCCGAGTCCTGGGCCAATTTCCAGAGCAACATCACCAGATGCAATACCGGCGGTACGAACAATCTTGCGACAGACATTGGCATCGATAACAAAGTTCTGTCCCAGCGATTTTGCTGGCTTTAAATCTAACTTTTCAGCAAGCGCGCGAATTTCAGCTGCGCCTAGCAAGGTCATATCGACGAACCTGCAGCGAATGAGCCAAAGATACGTTCGGCGTTATCTGAAAGCGCCTGCGCGAGTGCACCAACGCTCTCATTTCGTTCTTCAGCTATAGCACGCACGATATTGGCGATCTGCGCCGGCGTATTTAACGCTCCTCGATTTGGCATAGGAGCTAAGAAAGGTGAATCTGTTTCAACCAATAACTGATCGTGTGGAACAAGCTTCACAGCATCGCGAAGTTCGGGAGCGTTTTTAAAAGTAACAGTTCCTGCGAAGGAAAGTATGTAACCGCGTTCAATACATAACTTCGCCATATCAACACCACCAGAAAAACAATGGAATACCGTCTTTTCAGGGGCTCCAACTTCGAGCAAGATGGATAAGACATCATCGTGTGAATCGCGATCATGAATAACTAGCGCTTTCTTGGTTTTCTTCGCTAACTCAATATGCCACTTAAATGAATCTTGTTGGCGCTTACGAAGTTCAGGTTGAGTACGGAAATAATCCAAACCCGTTTCACCAATTGCTCGAACCCGCGGATGTGCAGCCAGTTCTTCAATGATTTTTAAATCTGCTTCTAGATCTGGAACAACCGGGGCTTCGTTGGGATGCAAAGCCACCGCAGCCAGCACTCGATCATTGAAGTACTCAGCCGCTGCAACACACCATTTTGATTGTTCTGCTGAATAACCAACTTGTACTACGCGATCAACGCCTGCCGCTTTTGCATCATCTAAAACTTGCTTAACTTCTGCAGAATCTGGCGCGGCATCGGTAACGATTTCCAAATGCGCATGTGCATCTACCGTTGGAACGGGAAGTGGTTTTGGCGCGGGCGCCAGAGGGCGATCAATATCGCGATTGTGGCGATCTGCCATAGGAAATTACTCTTTAGTCTCGAGTCGTGGAAAAAGAACTGGGGTCTTTGTTACGAGAGTTCCTTCAGGAAGTTGTCCCCATT
>JACCDJ010415511.1_pt1 | contig 11748 bp, 9 predicted proteins | sample 7444481 | NCBI WGS metagenome assembly JACCDJ01 (sample SAMN15323435, study PRJNA562643) | freshwater metagenome | isolation source: river surface water | place: USA:Blue River Watershed | collected 2017-08-15 | reverse complement strand
CCGATAAAAAACAAATCATCTCCAGCCGCTCCTTCGGCGGCAAGGTCACCGAGTTGCCGGTGCTGCAAGACGCGCTGTCGACCTTTGTGGCCAACGCCTGTGCCAAATTGCGCGCCCAAAACAGCCATGCGGCGGTGATCCAAGTGTTTTTGCAGACCAACCGCTTTCGTAAAGACTTGCCCCAATACATGCCCAGCCTGGCGGTGCCGCTGCCTTACCCCACCAACGACTCGCTCGAGGTCAACCGCTGGGTGGCTTGGTTGTGCGAGCGCATGTTCAAGCCCGACTACACCTACAAAAAGGCCGGCATCGTGCTGAGTGAGATCAGCCCCGTCACCCAGCGCCAAGGCGATTTGCTGGAAGAAGACAACCCCGACAAACACAAACTGATGCAGGCACTGGACCAGTTGAACGCGCGCTATGGCCGCGGCGCTGTCAAAGTGTCCACGCAGGGCGCTTATTCGGGCTGGCAAATGAAGCAAGAACGCAAGTCACCCAACTACACCACCAGCTGGGCCGATTTGCCCTGGGTGTGAGCCCGCACAGTTGTTCTGGACTTGGGCGGGGCAGTTGCAGTAAGCTACAAGGTTTTCCACGTAACTTGTTGTCGTTCATGGACAGTTCGCTCCCCTCCATTCCTGCAAAACGCTATTTCACCATCGGTGAAGTGGGCGAATTGTGTGGCGTCAAGCCGCACGTTTTGCGGTATTGGGAGCAAGAATTCACGCAACTGCGGCCCGTCAAGCGGCGTGGCAATCGGCGCTATTACCAGCACCACGAAGTGCTGATGATTCGGCGCATTCGCGATCTGCTGTACGACCAAGGCTTCACCATCAGCGGAGCCCGCAACCGGCTGCAAGAGCTGGTGCAAAGCGAGCGGCAGCTGCGCCGCAACGCCGCCGATGGGGTGGATGCCGACGAGGTCTTGGGCAGTGCCGATGAAGAATTTGACGACATGGCCGAGCCCTTCGACAGCGCCGATGCGCAGGGCCACGCGCTTCACGGAACAAGCACGTCGCTGCAAAAAGAGTTGATCGAAATTCGCGCCTTGCTCACGCTTTGAGGCCTGTGAAAACAGTTATAATTCAAAGCTTGTCGGCGTGTAGCGCAGCCTGGTAGCGCACTTGCATGGGGTGCAAGGGGTCGCGAGTTCGAATCCCGCCACGCCGACCATTTAGTCTCAATGAAAACAACGGGTTACAGCCCACAAAGCTGTGACCCGTTTTCTTTTGGGTGTTTGCCCCCAGTTTTAGCCACACCTTTGGGCTGGCTCTCAATGTACCTTCTTAGCTTGTTCTGGACAGTAGAACATCGGTAATGATCTTAAGTTATTGATCTTATGTAATTTTTGTCAATGACATTTGGTCTTCAGAAGCTGGTGAAAATTTAAATACTTGCAAGGGGTGCAAGGGGTGCAAGGGGTGCAAAGGGTGCAAGGGCTAGTGAGTTCGAATCACGCCACGTCGACCATCTAATTCAAATGAAATCAACGGGTTACACCTCGCAGGGTGTAACCCGTTTTCTTTTGCGTGCTTTATTGGTTAACGGTCCCTAACTTGTCGATTACGTGTGCTTAAAAGTACGCGATTCATATCAGCCGCGTTCGTTTTAAGAAGTGTGTGAATTCATTTTTTACTAATAAAGAAAATAATTTTTAAAATAAATCATAAAAAAATACTAAAATTTGTCGTCGTTTGCATGAATCAAACAACACCCGTGCTTCCTGATGGTGACAAAGCACTGCGGTAGCCTGCCTGAAATACAACATACTTTTGAACTCAAAAAAAATGACAATCCTGGTTACAGGCGCCGCTGGCTTTACAGGCGGTAACTTGGTACTCGACTGTCTCGCATGCGCTGACGAGCCTGTAGTGAGCCTAGACAAACTCCCCTACGCCGGCAACCTCCAAACCTTGACCAGCGTCCACGGACACTCTGGCCATATTTTTGTGCAGGGTGATGTTGGCGACCGTACCTTGGTTGAGCAGCTGCTGGCTCAACACCAATCTCGTGCCGTGCTCAACTTCGCGACTGGGCGCCATGTAGACCGCTCTGTCAGCGGACTGGGTGACTTTATTCAAACCAACATCGTGGGTACCTTCAGTCTTCTGGAGTCGGTGCGCGGCTACTGGGCTGCATTGGCCCAGACCTCAAAAGACGCCTTTCGCTTTTCGCATGTGAGCACTGACGAGGCCTACCGCACCCTAGGCAAAGACGCTCCCGCCCTTGCCAAAAATGGCTACGGCCAATTCTGCTTAATTTTTTGAAGTAATGCCTTACAACGTCATCCCAACCGCTATACCCGAAGTCCTGATCCTTGAGCCCAAAGTCTTTGGCGACAGCCGAGGTTTCTTCTTTGAAAGCTTCAACCAGCAAGACTTCAACCAAGCCACTGGACTGCAAGTGAACTTCGTGCAAGATAACCACAGCCGCAGTGCCAAAGGGGTATTGCGAGGCTTGCATTACCAACTGCAGCAACCCCAAGGCAAACTCGTGCGCGTGGTGCGCGGTGCTGTCTTTGATGTGACGGTGGATATCCGAAAAAGCTCTCCCACTTATGGTCAGTGGGTCGGAGTTGAGCTGACGGAAAACAACCACAAACAGTTTTGGGTGCCCGCTGGCTTTGCCCACGGTTTTGTGGTGCTGAGCGAGAGCGCAGACTTTCTTTACAAAACAACCGATTACTACGCGCCCGCGCATGAACGGTGCATATCTTGGAACGACCCAGCTATAGGCATCACCTGGCCACAAGGGTTTACAGCGCAGCTATCAGCCAAAGACCAAGCGGGTAAAGCGCTGGCCGCAGCCGAGGTGTTTGCCTGATGCAAAACTTCTCTGCTACTCCCCTAGAAATGGTGGCCAGCTTATGGCGCCATCGCAGCCTTATCCATGCCAGCGCCAAGCGCGAGGTGTTGGGCCGCTACCGTGGATCAGCGTTGGGGCTGCTGTGGTCGTTTTTTAACCCTCTGTTCATGTTGGCCGTTTACACCTTTGTGTTCAGCGTAATTTTTCAAGCACGCTGGAGTACTGACGGCAGTGGTTCAAAAACCGAATTTGCCCTTTTGTTGTTTGCTGGGTTGATCATGTTCAACCTGTTTGCCGAATGCATCAACAGAGCACCCACACTTATTTTGACCAATGCCAACTACGTCAAGAAGGTGGTGTTTCCTCTGGAAATACTGCCCTTCGTAGGCTTGCTTTCGGCTTTGTATCATGGGCTCATCAGCCTGCTGGTCTGGTTGGCGGCGTATGTGCTTTTCTATGGCGTTCCTCAGACCACGGTGCTCTATTTGCCCTTGGTTGTGGTGCCTTTTGCGCTGTTCATCATGGGGCTGAGCTGGGCGCTGGCATCGCTGGGGGTATTTTTGCGCGATGTGGCGCAGTTCATTGGTGTGATCACCATGTCCATGATGTTCCTCAGTCCCGTTTTTTACCCCGCATCGGCTCTGCCCGAGGCCTACAGGCACCTGCTGTTTATCAACCCCGTCACGCCTGCCATTGAAATCGCACGCGACGTTTTGTACTGGGGCAAAGCCCCCAATTGTGCAATGTTGAGTATTTATTACGCGGCTACATTGGCCATTGCTTGGCTAGGTTTTGCCTGGTTTCAGAAGACACGAAAGGGGTTTGCCGATGTCCTCTGACATTGCCATCAAGGTCGAAGGCCTGAGCAAGTGCTACCAAATCTACGACCAGCCACGTGACCGGCTGAAGCAGTTTATTTTACCTAGGCTCCAACGCATTGCAGGCATACAGCCTAAGCAGTACTACAAAGAGTTTTGGGCGCTTAGTGACGTTAATTTTGAAGTCAAAAAAGGCGAAACCGTTGGCATCATTGGCCGTAACGGCTGCGGCAAATCTACTCTGCTGCAAATGATCTGCGGTACGCTCAACCCCACAGCTGGGACCATACAAACTCATGGTCGTATCGGTGCACTTCTTGAGCTTGGTTCTGGTTTTAATCCAGAGTTTTCTGGTCGAGAAAACGTTTACTTAAATGCCACAGTGCTTGGCTTGACCAAAGAAGAAATCGATGCAAAATTTGCTGATATTGTAGATTTTGCAGATATTGGTGATTTTATCGAGCAACCTGTCAAAACTTATTCGAGTGGCATGATGGTGAGGCTCGCTTTTGCTGTTCAAGCGCAAGTAGAGCCAAAGATATTGATTGTGGACGAAGCTTTGGCTGTAGGCGATGTTAAATTTCAAGCAAGATGCTTTGAGCGACTCAAACAATTAAAAGAAAGTGGAACGAGTATATTATTGGTTACTCACTCTACCGACCAAATTGTAATGCATTGCACTTCTGCTTTGCTGCTCGATAAAGGCAAAACTATTGAAATTGGTGAGCCTAAAAATGTAGCCAATCATTACTTAAACTTGTTATTCGGTAAATCCATCAAAAAAGTAGTAAAAAATGAAACTCCAGATAATCTAAATTCAAAGATAACAAAATCTAATCTAATATTAAGCTTTGACGAAGATCTTTTTTCTACTCGAAATGGATATAACTCTCTTGAATACCGATGGGGTGATGGCGCAGCCAAGATCAATGATTTCTGGCTTTATGTTAATGGAATAGAATACCCTAATTCTATTTGTACGGGTAATACAATAAATATTTCCATTGCAGTCAAGTTTGTTGAAAAACTTCACCGACCAATTTTCGGTATAACAATTAAAACAAAAGAGGGGGTGACAATCTATGGAACGAATACCGAAAATCTAGATATTATGGATTTTCAATGCCAAGGTTCTTCAGGCCAGACGGTATTAATTAAAGTTGCCTTAGTTTGTCGATTTGCACCTGGTGATTATTTTATTTCTTTTGGTGTTGCTACCAGAGATGGTGAGAGGGTTCATCCGCATGATCGACGATATGATGCCATTCATTTCCAAGTGGAGCCAATAAAAACATTCTTTGGATTAGTTAACACCGATCTTGCAATCACTGTAGAGGAAGTAATTAAATGATTGCAGATTTCTTTGAAAAAGAATATATATTCAATGACGAGGATTCGATTTGGACGCGTCAAAATTTTGAAGGTATTCTTTACAGTGATGGAGATGAAGTTGAGCAGCGAATCGAATCCATAGTTAAAAATACAAAAGATCTTTCTGTGCTGTCTGATGAACTGCGGCCTCATTGCACAGACTGGCCATCAACGTATCACCTAAGTGCCACACGTGCAAACATTTTGCGTCCATTCGAAAAAAATCTGAAAGGAGATATTCTTGAAATTGGTGCAGGTTGCGGTGCAATTACCCGTTATTTAGGTGAATGCGGCGCTCAGGTCTTAGCTCTTGAGGGCACCCTCAGAAGGGCATCAATAGCAAGAGCGAGAACTCGTGATCTTTATAATGTTACTGTTGTCAGCGATAAACTCGATGATTTCAAATACAAAAATAAATTTGATATAGTAACTTTGATTGGCGTGCTGGAGTATGCTAATTTATTTACTGATGGTGAAAACCCAGTAGCGCTAATGCTCGAGCGTGCAAAGTCATTTTTGAAGCCAAATGGGAAGTTGTTTATTGCTATTGAGAATCAACTCGGACTAAAATATTTTGCTTCTGCACCGGAAGATCACGTTGGTATTCCCATGTATGGTGTTGAGGGCTGGTACAGAAAAGATCAACCCCAAACCTATGGCCGCAAGCATCTTCGTTATTTAGTTGAAACTGCAGGATTTTCTAGTATTGAATTTTTAGCGCCGTTCCCAGACTATAAACTGCCAGTATCAATAGTGACAGAAAGCGGATTTTCCTGTGACGAGTTCGATTCAGCAGCGTTAGCCTCTCAGAGTATTCGAAAAGACCCTCAACTCCCAAAGATTATGGCCTTTTCTACTCAGCTGGTCTGGCCATCCATTGTTGATAATGGTTTATCGATGGATCTTTCAAACTCATTCCTCATAGTTGCAGCACCACGAGAAAATCAAGAACTTGTTGAACCAAACAACCTTGCGTGGCATTTTACTTCAGAAAGACGAAAAAAGCTTTGTAAACTTACAAAATTCGTGAAGAATAACAATGGTGAAATTGATGTTTTTTACAAAAGATTAGATCGTAAAAAAGAAAATCCAGTTATTGATCGGCTACTTAATAATTGCTTGCCTGAAAACGATCAGTATAGAGTTGGAGAAATTCTTTCAAATGATTTGAATCGAATTATTTGTAAAGATGGCTGGAAAGTAGAGGAGGTTTCTTATTTCTTGAATATTTGGCTTAACTATTTATCTCAAATTAATAGAAAAAAGTCTCAAGCATTAGATTTGCCAAAACAGGCGACATTATTTCCTGGTGAATTATTTGATTATATTCCACAGAACATAATTAGAGCGAATGATGGGACTTTGCATGTAATTGATAAAGAGTGGGTCTTTAATGATAAAATAGAAATCGAGTTTCTTTTATTTAGAGTTTTATGGTCTGTAATTCACTCTACATTTAAATTTGGAAGGCCGGCAAATTCAGAAATTAAAACTTATTTTGATTTTATTCATCATTGTATGAAGGCGCTGGGGTGGATTATTTCTGATAAAAATTTTACAAAATGTATTGACTTGGAGTATCGAATTCAGTCAGAGGTTGCAGGGAGATCTATTGATTCATCGGGAGTAATGAGTTGGCTGAAAAAGGAGTCAATTCCAGTTGAGAACTTAAGTCAAGCAGTGGGAGAGAGAGATAGCCAGATCACTAGCCTAAGTCAAGCAGTGGGAGAGAGAGACAGCCAGATCACTAGCCTAAGTCAAGCAGTGGGAGAGAGAGAAAGCCAGATCGCTGGCCTAATTCAAGCAGTGGGAGAGAGAGAGACCCAGATAACTAGCCTAATTCAAGCAATGGGAGAGAGAGACACCCAGATCACTAGCCTAAGTCAGGTGTTGGGAGATAGAGAAATCCAGATCACTAACCTAAGTCAAGTGTTGGAAGAGAACGGGACCCTGATAACTAGTCTGGGTCAAGCGGCGGTAGAAAGAGAAAGCCAGATCGCTTGTATAAGTCAAGAAGTGGAAGAGAGAGGCAGCCAAATCACTAACCTCAAGGCCAAATTAAAAAACGCAATAGCAGTTGCAAATCAAATGATTCAAACTAGATCCTGGCGCCTAACACGCCCACTGCGTATTGTTGCCAGGCTGGCTCGTTATGGACTTACGAACGAAGACAATAAAGTAATTCGTATGTATTTTCACCGGTTACCACTACCTGCTCCTGCAAAGCGCCTAGTCAGTTTTTTCTATCATAAAAGAGTAGTAAAGGGTACAAGTGCAATGCGCTCAAGTGCCCGGCAGATCTCACAGTCCAATAGTACGTTGGTACAGGCCTCAGAAAAACTTGATAGCGTGCCAGACTACATCGTTTGGGGTGTCATAGATTGGCATTTTCGTCATCAGAGACCCCAGCAACTCGCAGTTGCTTTGGCCAGTACTGGGAGACGTGTGTTCTACATAACTCCAAATTTCACAGATAACGAAAGAGCCGGTTTTGAGCCCGAGGCGCTTGATGAAGGGGGTTTACTGTTTCAAGTAAAGCTATTTGTCAAAGGTGCACCCGTCATTTACTCAGCTGCACCATCTGTCGAAACCCTTTATCAATTATCAGCAAGCATCGGTGAGATGTTGCAGTGGGCTAACAGCGCACAGATTATTTCTCTAGTCGATCATCCCTTCTGGAATGAGGTCGCCTCGGTGTTACCGAATAGTCGCATGATCTACGACTGCATGGATCATCACGAAGGCTTTGGCAACAACGATGAATCTCTGGTTCAGTTGGAAAAATCGCTACTGAAAAATGCAGTCCTCACCATAACTACCTCTTCATGGTTGGATGAAGCTGTTGCGCCAAACGCCAAGCGACGGGCGTTAATTCGCAACGCGGCAGACTACATGTATTTTTCAAAGAAGCCTAGAAATGTTTACCTACATCCGCAAGGTCGCCGCATCATCGGCTACTACGGCGCGATTGCTGAATGGTGCGATCTAAGCTTGGTGGAGGCTGTGGCTAGACAACACCCGGAGTGCTGTGTACTCTTGATTGGTGCTGATACCGTTAATGCGAGGGTAAGGCTATCTAAACTTTCAAATGTCACCTTCACTGGCGAGGTCCCTTACAGTCAGCTCACTCACTATCTTTACAGCTTCGATGTCTGTTTGTTACCCTTTAAAGTGATCCCTTTGACATTGGCAACGAATCCTGTCAAGGTCTATGAATACCTTAGTGCGGGCAAGCCTGTCGTGGCAATTGATTTGCCAGAAATGCTGCAGTTTGAAGGCTTGGTATACGCGGCAGCGAATAAAGAGGGATTTCTTTCTGCAGTCAGCAAAGTGTTGAGCCAGCCAGAACCTAATGCATTGGTTCAGCAGCGCAAAATTTTCGCGCAAGGACAAACTTGGCAGCACCGTGCTGAAGATCTAGTGCAGCAAGCCGAATCAGCCGCTTTTGACCCAAAAGTCAGCGTAGTGGTCGTAACGTACAACAACCTAGAATTCACTCGTGCCTGTTTGGAAAGCCTGGAAACGTACAGCCAATACGAGAATATCGAAATCATCGTGGTCGACAACGCCTCAATTGATGGCTCACCTGCATTTCTTTCTGAGTGGTTTGCTGGTAAAAACAACCGCAAACTAATTCTCAACGAAGACAACCGTGGCTTCGCTGCTGCCAACAATCAGGGTCTAAAAATTGCCACGGGTGCATATCTGGTCCTTCTCAACAACGATACATATGTGACGCCCGTTTGGATTCGTACATGAGTCCGTCACTTCGAAAGAGACAAAACCATTGGTCTGATTGGACCAGTAACGAATAATATTGGCAACGAAGCTAGGATTGATATTGCTTACAGCAATATGAATGAGATGCTCCAGAATTCGGCCGTCTACACACGCCGACATGTTGGGAAGATATTCTCGCTAAGAACTACAGCCTTTTTTTGCGTGATGATGCCCCGGACGACCTATGCACGTGTCGGCAGCTTAGATGAGGTGTATGGACTAGGCTTCTTTGAAGACGACGATTATTGCCGCCGCATCGAGCAACTTGGATTACGTATTGTTTGTGCTGAGGATGTGTTTGTGCACCATCACTTATCTGCGTCATTCAACAAGCTAAAGTCCCAGGATCGACAAAAGTTGTTCGATGGCAATAAAGCGATTTATGAGGCCAAGTGGGGCGAGTGGGTCCCGCATAGCTACAGTAAAACTAAGCCTGTCCCAGAACAGGATCCGTAAGACTCATTTGCTGACCAAATCTTTCTTTCAAGCAACTACACGGGCTTCAGCATCATAACTTCGTGAAGCTTTGAGCCTTATATATTTATAAAAAGTAGGTTGAATCGATATCTAGAGGTTTCAGCTATATTTATTCCTGCCTAGGGAGGCGGAGATCATTATCACGACGATCTAGATTCAATTGGTGTCTTTGTTTCTCATATTGCTGATTTGATTGATGTTGGCTGGCATTTTCTTTTATGCAACGAATATAAATGTGGAGGGCCTTGATTTAGGTTTCTTCTACCCCTTCCTTTGAACGGTGACGTTGATGTGATTAATATGCCATGAGGAAATCGAATAAGATTTTCTAATTTTTATCTTAGTTATTACTTGCAGACCATCACATAGCTTGATCTCTTTTCATCTTTCTTTATTAAATTTTTATTGGAATTGAGATGCTATATTGTATCTCTTGGAATCGTACACGAGATCGGCCTATTAATATTTAATTTATAATTTAATACCAAAATTCTTCGTGCGCGAAAACGGTGGATAGGGTTTATATATTGCGATATATCTTAAATAACTAAGCGATTTAAATGCTATAAAATTTTGAATTTTGCCGTAATTAATGATTTGAATATCTTCAAGTTAATAATTATTAAATAAATCAGATGTTATCGGAGCAATTAAAAATTAATTATTTTTTACTTGCTGGTCTTGGCTGCATTCACGATAGATTTAATTTTGTTAAAAATAACCTTAAATTTATTATCTGAAAATTTCATTGAAAATATATGTAAATTCAGATTTATTTTAATGCAGTAACTTAAATTTAACCTAAAACTAATTTTTCTAAATTGTTTGTGTGTGTGCCTTGTTTTAACTTTAATTTTAAAATATTAATCGAGTTAAAAGTGATCTTTGAAAGTCGGGCATGTATCTATGTTGGTAATTGTCATATAGTGAGATCGTTGAAATTTAAAAATTAAATTATGGAAAAAATTAAATCTAAAATTAGAATTATTTGTGTTGTTGGTACGCGCCCCGAAGCTATAAAAATGGCTCCTGTGATACTTGCCTTAAAGCAGCAGCCCTGGGTCGAAGTTCGCGTTCTCGCCACCGCCCAGCATCGCCAAATGTTAGATCAGGTTTTAAACTTTTTTGACATTCAACCCGATATTGACCTGAACATCATGCGACCGAATCAGTCATTGACGGCATTGACAGCAAGGCTGTTGCTGGAGTTGGACAAGGTGTTTCTCGCTGAAAAGCCGGATGTACTTCTGGGGCAAGGGGACACCACAACGGTGATGACGGTGGCGTTGGCTTGTTATTACCATCGCATTCCCTTTGGACATGTTGAAGCAGGTTTGCGAACTTGGGATATGCAAAACCCTTTTCCTGAAGAAGCCAATCGTGTGATTGCTGGATGCTTAGCGCGCTGGCATTTTGCACCGACGGAGAGTTCTCGTCAAAATCTGCTGCGCGAGGGCTTTCGTGATCGTGACATAACCGTCACGGGCAATACGGTTATTGATGCACTGCTTATGACAGCATCTAAAGAGAATGAAGTGGGCATAGCATTAGATGCAAAAAAGCGTCTGGTGCTGATCACATCACATCGCCGTGAAAACTTTGGCGAGCCGTTCAGAAATATCTGTCGGGCGCTCAGGACTTTAGCTGAGCGAAATTCGAATGTCCAATTTCTTTATCCGGTGCATCCAAATCCAAACGTGAAGGATTTGGCTAATGAAATGTTGGGAAATTGCAGTAATGTGATTTTGTGTGAACCCCTAGATTACGCACCATTCGTTGCAGCAATGAAGAAGGCTTATTTCATTATCAGCGACTCAGGTGGAGTGCAGGAGGAAGCGCCTGCATTAGGTAAGCCTGTGCTGGTTTTGCGCGACGAGACGGAACGCCCCGAAGCTGTTGAGTTAGGTTTGGTGAAGCTGGTGGGGCCGAACTACGATCGCATAGTCGATGAGGCGCAATTACTGCTGGACGATCCAACGGCCCATAGCGCAATGGTTAGTGGTATTTCTCCGTATGGTGACGGCAAAGGAGCGGAAAGAATTCTGGCAGTGTTGCGTGAGAATTTCGCTTGATGCGTTTGGTCTATTTGTCCCCCGTTCCATGGGCTAGCTTTGCGCAAAGGCCGCACATGTTTGTCGAATGGTTTCACACCACTATAGGCGGTGATGTGCAGTGGTTGGATCCATACCCAACACGATTTCCATTGTTGTCTGATCTTCACAGACTGGGGCTGCAAGATAGTCAAGAAAACTCTACTAGTCCTACATGGCTGAAGGTTATTCGGCCTGCAGCTTTGCCTGTGGAGCCATTGCCTTGGTCTGGCTGGGTCAATGCTCTGGTGTGGAGGAAGGTGATTGAGGAAATTACTGCTTTTGCTCATCAACAGACGACCCTACTAGTTATTGGCAAGCCGTCAGTATTGGCTTTGGCCGTTATGCACAGTCTCAATAATTCCATTTCTGTTTACGATGCAATGGACGATTTCCCCTCGTTTTAT
>JACCDJ010250770.1_pt1 | contig 11757 bp, 11 predicted proteins | sample 7444481 | NCBI WGS metagenome assembly JACCDJ01 (sample SAMN15323435, study PRJNA562643) | freshwater metagenome | isolation source: river surface water | place: USA:Blue River Watershed | collected 2017-08-15 | reverse complement strand
GACAGCGAGCGGGGGACGTCGCCGTTGCGGGTGAAGGCGACGATCCCGGTGTTGCCGAGGTCCTGGGCGAGGCCGGCGGCGGCCCGCAGGAGCTTGACCTTGGGGGTCTCGTTGAGCTGTTCGTCCGAAAGCCTGCGGGGAAGTTCGCGCTCGGTCGTGGTCGCGATGCGGGTCATCACGTCGACGCAACGGATGGGGTGCTTGCCCGTCGTGGTCTCGCCCGAGAGCATGACCGAGTCGGCCATCTCGAGCACCGCGTTCGAGACGTCGGTGACTTCGGCGCGCGTCGGCACGGGGGCGTGGATCATCGACTCGAGCATGTGCGTCGCGACGATGACCGGTTTGCGGCGCGCGATGGCCATGGCGACGGCCTGGCGTTGCACGAGGGGCAGGGTCTCGTAGGGGATCTCGATGCCGAGGTCGCCGCGGGCCACCATCAGGGCGTCGGTGGCCTCGAGGATCGAGCCGAGGTGCGCGATCGCGGACTGGTCCTCGATCTTGGAGATGATGTGCGCGGCCGATTCATGCTGCGCGAGCAGGGTGCGCAGGGCGTGCACGTCGGCCGCCTCGCGGACGAACGAAAGCGCGTAGAAGTCGACGCCGACCTCGCAGCCGACGGCGACGTCGGCGCGGTCCTTGTCGGTGAGGGCGGGGAGGTCCACCTTCACGCCGGGGAGATTGATGTGACGCCGGCTGCCGAGCGGGCCGGGCTGCTCGACCTTGCAGCGCAGGCGGTCCTTCCTCTGCTCGAGGACGCGCAGCTGGATGAGGCCGTTGTCGACCAGCACCACGCCGCCCACGGGCACGGCCGTGATCATCTTCGGATAGTTGGTGGGGATGACGAGGATGTCGCCTTCGGCCTGCGCCGCCTCGGAGCCCGTGACGTCGACGACCTGGTCGACGACGAGCTGGGCGGATTCCTTCCGGGCGCCGGTGCGGATCTCCGGCCCCTTGATGTCCATCATCACGGCCAGCTCGCGCTTGAGGCGAAGGCTGACCTCGCGGACGCGGGCGACGATGGTGCGCACCCAGGCGTGGTCCGCGTGCGCCATGTTGAGGCGCACGACGTTCGCCCCGGCCTTGATGATGGCTTCGAGCTGCGCCTCCGATTCGGTCGCAGGCCCGATGGTGAAAGTGATGCGGGTGTGGCGGAAAGGCTTCACGGAGTTTATGAGTAAGTATGACGTCAGGCGATGCAAGGGAAAGGATTACGTCCTTTTAATTGCTATTTATGAGGCACTTACCTCGTCACAATTGAGCAACTTTTACTCCGCCCGCCGCGCGAACACGTCCCGCCGGTCCTTCATCCGTTCTTCGAAGAAGGTCTTCTGCTCGAAGGGCCACGTGACGTCCGGTTCGACCTGCCAGAGCGGATGCGCGGCAAGGTGTTCGCCGGTCCAGGCGAAGTAGTCCGCGTTATCCGTCCGGAAATGCAGCCGCGTTCCGGCGGTGGCGCGTGAGGCGAGCAGCCCGAGGTTCGCGGCGCTGATGAAACGGTTCTTGTGGTGCTTCTTCTTCGGCCACGGGTCCGGGTAGAGGATGAAGATCTTGGCGAGGCTGGCCTCGGGCGGCAGGGCTTCCAGGAACTCCGTGGCCTCGGCCTTCAGGAAGATGACGTTGTCCAGCTTGCCCAGCGTCTGCTTGCGCACGGAGCGTTCGACGCGATGCGTGATGAGGTCGATGCCCACGCAGAATTCCGTCGGGTGCGCCGCCGCGTAAGCCGCCAGCCAATGGCCATGTCCGCAGCCGAGCTCGAAAGTGATGCCGGTCCGGCCGGCCAAGGCCGTGGCCAAGCCCGCCCGCAGCCGGCCCACGTTGGCCTCGCGACGGGCCTCCGCCCACTCCTTGCCCATGACTTTGGTGTGTTCCGGCACGACGGGGTTAAGAGGGAAAGGAGGGTCGGTAGCAACAGAGACCAGAGGGGTCGGGGCAGGGGTAGGGGTAGGTCGATACAGGGCTCAAAGGGAGACCGGAGACCGGGAAGGATGCAGGCGTTTCTTGATAGCACTAGGTGACGGGTGACAGCCGCCAGGGCATCGGCCCCTCAGGGGTCGGCCTTGCAGTTATTGGCCATCGGCTTCGGGTTCCCGCGGCTGGCTCCCGAGCGGCCGGATCCTGAACTGCTGGTCTCCGTGGCCGTCACCCGGCACCCGATAATATGCCCCAGCCAATCATCCGGTCTCCGGTTTCCCTTTGATTGGCGGCCTCTAGGCTTGCTGGGAATAACTCCGGCTTCCCTCGTCGGGACGCTTGGAGTCTCTTGGTGGCCTATGGCCAAGGTAGACATCGAAATCGTCCAGAAAATCCTCAAGCAGAGCGGCGTCGACGTGCGCATGGCCGCCGAGATCCTGAATCAGATCCGTGACGCCGTGGCCGAAGAGGCCGTCGAGCGCGAGAAGCCGGCCAAGAAGCAGATGCTCGTGCTCGTCAGCGAGCCGGAGGAAGGCCTGCCCAAGGACCTCACCGGCTGGGTCGTCCAGCTGCTCGAGGACGACGACCCCAAGGAAGTCGCCGACAAGATCGTCGAGGTCGCCAAGGCCTTCAATGAGTCGCCGAAAGGCCAGCGCATGCCGGTGGAATCGTTCGGCGACGCCGTGCAGAGCATTTCCAGCAAGCTTTACAAGGAGAGCGACCTGTGGATCAAGACGCGCGAGCCCGTGCGGGTCACCCCCGTGAAGAATTCGATCGGTCGCCGCCGTCGCGACTGAGTCGGCGTCGCTCCGGAACAAGGTTCGCGAAAAAGCGAATTCCAACGGTCATTTTAGCCATTTTTAGGGGTTTGATTCCTCTCGCCTCAGGGGGGTGCCCTCCTATGTTGGCTTCCTCCATGAAGTTCAAAAACTTCCCTATCTACCGCATCGAATGGGTGACCTCCACCTTCCTGATCGGGACGGCTCTCCTCTCGCTGACCGTGGTCCCCTGGTTCCTCTGGACCCAGTTCCACCTGGCTGACGACGCCGCCAACAAGGTCCACGGCTGGGGCTTCATCTGGGCGATGTTCGTCTTCTACTACTACGCGACCGGTTTCGGCATCACCCTGGGCTACCATCGCCTGTTTTCCCATATCTCCTTCAAGGCCAAGTGGCCGGTGAAGCTCTTCGTCCTCCTGTTCGGCGCCGCTTCCTTCGAGAACTCGGCCCTGGATTGGTCCGCCGACCACCGTATCCACCACAAGCACGTGGATGAAGACGAGGATCCGTATGATATCTCCAAGGGCTTCTTCTACGCCCACATCGGCTGGCTCCTCTTCCGCCTCAAGCCGAAGCCGCCCGTCACCAACGTCAAGGACCTCGAAGCCGACCCCCTGGTGATGTGGCAGCACCGCTACGTCCAGTGGATCGGAGCCTTCGTGGGCTTCGTGATGCCGGCCGCCCTCGGTTATGGCTACGCCTCCTTCATGGGCTACGCCAACCCGGGCATGACCGCCCTGGCCGGTTTCCTCATCGCCGGCCTGCTCCGCACGGTCGTCGTCCAGCAGGGCACCTTCTGCATCAATTCCCTCTGCCACATGATCGGCCGTCGCCCGTACTCGACCGACCATAGCGCCCGTGACAGCGGAGTCGTCGCGTTGCTGACCTTCGGCGAGGGCTACCACAACTATCACCACGAGTTCCAGCACGACTACCGTAACGGCGTGAAGCCCTGGCAGTTCGACCCGACCAAGTGGATCATCTGGACCCTCTCCAAGGTCGGCCTGACCCAGGACCTGCGCCGCGTGCCGGATTCCCGCATCATGGCCGCCGAGCTCAAGGAACAGAGCCGCACCCTCGGTCGCGACATCGATTCCCTCGCCGCCCGCCTCGACGTCCGCACCCGCGAACTCAAGGCCAAGACGATCACCGCCGCCCACGAGCTGGCCGCCGAGCTGGGCCGCCGCGCCGAAGCCCTCAAGGAAGCCGCCGCGACCAAGGCCGAAGTGGCCCACGAGACGATGGTCGAGATGCGCGGTCTGCTCAATCAGGCCGCTTCGCACCTCGAAGCGCTGCGCCGGGCTGGCGCGGGTTCGGCCGCCTAAGGGCTCCGCGGATCAGATCCGCAGCGTACGCATCAGCTCGAGGACCTGTTCCTCGATCTGCGGCAGCGCTTGGTCCGGATGGGCGCAGTCGATGTCGTGCACCGACCAATACTCGATCCGGTCCGCCCACTCCGGGTGGGCTTGGAGCATCATGGCGTGGTGCTCGTCCTTCTTCAGGGCGATGGTCCGGTGCGCCCGCTCCAGGTCCTCCCGGCGTAGTTGGGTCGGCGCCGCGCCCGTCAGCTCCAGGGGGATGCCCAGTTCCCGCAGGCGGCGCTCGGTATCCCGGGACAAAAGGGTGGGCTCATCGGCCACCAGGGAGGTCAGCAACCCGCGCGAAAAGGCCCGGGCCGGGTGGCCCGCCCGGGTCGCATGCCAGTTGAACAGGGCTTCGGCATGGCGGCTGCGGTAGAAATTACCCGTGCAGACGAACAGGGTGAGGGGGCCAGAATCTGCGCTTGTGCGTTGGGCCATGCGAGGTAGAGTCCCCGCAACCTAACCTCACTGCCATGGTACGCAATCTGTTCGTTCTCTCCTTCCTTTCCGCCGTCCTCGTTGGTTGCATGGGTCCTGAAAAGGGTCCGTCCCCGGTCACCGATGGTGCCGGCGACGCCAACCTCGTCCCGGCTGCCGGCCTGACCCCCGTGGTGGCCCCGGTCGTCGAGCCCGCCCCGACCCCGGCCCCGAAGAAGGCCCCGACGAAGTCGAAGGGCAAGCTGCCCCTCAACAGCAACAGCAACAAGTAAGCCGCGAGGCTTACATCAACGACACCTCGGTGACGAAGGTGTCGACCTGACCGGGCTCCGCGAAACGGAGCCCGTTCTTATGTTCGGGGCTGTTGGGCGGCCCCATCCAAGGCTCGACGCAGTAATACGGCGCTTCCGGGTCGGGCGTCCAGGTTACGACGCTCGCCCATGCGCCCGGGATCGGCTCTTCGCCGACCTTCACGCTGATGTCTTCCTCGCCCGACTTCGGGCCGAAGCTGACCGTCGCGGACTTGAGGTTCGTGAAGATGCAGTCGGAGAGGTGAGGGCTGTCGAAGCCGATGGCGTCCTGGCCCTTGAGTTCGGCGAAGGGCACCAGCTTGCCGTCGGCGGCATGGCGCCACTGCTTCTTCGAGGGGACCTTCACGACATAGTCGCGACGGCCCAGGCCGGCGTGCCATGGCAGTGTGAAATAGAAATGGTGGCCGGCGCACCACGGCAGCGGCTGCGTGTCGCGGTTCTCGAATTCGAAGGTGATGCGGAGGAAGAGCTCGAGGAAGTCGAAGCGGATCCGGAAGTCATACGCGAAGGGATAGCAGTTCCGGCCGCGTTCGTCCTGGATCAGCCGGACCACGGCGTGCTTGGGGCCGCTCTCGACGATCTCGAACGCCGAGTCGCGGGCGAAGCCATGCTGGGGCATCGGCCGTTTGACGCCGTCGGCCGCCTTCCAGGCGAACTTCTCGCCGTCGGCATAGTTGCGGCCCATGAACGGGAAGAGGATCGGGTTGCCGCCGCGCACCGGGCCGATCTTGTCGAGGTCCATCGGCGCGCCTTCGGGCCAGAAGAGGATCTCGCGCCGGCCCGTCGGGACGTCGAGCTTCCAGCGCAGGAGGCGGGCGCCGCGCGTCAGGCAGGTCTCATAGGTCGACGCGCCGACTTTCCATCGTTCCATCGGCACGCCGTTCTCTTCGTAGCTCTGCATGACGCCGAGCAAACGCGGACCGCGGCCGGTGGCAAACGCGGACTTAGCCGGCGCGCTTGGCGAAGCGGTAATGGCAGACCATCCACTCCGTGCCGCCCTGGTAGTTCCAGAGCTCGGCGCAGGCCATGAAGAAGACGCGCCAGTTGGCGAGCCAGGCCTTCGCCCGGTCCGGGCCGTAGGTCTCGGCGAAGATCCGCAGGATCTCCTCCCGGTGGCGGTCGGTGTTCTCGAGCCAGTGCTCGGAGGTCTGGCCGTAGTGGCGGCCCTCGACTTCCCACTGGGTCTCCAGCTTGAGGTCTTCCTGGAAGCGGCTGGCGAGGCAGTTCGACGGCATGATGCCGCCGGTGAAGAAGTGGCGCGACATCCAGTCGGTGGCGTCCTTGGCGGCGAAGTGATACGCCGCGTCCCTGTGCGTGAAGACGTGGAAGAAGAGCTTGCCTCCGGGCTTGAGCCAGCCGGCGATGCGGCGCATGAGCTCGGCCCAGTTCTTCATGTGCTCGAACATCTCGACGGAGACGACGCGGTCATAGCGCGAGGCCTCGGCGGCGAAGACGTTCATGTCGCAGGTGATGATGCGGACGTTCCTGAAGCCGCGCTTGGCGCACTCGCCTTCGATATGGGCGCGCTGGGAAGCGCTGTTCGAGACGCCGGTGATGCGGGCGTTGGGGTATTTCTCGGCCATCCAGAGGGTGAGCGAGCCCCAGCCGCAGCCGAGCTCGAGGATCTCCATGCCGTCCTGCAATTCCGCGCGGGCGCAGGTCTTGGTCAGCATGGCCTCCTCGGCCTGGCCGAGGGTCTCCTTGCCGGTCTCGTAATAGCACGAGGAGTATTTCAGGCGGGGTCCGAGGCAGAGCTTGTAGAAAGCCGCCGGCACTTCGTAGTGCTGCTCGTTGGCGGCCTTGGTCTCGATCGCGACGGGGAGCGTGCGCAGTTCGGCGGCGAAGGCGTCGACCTTGGCGAAGCGGGCCGCGGCGTCTGCCGGACGCTCGTCGACGAGGCGCTGCTTGAGCAGGCGACGGATGCCCCAGCGGATCGCGCCGTCGGGCAGGACGTCTTTTTCGATGAGCTTGTCGAGCAGCGGCATGGGGCGAAATTGTACGCCGTCCTAGCCGCTGGCAACCCGTCGCCGAGGAAAAATCAGCCGCGCGGCGGGCGGGGCCAGAAGGCGGGCACGCGCTGCTGGTAATCCGCATAGGCCTCGCCTTTCGAGGCCAGGAGGTGCTGCTCGGTCAGGGGCACGCCGGTCACGCGCGTGAGGAAGTAATAGATGACGCCGACGCAGAGCAGGCCGGGGATGCCCCGGTAGGCGCTGTTATAGCTCATCAGGAAGAAGCCGACCCAGACGAGCCATTCGCCGAAGTAGTTGGGGTGGCGGCTCCAGGCCCACAGGCCGCGTTCGCAGACCTTGCCCCGATTGGCGGGGTCTTTCTTGAAGGCCGCCAACTGGGCGTCCGCAAGGCCCTCGATGAGCAGGGCGAGGCCGACCACCCCCAGGCCGGCCCAGTGGATGGCCTGCGCCGGTCCGGAGGAGCCCGTGGGATTGGAGGAGAGCAGCGGCAGGCAGAGGACCGTCAGCACGACGGCTTGGATGAAATAGAAATAGACCATCTGCGTCGCCATGCGGTCGCCGTGCTCGGCGCGCATCTTGAGGTAGCGCCCGTCTTCCTGTCCGAGGTGCCCGAGCACGCGCACGGCGAGGTGGGTCCCGAGGCGCAGGCTCCAGAGTACCGTCGCTCCGGCCATCAGCAGGCCTTGGCCGCCGAGGTGGTGGTGGACGAAGAAGTGCGTGATCAGGACCTGCAGTCCGACGAGCGCGAACCCGTAGGACCAGGCGACGTCCACGATCGACCAGTTGTCGATCTTCTTGGCGACGAGCCAGCAGAGGGCGAAGAAGACGCAGGCTTCGCCTAGGAGGACGAGGAATTCGAAACCGAGTTCGAGGAGGGGATTCATGCGGAAGCGGGGGAAGGGGCGAAGCGGCGGAAGGCGCGACGGAGGAGCAGATGGGTCAGCCAGCAGAGGAGCGGGACGGTCAGCGCCCAGCCGAGCAGGCCGTGCACGTAGGCCATCCCGAACTGGGCGACGAAGCCCCCGATGGACTTGTTGAATTCATCGATGAGCGCGCCGGGCGAGAGGGCGATGGGGTCGGCGCCGACAAGGGCTTCGCCGAGGCGGACGAAGGGCACCAGCAGCAGGATCTGCAGCGGGTAGCTGACGTGATTGACGACCTGCATCACGATATGGTTCAGGCGGAAGAGCCGGCCGGCCAGCAGGCAGAGGAGGGTCGTCACGCCGATGACGGGGATGATCGCGAGGGCGAAGGCGATGACCACCGCCGCCGAGACGGCTTCGGGCGTGGCGCCTTGGCGGAGCTGCGCCAGGAGCGGATCGCGCACCTTGCGTCCCAGCCAGTCGCCCGCTCGTCCCATTCAGGCCGCCTTGCGGGTGAAGAAGACCTTGCCGAGGTCGGTCTCGTCGCCGGTCTGCTTCAGGCAGAGGAGGGCGTAGGCGGCGATGGCGAAGTTGCCGAGGATCAGCAACGCGACGAGCCAGCCTAGGCGGGCGGCGACGGTGCGTTCGCGCCAGGCGGTGTACAGCCAGAAGGCGAGGAAGCCGAAGTAGGCGTCGAACATCGTGGCTAGGCCCCACGGCTCGGAGCAGACGGTCTCGAAGCCCTTGATGACGTTGATGCCTTCCTTGCCGGCGAGCGCGGCGTATTTCGGCAGCGACGTGATCGTCGGCGCGGTCGAGGCGTACCATGACACCCAGGTCATGGCGACGAGCACGAGGACGAAGTAGAGGGCGATGGCGCGACGGGAGGTCATTGTTCGAGTATGGAGTAGAGAGTTTGGAGTATGGGCGAGGGGCAGGCTTGGCTTCAGCGTGGGGGAATCGCCGAAGAAGGCAAATAGTGGAAGGGATAGGGGGCAGTCACTGTATCGAGGTAGGGTCAGCACTGCGTGCTGACCTAGCATGATCCGACGCAACTAGGTCGGCGCGCAGTGCCGACCCTGCCTTGGGAAGCGGCCTCGGCCTCACTCCGCGAAGCCGTAATCCTTGAGCATCCGCGCGACGGATTGCGGCAGGGCGGGGCGGATCGCGGTGGGGACGGCCTTCTGGGCGTCCACGGTGCAGTGCAGGTAGCCGAGCTTGCGTTCGGCGTCGGCGTCACGGCCGGCGGCCTCCAGCCAGCGCTGCAGCACGGCCGCGGCGCGGGCCCATTCGGGCCAGTCGCTGTCGGCGCCATCGGCGGCCTCGACCAGCTTGCAGAGCGCGCAGCCTCCGAGGAAGCGTTCGACCGCGGCGGCGTCTTCCGCTCCGACGGCCGCGACGAGCTTCTCGCGTTCGCGCGCTTCCATCGTCAGGTCTTGTAGCCGAGCACCGGCCGCAGCCAGCGTTCGGTCTGCTCGATCGTCCAGCCTTTGCGCTTGGCGTAGTCCTCGACCTGGTCGCGGCCGACATTGTCGACGTCGAAGTAGATCGACTGCGGATTGCCGAAGTAGAGGCCCGAGACGGAGGCGGCCGGATTCATCGCGAAGGTCTCCGTCAGCGTGCAGCCGAGACGGTCCGCGTTCAGCAGGCGCCAGAGCTCGGCCTTCTCGGTGTGCTCCGGGCAGGCCGGATAGCCGGCGGCCGGGCGACGGCCGGCGTATTTCTCGTCGACGAGTTCTTCGACCGTGAGGGCTTCGTCCGGAGCGTAGCCCCAGAGCTCCTTGCGGACCTCGCGGTGCAGCCATTCGGCGCAGCCTTCCGCGAGACGGTCGGCGAGGGCCTGGATCATGATCTGGCGGTACGGGTCCGTCTGCTTGAAGGAGGCGGCGTAGTCTTCGACTTCCTGGCCGGCCGTCACGGCGAAGGCGCCGATATGGTCGCCCTTCTCGGCGGACACGAGGTCGGCGAGGGAGCGGCAGGTGTCGACCCGCGGACGCTGGCGCTGGTCGCGCAGGAAGTGGAAGCGGCCGAGCTTCTTCGTCTGGGCTTCGTCGCCGAAGACCTCGACGTCGTCGCCCACGCGACGGGCGGCCCAGAGGCCGGCGACGCCGCGGAGGTGCACGCGGTTGTTACGGATGATCTCGTCCAGTTCGGCGCGTCCGGCGTCGAAGGTCTTGCGGGCTTCGGCGCCGTACTTGCCGGACTTGAAGATGTTCGGGAAAGAACCCTTCAGCGACCAGGTCACGAAGAACGGGGTCCAGTCGATGATCTCGGCCACCGCGGCGGGGTCGATGCGTTCGAAGAGCGTCACGCCGGGCTTGCGCGGGGCGGGCTGGACCGGAGCGGTCGTGATGAGCGGGCGCTTGCGCGCCTCGGCGAGCGGGATGACCACGGCGGGCTGCTGCTTCTCGTAGGCCTCGCGCATCTCGGCCTGCTCCGTACGGAGGTCGCTGACGAAACCTTCGCGTTTGGCGGGATTGAGGAGGTCGCTGCAGACCGTCGTGACCAGGGAGGCGTCGCCGACGTGGACCATCGGGCCGTCGTAATGCTCGGCGAGCTTGATGGCCGTGTGCTCCTTGGAGGTGGTGGCGCCGCCGATGAGCAGCGGCGTGCTGATGCCGGCGCGCTTGAGCTCGGTGGCGACGTTCACCATCTCGTCGAGCGAGGGCGTGATCAGGCCGGACAGGCCGATGAAGTCGGGCTTCAGTTCGAGGGCCTTGGCGACGATCCGCTCGGTGGGCGTCATCACGCCGAGGTCGGTCACCGCGTAGTTATTGCAGGCGAGGACCACGCCGACGATGTTCTTGCCGATGTCGTGGACGTCGCCGCGGACGGTCGCGATGAGGAAGGAGCCCTGGGTGGAGCCGCCGACCTTCTCGGCGGCCATGAACGGCTCGAGGTGCGCGACCGCGGTCTTCATGACCTTGGCCGACTTCACCACCTGGGGGAGGAACATCTTGCCCTCGCCGAAGAGCTGACCGACGACGCGCATGCCGTCCATCAGCGGACCTTCGATGACGAGCAGCGGGCGGCCCAGCTTGACGCGGGCCTCCTCGGTGTCGGCGACGGCGTGCTCGTCGACGCCCTTGACCAGGGCGTGTTCCAGACGCTTCTCGACCGGCAGGGAGCGCCACTCGTTCTTCTTCGACTGGTCGGTCTCGGTCTTCTGTCCGGCGAAGCGCGGCGCGATTTCGAGGAGGCGCTCCGTGGCGTCCGCCCGGCGGCAGAGGACGAGGTCCTCGACGCGGTCCCGGAGTTCCGGGTCGATCTCGGAATAGACCTCGAGCATGCCCGCGTTGACGATGGCCATGTCGAGCCCCGCCTTGATGGCGTGGTAGAGGAAGACCGAGTGGATGGCCTCACGGACCTTGTTGTTCCCCTGGAAGGAGAACGAGACGTTGGACAGGCCGCCCGACGTGCGGGCGCCGGGGCAGAGGCGTTTGATCTCCGTCACGGCCTCGATGAAATCGAGCGCGTAGCGGTTATGCTCGGGCATGCCCGTGCCGACCGTCAGGATGTTGCCGTCGAAGATGATGTCCTGCGGGTCGACGCCGGCTTCCTCGGTGAGGATGCCGAAGGCGCGGACGCAGATGCGGACCTTGTCGGCGAGCGACGCGGCCTGACCCTGCTCGTCGAAGGCCATGACGATCATCGCCGCGCCGTAGCGGCGGCAGAGGCGGGCGCGGCGGACGAACTCCTCGTGACCTTCCTTGAGGGAGATCGAGTTCACGATGGCCTTGCCCTGCACGCAGCGCAGGCCGGCCTCGACGATGTCGAAGTTCGACGAATCGATCATGAACGGCACCCGGGCGATGTCCGGCTCGGTCGCCGCCATGTTCAGGAAGCGCGTCATCGCCGCGGTCCCGTCGAGGAGGCCCGCGTCGAAGTTGATGTCGATCACCGTCGCGCCGGCTTCGATCTGCTGCTTCGCCACGCCGAGGGCGGCGCGGTAGTCGTTCTTCTCGACGTGGCCCTTGAAGATCTTCGAGCCGGCGACGTTGGTGCGTTCGCCGACGTTCACGAAGGTGCCGGGGCCGCCGACGATGTTGAGGGCCTCGAGGCCCGAGAGCTTGAGGGCCGGCGGGACCGCGCCGGGGACGCGGGGCGGGTATTTCTCGGTGCGG
>JACCDJ011299564.1_pt1 | contig 11760 bp, 10 predicted proteins | sample 7444481 | NCBI WGS metagenome assembly JACCDJ01 (sample SAMN15323435, study PRJNA562643) | freshwater metagenome | isolation source: river surface water | place: USA:Blue River Watershed | collected 2017-08-15 | reverse complement strand
TTGCATTTAATGATTTAGCCCCCTATTTTTGCAGTCCCAATAGGAAACAAATTCCTTCTTAGCTCAGTCGGTTAGAGCACATGACTGTTAATCATGGGGTCCCTGGTTCGAGCCCAGGAGAGGGAGCGAGAGTGAACAAGCCGGTATTATTACCGGCTTTTTTGTTTTTAATTAGGTCAAAATGCCTGTCTACATTGAATAAACGAACAATTACCTCCTTCCAGTTTGCGGTTCGAACTTTTTTATTTTCAATTCCTATTTTTCCATTAAAAATCGAACCGACAATACGTTGTTTAGTTTGACCATTAGCTTCATGATAATATCTATTTATGTTAGGTAAAACATGCACTCCCTCATTTAAGAGTTTTTTAAATGGTACTTTTTCGTCTTTGAGATTTTTTTGTTCTTCTTTTAATTGATCTAATTCTGTTGTCAACTTCTTTATTAATTTATTGTATGACTCTGAACTAATCTCTTGGTTGATAAATTTATCATCTATTAGGTCGATCTTGGTTGTCAATTCATTTATTTTCTTGTCTATTTCTTTTGTATTAGATGTATATAGTTGCTGTTTTTGAAGGAATAAATCTTCAAGTATTTTCTTATATGCGTTTAATACTTCCTCTTTAACCTCCATTTTTTGTAATAAAATTCTGATATTTTCGTCTAATTCTTCAACTTTTATTCTGTTTTTACATCTTCCTGTTTGACAATGATAATACGAGTGTAGTGATCTTTTTCCGTTTCCGCCTTTTGATGTACTTGCTGTGAATTTGCGATTATGTTCTTCACATATTAAGTGATTTTTAAGAGGAAAGATATTTTCTTTATTTTGGTGAAAAACCATTTTTGGTGTTTTGCCACTTAATACTAGCTGAACGTTATTGAACAAAACTTCTTTTATTATTGGTGGGTGTACTCCTTTTACATAGTATTCTGGCTCATCTTTATATGCTCTCACGTGTATCATTCCTGCGTAAACAACCTTTTTTAGCAAGTTTGCAAAGTTATTTTTACACATTTTTAGTTGATATTTTTTCACTAAATAATGACGAACCTCTTCTCGTGAATACAATCCTGTTGCCATTCTGTTAAATGCTTCTAATACAATTTTTCCTTTTTCAGGATCAATCTCTAAAGTTGATTTATTTTCATGATCTCTTATATTTCTATAACCAAATGGCGCTTGTTGCATCCAGTATCCACTTTTAAGCCCCTCTCTGAGCCCATCAATGGTTCTAACTGAATTTCTTTTACTTTCCATCTGTGCCATGTGAAGATGAATAGAGTTTAAAAAATCACCTTCAATGTTATTGGGGTCAGTATAGTTTTCTATTGTAACAATTTCTAATTTGTACTTCTTTCTGAGCTCAATCATCTTCTTTTTAGCTTCAGCTTCATTTCTACTATATCTATCCCACCTTACACATAAAATAGCATTTACTGAATTCTTATTCGTTTTCAGATACTCTTCAATTTTTTTCCACTTAGGTCTATTAAAATCTTTAAATCCCGTAAAATCTTCCTTGTAAATCCCCAATAATTCGTGATTATTAGTTTTGCAATATCTTTTAATTGCATCTTCCTGAGCGCTTAAAGAAAATCCATTTACCTGCTCGTCGGAACTTACACGGCAATAACCTATAATGTTCATATGTCTTTGTTTTTATGTGTTAGTTGATTTGAAAAATAGTAGTCTGGTATGCTTTCTAACTCAATTTGTGCCAGAATATACAATACATCTCTTATTTCCTGTGATTCAGCCATTGTATAGCTAGAATCTGAGGATTCATTTAATGTATCATATATTGTTTTGGTAGAAAGCATTAAACTTTAAAAAATTAATTGTTGTGCAATAATTAATTCCATACTTTATGGGTAAAAAAATTTATTCGTACTCAGATTTGTATAGATCCTGAATTTTTGATACGAGTTCATTATACTCGACACTAAAATCTTTGGGATCAATTTTATTCTTACTTCCAAACTTTTCCATATTTCCAATACTAAGTGAAAATTTTCGTGTCTTCTTAAAATTATTGTCTAGCCAAAGACCACGCAAAACAATGTATTTGTGTTTAGTGACACTGTGAACAGTAATATTGGCTATTATTTCTGGAAGTATTGCCATTCTTAGTTTCATGATTTGTAAAAGCTTGGAATCGATTTTAGAAACAAATTCATAAACAGGAATTTTGCCAAAACCAGCATTAATTTGATCTTCCAAAGAATTATTCATGAAATCAATAAAATCTAAAACAATTTTATCAAGAGCTTGCAAAAGTTTTGTCTGTCTATATGTCAAAGATTCATTTATGGATTCTAAATCATCATCCATTAATATATCCAGAATTCTTTTATTTCCACCATGGTCAAATGAATTGGAAAGCTGATCAATGAAAGCAATAAATTTTTTATTACTTCGGTATGTTTGAACCGTTTTGCCTCTAAAAGACTTAAAATTTAGCTTATCTTTCTTTTCCATGGCACAAAGATAAGTCGTGCAATTCAAAATTCCATACTTTTTTTTGAGTTTTTCTAATATCTATCTCCAACTATGGTTTATTTTTTGGTAAGGATAGGTCGGATTCGTCGGTTTCTTCCATTTATTACTAATCTTAAGAATAGAGATCTCCGAGTTTTAGTAGGCTCTGATTAGTAGCTCAAATATTCTTGCTCACTAATCTCCTTACCTCCTTGATAGATAGCTTCGATTGCTAGGTTAGTGTTGAAAGCCAATGGGTATTCTTCTCCGCCTTTTCTTTTAGCGATAAGACTAGGATTTTCTGGAAGGCTTTTGATTACCAGTTCTTCACTTTCCAAAAGCAGGTAAACTGGTACGCTGTTAAGGCGTTCTATTAAATTCAATAAGTCACTCATAATTACAATTTATATTAATATTATTTAGAACCCAAAAACATATATCTAATCTTGTTTAAGGATCAAAAGCTAAAAGTATTCATAAGACTTTTCGATTCTGATACTTGGAAACAATTTAGCCCCTCCTCACGGAGCCTACTCCCCCGTACCCGCCCTCATATTATAAAAACCTTGTCTCAAGAAAAGGGGTACAGACCCATTTAAAATGCGGCACCAATTTTTTGCTAATATTAGAAAAAGCACTTGTGCATAATGATGTTTAGAGCTCAACCGTAGATCATTTGACTTTTTAAAATAAATTATCTATATTAATTAAAACAGAATATTTTATGTGTGCACATAAATCTATCGAAAAAACATTTATTTAAAAAAATATCTGTTTTGGTTGGTTTTATGTAAATACACAACTATTTATTATGTGTAGCTAATCTGAAATTGGCTAGAGGAATTTTATTGCCCAATTAATAAACAAATAAAAAAAATATGTACAAAAATGAAGCAACAAAGATTGAAACATCAAGAAACAAACCAACCCAAATTAGAACAACTCTATGCTTACAATGAAAAAAACAAACAGTTCCACTATATTACTACTGGTGCCACTTTTAATGACCGTCATTATCTAACCACCCCTGTAATCATTGGAAAGTATGATACTACAGATGTTACTTTAAGAAAGAAGTATAAAGAACTTGGAACAAAAAATAAAGATTACTTTATATCAGATGGTAAAGTATTAGTTAGTGAGTTGTTTCTATCAAAACATAATATTAAGCTAATCCCCAAAGATAAACTTGTTAGAAACTCAATCACCAAAGAGAGGCACATAGGCGCAAAATTCCCATATACCAAAGCATTAGACCAAACCCAATTAAAATACAATAAATTGAACCCAATCCAGGGAAAAAAACAACAGTTAATAAGTGAACTTAAAAAGATGCATTGGGATGAATTTATAACAATTAGCACTGGAAAATTCATGGATCAAAATGATTGGGATCAAGCCATTTTGAAATTTTCAGATCTATTAGCAATTAAAGAAAAGAATATTAATCTTAGAATAGCATATTCCACAGAAGTATCTATTGACATTCGTCATCAAAGAGTAACAAAATATGAAAATAATCATAGGCACATACATTTATTCCTTAATTACGGAGGTAACCAAATAATTCCTAAGGTTATTAAAACTACTTTTCTGAAAGCTATGAATTATTCAAAATTTAATAGGTATGAGTATCTAGCTGTACCATTTCAGGACGACTTGTTCGGAGAAAATTACATTATGAAAACGTATAATTACGAAAAAGACTGTTTTTCAATGTGCGCACCTTCGCAAAGCATACTTGGGATTGACGAATTTAACAACCTGCATTAATAATTAAAACCAATTGCGAAATAGTGGGTAAATCATTTGATTGACATAATTAGGACTTTGGAGACTTAGAATTTGCTTCCAATATTATGTTTTTTTAATAAATGAGTACCATATAATGTTATCTTTACATAACAACTATGCAATGCTAATGAGTTTTATTAAAATACTTGAAAAATACCGAAAAGTATCATTTTCTGAAAGAGACAAAGGGGATAGATTCGAACGCTTAATGCAAGCATATCTTCTTACTGATCCAAAATATTCATATCAGTTTAAAAAAGTATGGTTATGGAATGAATTTCCAGCCAAAAACGATCTGGGTGGTGGTGATACAGGTATTGATCTAGTAGCTATAACTCATGATAATGATTATTGGGCGATTCAATGTAAATGTTACCAGGATACTTCTACTATTGATAAGCCAGCTGTTGATAGTTTTCTTTCAACGTCAAGTCGTGAATTTAAAGATGAAAGTTTAAGAACTACAACCTTTGCACAAAGGTTATGGATTTCTACCACCAATAAATGGGGCCCCAATGCATATGAGGCTATAAAGAACCAAAATCCTCCTGTAACTCGAATAAACCTAACTGATTTAATTGATGCTCCTGTTGATTGGGAGAAATTAGAACAAGGTATTCACGGCGAGGAAGGTAGGTCTGAAAAGAAGAAACTTTACCCTCATGTCCTTGAAGTTCGTGATAAAGTTTTTGAATACTTTAAAGAAAATGAAAGAGGTCGATTAATCATGGCATGTGGAACTGGTAAAACCATGACCTCGTTGAAAATTGCTGAAAAATGTACTGAAAACAAAGGAACAATTTTATTTCTAGTACCATCAATTGCGCTTATTGGTCAGACATTAAAAGAATGGACATCCCAAGCAGATGAACCGATCAATCCAATATGTATTTGCTCAGATCCAGAAATTACAAGAAATAGAACTAGTGGAGACCAAGATTTAACGAGTACCATCGATTTGGCTTGGCCAGCATCAACAGATTCGAATTACATTTTAAAGCAATTTCAGCACTACAAAGACGCAAACAATGGAATGACGGTTGTGTTTTCTACCTACCAATCCATTGATGTAATATCTAAAGCACAGAAAGTTCTTTTAAAGAACGGCTTCCCAGAATTTGATCTTATTATTTGTGATGAAGCTCATAGAACTACTGGTTATACAGAGACCGGAATGGACGATTCAGCATTTGTTAAAGTACATGATGCTGATTATATCAAATCAAAGAAACGGTTATATATGACTGCCACACCAAGGTTATATGATGTGGATACTCAGTCTAAAGCTGCTAAAAATGATGTTCCACTTTGGTCAATGGATAATGAAGTATATTTTGGAAAAGAGATACATCGCATTGGATTTGGTGAAGCTGTTGAACGAGGGTTACTTACAGATTATAAGGTTATTATTTTAACCTTAAATGACAAAGATGTGCCACCAGCGGTACAAAAAATGATTACCAACGGTGAAGCAGAGATCAAAACCGATGATTTAACTAAATTAATCGGAACTGTAAATGCATTATCGAAACAGTTTTTAGGTAATGATTCAATTAAAGTAGAGGGCGACGAGGCACCAATGAAACGTGCTGTAGCGTTTTGTAGTAGTATATCCAATTCTACAAATATTGCAGCTAGCTATAATCTAGCTTCTGAAAATTATCTAGAATCCTTGCCAGAAGTTAGAAAGAATAAAATGGTAACTGTTCAAGCTATGCATATGGACGGCACCATGGCAGCACCTCAACGTGATCAAATGCTGAGCTGGTTAAAGGAAGAGACACCTGGTAATGAATGTAGAGTAATAACGAATGTTAGGGTATTAAGTGAGGGAGTTGATGTACCATCTTTGGATTCGGTTTTATTCCTATCAGCCAGAAATTCACAGGTTGATGTTGTTCAATCAGTAGGTCGTGTAATGCGTAAGTCTCCAGGGAAAAAATATGGCTATATAATAATCCCAGTAGTTGTTCCAGTGGATGTTGAACCAGAGCATGCTTTAGATGACAATGAACGCTATAAAGTCGTTTGGACTGTTTTAAATGCTTTAAGAGCTCATGACGACCGTTTCAATGCATTAGTAAATAAGTTAGAACTCAATAAGAAACGACCTAATCAAATACTTGTTGGTGGTTCAGAAACTTCTTTTGATGGAGATGGCAACCCGTTAGATAAAGACAGTGATGGTTTTAGTGGTGACACCCAAAGTAATCAAATCGGACTACAAATTGCTATGCAGTTTGAGCAGTTGCAGGATGTTGTATATGCACGCATGGTTCAAAAGGTTGGTGACCGTCGATATTGGGAACAATGGGCAAAAGATGTAGCAATTATAGCTGATAGACAGATTGAGCGCATAAAATATCTTATAGATGAAAAGGTTGATCAGAGAGATGCTTTTGACAGATTTTTAGTTGGTTTACAGAAGAACATCAACCCAAGTATCAATGAAGAGCAAGCAATTGAAATGCTAGCCCAACATATAATTACACAACCAATATTTGATGCATTATTTGAAGGGTATTCATTTGTAAAATCTAACGCTGTATCAATTGCTATGCAAGGCATGATTGATTCTTTGGAGAAAGGAAGCAATTTAGCAGAACAAGATGAAACATTGCAGCGGTTCTATGATTCTGTTCGTAAGCGTGCAGAGGGCATCGATAACTCTGAAGGTAAACAACGTATTATCATAGAATTATATGATAAGTTTTTTAAAACTGCTTTCCCAAAAATGGTAGAGAAATTGGGAATTGTTTACACCCCAATTGAAGTAGTTGATTTTATTATTCACTCTGTTAATGATATACTGAAAAAAGAATTTGGAAGAGCACTAACTGATGAAAATATTCATATCCTAGACCCATTTACTGGCACAGGCACATTCATGGTGCGTTTGTTACAAAGTGGTCTAATTGATTTAAAAGATTTAGAACGTAAATACAAAGAAGAACTACATGCCAATGAAATAGTGTTGTTAGCTTATTACATAGCTGCAATTAACATCGAAAATGCTTACCATGATGCTACACCTGATCCTAATGATGGTGTAGGAAAAGCAAATTATACTTCTTTTGATGGTATTGTTTTAACTGATACATTTCAGCTTAGCGAAACAAATGAGGGAGAGATTCAATATGAAGAAATGCTAAGAAAAAACTCAGATCGTGTTGAAAAGCAACGAAATGCACCTCTTAGGGTAATCTTGGGAAATCCACCATATTCAATTGGCCAAAAGTCGGCAAACGATAATGCACAAAATCAATCTTACCCGAAATTAGATAAACGTATTGCTGATACATATGCTAATTTATCTTCTGCCGGATTAAACAAATCTTTGTATGATGCCTATATAAAGGCTTTTCGTTGGAGTGCAGATAGATTAGATAATAATGGTGGCATTATAGCATTTGTAACAAATGGGGCATGGTTAGATGGTAACAGCACTGATGGTTTTCGTAAATCATTAGAACAAGAATTTACATCAATTTATGTATTCAATTTAAGAGGTAACCAAAGAACTAGTGGTGAATTAAGTAGAAAAGAAGGAGGAAAGATTTTCGGTAGTGGCAGCCGTACACCAATTTCAATCACATTGTTGGTAAAAAATCCTGAAATCAATTCTGAAAAAGCTACTATTCATTATCATGATATTGGGGATTATTTAGATCGTGATCAAAAACTTAAAATTGTAAAGGAATTTAAATCATTTGCTAACCCAAATGTGGCATTAAGAAATATTGAACCTAATGAACACGGTGATTGGATAAGCGTGCGTAACAGTAATTTTGATAATTTTATTCCTGTTGAACCAGAAAAGAAGTTCGATTTAAAGAGTAAGACGTTTTTCAATACATACGCTATTGGTGTAGCAACAAATAGAGATGCTTGGGTTTATAACTACTCCCTGATTGACCTTGAATCGAACATTCGAAGAACTATTGATTTTTTTAATGAACAGTCTATGGACTTCAAGAAAGCTAAATCAGTAAATCCTAAAATCAAGATTGATGAATTTTTAAGTTTAGACCATAATAAAATTAGCTGGACAGTTAATTTAAAAAAGGATGTAGAAAAAGGGTTAACTCACTCTTTCAAAGCAACCGAAATCGTAACCGGAATTTATCGTCCCTATTTTAAACAAAAATTATATTTTGATAAACCATTTATTGAACGTCCAGGATTATGGAATAAATTGTTTCCAACACGCGATTCAAAGAATCTTATTATTAGCATTACAGGTATCGGGGGCAGTAAAGAATTTTCCCCAATAATAACTGACTTAATTCCAAACTTACATCTAGTGGAAAATGGTCAATATTTCCCATTGTACTTTTATGAAGAAAATAATGCTACTCAAAAAGGATTATTTGATGGAGAGGATAATCAAAAATACATTCGTAGAGATGCAATCAGCGATTTCATTTTAGAAAGATCTAAACTACAATATGGCAAAAGTGTAACTAAAGAAGATATTTTTTATTACGTATATGGCTTTTTACATAGCATTGAATATCGTGAAACCTTTGCCAATGATTTAAAGAAAATGTTGCCTCGATTACCATTGGTTGAATCAGTAAAAGATTTTTGGTCATTTAGTAAAGCTGGACGTCAATTAGCAGATTTGCATTTGAATTATGAAACCGTTTCTCCATCGCCAGATGTTAATGTGATCGGCACTGATAGCAATAACTTTATAGTTGACAAAATACGATTCACTAAAAAAGACCAAAAAGATACAATTATTTATAATGGCAAAATATCAATTACTAACATTCCATTAAAAGCGTATGAATACGTTATAAATGGCAAATCGGCAATTGAATGGATTATTGAACGGTATCAGGTATCCACGCATAAAGAAAGTGGGATAATAAACAATCCAAATGACTGGGCTGATGAGGCTGGTAAGCCACGCTATATCTTGGATCTACTTTTAAGTATAATTCATGTTAGTGTTCAAACAGTTGATATTGTCAACAGTTTACCCAAACTTGATTTTCAGGCAGGTTCAACAATAGGTAAGGAAGTAAAAATGTATCAGTCTAAAGAAGACGATGAACAAATGAATATTGCAGCAGAACCAGAGGCTTAAAATAATTTTGAATTATTACGGGTATTACAATATTTATATAATATGAACAACCGTGATCAAAAATTAGATAAAACGCTGGTGGTTAGAATAACATCTGAACAATACACCAAACTTCTAGAAACTATAATTTCTGAACAGAAAAAGGGTAAATATTCGCCTCTTAAACCTGCCGAAAAAAGCCGTGTTATCAGGGAAATGATCGATAGATATACACTAGTTGTGTCGTAATAATTAGTTAGAATCAATGTCGATCAGAATAAAGTAAAATGCGCCTAATTGATATTCCATGGTTAATACTCATGAAATAAAATTAGTACTAGAATTAAACCCCCATGACAAACTCAGCCATTATTTTCCAAAATCAAAACTTAAGAAGAATTATTTTAGATGACTACTTTCCTTCCGAAGTAGAAATGTGTACACAAGAATTTAGATTAGCATTAAGATTTCTAAGATTTCTTGAGTTAAACTTTGATGAAAATGTATTACTTAATATTGATTCCTCGCCTGATGCTATAGTAGTTCTATTAATAGAATTTATAAGATTTTATAATCAGTCATTGAAATTAAATGATTGAATATAAATCAATATCAACCAAGAATTTTTTAACAAGGTTGGACTGCCATTTTCCACCTCTTTGAGTTCTAATGTTTTGGAAATTTAGGTTTTGAGCTATTGCATTTAAACTTTTTGTGCCATTATTTAAAAGTAATCCAATTAAGTTTTTTGCACGATCGGATTCGTTGGAATTTAACCATGACTGTCTTGTCTCTTTTCTTTTTAATTGGGCTTTATCTTGAACACCTGTCCATCCATTAGGATTTCCTAATTTTTTATTTTGCTTTACAATAGCCAAAGCTGCTTTTGTTCTTTGAGATATAAGTTCCCTTTCATGTTGAGCAATTGTAGCAAATATTCCAAATGTAAGGGTATTTAATTCTGGCATATCTAAACAAATTAAATTCAAACCACTATCACGAATATGAAGTAAATGTGAAGCCACTCTAGACAACCGGTCAATTTTAGTAAAAGCGAGTGTGCAATTTTCATCCATACAATGTTTGATTGCTTTTGCTAATTCTATACGTTTTCTGTCTTTTCCAGAATGTAATTCATAAAATTCTTTTGCAATAAAATATGTGCCGTTATGTTTTTTTACGAAATCGATCATTTGAGTTCTTTGCACCTCAATACTATTTGATTGTTCTGTTTTACTTGCTCTGTAATATGCTATTATTGGTTTCATATCTAATTTTATTTATCCTATCGTTCGTCAGGTTAGTTATAAGAGTCATTAATTATGGTCAAATTTGTTAAAATCAAAGTCTTTCGTCTGTCTTTTGATTTCTTCCCACTTATTCGTCATTTGATCCTGAAAAACTTTAATTGATATGTCAGAGGGATAGATACAACCATTGCTATAGTATATTGGTAGTTTAAGTTTCTGGATCTCTATAATCGCCTGAAGTACTTTAACAGTTATACTCGAAAAAACCTTTAAATCATGAACATAAACTGCATCTAAATGGCCATATTCAGCATCATAAAGAAGCATGTTTAGTCCCTCACGTTCAGAAAGGTCATCAAATTCATTTTCAACCCTGTCATCATAGAAATCATAACTATCAAAGTCGTTTTTAATCAGCCATTCTAATGTTGGTAGTTGTGGCTGATCTTTTCTATTATATATGCCAATTCTCATAGATAGTGGTTTTATTTAGATTTATTTATTTTCTTCAATTCGTAAGCGCTTGAAAGATACATACTTAGATCATACAAGATCTCTAAGTCCTTGATTATCTGGTTCGATATATGTACATTTGGGGGAGCAACACTGCACAAGGCGACAGAAATGTCGCCTTTTTTATTGTCCTTCAGTGAGTTAGCGTGGTTGCATCTTTTCTTATATTTACTTTATGAAAACACTTCTTTTTGTTATAGCCTTTATACTCTGCGGAAATTTATATGCTCAAAATACGTTGAGCCCCAAAGAATTTGAGCCTATTGAAGTGTATCATTCTGAAGATTTGATTATTATTCAAATCTCTGAGAATGCATTTTTGCATACCTCATTTCTCCAAACAAATGATTTTGGGAAAGTTCCCTGTAACGGGATGGTAGTTAGAAATAGTAATGAAGTGGTTGTATTTGATACGCCTACCAATAACAAAAGTGCTGAAGATTTAATCAATTTCTTTAGGGAAAAACTTCACTGTAAAATAAACGCAGTTGTACCCACTCACTTTCACGATGATTGTTTAGGAGGCTTAGCCTCATTTCATAAGTCAAAAATCCCTTCATTCGGAAATTTTAGCACCATCGAATTAGCAAAAACAAATAATGTTGTAGTGCCAAAAAATGGATTTAACGATTCTCTTAAATTAA
>JACCDJ011230131.1_pt1 | contig 11775 bp, 9 predicted proteins | sample 7444481 | NCBI WGS metagenome assembly JACCDJ01 (sample SAMN15323435, study PRJNA562643) | freshwater metagenome | isolation source: river surface water | place: USA:Blue River Watershed | collected 2017-08-15 | reverse complement strand
GCTGCACTCGTTGGTTTACGCATACAACGACCGCAGAAAGAACAAGGGTAACTTCCGTCGCCTTTGGATTCAGCGCATCAACGCAGCTGCTCGCCTAAACGGCATGACCTACAACCGCTTTATCCAGGGCCTAGCGCTTGCAGGTATTGAGGTTGACCGTCGCATCATGGCCGACCTGGCCATCCACGACCCAAAGGCATTCGCATCTTTGGTGGCATCTGCCAAGGCAGCACTGCCTAAGGATGTAAACGCGGCCAAGGTTAGCTAATGCTAGACGCCCCTAAGTCCGAGAGGGTGAAGGGGGTCGCACGACTTCAACAAAAAGACGCCCGGTTAGAAACCGGGCTCTTTTTGCTTGAGGGACCTCAGGGGCTCAAAGAGCTCTGCAAGCAACCCCAGCTGGCACACGAGGTCTTTGCGACCACCGCGGCGCTGGACCGATATGACGATTTGTTTGATCAGCTTTACCGGGCATCGGTACCGATCATCGAAGTATCGGAGCTGGTCATGGAAAAACTCTCCGATACCAAAACCCCTCAGGGCGTAGTTGCCGTGGTCTCCCAATTTGATGTGTCGCTTGATGAGCTATTGGCCTCTGGCCCACAGCTAATAGCGATTCTGGATCAGGCACGTGATCCTGGCAATGGCGGCACGGTGCTCCGCGCTGCAGATGCCGCTGGAGCTGATGCGGTTATCTTCACGACAGATTCCGTAGATCTCTACAACCCCAAGCTGGTGCGTTCCACAGCCGGCAGCATTTTGCATGTGCCAGCTGTTATTGAGCAGGAGCCCATAGCCTTGGTGAAAGCGCTGAAGGCTGCTGGATTTCAGGTTTTTGCAGCCAGCGCTGGCGGAAAACTAATCACAGAAATGACTGGGCAGCTCGCTAAGCCAACCGCTTGGATTTTCGGCAATGAGGCACACGGGGTATCACTGGAGATGCAGGAATTGGCGGATGAAATCGTCGCGCTTCCAATTTTTGGGGAGGCCGAGTCGCTAAATCTTGCTACTGCAGCTTCGGTTTGTCTGTATGCCTCAGCGTTCGAAATGCATAGCAATCGCTAAACTTTACGAGTGTCTGAACAACTAACCGCTGAATCAGTAAGCCAAGCGCTTAGCGCTTCGCTCGCGCTTGTGAATCAAGCCGCCAGCTTTCAGGAGCTGAAAGCAGTAAAGGCCGCGGCCGTTGGTGAAGACTCACAACTTTCCAAGCTGAACTCGCTTATCAAGTCACTTCCCAATGAGCAAAAGGCTGAGGCCGGTCGACTTGTTGGTGCAGCTAGGGCTGAGCTAAACGCCGCCTTCACAGCCAAAGAGGCTGAATTTCAGGCAATAGCTGACCGAGAAGCACTAGAGCAGGAGCGGGTCGACATCACCGCTTACCCGCGAGTTGCACCAAAGGGCGCAAGACATCCGCTGTCCCTCCTTATGGATTCCATCAGCGATGTCTTCATCGGCATGGGCTGGGAAATCGCAGATGGTCCTGAGTTGGAAAATGAGTGGTTCAACTTTGACGCTCTGAACTTCCACCCGGATCACCCAGCAAGGGCGATGCAAGACACTTTTTTCGTGGCTCCGGTGGAGAACCACCTATTGCTTCGCACCCACACCTCTCCGGTGCAGGTCAGATCGCTGTTGGAGCGAGAGTTGCCGCTTTATGTGCTTTGCCCAGGCCGGGTATTCCGCACCGATGAGCTTGATGCCACTCACACCCCGGTTTTCCACCAGGTTGAGGGACTTGCGGTTGACAAGGGTCTGACGATGTCTGATCTCAAGGGCACCCTGGAGCACTTTGCACGCGTGATGTTTGGCCCTGAGGCCAAAATCAGACTTCGTCCTTCATTCTTCCCGTTCACCGAACCTTCTGCGGAGCTAGATGTTTGGCACCCCGGTGCCAAGGGCGGCGCTCGCTGGGTCGAGTGGGGTGGCTGCGGCATGGTGAATCCAAACGTCTTGCAGGCTGCCGGCATTGACCCTGAGGTTTACTCCGGTTTTGCGTTTGGCATGGGCATAGAGCGCACCTTGATGTTCCGCAATGGCGTTCGAGACATGCACGACATGGTTGAGGCTGACGCTCGCTTCTCGCAGCAGTTCGGATCGGTGATCTGATGAGAGTCCCGTTGAGTTGGCTTGCAGAGTTTGTGGAGCTACCAGATCATGTGACACCAGACGATGTCATGGCGCAGCTTGTGAAGGTTGGCCTGGAAGAAGAAGGTTCGCACGGCGGAGACATCCGCGGCCCAATTGTGGTGGGCAAGGTTCTTGAGTTTGTTGAGGAGCCACAGTCCAATGGCAAGACCATCCGCTGGTGCCAGGTCGAGGTTGCCCCTGGCGTTGTAAACGGCGTGGTTTGTGGTGCGAGAAACTTCTTCGAAGGCGACAAGGTTGTTGTAACCCTGCCGGGGGCAGCACTACCCGGTGGGTTCGAAATCGCAGCGCGAAAGACCTACGGGCATGTTTCTGACGGCATGATCGCCTCCTCGAGGGAACTCGGGCTAAGCGATGAGCACGATGGAATTCTCAGGCTTTCGACCCTAGGGTTAGACCCCGAGGTCGGTACCGATGCGCTTGAACTTTTAGGCCTAAATGAATCTGCGGCCGAGGTCAACGTCACTCCGGACCGCGGTTACTGCCTCTCCATTCGTGGAATTGCCCGCGAATACAGTCACGCCTCCGGGGCCAAGTTCACAGACCCGGCGAGCAAGGTCTTGGCCAAGCAGGGCGCTGGTTTCAGCGTTCAGGTGAATGACCTCTCTCCAATTCACGGAGTTGCCGGTTGCAGTCGTTTCTCAACCCTCGGAGTTTCTGGGATCGACGCGAATGCAGCAGTCCCGGGTTGGATGACAAACCGTTTGAAGCTTGCTGGAATGCGTTCGATTTCTATCGCTGTCGACATCACCAACTATGTGATGCTGGAACTTGGTCAGCCCATTCACGCTTACGATGCCGACAAGCTAAAAGGCGGGATTACCGTTCGTCGCGCTTTGCCAGGGGAGACGCTTCGCACCCTCGATGAGAAAGTTCGCGAGCTTCACGTTGAAGACCTTTTGATTTGCGATGATTCTGGACCGATTGGTCTAGCCGGTGTTATGGGCGGTGCTTCTTCGGAGGTTAGCTCAACCACTAAGAACGTTCTGATCGAAGCCGCTCTGTTCGACCCGATTTCGATTGCTCGCACCGCTCGCCGGCACAAGCTGTCATCTGAGGCATCAAAGCGCTTTGAGCGCGGCGTTGACCCGGAGATTGGCCCGATTGCCGCGGCCAGGGTTGCACAGCTGCTTGTTGAGCTTGCCGGCGGCGAGCTGAATGGCGTTGGTTCCAGCTACCAGACCGAAGTGGCGAAGGTTGAAATCGAGTTGCCATTTGCATTTGCTTCAGAACTGGTGGGCGTTGATTACGAAAACCAGCAGGTGTTGGATCTGCTGCACCAAATCGGTTGCGAACTTACGGTTCACGATGACGCGGTCACCGTAGCCCCTCCGAGCTGGAGACCGGATCTTCGTCACAAGACTGATTTGGTTGAGGAAATTGCCAGACTTGCCGGCTATCACCTGATTCCTTCCAGGATTCCGGTTGCGCCTCCTGGACGTGGACTTACTCCTCGCCAGCAGTTCCGTCGCAGAGCGCTATCGGCGCTCGCCGGTGCTGGCTTTACCGAGGTGCTAAATTACCCGTTCTACTCAGAGCAACAAAACAAAGAGTTTTCTCACAGCCCGGCACTTCGTTTAGAAAACCCAATGCAGGGCGAGAGCCCAGAGCTTCGCAACAGCATGTTGCCGGGCCTATTGCAGGCAGCCGCTCGAAATCTGTCTCGCGGCACAACCGATCTCGCATTGGTTGAAGAGGGCTCGGTATTCTTGCCCGCTCTTGGCGCTGCAACAACCTCACTTCCGGTTGGTAATGTCCGACCAAGCCACGAGCAGCTATCGGAATTGAATGGCTCTATTCCAGTGCAACCAAGGCACCTCGCAGGTCTGGCACTTGGCGATTGGTTGCCTCAGGCACCAGGTCAGCAGGCGGTTCAAGCTGGTTACCCGCAGGCGATCTTGGCGGTCGAGCAGATTGCCAGGGCGGCCGGAGTCGAGTTCGATATTCGCCAGGCGACCCCGGTTGGATACCACCCTGGAAGAGCCGCAGAGGTATTGGTATCCGGTGAGGTTATTGGCCAGCTAGGTGAGGTCGACCCTGCCATCGCGGCGGAGTATCACCTGCCAAGAAGAGTTGCTGCATTCGAAGTCAACCTCGATGCGATGTTCTCTCACGCTCCACAAGTTTTGCAGGCTGCTGAACTTCGAGTGATGCCGGCGGCAACCCAGGATCTGTCCTTGCTGGTCGATGCCGCAGTTCCAGCGGGCGAGCTTAGGGCCGTAATTCGTGAGGGTGCCGGTGAACTGCTCGAAGACGTCTCACTGGTCGATGACTATCGGGGTGAGAATGTGCCGCAGGGTTTCAAGTCAGTGACCTTTAGCCTGCGTTTCAGGGCGGCGGATCGCACACTAACTCAGGCAGAGGCTTCTCAATCCAAAGATGCAGCGGTAGCTTTGGCAAATCAAAAATTCGGAGCAACCCTAAGGGCGTAAATGGCATTCAAAGTTGCAGTAGCTGGAGCCAGCGGTTATGTCGGTGGCGAGTTGCTGCGCCTGATTGCGCTGCATCCGGAGCTTGAACTTGGAGCTGTCACCGCCAACACCAATGCCGGTCAGAAGCTATCCGTGCTGCACCCGCACCTTAAGTCCTTTGCAGATCGGGTATTGGTGGAAACCACCAAGGAGAACCTCTCCGGTCACGATGTTGTCTTTCTAGCATTACCGCACGCCACCAGTGCCGAGGTTGCAGCCTACCTTTCACCAGAATCCTTGGTGCTTGACTGCGGAGCGGACTTTAGGTTGGAAGATTCCACCGCCTGGCAGAAGTTTTACGGAACCAAACATGCCGGCACCTGGACCTATGGCATGCCGGAGCTCACTCTGGCGTCTGGCGGAAAACAGCGCGGCAACCTTCGCGGCGTCAAGCGGGTCGCTGTTCCAGGCTGTAATGTGACCGCAATTACTTTGGCACTTGCTCCAGGGTTGACGGCAGGTCTCATTGACCCACTCGACATCGTTTCGATTTTGTCGGTTGGCACCTCGGGTGCGGGTAGAAGCTTGAAGGCAGATCTCTTGGCCAGCGAGGTGCAGGGATCGGCCCGTGCCTATGGCGTGGGCGGCGTCCACCGCCACACACCGGAGATTGAGCAAAACTTAGGCAAGGCATCAGGTCTTGATGTAAAGGTTTCCTTCACCCCGGTTTTGGTCCCAATGTCTCGAGGCATTCTCGCAGTGAACACCGCGAAGGTGACTCAAGGATTCAGCTTTGAAAAGCTAGTCACCGCCTATCAGGACGCTTACGACGATGAGGTCTTCGTGCAGGTATTGCCTGAGGGTCAGCTACCGAATACCTCTTCAGTTCTGGGCGTCAACACCGCTCAGATTTCACTTAGCTTCGACGAGTCTGCAAATCGCGTCGTGATCGTTTCGGCTATCGACAACCTGGTCAAGGGAACTGCGGGAGCGGCACTGCAGAGCATGAACCTGGCTCTTGGATTGCCTGAGGCTACAGGCCTCGCAATTGACGGTGTTGCACCATGAGCGTGACATACGCGCTGGGCTTTGAAGCCAGCGGTGTTGCTTGCGGTTTGAAGTCATCTGGAAACAAGGATCTAGCCGTGGTAGTGAACCGTGGGCCACTGCAAAAAGCGGCTGCGGTGTTTACCACTAACCGCTGTCAGGCAAATCCCATCCTCTGGTCAAAAGAGGTCATTAAAGACCAGCAGGTTTCGGCCATTGTTCTAAATTCCGGTGGAGCAAACTGCTACACCGGTCCGCAGGGTTTTCAAACCACGCATGCAACCGCTGAGGCTCTGGCCGAGCAGCTTGGTGTTGCCTCTGGTGATGTTTTGGTTTGCTCAACCGGCTTGATCGGCGAGCAGCTGGATCGCGAAAAGTTGCTCTCGGGTGTGACCGCTGCTGTCCAGTCGCTCTCAGGCGAAGGTGGAGTAGCTGCCAGTGAGGCGATTATGACCACCGACTCGGTCGCCAAACGAGCACAAGCGGAGTCTGCAGCCGGCTGGCGTATTGGTGGTATGGCTAAGGGAGCTGGCATGCTGGCCCCGGGGCTTGCGACCATGCTGGTCGTGATCACCACGGATGCCATTGTCGATTCCAGTGTTTTGGACTCCGCGCTTCGGGCAGCAACCAGAGTGTCTTTTGACCGCCTAGATTCTGATGGCTGCATGTCTACCAATGACCAGGTGACCCTAATGGCTTCAGGTTCATCTGGAGTTCATGCAGATATCAGCGAGTTTGAGAAGCTATTGACGCAAGTGTGCAAGGAATTAGCGCTGAAGCTGCTCGACGATGCGGAAGGTGCCTCGCACAACATTCACATCACTGTCGATGGTGCTGCGACTGAGGATGATGCTGTCGAGGTGGCACGTTCGGTAGCTCGAAATAATCTTTTCAAGGCCGCTATTTTTGGCAACGACCCAAACTGGGGTCGCATTCTGGCCGCGGTTGGAACCACCAAAGCAGCCTTTGATCCATACAACATCGACGTTTCCATAAATGGCGTTCTGATCTCTAGTAAGGGTCAGCCCGCGGGTGATAGAAACTTGATTGACCTTGCACCACGCAAAGTAGACATCACCATCAACCTCAACTCCGGTGGTCAGATTGCAACCGTGGTCACAAATGATTTGACTCACAAATACGTCGAAGAGAACAGCGCATACTCCAGCTGATGATTCCCGCCAACCCAGACCAAGCGCTAGCGCGCATCAAGGCAGAGACTCTTATTGAGTCTCTGGATTGGTTGCGCGAATTTCACGGCCGCATTGTGGTGGTCAAGTTCGGCGGCAACGCTATGGTCGATGAGGCACTTCAGGTTGCCTTTGCCCAGGACATGGCGTATTTGAGATTCGTCGGCATCAAACCGGTGGTTGTGCACGGCGGAGGTCCGCAGATCACTGCACGCCTGGCCGAATTGGGGATTCAAAGTGAGTTCCGTCACGGCTACCGCTATACCGATGAGCAAACTATCGGTGTGGTGAAGGACGTCCTTAGGAATCAGGTGAGCAAGCACCTCGCCGAGCTGATTCAAGATTCTGGCGCTCAGACCGTGGTGCTCTCCGGTGAGGATGACAACCTTTTCCGTGCCGAGAAAGTGACCGCATCCACCCCAGAGGGTGAAGTCGATCTCGGGTTAGTCGGAGAGGTTCGCACCGTGAACCCAAGAAGCGTGCTGCAGGCTATAGATGCCGGCAAGATTCCGGTTATCTCCACCGTTGCACCAACGGTTTATGGAGAGCTACTGAATGTGAACGCGGATCTTGCGGCAGCGTCCCTCGCCGTTGCGCTCGGTGCCGAGAAGTTGATGGTCCTCACCGATGTTCCAGGCCTCTACGCCAACTGGCCAAACCTAGATTCACTAGTTTCCGAGATTTCCGTTGCCGAATTGCGGTTGCTGATTCCATCGCTGGAATCTGGCATGATTCCCAAGATGCAGGCTTGCCTGGAGGCGGTCGAGGGTGGCGTGCCAAAGGCTCACATCATCGATGGTCGCCAACCACACAGCATTCTGCTTGAGATCTTTACTGAGTCCGGCGTCGGCACTCAGGTAACCAACTAAGGACTAGACGTGACTAGACACTTTCTAAAGGACGACGACCTAAGCCCCAAGGAGCAAGCTGAGGTGCTGCAGCTTGCACTGGATCTCAAGGCCAATCGCTTCTTGGAGAAACCCTTTGCAGGTCCGCAAACCGTTGCTGTGATCTTTGATAAAACCTCAACTAGGACCAGAGTGTCTTTCGCGGTTGGCATCGCAGACCTCGGGGGAGTGCCGCTGATTATCGATAGCGGATCCTCGCAGCTTGGCAAAAAAGAGTCGGTGGCAGACACCGCTCGAGTGCTGGAGCGTCAGGTGGCACAGATAGTTTGGCGTACGTATGCCCAGGCTGGGCTTGAGGAGATGGCTGCCCACTCCAAGGTTCCGGTAATCAACTCGCTCAGTGACGATTGGCACCCGTGCCAGCTGCTTGCAGACCTGCTCACCATCCGAGAAGAGTTTGGTAAGACCGATGGGCTGAAGCTTGCCTACATCGGTGATGCCGCCAACAACATGGGCAATAGCTATCTGGTTGCCTGTGCCTTGGCGGGAATGAGTGTTTCGGTTGCAGCCCCAGAGAGCTTCCAGCCGGCAGAGGATGTCGTTAGCCGGGCGCAGCAGATCGCTCAGCAGTTTGGTCAGCAAATTGCGGTCTATGAAGATCCTGCCTTGGCGGTTGCGGATGCAGATGTTGTGACCACCGACACCTGGGTTTCCATGGGCATGGAGGCAGAGAAGGAACAGCGGGTCAAGACTTTTGCCGGCTATACGGTCGATGCCAAACTAATGGGTTTGGCTAAGCCTTCTGCCATCTTCCTGCACTGCCTTCCTGCATATCGAGGCTATGAGGTGTCGGCCGAAGTGCTCGATGGCCCGCAGTCCCGCATCTGGGATGAGGCGGAGAATCGCCTGCACGCGCAAAAGGCGCTGATGCTCTGGCTGTCTCGGCAAAACTAGACTTATCCAATACGAACTAAGAGGACTGATGGCACAGAGCAATGACTCACTCTGGGGTGGACGGTTTGCGTCCGGCCCAAATGACGCCTTGGCTGCGCTTTCTCGTTCGACTCATTTCGATTTCCGCCTGGCGCCATATGATCTAATGGGCACCAGCGCTCACATCAAAGCTCTGCACCAGGCTGGTTACCTATCCAGTGACGAACTCGCGAAACTGGAGAGTGCAATTGGTCAACTACTCGAAAAGGTGCTCAACGGAAGTTTTGGCCCTCAGCCCGATGAAGAGGATGTTCACGCAGCTCTTGAACGCGGTTTGATCGAAATCGCAGGTGCTGAGGTGGCTGGCAAGATTCGTGCCGGTAGGTCACGTAATGACCAGATTGCAACCTTGATTCGATCCTTCCTGCTCGATGCCGCCAGTGACATTGAAAAGCAGCTACACGGCTACATCGCTGCCCTGGTCTCCCAGGCCAGCAAGCATCGCGGAGTGGTTATGCCAGGTCGCACCCACTTCCAGCACGCGCAACCGGTTCTACTGTCGCACCACCTGCTGGCGCATGCCTGGCCGATGGTCAGAAACCTTGAGCGTTTGACTGATTGGCGGAAGCGGGCAAACCTCTCACCATACGGCTCCGGAGCGCTTGCCGGTAACACTCTTGGTCTCGATCCAAATCTTGTGGCTCGGGAGCTTGGCTTTGCCGGAGTGACCCAGAACAGCATGGATGCGACCGCCTCCAGAGATGTAGTGGCGGAGTTCAGTTTTGTCGCCGCGATGATCGCTGTTGATCTATCAAGGTTCGCCGAGGAGATCATCGCCTGGTCAACTTTTGAGTTTATGTACGTGAAGTTGGACGACGCCTTCTCGACCGGATCGTCGATCATGCCTCAAAAGAAAAATCCCGATATTGCTGAACTTGCTCGCGGTAAGGCTGGTCGCCTAATTGGCAACCACGCTGGGCTGTTGGCAACTCTAAAGGGACTGCCGCTGAGCTACAACCGTGACCTACAGGAAGACAAAGAACCTGTCTTCGACTCGGTCGACAATCTGCTGTTAGTGCTTCCTGCCTTCACCGGGATGATAGCGACTCTGGTGTTCAATACTGAACGTCTCGAAGCGCTAGCCCCGGAGGGCTATTCGCTGGCGACAGATGTTGCGGAGTGGCTCGTAAAGCAGGGGGTTCCGTTTAGGGATGCCCACGAGGTAACCGGGGAACTGGTGAAATTCTGCGAGCAGCGCGGCATCCAGCTGGATGAGACCACCGATGCAGAGCTTGCAGCAATCTCTGAGCACCTCACTCCTGATGTGAAGAAGGTATTAGATGTTCAATCAGCCATCTCGTCACGAAATGGAGCAGGTGGCACTTCTCAGGACCAGGTCGAAAATCAAATTGCGACCTTGAACCGAATCTTGGCAGGGGAGCAGTAATTGGCTAGCGCGGAAACTATGGGTAAGCAGCGCAATGATTCTTCCTTTGCGCACATTCTTGATGAGCTGCAGTGGCGTGGTCTGGTAGCTCTGTCGACCGATGAGGTAGCGCTTAGAAGAGAGCTGTCGGAAAACTCAATTACCTATTACTGCGGATTTGACCCAACTGCTCCGAGCCTGCACTTGGGGAATCTGGTTCAGCTGCTAACCATGCGCCGCTTACAGCTAGCTGGTCACAACCCGCTGGCTCTGGTGGGTGGAGCTACCGGTTTGATCGGAGACCCAAAGCCAAATGCCGAGCGGACCCTCAATGACAAAGCAACCGTTACAAATTGGGTTAGTCGCCTAGCGGCTCAAACCGAACGTTTCCTCGACTACCAAGGCCCTAATGCCGCCCGCCTGGTGAACAATTTGGACTGGACTCAGAATTACAGCGCTTTGGATTTCTTGCGTGATGTCGGTAAGCACTATCGAGTTGGCAAGATGCTCTCCAAGGACGCGGTTTCGGCTCGCCTGAACTCTGATAGCGGCATCAGCTACACCGAGTTCAGCTACCAGATTCTGCAGGGTCTGGATTTCTTGGAGCTCTACCGTCGCTTCAACTGTGTTCTGCAAACCGGCGGCAGTGATCAGTGGGGCAACCTGACTTCCGGCACCGATTTGATCCACCGCGTAGAGGGAGAATCGGTTCACCTGATTGCTACTCCATTGATTACCAACTCAGACGGCAAGAAGTTTGGTAAGAGTGAGGGCAACGCCATCTGGCTTGATGTCGAACTCACTAGTCCCTATGCGATGTACCAGTTCTGGCTGAATACTGATGATGCCGACGTGATTGACCGACTAAAAGTGTTCACCTTCCTCACTAGAGCAGAGATTGATGAATACCAACAGAAGGTGGCGGCCGAGCCATTCAAACGCGAAGCTCAGCGCCGATTGGCATTTGAGGTCACCGAGCTGGTGCACTCCGAGGGTGATGCCAAGGCGGCCCAGGATGCATCCTTGGCTCTATTTGGTGCTGGAGATATTCGACAGTTGGATGCAGCAACCCTTCGCTCAGCACTGAACGAACTGCCAAATGCTCAAGTTGCCCAGGGTTCCCTAGTGGTAGATGCTTTGGTTGCAACTGGACTGTGTGAGTCCAAATCTGAAGCCAGACGCGCTATTGAACAGGGTGGCGTTTCGGTAAACAAGAGCAAGATCACTTCGGAAGATGCTGTCTTGGATGATGTTTTGGCAGGCAACCAGGCGGTTTTGGCTCGCGGCAAGAAGTCACTCGCGGGACTTTTCTTCTGATTTCAAGCCTCAACACGCCATTTCGACCTTCGATTTGACAGCTTTACCAAAACGTGACTAAGCTCTTCCAAGTTGTCCAAAGTTTGGCAAGATCCGATTGAGATCGCCGGCTCAAGTTACAACAGTCCTCTACCGGAAACTAGCCCTTGTGGCTTCTAGTTTTTGTGTCTAGGATTTAGGTCTCCCGCTGAGATAACCGCTGGAAACTGCTCGGAAACGAGGGGTTGACACTGGAAGTCAAATCGGTAGACTTGAGAAGTTGCTCTGGAGATGATCCGCGAGGAAAAGCCAGAAGCATCCGATCTTTGAGAACTCAACAGCGTGCACAATGTCGATGCCAAAAACCTCGGCTGGAACTTATGTTCTGGCAGAGATTCCTTTTGGATAAAGATACAAACATGAATTGTCAGTAGACAGTTCGAAAGCCAAATCAAATTGATCACCCCATTTTCCGG
>JACCDJ010814459.1_pt1 | contig 11777 bp, 11 predicted proteins | sample 7444481 | NCBI WGS metagenome assembly JACCDJ01 (sample SAMN15323435, study PRJNA562643) | freshwater metagenome | isolation source: river surface water | place: USA:Blue River Watershed | collected 2017-08-15 | reverse complement strand
GGCCCCGCAAGAGTCACCCGATTTGCGCAAGGCGTTCATGTAGTCCTCTAGCGCCGAGACATCGGCAACCGGGGCAAAAAACGGGTTGTTGGGCACATGGTCCCAGCTTTCAAAGCCAATGGGCACATCGCCAATTTGTGTCATGCAACCGACAAAGGTTGTGCCCCATTTTTCTTTCAGCCATTTTTTGGCCACCGCGCCGGCTGCGACCATCGGCGCTGTCAGGCGGGCCGAAGAGCGGCCACCGCCGCGCGGGTCACGCAAGCCATATTTGCGCCAATAGGTGTAGTCGGCGTGGCCGGGCCGGAAGGTTTGCAGAATGTCGCCGTAATCTTTGCTGCGCTGGTCGGTGTTTTGAATCAGCAGGCAAATAGGGGTGCCGGTGGTGAGGCCTTGGTACACGCCAGAGAGGATTTGCACCGCATCGGGCTCGTTGCGTTGGGTGACAAATTTGCTGGTGCCGGGGCGACGGCGGTCGAGGTCGGGCTGGATGTCGGCCTCTGACAAAGGCATGCCCGGCGGGCAACCATCGATCACGCAGCCAATGGCCGGGCCGTGGGACTCACCAAAATTGGTGACCGAAAAGAGATTTCCAAAGGTATTGCCGCTCATGGGGGCTGATTATCCCAGAGCGGCCGGGGCGGATTTCAGAGCTTGACTTCGTCCGTTTCGTTGGACGTGCCATCGGGCCAATCGCGGATGTAGGCTTTGAGCATCTTGTTCTCAAAGTTTTGCCCGTCCACCACCGCTTTGGCCACGTCGTAAAAGCTGATCACGCCCATCAACATGGCGCCGTCCATCACGGGCATGTAGCGGGCATGGTGCTCCAGCATCATGCGGCGCACATCGTCGATGTCGGTTTCGCCGGTGCAGGTGATCGGCTGGGCGTCCATCGCATCGCGCACCAAAGAAGCGCCCACTTGGCCGCCGTTTTTCACAATCTGCCGAATCACCTCGCGGAACGTCAGCATGCCTGCCAACGCCCCTTTGTTCATGACCACCAGGGAACCCAAGTCTTTTTCGGCCATGTCGTTCATGGCGCGAGCCAGGGGCTCGTCCGACTGCACGGTGAACAAGGTGCCGCCTTTGACGCGGAGAATGTCGCTGACTTTCATGGTGTGTCTCCTGAGGGTCGTTACGGGTTAATTTCAGTATCAATATAGCCCACAATGGGCGCCAAGCGTAAGGCCCAAAGCTTGCCTGACACTTTCTTTTTTTTCGGAGTCCTTTCATGGCTGGATATGGTGATCCCGGTTTTGACACTTTGGCCCTGCACGCGGGGGCCTCACCCGACCCGGTGAGTGGCGCCCGCGCCGTGCCCATCCACCTCACCACCTCGTTTGTGTTTGAGTCTTCTGACCAAGCCGCGGCGCTGTTCAACCTCGAGCGCCCCGGCCATGTGTATAGCCGCATCAGCAACCCCACCAACGCCGTTTTGGAGCAACGTGTCGCCGCACTCGAAGGCGGCATTGGCGCGATTGCCACCGCCAGCGGACAGGCCGCTTTGCACCTCAGCATTGCGACCCTCATGGGAGCGGGCTCGCACATCGTGGCCTCAACCGCTTTGTATGGCGGCTCGCACAATTTGCTGCACTACACCCTGAGCCGTTTTGGCGTCAGCACCACCTTTGTCAAACCCGGCGATTTGCAGGCCTGGAAAGACGCCGTTCGGCCCAACACCAAACTCTTTTTTGGCGAAACCGTGGGCAACCCGGGGCTGGACGTGTTGGACATCGAAGCCATCAGCGCCATCGCCCACCAAGCCGGTGTGCCCCTGTTGGTCGACTCCACCCTCACCTCGCCCTGGCTGATCAAGCCCTTCGACCATGGGGCCGATTTGGTCTACCACTCCGCCACCAAATTTTTGTCGGGCCACGGCACGGTGGTGGGCGGCGTGGTGGTCGATGGCGGCAGTTTTGATTGGGAAAAATCAGGCCGATTTCCAGAGCTCAGCCAACCCTACGAGGGCTTTCACAACATGGTCTTCACCGAAGAAAGCACGGTGGGGGCATTTTTGTTGCGGGCGCGCCGTGAGGGTCTGCGCGACTTTGGCGCCTGCATGAGCCCGCACACCGCGTGGCTCATCTTGCAGGGCATCGAGACCCTGCCCTTGCGCATGGCCCGCCACATGGAAAACACCGCCAAAGTGGTCGAGTTTTTGGCCGCTCATCCCTTGGTGAGCCGCGTGGGCCACCCGCTGCTCGCCAGCCACCCCTCGCACGCCTTGGCGCAAAAATTGTTGCCACGCGGGGCGGGCTCGGTGTTCAGCTTTGACATTCGGGGCAGCCGCGCACAGGGGCAAAAGTTCATCGAAGCCCTCAAGGTGTTTAGCCACTTGGCCAATGTGGGCGACTGCCGCAGCTTGGTGATTCACCCCGCCAGCACCACCCATTTCAGGATGACCGACGAGGCCTTGGTGGCCAGTGGCATTGGCCCCGGCACCATCCGTTTGTCGATCGGTCTGGAAGACCCTGCCGACCTGATCGATGACCTGAAAAAAGCCCTCAAGGCCGCGGAGAAAGCCGCATGAACATCACCGTCCAAGGCCACCGCCTTTACGCCTACACCGGCGGTAAGCCCTTCAACCCAGAGCTGCCCACGGCCGTCTTCATTCACGGCGTCTTGAACGACCACAGCGTCTGGATATTGCAGACCCGTTACTTCGCCCACCACGGCTGGAACGTGCTGGCCATCGACCTGCCCGGCCACGGCAAAAGTGCCGGCGCACCGCCTGCAACCGTGCAAGACGCGGCCGAGACGGTCATGGCGTTGCTAGATGCCCTGAACATCCAGCGCGCCGCCCTGATTGGCCACAGCTGGGGCTCTTTGATTGCGCTCGAGGCCACGGCCCGCGATGCCGCCACGCACCCCGGCCGCATTGGCCACTTGGTGATGGTCGGCACGGCCTACCCGATGCGGGTGTCGCCGGCGCTGCTCGAGACCTCGGTCAGCGCGCCCTTCAAAGCCATCGACATGGTGAACCAGTTTTCGCACTCCACCCTGGCGCCGCCGCCCTCGGCACTGGGCCCGGGCACTTGGCTGTACGGCGGCAGCAAAGCCTTGATGCGCCGCGTGCTGTCCAGCAACCCCGAGGTGAATGTGTTTCACACCGGCTTTTTGGCCTGTGACCGTTATGACGGCGGTGAAGCGGCCATGGCCCAAGTGAGCTGCCCCACTTTGTTTGTGTTGGGCAGTGCCGACCAAATGACGCCGCCCAAAGCCGCGCAAAGCCTGATTCAACAATGCGCCCAAGCCACAGTGGTGCCACTGCCGGCGGGGCACTCGCTGATGACCGAAGCACCCGAGGGCGTGCTGCAAGCCCTGAAAGATTTTTTGAAGCCATGACCTTTCCCATCACCCCCGCCATGACACCGGCGCGGGCTCAAGAAATTGCCCAACAGCTGGATCTGCGCCAATTGCCGCGTGATTTTTTGGACAACCCCTACCCGGTGTACGCCGCGCTGCGCGAGTCGGCGCCGATCAAGCGCATGCCCGATGGGTCTTTTTTTCTCACCCGCCATGCCGATCTGGTGGCGGTGTACCGCGATGCCAAAGTGTTCAGCTCAGACAAGCAAGTCGAGTTTGGCCCCAAGTACAACCACGCGCCCTTCAACCAAGCGCCCTACTGCACAGCAAGCGGCGTGGCGCCCTTGTTTGAGCACCACACGCACAGTTTGGTGTTCAACGATGCGCCCCGCCACACCCGCGTGCGGCGCTTGATCATGGGGGCCCTCACGCGCCGCGCCATCGAGGCCATGGAGCCCGGCTTGGTGACCTTGGTGGACAGCTTGCTTGACACCTTGCAAGCCAAAGGCGGTGGCGACTTGATCGAAGACTTTGCCTCGGCCATTCCGGTCGAGATCATTGGCAATTTGCTCGATGTGCCGCATGCCGACCGCGCGCCCTTGCGGGGCTGGTCATTGGCCATTTTGGGCGCCCTCGAGCCCGCCCTCAGCCCCGAACAAGAAATGCTGGGTAACCAAAGCGTGAGCGAGTTTTTGGCCTATCTGCGTGACTTGGTGGCACACCGCCGAGCGCACCCCGGCGACCCCGAACACGATGTGCTGACCCGGCTGATACAGGGAGAGGACAACGGCGAGGCACTGAGCGAGGTTGAGCTGCTGCAAAACTGCATTTTTCTGTTGAACGCCGGACACGAAACCACCACCAACCTGATTGGCAACGCGCTCATCTGCCTGCAAGAGTGGCCCGCGCAACGCCAACAACTCATGGCCGATCTGCAAGCCGCTGCCAGCGAGGCCGAGCGAGAGGCCATCTTGGGTTTGGCGGTGGACGAGTTTTTGCGCTTTGAATCGTCCAACCAATTGGGCAACCGCCGGGCCTTGCAAGCTACGCAAGTCAACGGCGTTGACTTGCCCGAGGGGGCATTGGTCACGCTGTGCATTGGCGCCGCCAACCGCGACCCGGCTGTGTACGACCACGCCGAGCAACTCCATTTGCGCCGCACCGGCAACAAACACTTGGCGTTTGGCTTTGGCGTGCACCAGTGCGCGGGCCTGAGCTTGGCGCGGCTTGAGGGCCGCATTGCCATTGGCCGATTTTTGCAACGCTTTCCCCATTACCAACTCAGCCAAGCGCCGGTGCGGGGCGGCCGCGCGCGCTTTCGGGGCTTTTTGCATGCCCCCTTCAGCACCCAGTGATGCCAAGCCACAGGAGACCCCATGTCACACGCCAGTTTTGCCGAGTTTTATCCGTTTTACCTGAGTGAGCACAGCCACCGCATGTGCCGCCGCATGCACTTTGTGGGCAGCACGCTGTCGCTGATTTGCCTCGCCATGTTGGTGCTCACCGGCAATCCCCAATACTTCTTGTATGGCCTGTTGTGCGGCTATGGCTGTGCGTGGGTGGGGCACTTTGTGTTTGAGAAAAACAAACCCGCCAGCTTCAAGCGCCCGCTCTACAGCTTCATGGGCGACTGGGTGATGTACCGCGACATGTGGCGCGGTCGGGTCAGTTTTTAAGCCGCCAAGCAGCGGTTTTCAGGCTGCGGCGACAGGCCGGGGCAGCAACTGCGCCACAGCAATTTGGTCCAGCCCGGTATGCACCCACACCGGGTCAGCGGCCGAAGCCCTGAGCACCAACAAGCGGTCTGCCAAGGGGCCCACCACGGCCTGCGCAGGGTCGATCAAGAGCACCTGGCGGGCTTGTCCCTGGGCGTTTTCTTCCGTCAAGCGGCCCACCCAATCCAGGCTTTGCAAAACCTCTAACACCGGGCGTAACTCAGAAAGCTCGACATTCAGGCGCTCGGCCAAAGCATCGCTGCTCAAGCCCTTGTGCGCGGCGTCTTTGGCTGCTTGCAGCTCGGCCAAAATTTCCAGCGCCAAGCGAAAGCCCCAGCCGGCGCCCTCAGGTTTGCGCCACGCTTGACGGCCCAACTCGGGCAAGCTGGCGGCCAGCACCGCGCCCAACAAGACAATCAGCCAGGTCACATAAATCCAGACCAGCAAGATCGGCAAGGCCGCAAAGGTGCCGTAAATGACCGAATACGTGGGCACCTGCGACAGGTAAAGGGCCAACAGCTTTTTGGCCAACTCAAGGCCCCCCGCGACCAAAAACCCGGCTGTGATGGCATGCCGCCAACGCACCCGGGTGTAGGGCACATAAAAGTACAAACCACTGACACACGCGGTCAGCAGCAAAAACTCAAAGCCATCCAACAGCCACCGCGTGGAGCCCGGCAACACATCCACCACATCGCGCGAAGCCGTGATGACATACGAGGTGATGGCCAAGCTGCCGCCCAGCATCAAGGGCCCCAAGGTGATGGCCGACCAATACAACAACACCCGCTGCTGCAAAGGGCGCTGGCGGCGCAGGCGCCAAATTTGTCCCAACGTGCGCTCAATGGTGACCATCAAGGCCACCGCCGTCATCAGCACCGCCACCAAACCCACCGTGCCCAAACGGCTGGCCTTGCGAGAAAACTGGGTCACATAACTCAGCACTTGGCGGGCAATGCTCTCGGGCACCAAGCTCTCGATCAGCCAGCGCTGAATCGAGTCTTGAAACTTGCCAAACACCGGAAACGCCGCAAACACCGCCAAACCCACGGCAAACAAAGGCACCAAAGCCAGCACCGTGGTGAAGGTGAGCGAACTGGCGCTGACGCCCAAACGCGCATCGCGAAAGCGCTCGGCCAAGACACGGGCCATTTGGCGCCAAGGAAAAACCGAAACTTCTTGCCACCAAAGCGCGAAATGGTCCGCCATGGTGGTCTTTGACAGAGGAGATTGCATGCCCGGTATGATGCCACCGCAATGAACAAAATCACAGAAAACAACCCTGCTGGCGTCGATTTCACACGCTGGATGGCGGTCGGCAGTTTGCTCGGCCTGATCTTGTTGGGACTGGCGTGGGAGCTTTGGTGGGCTCCCTTGCGTCCAGGTGGCTCTTGGTGGGCCATCAAGGTCTTGCCCTTGTGCATTCCCTTGGCCGGCTTGCTGAAAAACCGCATGTACACCTACCGCTGGGTCAGCATGTTGGTGTGGCTTTATTTCACCGAAGGCGTGGTGCGGGCCTGGGGTGATGCATGGCCTGCCAACGCCTTGGCGGGGGTGCAAATTGTGCTGTGCACCACCCTGTTTTTGGCCTGTGCGCTGCATGTGCGCATCCGCTTCAAGGCCGCCAAAGCCACTGGCGAATTTGTGCCAGTGCCCAAAGACTGAGCGCCATTCCCTTTCTCATTCAAGTGCCCGTGCCTATGCCCATCTCGGTGCCCCTGCTCGACCAATTGCGCGCCATTTGCGGGCCCGCCCACGTGCTGACCGCTGACGACCCCGCGACCGACCTGAGCCCCTGGGAGCAAGACTGGCGCAAACGCGTGCGAGGCCGCGCCTTGGCGGTGGTGCGCCCCGCCTCCACTGCGCAAGTGGCCGAGGTGGTGAAAGCCTGCGCCGCGCACCGCACGCCCATCGTGCCCCAAGGGGGCAACACCGGCTTGGTGGTGGGCGGCGTGCCCGATGCCTCTGGCCAACAAATCGTGCTCAGCATGACCCGCATGAACGCGGTGCGGGCCATCGACCCCGACAACCTGACCCTCACGGTGGAGGCCGGCTGCGTGCTGCAACAGCTGCAAGTTATGGCGGACCAAGCGGGCTTTTTGTTTCCCTTGAGCTTGGGTGCCGAAGGCAGCTGCACCATTGGTGGCAACTTGGGCACCAACGCAGGCGGCACGCAAGTGGTGCGCTACGGCAACACGCGTGAGCTGTGTTTGGGGCTGGAAGTGGTCACCGCAAAAGGAGACATCTGGCACGGCCTGTCGGGTCTGCGCAAAGACAACACCGGCTACGACCTGCGCAACCTCATGATTGGCAGCGAAGGCACTTTGGGCATCATCACCGCCGCCACGCTCAAGCTTTACCCCAAGCCGGCCGCGCAACTCACCGCTTGGGCCGCCGTGCCCAGCCTGCAAGCGGCGGTGCAACTGCTGGGGCTGGCGCACCAAGGGCTGGGGCCCTGCCTCACGGGCTTTGAAGTCATGGGCCAATTTGCTCTGAGCTTGGTCGACAAACACTACCCCCAACTGCGCGTGCCTTTGTGGGAAAGCACCCCGTGGTGTGTGCTGCTGGAAAACTCTGACCACGAAAACGAAGCGCATGCGCGCAGCCAATTTGAGCGCTTGCTAGAAACCGCACTCGAGCAAGGCTGCGTGACCGATGCGGTGGTGGCCGAAAACCTGAGCCAAGCGCAAAGCCTGTGGCACATCCGCGAAAGCATCACGCTGGCGCAAGCCGCTGAGGGCCTGAACATCAAGCACGACATCAGCATTCCGGTGTCGCGCATACCGGCCTTTGTGGCCGAAACCGATGCCCTGCTGGCGCGCGAGTTTCCGGGGGTACGCATGGTTGATTTTGGCCACTTGGGCGATGGCAACTTGCACTACAACGTGCAAGCCCCCGAGGGGGTGGATGGCCCGACTTTTTTACGCGAGCACGAAGAGCGAGTGAACACCGTGGTGTTTGACCAAGTGAAACGCTTTGACGGCTCGATCAGCGCCGAGCACGGCGTAGGCGCCCTGAAAGCCGGCAAACTGCCGCACTACAAAGACCCCACAGCGCTGGCCATGATGCGCGCCGTCAAACAAGCGCTGGACCCAGACAACCTGCTCAACCCGGGGCGGGTGTTGGTTTGATTTCTGCTTCAGTCAGAGCTATGGCAAAGCACCGCTGAATATTTGCCATTCGCGAATGAAGAATATAGAATCTCATTGTCATGGCACAACCCAAATCCAACCCGCAAATCACTCTGCGTCCACAAGATGTGGTTGTGCTGCTGCGTCTGAGTCTTTACAAGGACAAAACACCTGCCTATGCCACGATCGCTGAAGAGGTTCAGCTCACCGCGTCAGAGGTACACGCCAGTGTCAACCGTTCCCATTTGGCTCTGTTGGTCAAAAAAGACGCTCAAGGCAGGCCCACTGTTTTGCTAGAGCCACTGAAATTGTTTTTGTTCCATGGGGTTCGATATTGTTTCCCGCCCATTCGAGGCGAGATGACACGGGGGATGCCAACGGCCCATGCCTGTGCACCATTGGCGAGCAAAATTCTCAACAGCAACGACCCCGTGCCGGTCTGGCCCGACAAAAATGGAACCATTCGGGGAATGACCTTTCAACCGCTGTACCCCACAGTGCCAGAGGCGGCGCGTCGAAATTCTCAGTTGTATGAGTTGCTCGCGCTGACCGATGCACTGCGCGGTGGCAGCCCACGCGAAAGACTGCTGGCCCAGCAGGAGATAGAGACCAGGTTCACGGGATGAACCCCATCGGTTCAAACGATCCCAACTTGATCATGCTGGATCGCGTTGCGCAGCATTTGGGAGCAGATCTTTGTGAAAACATGGTTTTTGTTGGCGGTGCTGCAGCCGGTCTGTTGATCACGGACCTTGCGCTACCCCCCATCAGACGCACCGATGATGTAGATGTGGTCACGCCCGCCGAAGCCTTGCAAGACTTTCACAAATTGGAAGACCAACTTCGCAAAAGAGGCTTTACGCCAGACATGCGCCAAGAGGCACCAGTGTGCCGTTGGCAGATAGACAACATCACCATGGACTTGATGCCCAGCAAAGAAGAAATCCTGGGGTTCACCAACCGGTGGTACGTCATGAGTGTGTCCACGGCCCAGTGGCACGAACTTCCAAGTGGCGCCCGTATCAAAGTCATTCGCGCCCCCGAATTCATTGCCACCAAACTAGAAGCATTTTGGGGTCGTGGACGCAGCGATTTTTTACTCAGTCACGACATGGGAGACATCATCAGCGTGATTGATGGGCGAGACACCCTCACTCTTGAATGCCAAGAAAGTCTTCGCCCTTTGCGTCAATACCTGAGCTTGCAATTTCAAGCACTGATGAAAAAAACTGCGTTCATGGATGCATTGCCGGGGCATCTTCCACCCGACCCTGCCAGTCAGGACCGATTGCCCCTATTGATTGAGAGCCTAGAAAACTTGGCCGAACTGCCTTGGGACTAAGTACCAACAGCGTCCGTCACTTCACCGTCGCCGCATCGCTCAGTCTCTTGAGCAAGGCGGTGCGGCGGTTTTGCACCACGGCGGCTTGCAGCAGGTTTTTGCTTTCTTCAAAACTCGGCACTTGGTAAGGGCGCTTGGCGGTCAGCTTGACCACGTGCCAATAAGGGCCCACTTGAATGGGGGCCGCCGACACGGCCCCTGCGGCCAAGTTGACCACCACATTGGAAATAGCTGGCGCAATCTGGTCGGGCAAAAACCAACCCAAGTCGCCACCTTTGTCTTTGCTGGGGTCCATCGAACGGCTCTTGGCCAATGCCTCAAACGACTGGCCTGAACGCACTGCGCTCATGACCGAGCGGGCATCGGCCTCTGAAGCCACCACGATGCTGGACACCTGGTATTGCTGCAACTCGCCCGCGGCCTTCAGCGCTTTGACTTGGCGCTCGTATTCGGCTTTGAGCTCGGCGTCTGCAATCGGCCGTTTGGTGAACTCATCGTTCAACACCAACTCGATCATCAGGTTTTGGCGCAAGGTCAACAACGCATCTTGCGTGCTGGGCAACTTGTCCAAGCCGCGCTTTTGCGCCTCTTGCGTCATGAGCTCGCGCGCCACCAATTCTTGCCGCAACGCAGCCCGCAACTCTGGTGAATCTTTTTGGCCCTGCGCCACGTTGGCCTCTATGTTGCGGTCCATCAAACGCGCAGGAATGGCGACCCCGTTGACCACCGCCACAGGCGCATCGCTGGCGTGCGCCCAAACCGTACACACCAGAGCCGCCGCAGTGCAAGCCCCCTTGATAAAACCCCATTGACCGTTCATCACATTTGCCTTTATGTCTGTCTAACTTCAGAGTGGCGAGGCCACCCCAACATGAGTCTGTGGCCCTGGTCAATTGACCGCCGCTGACTCTGAAATTCGCACCAAGAATCGTACATCCTTGAAGGTCATGGCCACCAACATGGGCAAAGCGCCCGTGGGGACTTTGCTCAACACAAAAGCGTTGTCAGTGGCACGGTATTCAATCCAATTGGGCAGCGGCATATTGTTTGGCAAGCTCACCGAAATGTCTGCCGCCGAAATGCCCGATACATATTGACCGATTTGGTCGGCCACAGAAATCACCAACTGCTGAACCAAGTTTGCAGATCCTCTGGGCAGCACAACCCTGATCACACCCTGAGCGCGGACCGATGGGGCACTGATCAAGGTGACTTCTGTGACCCCGTTACCCTCAGCTACGCCAAGACCACCTGATGTCCTTGTAGAAGGCCCACCCGCTTCACCGCTAGCGGTCAATGAAGGACCAGTGGACTCAGACTGAGAACCATTGCCGCTGTTGATCCTGGCAGGTGCGGCACTGTTTTCCAAAGATGTCGAAGCGCCCCTAGAAGACCCTTCGACACCCGATTCGCTCGAAGCATTGGCCGATGTTGCACGTGCAGATGCTTGACCTGCTTGACCTGCTTGACCTGCTTGACCTGGTTGGCCTGCTTGGCCAGATGACGCCGAGCTCAAGGCTTGCGAAGACGTCAGGGCTGGGGTGGCGGCGTCTGTGCTTGTTGTCGCGGCAGTATTGGCTGATGCGGCTGATGCGGCTAATGCGGCTGTTGAAGCAGACGCAGAAGCAGAAGCCACTCTCGATGCAGCACTATTGGTCACACCATTAGTTGAGACAGCACTGCCTGCTCCACCTGAAACGCTCGCACCGCCGACTTGGCCCACGTTGTTAGCTGACCCTGCTGACGGCAGGGAGTTAGACGGCAGGAAATTCGAAGGCGGCGAGGTAGACGGCACATTGGGCGATGCCGCTTCAGGATCGGCAAAGCGGGTCTGCGGCAGTGTCGCCACAAGTGGGACGACAGGTGCTTGCGGCCGGTTGTTGGAGCTTGCCGTGATGCCCGCGGTGATGTCAGCCGTGGTGCTTGTTTGGTCGGTGATGAAGTAATTGGCCACATCAGCACCTGTGTAAGTCAAAGACAAGTTGACCAACTTACCAGTGCCAACGCTGGCATCGGCAAAAGTGCCAGTGGCTGAAACAACAACCGAATCACCAGAAATCAAACCCGCTCGGCTCATGTTTGCCGTGTTCAATGTGGCAGTGTTGCTTCCGTCAAAGACTTTGTTTTGAGCGCGAATACCACTGATCGTCAAGGCTGCAGGGTTGATGGTGCTGGTTGTATTGCTGGTGTAAGTGACCAGATAGTTTCCCCCCGAGTTGCCATCGTTGATGGTGGCACTGGACACCGTGACCGTCTTGTTACTTGAGCCCGCATTGGCATTGG
>JACCDJ010241186.1_pt1 | contig 11784 bp, 8 predicted proteins | sample 7444481 | NCBI WGS metagenome assembly JACCDJ01 (sample SAMN15323435, study PRJNA562643) | freshwater metagenome | isolation source: river surface water | place: USA:Blue River Watershed | collected 2017-08-15 | reverse complement strand
GTGGCGACTCAATGGATGCCGTCATTTTTAACGGTTCTGGTAATCGAAAGGCGATTTCTCGCGCAAGTGTTGAACTTGTTTTTGATAATAGCCTTGGCGATGCTAGTGGTTCTTGGTCGCAATATGCTGAAATTTCAGTGAAGCGTGTCATCGAGCGAGACAAAGGCTCAACTTATTACATTAATAACACCGCTGTTCGTAGACGTGATGTTGCTGATTTATTTTTAGGGACCGGACTTGGTGGCAGAGCTTATGCCATTATTGGTCAAAATACCATTTCACGTATTGTTGAAGCAAAACCAGAAGAGCTGAGAGTGTTTTTAGAAGAAGCCGCGGGCATTTCTAAATACAAAGAACGTCGACGAGAGACTGAACTGCGGCTCCGAGATACGCGAGAAAATCTCACTCGTGTCGAAGATATTAGACAAGAAATGGCTAAGCAGATTACCCGCTTAGAGTCTCAAGCCATCATTACAGAGCAATATCATCGTTTACAAGAAGCATTAAAGAATGCTGAAGGTCAGTTTTGGCTATTAAGAAAACGAGATTCAGCAGCTAGCTGGGAAAAAAGCCAGCGCAATGTTGAAAAGCTAGTGAATGAGCTTGAAGCGCAAATGGCATCGTTACGTAAAACCGAAAGCATGCTGGAAACATTGCGTCAGCAACATTACGCAAGCACGGAAGCCGTTCAAGTTGCTCAAGCTAAATACTATGAATCAAACGCTGATGTTGCCAATCTGGAAACTCAAGTAAAGCATACGCAAGAAGCGCGTGACCGTTTAACACTTCAGCTAGAGCAAACCCTAGAACTTTCAATTAAAGCTGACAATCAAACCCTTGATCTTGAAAATCAATTGCATCAGTTAGATGTGGATTTATCGGAAGCTGAAGAACAGCTTACTGCAGCCGAAGAGCTGCTTGCTAGAGCAAAGCAGGCGTTTCCGGAAGCTGAACGCGCATATGCCTCAGCACAACGAGCGCACGCCGATGCTCAAAGGACTTTATCCGAAGCTGAGCAATCTATTCGTATTGAAGCGAATCATAACGAACATATTGGCAGATCAATTTTGGAAATGAAGCAACGCCTCGATCGTTTGAATGCGGAAAACTCTAATCTAAGATTGCCTGACGAAAATGACTTTTCGGCGAAACAGGCCGAATTGAAAGCGCTGGAAGCAACATGCGCAGAACTTACCAATGAAATTAACGAACTTAAGGAAAAAGAGTCATCTCAACTTAAGGAAATTAAAGTTCTTAGAGAACAACAACTGTTTGATGAACGTTCTTTAGCTAACGTTGAAGCTCAAATCATTTCTCTGAATAAAATTCAATCCTCAATTGGCCATGAAGCAAAACTAGAGGAATGGCTAAAAAATAGTGAATTCAAAGAATCTAGACGCATTTGGCAAAATATTGAGATTGCAAAGGGATGGGAAACAGCCTTGGAGGCTGTATTAGGCAATCGTTTAAATGCCTTAATCAAAACTAGTGGCCCAATTACACCAAGCCATAGACCGCCGTCAGCGTTGCTCATTGCAGAGCCAATGAACAATTCTCCGGCTAAAACCAATAAAGAAGGCTGGCGATCGATTTCTGAACTTGTAGAAGTCAAAGACGCAGCTCTTAAGGCACTCATTCACTCATGGCTCAATGGCGTTTATTTACTAGAAGATGGTAAAGATCCTGAATTAGAGCGCTCAAAACTTGAAGCTAACGAATTCTTATTGAATAAATTAGGGGATATTTATTCAATCAACACCTTGTCAATCAATGCAGCACAGTCTTCACTTAATGGTGTTTTGGAAAGACAGCGTGAACTAAGCGAATTAAATAAACAATTACCTACGATAAAAGCTACTGTAGACAAAGTAAAAATTGAGTTGCTTAGTTTAGAACAAGGATTGCAAGATAGTCGTCATTTACAACAACAGCAGCAGCAAAACTTAACAAAAGCAACGCAAACGCAACATCACTTAAACGTTGAAGTGCAAAAACTTCAACAGCAACGTCAATATGTCTTGGATAGACAAGCTGCTGTTCAACAAGATATTGCTCAAACCAAAGAGAAATTGACGCAATTTAATACCGAGCAAGCAAGTAGACAATCATTACTTAATGCGACACAAAGCTCTTTATCTAAATTAAAAAGCGATAGGGAGCAAACATTCTCTAATAGGCAAGCGGCCGAACTTAGATTAAATGAACTACGCAATCAGAATCAGCTAGCAGAAAAAACATTACAAGAGAAAATCTTCAATAAAAAGATTATTTTAAACGGCATCAATGAGTTGAATAGTAAATCCAATCAAATAAAAGAAGAAAAAAACGCATTACTTAACAAGAAAAAAGAAGCGGAGAATCTTTTAGATGCAGCAAAAATGGAAGGTCTTAAGAGCAATCTAGAAGTTGCTATTACTTTAAAACAGAGTCGCGAAGAAGCGCTTGCTAAAGCACGAGACGATATGGCAGGCGCTGAAAATGAGTTGCAAAATCAAGAACGTAACCGGATGCAAAATGAGCAAGTACTTCATCCACTACGAGATAAAGTTGAACAATCAAGATTGCAAGAACAGCAAGCTCGATTGGTGTTTGAGCAATGCCAAGAAGAACTAAACCAAATAGGATTGGATGAGGAATTACTAAGTAAAAACCTCACAACCAATACCAAAATTCAAGATTTAGATTTAAAAACTCAATCCATTAAGAATGAAATCGAAGTGTTGGGGCCAGTTAATCTTGCAGCGATTCAAGAACTAAATAGCGAACGTGAACGCAAAATGTATCTTGATAGCCAGGCTGAGGATTTGGAAGAAGCTATTTTGACCTTGGAAGATGCTATTCATAAGATAGATAAAGAAACACGAAATAGGTTGCAACAAACCTACGATGAGGCCAATCGTCATTTCGGAGAGTTGTTTAAAGACTTATTTGGGGGAGGACAGGCCCGTTTGGAGCTTCTTGGGGATGAGATTCTAGATACAGGCATGCAAGTGTTTGCTCAGCCTCCAGGAAAGAAAAACAGCACAATTCATCTGCTTTCAGGTGGAGAAAAAGCATTAACTGCCTTAGCTTTAGTTTTTGCTTTATTTAGATTAAATCCTGCACCATTCTGCTTGATGGATGAAGTGGATGCTCCGCTTGACGATAGCAATACAGATAGATTTTGCGCGATGGTTAAAAAAATGTCTGAGCGCACGCAGTTTCTTTTTGTTAGTCATAATAAAATCACAATGGAAATGGCTCAGCAATTGGTGGGCGTTACCATGCAAGAGTCCGGTGTTTCTCGTGTCGTAGAAGTTGACATGGAAGCAGCAATGCAAATGAATCACGAATTATTTATATAAACATCCATATGGATAAATCAAGACTACTATGAGCGAATTAACTTCTGCATTACTCGGTATAGGCTTAACACTTATTGCCCTAGTTGCAATCTTCAATTGGTGGCAAGAGCGAAAGATTAAAAAAACAATTAATCAACACGCTAGTGAGATTCATGAGGATTTGCTCATGGATACCCAAGAAATATTGAGTACAGAAACAATAGCGCAAAGTGAAGATCAGTTTGACGATCCATTCACGATTGGTGAAGAAGTGGATTTTAAAATTCAAATTGATGAGTCTGTAGAGCATCAACACGACATTCCCGAAACTGATCATTATGATTTTGTTGAAAGCCCAGCTTCAGAAGTTTTAATCGCTTATGAAGATACATTGGCGTCTCCTCAAGCGCAAAATGAGTTAATCCAAGAGGTTGATCAGCATCAACATATTGAAGCCATCGATTTTCCAACGAAAATATCAATTCATACACCTGATGCGATGAATGAAGAGGTTGATTTAATCGCCCACTTTCACTTCACCGATCCGATGAAGTTTGAATTATTTTTACAAAACGTTGAGGTTTTCAATCGATTAGACAAGCCTGTATTAAGCTTTGGTTTAGATAAAAATAGCCACTGGAATGCACTAGGCCACGCATCACAAAGTCTCGAGCTAACTGAAGCTGCATTTAGTTTACAGCTCGCGGACAGGGCAGGGGCTGTGACTGAAGATACGCTATCGCAATTCCAACAGCTCATCACAGAGATGGCTTTAAAGTTTAATGTCGAGCCTACATGGTTAGGTGTTAAGGATGTTCTTGCTTACGCCCAGTCTCTAGATGAGTTCTGCTTGGAGGTTGATAAAACCATGCATTTACACTTGGTGAGTGGCTCAGCTGGACGTTTTACCGGGACGAAATTTAGAGGCCTGGCGGAGGCAAATGGATTAACACTCAGCTCTAATGGCGAATATCAATCTTTATCACCAACAGGACATGTGAATTTTACTTTGGTTAATATCGAAAACAATCCATTCACGAATGACATGCTGAAATCTAGCTTATTAAAAGGAGTATCTTTTAGCTTAGATATTCCCCGTGCTGACCATTGCGCAGAAGCATTTAACCAAATGTTATTAATTGCAAAAAAAATGGAGCAGGCACTATCAGCAAGCCTTATTGATGACAGGCACAAAGAGTTAAGCGATCATCAAATAGAGAAAATTAGACAACAACTCAAACTCATTCAAACGCATATGACGACACGAGGCATTCCATCAGGCAGTCCTGTTGCTTTGCGTCTATTCTCTTAAGGATCTTGAGTTTGCATGCCTAACCACAGCCAATCAAATCTGTTTGATCAAGTTTCCGATCTGTCTCATTCAGATGCTCACCGTGTAGAAGAAATACGCCGCCTAATAGCATTCCATGACCATCAGTACTATGTACTTGATGCGCCAATGGTGACAGATAGCGAATATGATGGATTGTTTCGTGAGCTACAATCGTTAGAGCAAGCTCATCCTGATTTAATTACTCCAGACTCACCTACACAACGAGTTGGTGGGCAAGCAATAAAAGCATTCGGAAGCATTACGCATCGGGTAGCAATGCTGTCATTAAATAATGCATTTGAAGACAAAGAACTCATCAATTTCGATAAGCGTATCCGGGAAGGGTTGGGATTCGATGAAATTGAATACGCCGTAGAACCTAAATTTGATGGCCTAGCCATTACACTCACATATGAAAATGGAATCTTTATACAAGGTGCCACTAGAGGTGATGGATATACCGGTGAAGATGTTAGTCACAACCTAAAAACCATACGTAGCATTCCGCAGCGATTGGCTACCAACAATCCACCAAAATTGCTAGAAGTTCGTGGTGAGGTGCTGATGTTTAAAGCTGATTTTGTGCAGCTTAATAAAGACCAAGAATCCAGAGGTGAAAAGCTCTTTGCCAATCCTAGAAACGCAGCGGCAGGTAGCCTTCGCCAACTAGATCCCAATATCACTGCAACACGTCCTTTATCATTTTTTGCCTACGGCTTGGGTGCCACAGAAGGCATTGCTCATTTTGCTAGCCACAGCGCAAGTATGGATTATCTGCAAAGTTTACATTTACCGGTATGCAAAGACCGCGCGACCGTCAAAGGTGTTCAGGGCTTGCTCATGTATTACCAAAAAATTGGTGGGATGCGAGATCAATTACCATTTGATATTGATGGCGTTGTTTATAAAGTTAATTCGTTATCACAACAAGCTGAGCTGGGGTTTGTTTCACGCGCACCTAGATGGGCAATAGCACACAAGTTCCCAGCACAAGAAGCTTACACCGTTGTTTTAGATATTGACGTTCAAGTAGGTAGAACTGGTGCAATCACCCCTGTGGCACGTTTAAAACCAGTCTTTGTTGGTGGTGTCACAGTCACAAATGCAACCTTGCATAATGAAGACGAAATGCGTCGCAAAGGGGTCATGATTGGTGACACAGTAAGCATTAGAAGAGCAGGGGATGTTATTCCTGAAGTCGTGAGCGTTCTTTTTGAAAAACGTAACAATGATGCTCGCCAGTTTGTCATGCCTACAAGCTGCCCAGTATGTGGTTCACATATAAAAAAACAAGAAGATGAGGCGGTTGCGAGGTGCACAGGCGGTATTTTCTGTGCAGCGCAGCGTAAACAGGCGCTTATTCATTTTGCTTCGCGAAAAGCAATGGATATTGAAGGTTTTGGTGAAAAGTTAGTGGATCAGCTCGTCGATCAAGATCTAACACATACACTAGCTGATATTTATCGTTTAGATTTAAAAGCGCTAGCCAAGCTAGATCGCATGGCTGAAAAATCAGCACAGAACATCATTGATGCCTTAAATCAAAGTAGAAAAACTACCCTAGCACGCTTTATATACGCACTTGGAATAAGAAACGTAGGAGAAGCTACAGCAAAGGATCTGGCTCGCTTTTTTGGAAGTATAGAAGCAATAAAATCAGCTGATATAGACAGGCTTCAAGAAGTCCCTGATATAGGGCCGGTAGTTGCAGAATCCATCAAAAACTTTTTTTCTGAGGCTCACAATCAGGAAGTAATAGACGCATTAACTAAAAGCCAAGATCAGGGCGGGGCGGGGATTTATTGGGATCCTATCGAAGCGCACGCTACCCAAACGAGTTTGTTAAGCGGCAAGACATTTGTGCTAACCGGAACATTACCTACGCTTGGCCGTGAGGAAGCTAAAGCATTACTTGAAAATGCGGGTGCTAAAGTTTCTGGTAGCGTATCTAAAAAAACTGATTATGTTTTGGCTGGAAGCGAAGCTGGTAGCAAACTTGATAAAGCCATGGAATTAGGAATCAAGATTTTAGATGAAGCTGCATTTCTCGAAATGCTGTCTTAAAAGGAGAATGTCATTATGAAATTGAAACTTTGTTTATTTACTCCATTAGCCTTATTAATACTAACGACAAATTTAATGGCCGAGCCCATCCAAAATGAAGGTAAGATAAGTCAATGTAATCAACTTATTAAAGATGAAAAATCAGAAGAAGCTTTAAAATTGGCATTAAGGCTAATCGCGCAAGATAAAAACAACAGAGAGGCTATGCTTTGTGAAGCCAGAGCGCAAAGCGCAATGGGTCAATATAGAGATAGCATCATTACACTTAACTCCGCTTTAACTCTTACAAAGCAACCTTTGGACAGGATGGTTGCGCTCACAATGCTTGGAAATTCCTATAAAAATTTAGAGATGTATAACGAAGCAAAGGCGCAATATGAAAACATACTTTCACTTGCGCAAACACAAAAAAATACTGCATTTCAACGTATTGCACTTAGTTTAATAGGAGCCGTTGAGTATCTCAGAAATGAATATGACAGTGCACTTAAGAGTTATCTCGCAAGCTTAAAATATGCTGCTAACGATAATGAACGTGCTGATATTTACAGTCACATTTCAGAAATATATAAAACAACAAAAAACCTAGACGCTTCCATCGAGTATCAAATCAAGGCTCTTATTGCTACAGCGCATTACGGCGATTTAGAAAAGCAAGCTGAGGCAGGGCTCACTTTGGGGCGTTTGTATGCTGATGCGAAGCAATATAAACAAGCAGAGCAAGCCTTCAATAATGTGCTAAATCTAAGCATTGATAACGAAGGCCCTTATTTTACTGTCATATCTTACATAGAAATCATTAAATTAAAACTAGCAGTAAACGATAACTTTGGAGCCAAAAAGTTAATTGAAGAGGCTAAAAAAATTAACCTAGAGCTGGGCGATACCAAGCTTAATAATGTTCTAATAGAGATCGAGAATAAAATAACCCCCTAATTTATTTTGTAATGTTTGAACTAAGTTAGCGACTAAGTATCAAGATAGATAGCAATGAAAAGGCGACCACTTGATATGAAAATTAACTGCACCGAAATTATTCCAGCGTCAGAAATCACACCGTATGAAACATATGTAGGAAGACGTAATTTCATTAAAGCCGCTAGTGCAGCTTTAATAACTTTACCGTTTCTATCATCTAACTCAGAAGTTAGTGCGGCAACGAACACAAGCCTTCCCATCTATACAAAATCATCTTACGGTTTAGATGAAAAACTCACTTCATATACCGAAGTCACCAACTACAATAACTTCTATGAATTTGGGACTAGCAAAAGCGACCCTGCTTTAGAGTCTCAAGGTTTTGAGACTCGCCCCTGGACGGTATCAATAGAAGGTGCCGTAAAGAAAAACAAACAAATTAATATTGATGATTTACTTAAGTTAGCGCCCTTAGAAGAACGCATTTACCGTATGCGCTGCGTAGAAGGCTGGTCTATGGTAATACCATGGATTGGCTTACCCCTGAGCAAGCTCATTCAATGGGCAGAGCCTAGTAGTAATGCTAAATTTATTGAGTTTGTATCTTTAGCAGATCAATCACAAATGCCAGGTGTTCGCACAAATATTCTCGATTGGCCATACACTGAGGGCTTGCGTATGGATGAAGCTATGCACCCACTCACCATCCTCGCTGTCGGTCTTTATGGGAAAGTACTGCCCAATCAAAATGGCGCACCTCTCAGGTTAGTTGTACCTTGGAAATATGGATTCAAAAACGCCAAATCGATTGTAAAAATTAGATTTGTTGAAAGCATGCCCAAAACGTCATGGATGAAAGCAGGGCCTAAAGAATATGGTTTTTATGCGAACGTTAATCCTACAGTTGACCATCCAAGATGGACACAGTCAACCGAAAGACGAATTGGAGGGGGGCTATTTACACCCAGAATTAAAACCAAACTGTTTAATGGCTACGCTGAACAAGTAGCACATATGTATACAGGTATGGATTTAGTTAAGAACTTCTAGAATGAAAATTCAACAAAATAAACTTCATATCATCAAAAGTATATTTTTTGCTCTTCTTATTATCCCATTAATAAGACTTATTATATTAGGTGTAAATGATGCGCTAGGCGCCAACCCGATTGAAGCAATTGAACGCTCTACAGGATATTGGGCTTTATTTTATTTGATATTAAGCTTATCGATTACACCATTACGTCTAACACTTAAAATAAGCTGGCCAATTCATATCAGAAGGATGGTTGGGTTATATTCATTCTTCTATGCCTGTTTGCATGCGACCACATATTTTTGGCTAGATCATTGGTTTGATTGGCAGGAAATATTAAATGACATCATTAAACATCCATATGTACTCGTTGGTTTTTTATCACTATTACTTTTAATTCCTTTAGCTATTACCTCAACCAATCAAATGATGAAAGCGATGGGGAAATGGTGGAAAAGGTTACATTACTTATCTTATTTGATTGCAATCTTCTCAATTCTTCATTTTCTATGGCTTGTCAAAAAAGACGTTACAGAACCAGCCTTATTTGCAATTATTTTTACTTTATTGATGGCTATACGTATCTTTTACAAAAAAATTCGTTTAAGCATGCCTAATTGCAGCTCCAGATGAAAGTGAGAAATAAATAGGTCTTATTCAAAACAAAGTGTTTAACGATTATATTCAATTTAACATAATATACATTATGCGAAGTAAATAACCGAATTAAAAGCCAGTTTAAAAACCGGCTTTTAATCATTCCCTATCGATTGTTAAAGAACGCTATATTCATGCAGCGATCATTCACAAAGGTTAATTCTGTAAATTTGTAGTTTTTATTGGGTGCGTAGCTAACGCGATTATTGTAGTACCACATTTCCACATTAACTGGCTTGGATGACTCTTTGCCTTTACCTGCAATAATGGTATTAGCATTTGACGGTTTAACTGATTGCTCTTTCTTGTCTGGGCTACCCAATTTCTCAAGAATGACTTTACGTGACTTACCGCTAAAAGAGCCAAGAAATTCCTGCTCGCCAAATGTAGCTTTTGATGGAGCGGCATTTACAATCGGCATATTAAAGCTAATTACAGATAATAAACCCAGTATTAATACAAACTTCTTATTTAGTGCCATGATTATTCCTAATGTTAATTAATCTTTGCATTCGGTATTCTATTACATCCACACGCGAGAAAAGTTAATTTTTGCAACCAATTTAGCATTTAAGATATACAAACCTACCATTAGTTCACTAAGGAATAGCGACATTAAACAACTTGAAGAAATTGGCCGTAGTTGCATCCATGATGTCAGCTAACGGAATATTTCTAATTCTAGAAAGCTCTTCCGCGACATGTTTCACGTATGCTGGTTGATTAATTTTCCCACGGTACGGAATAGGCGCAAGATAAGGTGAATCAGTCTCGACTAATATTCTATCCAACGGCAACTGACCGGCGACCTCCTTCAGCGTTGTTGCATTCTTAAAAGTAACAATACCTGAAAACGATATATAAAAACCAAGATCAATTGCCTCTAATGCAACATCCAAAGTTTCGGTAAAACAATGTAAAACTCCACCAACAAGGTGTGCGTTTTCCTCACGCATAATTTTCAATGTATCTTCAGCTGCAGATCGAGTATGAATGACCAAAGGCTTTTGTGACTTGATTGCGGCTCGAATATGCGTACGAAAACGTTCACGCTGCCACTCCAAATCACCCGTTAACCTAAAATAATCTAAGCCAGTCTCACCGATTGCAATCACTTTAGAGTGATTTGCTAGCTTAACAAGATCATCAACAGTAAATGGAGGCTCATCTTCATAATCAGGATGCACTCCAACAGAAGCATAAAAATTTGGGTATTTTTCAGCAAGTGCAAGCACTTGCGGGAAGTCTTTTAGAGTCACAGAGATACATAAAGCATGTCCTACTTGATTGTCGTGCATGGACGCACGAATTTGCTCCATATTCGATTGAAGTTCTGGAAAGTTTAAGTGACAGTGTGAATCAACTAGCATTTTTCGTCTTAAATAATTGGGTGTAATTCAACAAAAGAGCTTCTAACTGCAGCTCTTGATTAAGTGGATGCGCAGCACTTTTTTTAGCTTCAATAAGTTTCTCTTGAAATAAAAAGTATTGATCAAGTGTAAGCATTTTGGACAATTTATTTAAATCAACAGCATATTCAACATGATATCTCACCTGATCAATACTAGCGCTAAGCATTAAATCGTAAGCCCATTTTTGCAAGGCATTAATAGCGTTTTCCATTCCCAGAGCCATCAAAGTAGATGTTGCGTTAAATACATTTAGCTGGCGTCCACGTAGCAACTCTTTCGATAAAATTGCCATCTGAGCACCCTCCCCATCTTGGCTTGCTGCAAGTAATGGACTACCTCCCGCATACCTTAGCCTCTCAGCAGCATTTTCTATTCCAGCAAGCTGCATCCAGCTAAGCGCTTCAACTTGATTGGGAATAGGCATATCAATTTTTTGGCAGCGGCTAAGTATTGTAGGAAGGAGCTTATGTGGTTGATGACTCACTAATATAAACAATACATCTGCAGGTGGCTCTTCTAACATTTTAAGCAAGGCGTTAGCTGAGGCCTTGTTTAAAGTCTCTGCTGGATGAATAAGCACAATACGAACACCTGATTTTTGATGACTTGAAAGACTTAAAAAATCACCAAGCGATCTAATTTGAGCAACGGATATTTGAGATTTTTTACCGCCCTTAGCTTTTGTTGAGCTATCCTCATCCTTATCAGCATCTTGTTCGGGGGTTATTTGCCTAAAATCAGGATGATTGTCTTGCTCGAACCAACCGCAGCTCGGACATGCACGACATGGCTGATGATCTGCTGCCGGGCTATTGCAGAGCAATGACTTCGCAAAATTTGTTGCGAAATCTAGCTTACCTATACCCGATTGTCCCCTTAATAACAATGCGTGATGCATCCGCTGTTTGTCAGTATTTAACAATTTCCATGCGTCTTCTTGCCAGGGATATAAGTTACTATTTATCATATAGATAAAATAACTTCCTTTACTGAACTCTCAACTTCAGCAAGCGGCCTATTCGCATCAATAATTTGAAATCT
>JACCDJ010567318.1_pt1 | contig 11785 bp, 22 predicted proteins | sample 7444481 | NCBI WGS metagenome assembly JACCDJ01 (sample SAMN15323435, study PRJNA562643) | freshwater metagenome | isolation source: river surface water | place: USA:Blue River Watershed | collected 2017-08-15 | reverse complement strand
TTTTTTTATTTGGTAATATCAGAGTTTTTTCGTATCTTTATTAAGTAATAAAGGTAAGATATGAATAGAAAGAAACGGTCAGATAGAAACCACGTAATTTACGAAATCTTCAATACCTTCAATGGTAAAAGTTATTTAGGTATTACTGCGTGTATTGGTAGGAGAATCAATTATTCGGTTGTTAATAGGTTTAACAAACATTGTTCCAGAGCTAAAATGGAAGATAAAGATTGGGCTCTTTATAGAGATATGAAAAAATTTAACAAAGATGTTTACGAACTTTATGTTGTTGAAGTTGTTAGAGGTAAAGCTCTAGCTCACCAAAAAGAAGTTGAATATCTTAAAGAATATAATTACGAACTTAATTCAACACATTAATTATGGATGATAAAAAAATAGTATGGATTGATATGGATGGCGTGCTTGTAGATTTTAATAAGCACGTTGAAGAAACTATATCAAACAACGAATTTCTAAAAAACATTTACAAAGGTAGGTATGACCATATACCGGGTATTTTCAGAAACCCACCACCAATTGAAGGAGCCGTTGAAGCAGTTAAGAAATTAGCAGAAAGTGGTAAGTATAATTTATATATTGCCACCGCAGCACCTTGGGGTAACCCGATGGCGGCTATGGATAAGAGATTTTGGATTGAAGAACACTTTGGTAGATTGTTCCATAAAAAAATGGCAATCACTCACCTTAAAGGATTATTAATTGGTGATTACCTAATTGATGACAGAATCGCAAATGGTGCTGGTGAATTCAAAGGTGAACTATTACGATTCGGATGGTCTTATGAAACAAAACAATTTAATGAATACCCAACGTGGGATTCTATACTTAAAAAACTTTTATAATGAAAAAGTTATTAACCCCTTTAGTTTTATCAATTGTATTATTTTCTTGTTATAAGAAAGATGATATACAACCACCAAAGGTTTATACATTTACGATTGATTCCGTTTTAACCCAAACTGGTTTGAGAAGTTTACCCAAAGACCAAAATGGATTATATCATTTACGCATAACAACGGTTGGTAGTTCTCAATCACATAGGGTTGTTGGACGAATATTAGTTAATGGTAAAGAACCATATCCAGCAGAAAGAATTTCATTTGAAAGTAATCTTTATTGGTGGTTAAGACAAGGTGATACAACCGCAACTATTACACAGGCTTATGTAAACTATTTTACAGGTCAATATACAATAGTTCAGTTACCACCAATGATTGCTAATAAAGATGAATTAGTTCCTACAACAAATTGTTGTTCGTATAGTGGTAAAGGTGGTGAAGTTAATACTGTGATTGCACCGATAAGAGAAATGATTGGGGATACTATGGTGTTGAAAGCATACCACTATCCTTCAAACAAAACTTTATTTACAAAAATAGTTTTAGAATGAGAAAAAAAGAAGTTAAATTACCAATGACTCCAATAACTGAAAAAACATTTGAAAGACAAGGATGGAGAAAGGTAAATGCCGATGATGGTATGGATGAAGATGGAAACGAGCAAAGTGGTCATTACTATTATACACTTCCAATTCCAAAATATAGAGATGATGAATTTGCACCTATGTTAGTATCAAACTCAACCGATGAACAACTTCTATTAAAAGAAATTGGTATAAAACAAGGACAGTTTTTTATAGAAATAGCTGATATGGATGGATTGGGATTTTGTAGTAGTGAAGAAGAATTAGATATTCTATATTCAGCTCTTTGTGGAGAGGATATTGAAGAAAATTTGGAAAATCAAAAATAAATTAGTATATTTGTATTATGAAAAATTATAGCGAACAACAATTAACAGAGAACTATGAAAAGTTCATAGCACTTCTCAAAAAGTACTTTTCAGGTAATAGACTTGAAAAATTACTCCATATGTACTCAATGGATGAATTAGGACCAAACCTTATCATTTCTCCTGCGAGTGGTAACCTTAATTACCATAATGCGTATGAAGGTGGGTATATTGACCATATATTCAATGTATGTAAAAACGCAATTCGTATGAAGAAAATTTATGAAGAAGCGGGCGGTACAATAGATTTTACTGATGAAGAATTACTTTTTGCAGCATTTCATCATGATTTGGGTAAATTGGGCATTAAAGATGAACTACACTATGTACCAAATGAATCTAAATGGCATATTGAAAATAGAGGTGAGTTATATAAAAGAAATGAGAATATTCCTTTTATGACCATTACCGATAGAACATTCTTTACATTGAATCATTATGGTATTCAGTATAATGAAAACGAATACTTTGGTATTAAACTTACCGATGGTCTTTATGATGAAGATAATGAAAAATACTTCAAAGTATATGATACATCAAAATACCTTCGTTCTAAAATTCAGTACATATTACATTGGGCTGACCATATGAGTACAATTATTGAAAGACAAAACGCATAAGTTTAGTGTGAATTTTTAAAGAACACTATATTTATAAACCGATAGTACCCGGCCGGTATATCAACCCTAAATCGCTCAAAAGAGGATTTAGATTTAACGCTTAAAAAAAGGTAAAAAATGAAAAATCAAATTCAAAGGGGATTCCCTACCCCATTCCATAGGGACGAGTTCTTAGCACCATTTGATACTCTGTTTGACAGAATGTTCTCTGATACATTCCCAGAGTTAGCAAAAGAAGTAGGTGTTGATGTTTTCCAAAAAGGCGCATATCCAAAATGCGATATTATTAACTTCGATGATAGAATTGAAGTAGTAGCCGAAATTCCTGGTATAAGTAAAGAACAACTAACAATTGATGTTGATGGTGATGTTATTACTTTAAGGGGAGATAAAGGTGGACAAACCGAAGTGACGGGAGGTCAGTATTTAAGAAGGGAACTAAAACGTTCATCATTCCAAAGAAGTTTTACTGCTGATTCCAAAATTTTTAATTTGGATGGTATTAAAGCTAAATTTAATGATGGTATTTTAGAACTTCAAATACCAAAAAGAGAAAAGGAGCAGCCTAAGAAAAGAACAATTTCAATAGGTTAATCCTATCAAAATAAGGAAGGGGGTGGGTATCAAAATCCACCCCTTTTTATTTTTATGAATATTTATTAGAAACAAAATAATAGTTTTATGAAACCTGAATACAAAATGAGAGCTCAAGAGAACTTAGAAGCAATCGCTAAAAGAGCTAAAGTTATTTCTGAAATGTTAAATGGTGAAAGACCAGTTAATCAAGAAGAAGCTAAAAGAGTGACTAAAGAAATTGAAAGATTGGTTGAATTGACAACAAACATCGTAGATTTATCGTAATAAAATGAATTGGCTAAAAATACTGGTTGGATTATCAGCAATTATTGTTGCTGGTTGTGCAGCTTACTTCTCCGTAACAGGATTGGGTGTACTATTTGCTGGAGCGTCCGTTTCGGTAATGGTAATGGCAGGTTCATTAGAAGCTGCTAAATTGGTTGCTGCAACTTACCTAAAACAAGAATGGGATACTATTAAAGGATTTAACAAATGGTATTTGACTATATCAGTTGGTACTTTAATGCTTATTACATCCGCTGGTATTTTTGGTTATCTATCAAATGCTTTCCAACAACAAAACCTTTCCTTACAAAAAGTGGAAAGAGATATAGCAGTATATCAAATACAAATTGAAAAGAACGATAAAGAGATTGAAAGATATACTAATCAATTAACCAATCAGCAAAATATTCGTAATTCGCAAGAGGCAAACTTATCTAAACAAATTGATAAGGATAAATCAACAGCAAGAGTATCACAAATGATTCGTAATGCGGATAAAGAAATCAGTTCTATATCCAAACGTATTGATGAACTAACGAAACAAAATAATGTTTCTTTGGATTCAATCAATTCAATTAAGAATAACAATATTGAATTAGAAAGAGAAGTTGGTGGGTTTCGTTTTGTAGCAGATGCGTTTGGTGTACCACTTAATGATGTTGTAAAATTCTTTATCCTTATAATCGTATTAGTATTTGACCCATTAGCGGTAGCACTTATCATAGCTTTCAATGGATTAATTATGAAAAGGAAAGAAGATGATAAGTCCGAATATATTCCAAATTTGAATAAGGAATATGCAGTATATGGTGATAAAGAAAAACAAAAAGAAGCTTTGGTTGAGATGATGAAGAATGACCAAGAATTGGGATTGTATGACGAACCAATAACTTTATCAGAAAAAGATGCAGAAATATTCTTTAATGAAATAAAAAATCCATCAGAACCAAACGAAAAACTAAAAGAAGCCGCTACTCAATATAATGAGGACATAAAAAAAAACGAAATTGATTCCGATACAACAAATGTGGAAACGAATGAGATAGATGAAGAACTATCTAATTTGAAAACCGATTACTCTCCTAGAGAAATAGATTTAGATGGAGATGGTTCTATTGATGGAGTTGATTTAGATGGTGATGGACTTATAGATAGAGTCACCGCGCATCCAAATAGAGCGCATGTTATAAAAGATATACTACCCTACTATGCTAGACCTGGTTTTGATTGGAATGACCGTAGAAATTGGATAAATGACCAAAATGCGGTTAATTATTGGATAAAACATATCAAACCATCAGAATATCCAACTGATTTTTCAAGTAAGTCTTATTAATATTTGGAAAATTAATAAACATTTCGTATATTTGTATTATAACAAATAGTACTAAAATGGCAAATTTAGGATACGCTTGTATCAATATGAGTATGGGTAAAAAAGTTTCTACTAACCGAGCTATGGTTAAGAAAACTTTTCAAACTAAAGGGTTAGATTATGTATCTGATTTAGCATTAGCAAATGCCAAAGATATAATCAAAATATTAGAGTGGAATAGACTGAATGGTATTAAACTATTCAGATTATCATCAACGATAATACCTTGGGGTGACCATATTGATATTACACAACTAAAGGATTACAAAGAAATTAAGAGCGAGTTAAAGAAAGCCGGTGATTTCGCTAAGTTTTGGGGTATGCGTATCAATTCACATCCTGGTCCTTTTGTAGTTCTTACTTCACCAAACGAAGAAGTTGTTAAGAACGCAATTGCAGATTTAGAATTACACGCTAAAATATTTGACCTAATGGGGTTATCTAAAACTCCATATAACAATATTAATATTCATTGTAATGGTGTGTATGGTGATAAGAAATCTGCGATGGATAGATTTTGTAAAAACTTCAAACGTTTATCTAAATCAGTTCGTAGCCGTTTAACGGTTGAGAACGATGATAAAGCTTCAATGTATTCTGTATTAGACCTTATGTATATTCATAATAATATTGGTATTCCAATTGTATTTGATTATCATCATCATAATTTTTGTACAGGCGGATTAACCGAAGAAGAAGCACTTAAATTAGCTGCAACAACTTGGCCTGAAGGAATTACGCAAGAAGTTCATTACTCAGAACCAAAAGAAGGAACAAAACCACAGGCTCACGCTGATTACATAAAACAATTACCCGAAACATATGGATTGGATATTGATATTATGGTTGAAGCAAAGGCAAAAGAATTAGCAATATTACCTTTTATTAAATGATAAATTACATAGCAATATTAATCTTTCAAATAATGTTCAATATCTTTAAGGTATTGGAAATTAAATTTACTTATGAAAATCAATTGACACGATTGATGCTTAATTCCGTATGGATTAACTTAGTATCACTTGCTTCGGTTTATTATTCATTAGATAGTTTATTGAAAGGAGATTTATGGGTATTACCATTTTATATTGGTGGTAGTGTATTGGGGAAATGGATAGCTATGACACAAATGGAAAATTTAGAATCAAAGTTATTCTTTTTCTTTAAAACTAAAACTGAAAAACCAAATAAAAATGTCAGAACCAAAGTTAATTGATGTTACGCCGTTTGAACCTTTAATTATAAAGGCACACTATGATGGATTTAATTGGAATAAATTAGAACCTGTGGTTGAATCTTTAATCAATAAAACAAAGATTAAAGTAAATTTAGAATCGGGAGATGCGGGAAGTACTGCATCCTTACCATATCCACAACCACATAATGTTAAAGAATTTCAGGATTTTTATAAATGGTTAGACCCAATAGTTCAACATATATTATTAAATGAGTGGGATTTATATAACGGGCATAAATACGCAATATCTAACTCTTGGGTTAATTTTCACGGAAAAGGTGGGGTTACTGAAAAGCATCATCATGGTGCAACAGTTTTAACAACTGCAGCGTATCTTCAAATGCCAGAAGATGGTGGGTATATAGAGTTTAGAGACCCATTGGAATATCTAAAAGGGTTTTATATGAAAAATTATGATGATGAAATGTTTGGGTGGAAAAGAATTCCTGCTGTAACCGGTGATGTATTATTTTTTCCTGGTTACCTAAGACATAGAACACAGCCAAATAATAACCCCAATCTTAAACGATGGGTTTTAACTACAAACTATTTAGGTTCATTTACTGAAAAATTTTAAATTATGGCAAAAGGAATATTAGAATTTGATTTAAACGAACCAGATGATATACTTGCTCACAAAAGAGCAGTTAAGGCAACTGATATGGCTATTGCTTTATTTCAATTTGGACATAATACAAAGAAAGGACACGAATGGAAGTTGGACAAATACGAATCGAAGGAAGATTTGTTAGATGCAATATATGAACAATTTTGGGAAATATTAGATGAACATAACATTAGATTGGATGATATAATAAATTAATTATGGGAAACGAAATAGATAGACAGTATAGTGAATTATTAGAACACATTATCAGATTTGGTGTTGATAAAACCGATAGAACAGGTACAGGAACTAAATCTATTTTTGGTTGGCAAATCCGTCACAATATGCAGAATGGGTTTCCTGCCTTAACAACAAAGAAATTGGCATGGAAGCAAGTATGTTCAGAACTACTTTGGTTCTTAACAGGACAAACTAATATTTCTTTTCTACTAAAACATAACAATCATATTTGGGATGGTGATGCTTACAAAAATTATGCAGCTAAAACATCTTTAGATGTGGATGAGCAACTTACAAAAGAAGAATTTATTGAAAAAATAAAAACGGATAAAGACTTTGCAAAACAATGGGGTAATTTAGGGCCTATCTATGGTAAACAATGGAGAAAATGGGAATCAGAAGTAGTAGAATATTCTGGTATGAAATATGAAAGAGAACCAATTGACCAAATAGATAATTTAGTAAAAGAACTAAAAACAAATCCTAATAGTAGACGATTGATGGTATCTGCTTGGAATGTGGGTCAATTAGACCAAATGATTCTTCCACCTTGTCATTATGGATTTCAATGTTATGTAAGAGATGGTAAATATCTTTCGTTAATGTGGAATCAGCGTTCAGTAGATACATTTTTAGGATTACCTTTCAATATTGCTTCTTATGGATTATTACTTCATATATTAGCAAATGAATGTGGTATGATACCCGATGAACTTATTGGTAATTTAGGAGATGTACACCTATATTCAAATCACATTGAGCAGGCTAAAGAACAATTGAGTAGAACTCCTTATGATTTACCAACACTAAAAACCGAAGTGAAAATAGATGGTATATGCTGTGCTACACCTGATGATTTTATATTAGAAGGTTATCAGCACCATCCAACAATTAAAGCACCTTTAAGTAATTAATTATGGCAACAATAGATGTAAAAATTCAACACCCAAAAAGGGTAGAAAAACAATGGGGTTATGAACTTTGGATTCATAATGACGAACAATATTGTGGTAAACTTTTAGTTTTCACAAATTCTGGTAATAAATTTTCAATGCATTATCATATGTTGAAAAACGAAACTTGGTACATCCAAGAAGGAGCATTTCAATTTGATTGGATTGATGGTGAAAAAGCAGAGAGATGTTATACACAACTTCAAAAAGGTGATGTGGTTTATATAGAGAAAGGACTACCACACCAACTTACAGCACTTACCGATAATTCGGTTGTATTTGAAGTGAGTACTCAACACTTTGACGAAGACTCATATAGAGTTTATAGAAATGGACCGCAAGACTTAGAATAATGACATATATAACAAAATATTTAGCAGATTACGAAGATTTAAAAAAAGAATTAGAACAATATCCAGAAAATATAAAGTATTATAGTAAATACGAAGGATTTACTGGAAGTTCTGAATCAATGGACTACATTGAAAAAAAATTAAAAGAATATAAAAATAAACAAAATGAAAGTAAAAAAGATTGATTTCGGCCAAATTACGGATAGTGATATACAATCATATAAAGAAAAAATTTCTAAAATTGATGGTATAATTTTCAATGCTTCCGATGTTGATATTGATAAAAGAATTATATCTGTGAGATTAGGTGAAAAGGAAAACGAATTAACATTGGTAAATCCAAAAGTATTACAAGTATCAGATAAACCTCTTGTTTATTTTGAAAAAGATACATATAAAACAAATAAAATAAGAAAAACGGTTAGATTTCCTTGGATTGTTTTGGATACGGATAATTTGGGTAAAGTTGAATTCAAATCTGAAAAAACTGAATGGAAAGATGCTGATGAATTCTTTGGAGATGCCGGATTATTAGAAGCCGTATTGGTTCAAAGAGCAATAGATGCAATTGATGGTATAGATATTACACACCCACAAAGAGCATACTCTGAAACAATTAAAAAAGATAAAGAGCCAGGCAGAAATGAAAGAGTTATGTTACAAGGTCCAAATGGAGAAATGGAATTTGTAAAAAGCAAAAAGGTTGATTCCTACCTACAAAAAGGATGGAACTTAATTTAATTTAACAAATGGCTAAATTAATATTTATCATAGACGAAAACGAAAATAGAGAAGCTTCTAGAATAGAGTTTGAAGTACCAAATGATATGGATGTTTGGGAATATAAAAGAATGTGTATCAGAATGGCGGGGGCTATGGGATACGCATCATTATCTATTAAAAAAGCTTTTGGACATGAATTCAAAAGCGAACAGGACATCGATATTATGAATAAATTAAAATCAATTTATTCAGGATCTTACGCATTATAATATGGAAATACATACATTGAGTGAATTACTTGCTTCACAACAAAACCAAATACTATCTTTAACGGTGCATATAGATTGTCTGATTGAAGAACTAGAAGCAACTGGTGTTTTGAATACTAATCAATTGGATAAAAGAATTAAAAAGAAAATAAAAAAACTTCAATCTATTGCAAATAAACTAAAACAAAAAGAAGAAATACCTTCTGTAAATTATTTTGGTGGACCGATGGGAGAAGCTTAAAATTTGGTATTCTCAAAAAAATGTTGTATATTTGTATATTAACTAAAAATTTATGGATTATTTAATTGGTTTTTTACTAATAATATTATTACCTACTTCAATAATATTTAACGCATTACTTCTCATTAGAGGTATTAATCTTGTCAAACAAAATGAGCAACTAAAAGATGTTATAGATGCGTATGATGATAGACAACTAAGAACGCAAGATAAATTAGAATCTATGCTTCAACAAATGCGAGATATTGATATTAAAGGTTCATTTGAGTCCGATGATGAGGTAGGTACAGTGTTTTCCGAATTAAAGGAAACAATAGAAACATATAAAAATGAAATCTAAAAATGCCGCGTAAAAAGAAAGAAAAAATGTATTTTACAATGGATACGGAAAGAGCCATTATAGAATACAACAAAACGGAAGATACAAAATCACGAAATAAAATATACGAAGAAAGTATAAAATATCCATTTGAAAAACTAGCCGAAAACATTCTTAATACATTTAAATTTTCTTATTTTGATGTAAGTAAGGAAGATGTACAAATGGAAGTAGTATCTACATTAATTGAAAAAATACATATGTTTAAAGAAGGTAAGGGAAAAGCATTCTCTTATTTTTCTATTGTTGCAAAAAACCATTTAATTTTAAAAAATAATGGTAACTACAAACGTTTTAAAAAGACTGCATTACTATCTGAAATGCCTGAAAGTTGGAATCCACCTGATGATTTTGAAGAAGTACAAAAAGGAGATGAGTTTGTAGAATTCAAAGAATTAATGCTTAAATATTGGGACCAGAATCTTACAAGAGTATTTACAAAGAAAAGAGATATTCAGATTGCAGATGCTGTTTTAGAATTGTTTAGAAGAAGTAGATATATAGAAAACTTTAATAAAAAACATTTATATCTTCTAATCAGAGAAATGACAGATTGTAAAACTCACTACATCACAAAAGTAGTAAATGAGATGAAAAAACATCAAGTAAAAATGTTAAATGATTACTTAGACCATGGTATGATAACTTCCCCAAGTAACGATTTTTGGGACGAGGAATATTTATAATGGTTAAACGGTATAAAATATGACAGATTTAGCTTCAATGTTATTACACAGCAGAACACAGGCACACGTGTTTCATCTTAGAGTATCTCCAAACGGATTAGCTCCACATCTTGCATTAGAAGGGTACTACGATGGTATTGTGGGATTAATAGACGGTTTAGTGGAAGGTTACCAGGGAATGAAAGGATTGATTGAATTCAAAGCGGTAAAAGGCGTTGATAACGATGCATCTATTGAGAACATCATCGCTTACTTTGAAGACTTATTAAAATTTGTACAAACTAATAGAAAATCAGAAGAATTATCAGCTAGCTGGATTCAGAATGAAATTGATAATGTTGAGAAATTAATATATTCTACACTTTATAAGTTGAGAAATCTTTAATAATTAACACAAAAAATAACACTAAATAATGGGTATCTAATATTTATGATTGGATACCCATTTTAGTATCTAATTGTTTTTTTAACTACGTTATTTCCTATTTCGTTTTATTGACTGTTTCTGTAAGTGTTATCTAACTTGTTATACTAACATAATAAGCTGATATACTCATGCAATACATTAAATCTCAGGTTTTGAACTTTAAAGAGTTTTTGTTCAAAGCGTTTTTGACTGGTGCGTTAGCCTTTATAGGGTTAGCGTTTCTGTTTCAAGTTTTTATGGTGTTCTTAACCTTTTCAGGTAATGAACAACTAATTCAGAAAATTACACATGAATTAACGATTCGTTTTGATGGTGGATTTTCTGATAATCCTGCAAACATTAATTATGTAGCCGAAGACCATATTTGGGTTGAAGGTGTAGAAAATCAAGTTAAAATTGGTAAGCTAGCCGGCAATCGTAATTTGGCATTTGGTGTTAAAAATATCTTAGAGGAATTCCTTCAAGAAAAAGGATATGACTTAAATGAAAATGCACAATATAAATTAAAAGTTAATATTGTGTATTTAGATGTTCTCTCTACAAAGACAAACATTTCAGTATTCCATAAAGCAGAAGAAGAAGTGGTTGTTCGTTTACAAGGAATACTTTACAAAGATGGTAAAAAAGAAAAAGAAGTTGTAGTTGAAGAATCTTCATCTGAAATTTCAATGTCCACACTCATTGTAGACCAGGGTGGTAAGTTCAATCAAACTTCATTATCTAACGCACTTAAAAAAGCATCGGATAAGTTGATTACTAAACTATTCGGTGGAAAAGCAAAATAATATGAAAAGAATATTAACCTTAGTAGCGGCAGTTTTAATAAGCTTTGCAGCCAAAGCCCAAATAATTGTCAACCAATCAGTTTCAGCAGGACCTTATAGAGTAGGAGATACAATCACTGTAACTTATACGGTAGATAAGGGAACAACTAAGCCACGTTATTTTTGGTTAAGATATGACTACAATAATAAGGCTTTAACGTATGTTTCCACAACCTTC
>JACCDJ011603807.1_pt1 | contig 11788 bp, 9 predicted proteins | sample 7444481 | NCBI WGS metagenome assembly JACCDJ01 (sample SAMN15323435, study PRJNA562643) | freshwater metagenome | isolation source: river surface water | place: USA:Blue River Watershed | collected 2017-08-15 | reverse complement strand
CCGCTACGCGCAGCTTCGCCAAGGCAAGTTTGACCTAACCTTCGGCAACTTTTATGAACAGTTTGGGCAAGGCCTCATTTTCAGGGCTTATGAAGAGCGCGGACTGGGCCTCGACAACGCCATGGACGGCAGTCGGATCGTCGCTCGGCTTCCCAAGGGACTCACGCTCAAGGGCATACTCGGTCGCCAGCGCGTCTACTTCACCAAGAGCGAGGGCATTCTTCGCGGAACCGACGCCGAATGGGCCTTGCGCGAGGCGCTGCCCATCCTGAACAAGGCGGGGCTCAGCCTGAACCTCGGCGCGAGCTTCGTTTCGAAATTCCAGCGCGGATTTGACCCCTTGCTCAACCTGCCCTCCAACGTAGGGGCTTGGGCCTACCGGGTAGGCGCCCACTACAAAGGCTTCGACCTCAAGGCCGAGTACGCCTACAAAATCAACGACCCCAACTCCGACAACGGCTACATCTATAAGCCAGGAGAAGCCTTTGTGGCCACCGCTACCTACAGCAAAAAGGGGTTTGGAGTGCTTGCTACCTTGAAGCGCATCGACAACTTCAGCTTTCGCTCCGACCGGAACGCGCAGCAGTTCGACGCGTTGATCAACTTCATTCCGCCTACCGGCAACCTGCACACCTACGCCCTGCCCGCGCTCTACCCCTACGCGACGCAAATCAATGGCGAAATGGGCTATCAGTTCGACGTCAACTACCTGATTCCCAAGAAAACCGCACTCGGCGGCAAGTACGGAACCAAGCTGGCGCTCAGTGTCGCGTCGTCGCAGAGCATACACCGAGCTCCGCTCGCCGACGGGAGTTTTGGAGACAAAGGCACCCAAGGCTACGTAAGCCAAGCCTTGACCTGGGGCGAAATTCCCTACTTCCGCGACGTGAACTTCAGCATCAGCCGCAAATTCAGCTCCAAGTACAAGACGCAAGTAACCGCCTACCGACTCGGCTACAACAAGTCGGTACTGGCTGACGGCCTGAACGACTACGCCATTTTGGCGGCGCCCGACAGCGACAGCATGCTGGTGGTTCCCGCCGTGGTGTGGGAGCAGCAATTCGCCCTCCCCAACCACCAAACCCTGCGCACCGAGCTGCAGTGGTCGGGCGGACAAGGGTTCCGCGGTGCCATGGCCATGTTCCTCGCCGAATACACCCTTTCTGAGGCTTGGGTTGTGGCCGTCCAAGACATCTACAACTACGGCAACCCTTCGGAGTCGCGCCGAATCCATTACCCCTTGGTGTCGGTGGTGCACTTTGACGGACCCACCCGGGTGCAGCTTGGCTACGGCCGCCAGCAGCAGGGCATTTTCTGCGTGGGCGGAGTCTGCCGCGTGGTCCCGCCGTCCAACGGCCTGAGTTTATCGCTAACTACCCAATTCTGATGCGGAATCCCGTTTGGTACTTCATTGTGGCGGCGTCCCTAGCCGCCTGCGACTACATCGACCAGCCGTTCCGCAATCCGGGCGGGGGCGGAACCGGCACCGCCAACGGCGACACGGTGATTCAATCGGAACGGGCCGTGCTCGTAGAGGACTTTACCGGCCATCAGTGCAAGAACTGCCCCAAGGCCTCCAAGGTGCTGAAGCAGCTCGACAGCCTGTACGGACCCGCCAAAGTCGTCGGCCTCGCGATCCATGCCGGGCCGGCCAACTTTACGGCGACCTCGACGGAATACCCGACCGACTTCACCACGGCCGATGGCGACGACTTGGCCGACGTATTTGGGGTTTTTGCCCTGCCCCTGGGCATGGTGAACCGACTGGACTTCCCGACCAACACCCACCTCAAATCCTACAGTTCGTGGGGAGCCCTTGCGGCCACCGAACTCGGGCGCGCACCCGAAGTGCTTTTCAGCGCCTACAGCGGATTCGACAGCACCTCGCGCGTCGCCACCCTTCGGCTCGAGGTTCGGGCCCAGAGCGCCCAAGCCAACGCGGTGGGCGTAGCGGTGTACCTCAAAGAATCGGGAATAGTGTCCCCGCAGCTCATGCCGGACCAAACCCGGGACACGAACTACGTGCACTACAACGTCTTTCGCCGGGCGCCCTGGGGCCCCTTCGGCCAAGAGGTGTGGGCAGCCGGCGGCAGCCTTCCGGGCGTAAGCACGACCCTTGACGCGTCAACTACGCTCGAGGCAAGTTGGAACGCCCGCCATATGAAGTGGGTGGCCGTCGCGTTCGACAAGACGACCAACCGAGTCCTTCAGGCCGTTCAGATCGACGTTAAGTAGGTAGGGTAGGACCAAAGGCCGCTTCGACGTTGCGCTGAAGGCGTCCTAGCCCTGTGCGTGCCGCCGCCGACGCCCCAAAAGCTTCTTGAAAGGCAGCTTCGCTGGCCGCGCGCCAGTCGTCCAGGCTCCACTCTACCCACCCGCCGGGCGCAAACGCCGGTTCGGAATGCGGCGTCGAATGCCGGTTCCAGGGGCACACCTCTTGGCAAATGTCGCAGCCAAACACCCAGGGGTGCAGGGAGTCCGCCATTTCGCGCGGAAGCGCTCCGTGCAGCTCAATGGTGGCGTGGCTGATGCAGCGGTTGCTGTCGACCACTTGTGGCGCAATGATGGCTTGGGTTGGGCAGGCATCGATGCAGCGCGTGCAGGTACCGCAGTGGTCCGTCACCGGGAGGTCCGGCTCAAAGGCGTAGTCCACGATGAGTTCCGCCAAAAAAAAGTACGACCCCGTGTTTTTGCGCAGCAGCAGCGAATTTTTGCCCACCCAACCCAGACCGCTGCGCTCAGCCCAAGCGCGCTCCATGACCGGCGCGCTGTCGACAAAGCACCGCCCGTCCAAGGGACCTATGGCCGAGCGCAAGCCGTCGAGCAGCTCAAAGAGCCGGTCCTTGACCACTCGGTGGTAGTCCTCGCCGTAGGCATAGCGGGCGACCCGGGGCCGTCCTTCGCCTTCGAGGGCTGAAGGTTCGGGAAAGTAATTGAACGCGAGGCTCACCACGGACTGAGCCCCCGGCACCAGAAGCCTGGGGTCTAAGCGTTTATCAAAATGATTCTCGAGGTAGCGCATGCTTCCCTGCAGCCCCTGGCGCAACCAGGCCTCGAGCTTAGGTGCTTGGTCTGCAAGAAAATCGGCGCGGGCCACGCGGGCCTCCATAAAGCCCAGCCTAAGGGCCTCAGTTTTGAGGAAGGCCGTGGCTTCGCGGGGCGTCATGAAAACAAATCGGGTCCTCCAGAGGGGGTGCGGCCCAAGTGCTTGTAGGCCTTGTCCATGGCCGTTCGGCCCCGGGGCGTGCGGGCCAGGTAGCCCTCTTGAATCAAGTAGGGCTCGTACACCTCTTCCAGCGTCTCCGCCTGCTCGCCTACCGCGGTCGCCAGGGTGCTTAGCCCGACGGGGCCGCCGCGGAACTTGTCGATCAACGTCGTCAGGATGCGGTTGTCCATTTCGTCCAGGCCGTGGGTGTCCACGTCGAGAGCGTCCATTCCGAAGCGGGCCACCTCTAAATCGACGACGTTTTTGCCCTTAACCTGGGCGAAGTCGCGCAAGCGACGCAGGAGGGCGTTGGCGATGCGGGGCGTTCCGCGGCTGCGGCGGGCAACTTCGACGGCGGCATCCATTTCGATGCCCACATTTAAAATGCTTGCGGAGCGCTCCACAATCGTCGACAGCAGCTCCACGCTGTAGTACTCCAGGCGCGCGGCGATGCCAAATCGCGCGCGGAGCGGGGACGTCAGCAATCCGCTGCGCGTCGTGGCCCCGATGAGGGTAAAGGGCTTAAGGCGGATTTGCACCGAGCGCGCCGCGGGCCCGGACTCCAGCATGATGTCAATTTGGTAGTCCTCCATGGCGCTGTACAGGTACTCCTCAACTACCGGGCTGAGCCGGTGGATTTCGTCGATGAACAGCACGTCGTTGGCATCCAAGCTCGTGAGCAATCCGGCGAGGTCGCCCGGTTTGTCGAGCACGGGTCCGCTGGTCAGCTTGAGCGAAGAACCGAGTTCGCCCGCAATGATGTGGGCAAGGGTCGTTTTACCCAGCCCCGGAGGGCCGTGCAGCAGCACGTGGTCCAGGGCCTCGTCGCGCTGGCGGGCCGCCTGAACAAAAACCTTGAGGTTTTCGAGCACTTTGGCCTGGCCGGCAAAGTCATCGAAGCGCGCGGGCCGTAGCCGCTGCTCCGCCTCGCGGTCTTCCATGCCCGCTGTGGAGGCATCGTGCAAAAAATCCACCATGCCACAAATGTAAACGGCCGCTCGGGGATTCCGGGCGGCCGTTTGACGAACTTATAAACGCTTAGTGCGCGTGCTCCCCGTCCTTCAGCGGCGTGGTCTGCGGAACAAAGTCCTCTTCGTGACCCGGCTTGCTGTAGTCGTAGGCCCAACGGTGCACTTCGGGGATCGCTCCCGGCCAGTTGCCGTGAAGGTGCTCCACCGGCGTGGTCCACTCGAGGGTATTGGAGTTCCACGGGTTTTGCGGAGCCTTCGGGCCGCGCCACATCGAGTAGAAGAAGTTGAAAATGAAAATCAACTGCGCGATTCCGCCTCCGATGGCGAACATGGTGATGATCACGTTGATGTCCTGCAGCTCGTCGAAGATGGGGAATTCCGCGTTGCTGTAGTAGCGACGGGGCAAGCCCGCGAGGCCGGTGAAGTGCATCGGGAAGAACACCCCGTACGCGCTCACGAACGTAAGCCAGAAGTGCAGGTAGCCCATCGACTTGTTCATCATGCGGCCGTACATCTTGGGGAACCAGTGGTACACCCCGGCAAACATGCCGAAGATGGCCGAAAGGCCCATTACGATGTGGAAGTGCGCCACCACAAAGTAGGTGTCGTGCACGTTGATGTCCAAGGCGGAGTCGCCCAAAATGATGCCCGTCAAACCGCCCGCAACGAAGGTGCTCACGAGTCCGATGGAGAACAGCATCGCCGGAGTGAAGCGAATGTTGCCCTTCCACAGGGTGGTGATGTAGTTGAACGCTTTGACCGCCGAAGGAATGGCGATCAGCAGCGTAGTAAACGTGAACACCGAGCCCAAGAACGGGTTCATTCCCGTAACGAACATGTGGTGGCCCCACACGATGAAGGACAGGAAGGCGATGGCCAAAATCGATCCGATCATCGCTCGGTAACCAAAGATGGGCTTGCGCGAATTCGTGGCAATCACCTCAGACGTAATGCCGAGTGCCGGCAGCAGGATGATGTACACTTCAGGGTGTCCGAGGAACCAGAACAGGTGCTCAAAAAGGATCGGGCTGCCGCCTTGGTTGGTGAGCATTTCGCCCGCCACCATAATGTCGCTCAAGTAAAACGACGTACCCATGGAGCGGTCGAACACGAGCAGCAACGCCGCGCTCAACAGAACCGGGAACGAAAGCACCCCGAGGATGGCCGTCACCAGGAAGGCCCAAATGGTCAGCGGAAGGCGCGTCATCGACATGCCTTTGGTGCGCAGGTTGATTACCGTAACGATGTAGTTGAGCGAACCGATCAGGGAGCCCGCGATGAACAACGTCATCGAAACCAGCCAAAGGGTCATGCCCGCGCCCGAACCGGGCATCGCTTGCGGCAGGGCGCTGAGCGGCGGGTACACGGTCCAGCCGCCTGAAGCGGGTCCGGTTTCCACAAACAGCGACACCACCATGACCACCGACGAGGCGGCGAAGAGCCAGTACGAAATCATGTTCAGAAAGCCTGACGCCATGTCGCGCGCTCCGATTTGCAACGGAATAAGCAGGTTCGAGAAGGTTCCGCTCAAGCCGGCGGTCAGCACGAAGAACACCATGATGGTTCCGTGGATGGTAACCAACGCGAGGTACATGTTAGGGTCCATCACCCCGTCAGGGGCCCATTTACCCAAAAACGTCTCGAGAATGGGGAAGCTCTCGCCCGGCCAAGCCAACTGAAGGCGGAACATCATCGACATAAACACCCCGATGATGCCCATGAACATACCGGTTACCAAAAACTGCTTCGCAATGATCTTGTGATCGATCGAGAAGACGTACTTCGTCCAGAAGTTGTCTACATGGTGCTCGTGATCGTGGTGGTCGTCGTGAGCGTGATCGTGCGCGTGGTCGTGTGCGTGGTCAGCCATAATAAAAAATCCTTAACTAGTATTACAACGTTTCTGCTACGGTCTTTTGTTCAGCAAGCCATTTGGCGTACTCAGCTTCAGACTCAACAACAATATTCATCTGCATGTTGTAGTGCGCTGATCCGCAGATCTTGTTGCACAACAGCACGTAATCGTAGGCATACGCCTCCAAGCCCTTTTCGGTGCGGATCTTGTTGATGCGGGCCACCTTTGCTTGAACCTCGGCATCCTGGCGCATCTCGGCGGTCGTCACCGTGGGCGTAAACTGGAACTGAGTGGTCATGCCCGGAACGCAGTTCATTTGGGCGCGGAAGTGCGGAAAGTACGCTGAGTGAATCACGTCCTGAGAACGGAACTTGAACAGCACCGGTCGCCCTACGGGAAGGTGAATTTCGGTCGTGATCTTGTCGTCGCCGCCTTTGGTATCGAGCGTGTCGACACCAATCACGTTGGCGTCCTTGATGAGGCGGACGTTGGCGTAGCCCAACTGGTTGTCTTGGCCGGCGTAGCGCGCCGTCCATTTGAACTGCTGCGCATAAAGCTCAATCACCAAAGGCTCCTGCTCGTTCTTGGGGTTCATCACGTTCGACCACGTGGTCATACCGTAAATAATGAGCACGGCGAGCACCACGGCCGGAACAATCGTCCAAATGAACTCCAGTCGGTTGTTGTGTTCGTAGTAGGTTGCTTTGCGGTCCTTAGCTCCGCGGTACTTCCATGCGAAGTAGAACAAAATCGGCTGCACGAGCACGAACATCGCAATAATGACCAGCATCGAAATGGTCATAAGGTTGTCGTAGTCGGTGCCGTGAGCAGACGCAGGCTTCGGAAGCGTAACCGGCAACCACGCATAGAGCATCCAGAAAAACGAGGCGATAAGACCGAAGCCAAAAAGCAGCATCAGCCAGCCTTGGTTGTTGTTGTCGCGGTCCGTCACTTCGTATTCCGCCGTTTGGCGAGCTTTGGACGACAATTCGAAAATTCGGATGAGCTGCAGCGCAGTCAGCACCGCGAGCACAAGGACAATAAGAGTCATAATTCCAGACATAGACGATTCGAATTAAAGCGACGGATTACTGATGGAAGTGCTCGCTTTCGGTGAGCATCGGGTGGTTTTGGAGCTTGAGCGGAGCCTTGGCCAACTGGCTTAGGGTTACCCACAAGAAAAGGCCCGCGTAGAACAAAATTCCTCCGAGCTCGGCAAAGCCAAATCCGTAGTCGTAGCCCACGGCGCCCGGCATGATCATGATGTAGTGGTCCATCCAGTGTCCGGCCAAAACAAAGACCGCTGCCAGCCCGATGAACCCGAAGATTCGCTTGGCGTCGCGCGACATCAGAACCAAAATCGGGAAGATGAAGTTCATGGCCACCATCATCACAAACAGGGGCTTGTACTCGCCCTTAAAGCGCGGCAGGTAGTACGTAACCTCTTCAGGGATGTTGGAGTACCAAATCAGCATGTACTGGCTGAACCACAGGTAGGTCCAAAATACGCTGAAGGCGAACATGAATTTGCCGAGGTCGTGCTGGTGGTTTGCGTTGATCCACGGAAGGTGGTTGTTCAAGCGCAGGTACATCACAAGCAAGTTGAGGACCGTCATGGCCGTCACGAACATGCCCGCAAACGTGTACCAACCGAAGAGGGTTGAGAACCAGTGGGTGTCAATGGACATCACCCAATCCCAGGCGCTGGTTGACGACGTCACCGCATACAAAACGATGAAGGTAGCTGCCAGCTTGCGCTGCGTGAAGAACATGTTTTGGCCCTTGGGCATCGCATCCTCGCGAAGGCTGTTGCGGCGAAGCAGGTAAGCGGCTCCTGCCCAAATCACGAGGTAGGCCAGGGTGCGGATGGTGAAGAATGGAACGTTCAAGTACGCCTCCTTGCCCGCAATGATGGGGTCGTAGTTGGCGCTGGCGGGATCCATGATTCCTTCGGCCATCCAATGCCACAGGTGGTGCAGGTGCATTCCGCCGGTTACCGCCAAGAAGAGGATGCCCAAAAGCGGAATACCCACAAACATGGCTACGGCCTCAAACACGCGGATCAGGCCTGCGGACCAGCCCACTTGAGCCGCGTACTGAATGGCCAAGAAGAACAGGGTTCCGATTCCGATGCCCAAAAAGAAAATGCTGTTGACTAGGAAGGCCGCCCAAGGACGGTTGGCGCTGAGGTCGTGGGTTGCACTGTGGCCCTCGTGGGCGTCCGCTCCGTGCGCGTCAGCCACATGCCCTTCGGCCGCATGGGCGTCAGCCTCATGCGCTTCCGCCGTGTGGGGTTCCGCTTCGTGCGTCGCTGCCGCATGATCGGCAGCAGCATGGTCCATCGACTCGTGCGCATCAGCTTTCTCGTCCACGGCATCCACGACCACCGCCTCTTCAGCGTGGCCATTTTCAGCGTGCGCTTCTTCAGGTATTGCTGCAGCAGCCTCTTCGACGTGCGCCGCTGCACCGTGGTCGTCGGCATGGGCCACGGCATCACTGTGACCTTCAGCCGCGTGCGACGAATAATCCGTATTAAAGCCGATCAGCAAGAAAACCAATCCCACCAGGGTCAACGACCCGGCGAGCAACTTCATTTTGGAGGTGAATACAAACATGTCTTCTGGGGCAGTTAGGTTAGGCGGCAGGTTGAGCAGCAGCGGTATCCGCGGCAGCGGGTGCAGCACCCGGAACTTGATCCATGCGGAGCTTCCACACGTCCTTGATGTTCTTCCAGCGCTCTTCGTAGTTCAGCTGCGACGCATGGCTTCCCATGTTGTTCTTGCCGTACATGATAACGTGGTAAATGCTTCCGGGCGTGATGTCCGGGAGCTTGTCTGCGCCGTACCCCGGAATACCCAGGATCTTCTCGCGCTGCATCAGGATTCCGTTTCCGTCGCCCTTCTCGCCGTGGCAGTGCGAACAAAACTGCGTGTAGAGTTGCTTGCCCGATTCCGCATCGAGGGCTTCGTACATCGCGGGCACCTCGGTGTTGGCGCGCGACGCGGCATAGCCTTCGTTGGTGTTCGGAATGGTGTAGGGCACGTATCCGCGCGGAACACTTCCTTCTGCAGGCTCCTTCGCGGTGCCTGGCTCATAGGTTTGGTGGGCCGGGGAACGGTACATGTCGTCCATGTAGGAGTAACCTGGCGTGGATTTGTCCCAGTTGCAGGCAGACAGCGCAACGGCGCTTCCGGCAACCCAAAGAATGGTTTTAATACGCATATCGCTTAGGCTTCAGCAATTTCTACAGCACCCGACTTCTTGAGCACGTCGACCAGACCGTCAGCCGCCGGAAGTTCGACCATGAAGTAGTCGTCGGTCGTGCGGGGATCGGGGTTTTGGGCGTCGGCGCCAGGATACAATCCGTTGATAACGAGGTAGGTCCAGACCATCAAGTGGGCCGCAAAGAACACGGTCAACTCAAACAAAATGGGCACGAAGGCCGGCATGTTCATTCCCCAGTTGATGTTGGGCTTTCCGCCGATGTTTTGCGGCCAGTCGCTGATCATCATGTACCAAGTCAGGGTGACGGCCACGGTCAAGCCGAGCAGGCCGTACATGAACGCCGCCATGGCGATGCGCGTCTCCTTGAGGCACATGGCCTTGTCGAGTCCGTGCACCGGGAAGGGCGTGTAGACTTCCGAGATTTTGTATCCGGCCGCGCGGATTTCCTTAACGGCCGAGATGAGCACGTCGTCGTCGTGGTACAACGCGCGAACTACCGGGGTAGGCTCAGTGGTGTGCGCCATGGTCGCTGTGGTGTTTTTTCTGGGCTTCGCCCGAAGTTTTCAAAATGGTCTTGAGCTCCGCCTGAGCGATTACCGGGAAGGTGCGGGCGTACAGCAAGAACAGGACAAAGAAGAATCCGATGGTGCCCACGAAGATGCCCACGTCGACAAACGACGGAGAGAACATCGACCAGCTCGAGGGCAAGTAGTCGCGGTGCAGCGAGGTCACGATGATGACAAAGCGCTCGAACCACATACCGATGTTCACGACGATCGAGATGACGAAGGTGAACACCAAGTTGGTGCGCAGCTTTTTGAACCACATGAACTGCGGGCTGAACACGTTGCAGGTCATCATCGACCAGTAGGCCCACCAGTAGGGACCGGTTGCGCGGTTCAAGAAGGCGTACTGCTCGTACTCGACGCCGCTGTACCACGCGATGAAGAGCTCGGTGATGTAGGCCACGCCCACGATCGAACCCGTCACCATGATGATGATGTTCATCATTTCGATGTGCTGCACCGTGATGTAGTCCTCCATCTTGAACACCTTGCGCACGATGAGCAGCAGGGTTTGCACCATGGCAAATCCCGAGAAAATGGCACCCGCAACGAAGTACGGAGGGAAGATGGTGGTGTGCCATCCCGGAATCACCGACGTGGCAAAGTCCATGGATACGATGGTGTGTACTGAAAGAACCAGCGGAGTCGCCAAACCGGCGAGCACCAGCGACACTTCCTCAAATCGCTGCCATGCCTTGGCTTTTCCGCCCCAGCCAAACGAAAGCACCTTGTAGATGTGCTTTTGTACGGGGTTCACGGCGCGGTCGCGCACCATGGCGAAATCCGGAATAAGTCCGACGTACCAGAACACGACCGATACTGAGAGGTAGGTCGAGATGGCGAATACGTCCCACAGCAGCGGCGAGTTAAAGTTCACCCACAACGAGCCGAACTGGTTCGGAATCGGGAGAACCCAGTAGGCCATCCACACGCGGCCCATGTGGAACACCGGAAAGAGTCCCGCCTGAATGACCGAGAAGATCGTCATGGCTTCCGCCGAGCGGTTGATGGCCATGCGCCAGCGCTGGCGGAACAGCAGGAGTACCGCGGAGATCAGCGTTCCGGCGTGGCCAATTCCGACCCACCATACGAAGTTGGTGATGTCCCAGGCCCAGCCCACGGTCTTGTTCAAGCCCCAAACGCCGATGCCCGTTCCTACGGTGTAGGCAAGGCAGCCCACGCCCCAAAGGAACATGACCAGCGCAATGCTGAACACCATCCACCACGAGCGGGGGGCGGCGTTTTCAATCGGACGTACAACGTCTTCAGTGATCTGGTTGTAGCTCTTATCACCTAGGATAAGCGGCTGACGTACAGGTGATTCGTAGTGCATAACTGATTAGGCGTTGCGAACTTTAGTCAGGTAGAATACGGAAGGCTGCGTGCCCACTTCTTCGAGGAGGTGGTAGGCACGGGCGTCCGCTTTGGCGGCGCGCACGGCGCTCTTCGCGTTGTTGACGTCACCAAACGTGATGGCTCCGGTGTCGCAGGCCTCGGCACAGGCCACCGTGAAGCTGCCGTCGGCCAGCGGTTGGCCGGCCTTCTTCGCCTCGAGCTTGGCGTACTGCACGCGCTGGATGCACATCGTGCACTTTTCCATGACGCCGCGCGAACGCACGGTCACGTCGGGGTTCAGCACCATGCGACCGTAGTCGTCTTGCGACGGGTTGACGTCGGCAAACTGCTCGTTGGCCATGTAGTTGAACCAGTTGAAGCGGCGAACCTTGTAGGGGCAGTTGTTGGCGCAGTAGCGCGTTCCGATGCAGCGGTTGTAGGCCATGTGGTTCAGGCCTTCGCGCGAGTGCACCGTGGCGCCTACCGGGCAGACCGTTTCGCACGGAGCGTGGTTGCAGTGCTGGCACATTACGGGCTGGAACACGACCGAAGGCGACTCCGAAGGCTCCTCCATCTTGGCGTACATCTCGATGCCGCCCACGTTTTCTTGTTCCGCGCGCTCCTTGCTCAT
>JACCDJ010517731.1_pt1 | contig 11799 bp, 9 predicted proteins | sample 7444481 | NCBI WGS metagenome assembly JACCDJ01 (sample SAMN15323435, study PRJNA562643) | freshwater metagenome | isolation source: river surface water | place: USA:Blue River Watershed | collected 2017-08-15 | reverse complement strand
TGCGGCACCAGCTTTTACGCCGGGATGGTCGCCAAATATTGGTTCGAACAATTTGCCCGCGTGCCCGTGGATATCGATGTCGCCTCCGAGTTTCGCTATCGCAATCCGGTGCTGGAGCCGGGCGGGCTCGCGCTTTTCATCTCCCAGTCGGGCGAAACCGCCGACACGCTCGCCGCGCTGCGCCATGCGCGGGCAGAGGGGCAGAAGATTGCCGTAGTTGTCAATGTGCCGACCAGCTCGATGGCGCGCGAGGCGGATTTGTTGCTGCCCACCCATGCGGGGCCGGAAATCGGCGTGGCGTCGACCAAGGCCTTTAGCTGCCAATTGGCGGTGCTGGCGGCGTTGGCCGCGCATTTGGCTGTCGTCAAAGGCCGGATGAGCCGGGACGAGGAGCGGGACGTGGTCGCCCATCTGGTGGAGACGCCGGCGGCTTTGAACGCCGCGCTCTCGCACGATGCCGAAATTGCCGAGATGGCGCACCATATCGCCCCGGCGCGGGACGTGCTCTATCTGGGGCGCGGGCCGGATTATCCGCTTGCGCTCGAAGGCGCGCTCAAGCTCAAAGAAATCAGCTATATCCACGCTGAAGGCTATGCCTCGGGCGAAATGAAGCACGGCCCCATTGCGCTCATTGATGAGGCCGTGCCCGTCATCGTCCTCGCCCCGTCCGGCCCGCTGTTCGAAAAAACGGTCAGCAATATGCAGGAAGTGCGCGCACGCGGCGGCAAGATCGTGCTGATTTCCGATGCAGAAGGCCTTGCTGAAGCCGGCGAGGGGTGCCTCGCGACGATTGAGATGCCCAAGGTTCACCCGCTCATCGCGCCGCTGGTTTATGCGGTGCCCGTTCAGTTGCTCGCTTATCATGTGGCCGTCGCCAAAGGGACGGATGTTGATCAGCCGCGTAACTTGGCGAAGTCGGTGACGGTGGAATGAGCACGGAGCGCATCATCGCCATTGTGCTGCTGCTGTTCGTCGGCGCGCACCTGATGCTGTTCGGCTGGCTGCGGCGGCGGATTGCAGAGGCCAAGCGGGAACAGGGCAAGCCTTAACGTCTTCGTATTTTCCCCTTCGTCCCGAGCGTCGTCGAGGAACGTGCCTCGACTTCGCTCGACACGAACAGGGACCTCACCCCATCGGGTACATGATTTCCCGGCTTACCTTGTAAATCGCCTTCATGATGTCATCGCTCAGCGTCATATCGGCGGCGGCGAGGATCGGGGGGAGCTGATCTTCGGTCGTGACCCCGACAATCGTCGACGCCACATAATCATGCTGCTTTGACCAGGCGGTCGCGAGCGTCACAATGTCCATGCCCGCTTCTTGGGCGATGGCCATAAACTTCTCGGTCGAGGCCAGCGCCTTATCGTTCACAAAGCGCTTCGCCATGTCAGACTGGCGGCCGCCCATTTCGAGATAGCGAGAGAAGCGCGCGCCTTCGGGCCGCTGGCCGCCATTATATTTGCCGGAGAGGACACCCCCTGCGAGCGGGGAATAAGGGATCAGGCTCACGCCTTCTTCGCGGCAGACCTGCGCCAGCTCATCCTCAAAGCGGCGGTTGTTCATGCTGAAATTATTCTGGATCGTCTGATAGCGGGCAACGCCCAACCGCTCAGAGGCCTGAATGGATTTCATCAAGCCCCAGCTGGTTTCGTTGGAGCAGCCCAAGATGCGGACTTTGCCCGCGCGGACAAGCTCGTCGAGCGTTTCCATGGTTTCTTCATACGGCGTGCCATGGTCGGGCCAATGGGTTTGGTAGAGATCGATATAATCGGTCTGGAGGCGTCGGAGGCTATCCTCGACGGCCTTCATGATATTGTGTCGGTCGAGTGCGGTCATCCCTGCGCGCTTGGGGGATTTGAACCAAGTATGGCTCGGCCCCGACACCTTGGTGGCGAGGATGATGGCATCGCGATCCTTGGTTTTGAGCCAGCGGCCGACAATCTCCTCGGTGCGGCCCACCCATTTGATGTCGGGCGGGACGGGATAGCCTTCTGCCGTATCGAAAAAGTTGATCCCAGCGTCGAGAGATTGATCGAGTATGCGGTGCGAGGTCGCCTCATCGGCTTGGCTGCCAAAGGTCATCGTGCCCATGCAAATGTCGGAAACGTAAATGGCGCTTTTGCCAAGGCGGCGGTGTTGCATCATGCTCTCCCCATATTTTGTTGCCGTGGGTTATGCCGGGATCAGGCGACGGCGCAAGGGGCGATGGCCGCGAAGACGGGTGACCGGGAATTAAAAGAGCGTGCCTTTATTCTGAATGATGATGCATGCCGCCGCCGCCCGGTGCGCCTGCGGGCGTAGAAAGCGTGATCGTTTCGCCATTGGCAAAGGTGAAGCCGAGCGTGACGGGCGCGCCCTTTTTTAAGCTGGGCTTCATACCGAAGAGCATGACATGCTTGCCCCCCGCGGTGAAGCGAACTTCGCTCTTAGCCGGGACGAGGATACCGCCTTTGATGTGCGCCATCGACATCATGCCGTTCTTCATCGTCATATCGTGCATTTCAGCGCGGGCCGCATCCGGGCTGGAAACGGCAACCAACGTCCTCCCGTTACTTCCTCCAGAAAGCGTGAAATAAGCCACGCCGGGATTGCCAGCGACCGCAGGAAGCCGAATGTCGAGTTCAGAAACAGGCGCTTCGGGTTGAGCGGGCGCGCAGGCGCCCAGCATCAAAACGGCGGCAACGAGGAAAGGCTTGGCAGGCATGTCATCTTTCTTTCAGCTCAGAATGGACGCCACATATCTAGTCATTCACGCACGGTATTTCACCCCCATCGCAATTGATTGCAGCGCCATGCCTTGCGAGCCGGATTTCGCTTCCTATATCGCCTGACGAAGCGAAGAGGTCGAACCTTTCTGAGGGGAAAGACGGCCGGTAACCATATCGGGGTGATGTGAAACTATGGGTAAAGTAATCGGTATTGATCTTGGCACCACCAACAGCTGCGTTGCAGTGATGGAGGGCGGCACGCCCAAGGTGATTGAGAACGCGGAGGGCGCGCGCACAACGCCGTCGATTGTAGCGTTCGCCAAGGATGGTGAGCGGTTGATTGGCCAGCCAGCAAAGCGTCAGGCGGTGACCAACCCGGAAAACACGGTTTACGCCGTGAAGCGCCTCATTGGTCGTCGCTTTGATGATCCGATGACCAAGAAGGACATGGAACTGGTGCCCTACGCCATTGCCAAGGGCAAGAATGGCGATGCGTGGGTGTCGGCAGGCGGCACGGAATATTCGCCGTCGCAGATTTCGGCTTTCACGCTCCAGAAGATGAAAGAAACCGCTGAAGCCTATCTGGGTGAAACGGTGACGCAGGCTGTCATCACGGTGCCCGCTTATTTCAACGACGCCCAGCGTCAGGCGACCAAGGATGCTGGCCAGATCGCCGGGCTTGAAGTGCTGCGCATCATCAACGAGCCAACAGCGGCTGCGCTGGCTTATGGCCTTGATAAGAATGATGGCAAAACGATCGCAGTTTATGACCTTGGCGGTGGCACGTTCGATATTTCGGTTCTCGAAATTGGCGATGGCGTGTTCGAAGTGAAGTCGACCAACGGCGACACCTTCTTGGGTGGTGAAGACTTTGACTCAAAGGTCGTTGAGTTCCTCGCCGACGAGTTCAAAAAGGCGGAAGGCATTGATCTTCGCAACGACAAGCTCGCGCTGCAGCGGCTGAAGGAAGCGGCGGAAAAGGCAAAGATTGAGCTGTCTTCTGCTCAGTCGACCGAAGTGAACCTGCCGTTCATCACGGCCGACCAGTCCGGCCCGAAGCACCTTGTAAAGTCGATCTCCCGCGCGGACCTTGAAAAGCTGGTTGAAGACCTCATCCAGCGCACGCTGGAGCCGTGCCGCAAGGCGCTGGCTGATGCAGGCGTGAAAGCGGCGGACATTTCCGACGTCGTGCTCGTCGGCGGGATGACCCGCATGCCGCGCGTCCGCGAAGTTGTGAAGCAGTTCTTCGGCAAGGAACCGCACACCGGGGTGAACCCGGATGAAGTCGTCGCCATGGGCGCGGCCATCCAGGCAGGCGTGCTGCAAGGCGATGTGAAGGACGTGCTGCTGCTCGACGTCACGCCGCTCTCGCTCGGCATCGAAACGCTGGGTGGCGTGTTCACCCGCATGATCGACCGCAACACCACGATCCCGACCAAGAAGTCGCAGGTCTATTCAACGGCGGAAGACAATCAGCAGGCCGTGACGATCCGCGTCTTCCAAGGCGAACGCGAAATGGCGGCGGACAATAAGATGCTCGGCCAGTTTGATCTGGTGGGCATTCCGCCGGCACCACGCGGCGTGCCGCAGATCGAAGTGACGTTTGATATCGACGCGAACGGCATTGTCTCTGTCCATGCGAAGGACAAAGGCACAGGCAAGGAACAGCAGATCAAAATCCAAGCCTCGGGCGGTCTTTCGGATGCCGATATCGACCAGATGGTCAAGGATGCAGAGCGCTTCGCCGAAGAGGATAAGAAGCGCCGTGAAGCGGCCGAAGCCAAGAATAACGCGGAAAGCCTGATCCACACGACCGAACGCCAGTTGGCAGACAATGCCGATAAGGTGGACGATGCGCTCAAGGCGGAGATCGAAGCGGCGATTGGCGAAGCCAAGGCGGCGGTTGAAGCAGGTGAGCCAGAGGCGATGACCGAAAAGGCGCAAGCTTTGGCGCAAGTGGCGATGAAGATGGGCCAAGCCATTTACGAGAAGGAACAAGCTGCCGGTGCTTCGCCGGGGGCGGCTGGTCCGAAGGACGATGATGTTGTGGATGCCGAATTCTCGGAAGTGGACGAGAATAAGGGCTGAGTCCTGCATGAACCTCATGCCATTCCCGCGAAAGCGGGAATCCATGACTATAGCGGTCGATGTTTCAGCCGCCCATAGGATCATGGACCCCCGCTTTGGCGGGGGTGATGCATGAGGGAGGGGGGAGAGGACTTTTTGATGTCCGACGATTATTACGAGCTTTTGGAAGTTTCCCGCACGGCGGATGATGGGACGATCAAATCGTCCTATCGCAAGCTCGCCATGCGCTACCACCCGGATAAGAACCCGGGCTGCGCTGAGTCCGAAGCCAAGTTCAAGGCGATCAGTGAAGCCTATGACGTGCTGAAAGACCCGCAAAAGCGCGCCGCTTATGATCAATATGGCAAGGCCGCGTTCCAGAATGGCGGCGGCGGACCGCAGGATTTTGGCGGCTTTTCCGATATTTTTGAGAATATCTTTGGCGAATTCATGGGCGGCGGCCGGCAACGGCAACGTGGGCCGCAGCGCGGCGCTGACCTGCGCTTTGACCTTGAGATTACGCTCGAAGAGGCCTTTCTCGGCAAATCGACGGAAATTGCAATCGAAGTCTCTGCACGGTGCGAGCCCTGTAGCGGGTCTGGTGCGAAGCCGGGGACATCTGCCTCTGCCTGTGGCACGTGTGGTGGCCATGGTCAGGTGCGAACCCAGCAAGGCTTTTTCGTAGTCGAAAGAACGTGCCCCAGCTGCCAAGGCTCGGGCCGCGTCATTGCTGACCCTTGCAGTTCATGCCGGGGGCAGGGGCGCGTGGAGAAGCAAAAGACGCTCGCCGTCAACATTCCGCCAGGCGTGGACGATGGCACGCGCATCCGCTTGTCGGGCGAAGGCGAAGCCGGTGCGCGCGGGGCGCCTTCAGGCGATCTTTACATCTTCATCCACTTGAAACGGCACGCCATCTTCCAGCGCGATGGGACGACCTTGTTCTGCCGTGCGCCGATCAGCTTCACGACGGCGGCGCTGGGCGGCAGCATTACCGTGCCGGGTCTTGACCGGGTGGGGCATGAGATCAAAATTCCGGCGGGCATCCAATCAGGCAAGCAAATCCGCCAGCGTGGTGCCGGCATGCCAGTGCTCAACGGTCGCGGCATGGGCGATCTGGTCGTGCAAATCGATGTCGAGACGCCGACCAAGCTCACGGCCCGCCAGCGCGAATTGCTTGAAGAGTTTCGGGGGACCGAAACAGGCGATGAATGCCCCCAAAGCACGGGCTTTTTTGCCAAGCTTAAGGATATGTGGGACGATCTAACGGATTGAGGGGATTGTCCCTTATCCTTTAAACCCAGATGACAATGGATCTTGAAACAAGTTCAGGATGACGGCTTGGGCTATCTTCATACGTCATGCTGAATTTATCTCAGCATCCATTATCTCTTTCGTTGCCAGAATGAGCTCTTCGCTCGACCGCGCATAATGCACCCAAAGAAAAACCCGCCGGGGAGAGGAACCGGCGGGCTATTCTGTCTGTGTCTGTCTATCGTGTCGCGGGCAATTAGGCGCCGATGACGATGCTGAGCAGGATGCCCTGCGTCATCAGGCCAATCGCAACGCTGGCGAGCTGGGTGATGCGTGCCATGTGCTTGTCCTTCCTGTTGCAGCGAACGGTGTGCCGTTCGGATGATGCGTATTTGTGCGCTGCAACATGAAGTTTCAATCGCAACCTCTGCAAGTACGATTGCAGAAAATGCAATCAAATCGTGCGATTTAGTTAACCGCTTATGCGATCACCCAAAAACCCGCGAAAAGATCGTATCGACGTGCTTTAGATGGTATCCAAGGTCGAACTTTTCTTCAATCTCAGCAGGGCTCAGCGCGGCGGTGACTTCGGCATCGGCCTTGAGCAATTCCATCAGCGAGAGCTCGCCATCCGACTCCCAAACCTTCATCGCGTTGCGCTGCACAAGACGATAGGCGTCTTCACGGCTCACCCCGGCTTGGGTCAGGGCGAGCAGAACGCGCTGCGAATGGACAAGGCCGCCCATCTTATCGAGGTTCTTCTGCATTCGCTCCGGATAGACGAGGAGCTTGTCGACCACGCCGGTCAGGCGCGCGAGCGCGAAATCCAACGTGATCGTCGCGTCCGGGCCGATATAGCGCTCGACTGAGGAGTGGCTGATATCCCGCTCATGCCAGAGCGCCACATTTTCCATCGCCGGGAAAGCATAGCTGCGGACCATGCGGGCAAGGCCCGTCAGATTTTCGGTCAGCACCGGATTGCGCTTGTGCGGCATCGCGGAGGAGCCCTTTTGCCCGGGCGAGAAATATTCTTCGGCCTCTAACACTTCGGTGCGCTGCAAATGGCGGACTTCAATCGCGAGGCGCTCGATCGACGAAGCGATGACGCCAAGCGTCGCGAAATACATCGCATGGCGATCCCGCGGGATGACCTGCGTGGAGACGGGCTCGACGGCGAGGCCAAGCTTGGCCGCGACATGCGCTTCGACCCTTGGGTCGATATTCGCGAAGGTGCCAACAGCGCCTGAAATCGCGCAGGTCGCAATGTCTTTGCGGGCGGCGAGAAGGCGTTCCTTGCAGCGGTCAAATTCTGCATAGGCTTCGGCCATTTTGAGGCCGAAGGTCACGGGTTCGGCGTGGATGCCGTGGCTGCGGCCGATGCTTGGCGTCATCTTATGCTCAAACGCGCGGCGCTTGATTGCTTGCAGTAGCGCATCGAGATCGGCGAGCAGAATGTCGGTCGCGCGGGTCAGCTGCACGGCAAGGCAGGTGTCGAGCACGTCAGAGCTGGTCATGCCTTGGTGCATGAAGCGCGCTTCTTCGCCCACATTTTCGGCGACCCAGGTCAGGAAGGCGATCACGTCGTGCTTGGTGACGGCCTCAATGGCGTCGATGGCGGCGACATCAATCGCCGGGTTAGTCGCCCACCAATCCCAAAGAGCCTTCGCAGCCGACTTCGGCACAACGCCCAGTTCGGCGAGCGCGTCCGTCGCGTGCGCCTCGATTTCAAACCAGATGCGAAAGCGGCTTTCCGGCTCCCAAATCTTGACCATATCGGGGCGGGCATAACGGGGAATCATGGGGCTATCCTGTCTCAGAGCATGTCGTGCACGCGCCGCTAGCAGGAAGGGGAGGGAGCGGCAATGCAGCAGTGGGTCACTCAGCTTCTAGGATAACAAGCCTGACGACCGCATCGAGCTATGCCCATTGGCGCCGATAATGATGTGGTCATGGACGCTGATCCCCAAAACCCGCCCCGCTTCAACGATTTGCTTGGTGAGCTGAATATCGGCCCGGCTGGGGGCTGGATCTCCCGAGGGATGGTTATGGACAAGGATGATGGCGGCGGACCCGAAATCAATGGCGCGGCGGATGACTTCGCGCACATGGACCACCGCTTGATCGATCGACCCTTCGGCCATCAGCTCATCCCGGATCAGCATATTGCGGGAATTGAGATGAAGCACCCGAACCCGTTCGACGGTGATCGACGCCAAATCGGCGCGCAGATAATCGAGCAACGCTTGCCAACTCCCCAATATCGGCTGGTTTCGAATGGGCTCTGACAAGAGGCGGAGTGCGGCGGCATGGACGATCTTTAAGGCGGCAACTGCGCCTGGTCCCACCCCACCATTGCGACCAATTGCCTTGGCATCCGCGCTCAACAAGCTGCTCAATCCCCCAAATTCTGAAATCAGCCGCTTGGCCATCGGCTTGGTGTCGCGCCGGGGGATGGCGAGGCCCAGCAGATATTCGACCAACTCATGATCGAGCAATGCGTCGGGGCCGCCGTTCAAAATGCGCTGCCGCAGCCGTTCGCGGTGACCATCGCTGCTCGTTGCGTCCCCGTTCATGACCGAAACGCTAACTTCCCCATGGCCGCGGTGCAATTGCGCTTGATTGGCGGGCGCAAAGCGGCTTGGTAGCTAGAATGGCGTTCAACCGCAGGGCGAAATTTGGCGTGGCAGCGCTGGTCGGCGCGGCCTTTGCAGCGCTTATCGCGTTGTGGAGTTATCGCGAGCCGATCGCGCGGTCTGCGCTTGATGACTATCTTGCCGCGCGCGGGGTTGAAGCTTCTTATAAAATCAAGGCGATAGAAACACGGCGGCAGCGGTTTGAAGCGGTGCGCTTTGGCCCTGCCGACCATCCAGACTTAACCGCAGATTGGCTTGAGGTTGATGTGGGACCCAGCCTGACCGGCGTGTCGGTCAAAGCGGTACGCGCGGGTGGTGTTCGATTGCGGGGCGAAGTTTCGGGGGGAAAAATCTCCGTTGGAACGCTTGATCGGCTGCTTCCCGCCGCCTCCGATGCGCCGTTTCGGCTGCCGAACATCGATTTATCGCTGGAAGACGCGCGGGCGCGGCTCGAGTCGCCATGGGGGGCGATGGGGTTTCGGCTGGATGGCCAAGGCAATTTGCGCGCGGGGTTCGAAGGCAAGCTCGCTGGGGTCGCGCCGCGATTGTCCACTGCTTCGTGCGCGGCTGATCGCGTGACGCTGTATGGCGATGTCTCGGTGGTGGGTGGACGGCCGAGCTTTGCCGGCCCGGTCCGCGCCAACCGTCTTGGGTGCGGCGATGTTCGGGCCGAAGCAGGCGATATCATGCTGGAGGCAAGCCTTGCCGAAGATCTCAGCAACTGGCGGGGTGACGCCAAGGCGCAGCTTGCCCGGCTGGCCTTGCGTCAGGCCAGCCTGCAGGGCGCTTCGGCCGCATTGTCGGCAAACGGCGCTTCGGGCAAGACGGAAGCCCGATTTGATCTAGACGTCAACGCAGCCCAACTGGGTGAGGTGACGGCGCTCCGCACGCACCTTGCCGGAAAGGCGCTTTTGGGGCCGAAGGGCATTTCGGTGCGCGGGGCAGTGCGGAGCGGGCGGCTCTCGAGCCCTGTGCTCGGGCAAATCGCGGCGGATATGGCCGGTGCAGCCGACGCGCCGGTGGTGGGGCCATTGTCAGAAAAGCTGGCTTTATCGGTCCGGCACTTGGGGGCAGGGGTGGCCGCCCAAGCTGATTTTTCCATGCAGATGATCGGCGGCAAATCCAGCCTGTCGTTGGGTAGAATTGCGCTAGCAGGGGGCAAAGGCGCTCGCTTGGAGTGGCCAGCGCCCGATGCCGTGCAGATCACACAAGATGGCCTTCGGTTGATGGGACGTGTGCGCTTCGGCGGCGGCGGCTTGCCAGCGGGGCGCGCTGAATTTGCGGGGCAAACGGGCCTGGTCCAGTGGGAACCTTATCGCGCCGGGCGGGCCGCCGTGCGGCTTGCACCAACCCGCTTGGCGCTTCGTCCGTCCGGCGTGGATGTCGCGACCCGCGCCGTTTTTGATGGACCAATCGGGACAGGCTGGGTTCGGGGGCTGAGCGTGCCGATCCGGCTCAAGGCCGGTCAAGGGCTCGCGGCGGGCTGCTCCCCGCTTGGTGTTCAGGCGCTCCGCTTCGGCGATATGCGCTTTGGCCAAGAGACGATCACCGCCTGTGTTGAGGGCAATAGCATCCGGCTTATCCGCCCGGCGCTTCGTGGCCGCGCGGGGGCTTTCCCCGTCCGGTTGGGCACGGCGTCGCTTAGCTATCAGATGGCGCAGAGGCGTTTGGCGCTGGTCGATGCGCGGTTGCGCCAAGGCGATCCAAAAAGCCCGACAGAGATACATGTCAGCCGCCTGACAGGTCGGCTGGAAAACGGGCAGCTGGTCGGCACCATCGCCGGGGCAGGCGGCATGCTCTCCGGCGTTGCGCTGCGGGTGAGTGACGCGCAGGGAAGTTGGCGCTTCGCCTCAGGGCGTTTGCGCTTTCAGGGCGAGACTCGGGTGGCGGATAGCTTGCCATCGCCGCGCTTCTTCCCATTGGTGGCGGACGATATCCAACTGCAGCTCCGCGATCGGGATCTAAGCGCCACGGCCCGCTTGCGCGAACCCAAAAGCGGGGTCGTGCTTAGCCAAGTGGCGGTCACGCATGATCTTGGAAAAGGGCAAGGTAACGCACGGCTGGACCTAGATCAGCTGCGCTTTGGCCCCGGCCTTCAGCCTGAAGCGATCACGCCCGTCACGCTGGGGGTAGTTGCGAATGTTTACGGGGCAATATCTGGCCAAGGTCAGATCAGCTGGACCGCTGATACGCTCACCAGCTCTGGTCAGTTTCAGACGCAAGGCCTTGATTTTGCGGGCGCGTTTGGCCCTGTCACCGGCTTTGCCGGAGAGGTTGTTTTTGCCGATCTGCTCGCTTTGGTGACCGCACCGCACCAAGCCTTGCGGGTCGCGAGCATCAACCCAGGCGTGCTCGTGACAGAGGGGCAGATCCGCTATCGCCTGCTGCCCGGCTATCGTGTGCAGGTGGAAGGGGGGCGGTGGCCCTTCGCGGGGGGCACGCTACGGCTCGATCCAACGGTGCTCGATATGTCCGAGGCAGCGGAGCGCCGCCTGACCTTCCGGGTCGAAGGGCTTGATGCCGCGCGGTTCATCAGCGCGATGGGTTTTGAAAATATCGCGGCTACCGGGGTCTATGATGGTGTTCTCCCGATGGTCTTTGATGCGTCAGGCGGGCGGATAGAGGGCGGCAAATTGGTGGCGCGGGGCGGCGGTACTTTGTCTTATGTGGGGCAGGTATCCAACGAGAATCTGGGGTTGATGGGCCGGGTGGCGTTCGATGCTCTGAAATCCATGCGCTATTCCCGGCTGGAGCTTGATCTTAACGGTGCGGTTGACGGGGATGTGATTACCAAGATCAGCTTTGCCGGGGTTAACCTTGCTCCCGTCGCAGGGGGGCGGTCCAAATTGCCGGTGAAACTGCTGGGCGCGTCCAATTTGCCATTTGTGTTCAACGTCACCGTCTCTGCCAAATTCCGGTCGCTTTTTGATATGGCGCGCACGCTGGGCGACCCATCGGGCAGGATCAGCGACTGGGTGTCGGCCAACCAGCCCCAAAAGCCTGTTCAGCCTGCGGAAAGCGACCCCAAGCGATAAGGAGTGCTCATGTTGACCTTCGGTTGTTCCCATGCGAACCCCGTCTTTATGAAAAAGGCCGTTTGGATCATCGGGGCGGGAGCCGCTTTCTTATTGGGGGGCTGT
>JACCDJ011355225.1_pt1 | contig 11802 bp, 11 predicted proteins | sample 7444481 | NCBI WGS metagenome assembly JACCDJ01 (sample SAMN15323435, study PRJNA562643) | freshwater metagenome | isolation source: river surface water | place: USA:Blue River Watershed | collected 2017-08-15 | reverse complement strand
TTGTGGTGGCCGATGAGAGCAATTCTTTGGCGATTGCCGTTACGGAATTTTTTGATGCGGCCGGTCAGATGGTGGGTGACCCCAACAGCATTGCCTACCGCTCGAATCTTACCCACAAAGCCGATCTAGTGGCACAGCGTGTCGTGGGCCTGGCCGACACTGTGCGGCAGCTGGAGATGGATGCGCGCACGGGCCTGGAGACGACGCTTGAGCGTGTCAATACGCTGACCGAGCGCCTTGGACTGATCAACGGCAAGCTAAAAGAGGGCATTAGTGTTGGACATATTGAGCCTTCGGCTGACTATTTAGATGATCGCGACCGCGTGCTGATGGAACTGCAGTCGTTGGTGGGTGGCCAGACCGTGATCAATGCGGATTCCACGGCTTCGCATTACTTGAATGGCATTCCCATCGTTGAAGGCAGTATCGCGAATCGCTTTGCGGTTAATACGATCGAAGGCGAGATGGACAACCTTCGTATCCAGTACACCACCTACGAGACGCTGACCGAGCCGGCAATTGGCCAGCGCAATCTGAACATGACCACCCGTTCAATCGCCACTGAGTTTATATCGGGCGGCGACGCGGGTGCATTTATCAAGCTGATTCGGGATTTTGTGCCCGACATCAATCGGCGTATTGATGCTGTAGCGATCGGTTTACTTAAGAGCGTGAACTCGATCAGCCCGAATCCAATGTTTGGATTCCGCGTGGAAACAGGAGAGATTGTCTCGAATCCTGGAACAGACGCTTTTACCAAAGAAATCCCTACCGTTGCCTCGGCTCAAGACATTTACACCATTCGCAATCAATTGAATCCGGAGCATGCGGATTACAAACCGGGCATGGCCATGTTGCTGGCCCGAAACTTTGTGTCGGTGGCGCCCCAGAACGCCAACGATTACATCATCGAGTCTGATCATGTCTACAACATCGAGGCGCTGCGGTCGGCATTTAGCGACCCGATTGCCGATGTGGTCAGCACAGTCGGCAATTCGATTGCGACTTGGGTGAATGACGACAAGGCGAATGCTTCGGTCATGAAGGTCTTGAACGACCGTCGTGAGTCGGTATCAGGCGTCAACCTGGATGAAGAAGCGGCCAACATGGTGAAGTTTCAGCAGCTCTACGCCGCCTCCAGTAAGATTATTCAAACAGGGAATCAGCTCTTCGAGACCCTGCTCTCAATGGTCTCTCGGTAAAGGGTGATGTGTCATGCGCGTTAGCAGCTATCAACTCCTCGATGCCGGAATTCGATCGATTCAGCAGCAGTCGGTCGAGGCCATGAAATGGCAGCAGCAGATTTCGAGCGGTAACCGTTACTCTCGGGCGTCTGAGGGCGCCGTAGCAATTACGCGTGGTGTTGAGATTCATTTCGACCAGTCGAAATACAAGATGCTCAAGGCCAACCAGGATTTTGTCGCGACCCGTATGGCGCTGGCTGACGCGCAATTGGGCGCTATGCACGACGTATTGGCTGACATGCAGCAGATGGGCGTTCAGGCGCGCGATGCCGCGATCGGTAAGATCGGCCTTCAATCCTTGGCGCAGCGAGCGCGCGCCGCCTATGAGCAGCTGGCTCAACAGGCTGTGGCCATGGATACCAACGAAGAGCGGTATCTGCTTCGGACCACCACGGTGGCCCGCCTAGATCAGCCGAAGACTACAGTTAGCGGATCCGATTCGGTTGCGCAGCAGGAGAAGCTCACGCTGTCGGGCACATATGCCGCCCATGATGTCATTAGCATTCGTATGAATGGCGTGGATGTGAATTATGCTGTCACAGAAAACAATCTGACAGCCGATAACGCTGGGGGTGCTGCCGTTGCAGGCAACAGCGCAACAGCCTACGCCAACATAGCGGCGGGTATCGCTGCTGCCTACAATGCTAGTACCAACGCTGCCCACACCAATGTGACCGCAACCGCCGGTGCGACATTTGTGACCTTCACCGCCGACGAAGCAGGTGAGTCGTTTGTATTGACGGCTTCTGAGAATTCCGCTGCCGGTGAAGTCGCCCAGGCGGTGGTCCAGCCTAACGTAGCGTCGATCGCCAATGCAGTCATTGCCGAAGACGCCATTTTTGTAAAAGCCGGTGAGTATGTGATTGATGGCTTCACCACCCGCCTAAACGGTGATGAGCGCATCACCGAAGCCCGGCTCCAGATCAATGGCCGCGGCCCTGTGAATAACCCGTCAGGCTATTACGTCGGCGTGTTTGAAAATGGCGTATTGAAGTTCCCGCAGCAGCCGGAGGAGTTCATGAACCTCTCCCTGCGTATCGAGGGCACGCCCGATAGCCAGACACGCATTGAGTTCTATGCAGATCCCGTTACGGTTGAGCTCGACCCCACGGCCCGTCTGCATCAAGACGGCGATTATCAAGTCCGCCTGAACAAAGGCGACCAGTTCGATAACGTTGGCTTTACGACCACGATTGTGAGTAACGACTCCGAGGGCAGTCGTGTCGATGGTTGGGAGCTCAATACCACTTCTGGTGCCGGCGGAATACTTCAGTTCACAGAGGACACTCCGTTTGATACGGGCTATGCACTGAAGTTTTCGTCGAATTCGGTTGCTGCTGCGCCGGCCGCTCCAGCAGAGCCCTTCTCAACCTCGGTTCTGAAATCAACGAACGCAGTCGATCTGTTCGGCTCTGACCCTGAGGCCGACCGCGCAGCGGATCAGATCACCTTCCGTTGGGCGGCCCACACCACCGGTACGTTTGATGTCACCGCCCGGCTGCGCAACACGTTAACGGGTGAGTACACCAACGTTCTCACCCAGCGGGTCAATTCCGATACCGATTGGTCAATCCACAACTTCTCCGTCCCCGAAGACGGCAACTACGAGCTTGAACTCTTCGCAGTGAACCAGGGCGCAGCTGCAGGCACGATCGACCTCTTCTTCGACGAAATCAAAACCATTTCGGGGGCCAAGGAAATCACTTCGGCCACACTGCTGCGCAACGGCGTAGAGGTCAGCACGGTCGAAGCCGGAACATCGGGTCTGCAGTACAACGCCAATACCCGCACCACGCAGATCGACTTTGGCGCCGCAGGCACCGATCCCGAGAACTTCTACGATCTTCGCTTAAGTGTCGTGGGTGACCCCGTGAATATGCGCACGACCGATACGATCAACTTCCGGGTCGATGCCGGGGTCAAGCGTATTGAGGTCGAGCCCGGCATTTGGGTGCCCGAGGGCATCAGTTTCCGTGAGGCCCTGGGCAATACAACGGCCACGTCGCGCGATGTCTTGGCCGATGCCCTGGCCTTTGTGGAATCCCTTGAGCGTGCGGCGGTTTCGGGCACGCTGGAAACCGACTTTACGGGCAAAATGGCCCACCTAGATGCCGCGACCGATCAGGTCTTGCAGTATCAGATTCGGGCGGGCGTGATCGGTGCCCAGGTGGATGCCGCCAAGGCGGCGCTGGAAACCAAGGCCACGGAACTCGAGGCCCACCGCTCGCGTCTGTTGGATACCGACATTGCCGAGGCATCGGCGGGTCTGGTCCGAACACAAACACTGCTCGAGGCAGCGCGGTCGATTTTTGCGCGTCTCGAGGCATCGAATTTGTTTCAACGATTGGGATAAGGTAGCTTAGATCAAGCACTTCGGCAGGAAGAGAGAGAACAAAAAATGACCTGGATAATTGGTGTGATCGTCGGACTGGGCTGTGCCCTCTTGGGGTACTCCCTTCACGGCGGAAACGTACGGGTGCTCTGGCAACCGACCGAGGTGCTCAGTATCGTGGGCCTGGCGGTCGGTTATCTGATCGCCAGCAACTCAGGCCGAAACCTTAAAGCCACCATGGCGGCATTGCCCAAGGCGTTCAAATCGCCCACGGCGACCAAGCGTAAGTGTATGGATCTGCTCTGCCTGATGTTTGAGATCCTGCAAAAGATCCGCCGCGACGGTCTCATGTCGTTGGAAGCCGATATTGAAGAGCCGGAATCAAGCGCACTGTTTGAAAAATACCCCAGCATTGCCAAAGACCATCACTTGACCGAGTTCATCTGCGACTACCTGCGCATGATGCTCGGGGGATCGCTGAATATTCAGCAGGTCGAGGCCCTGATGGAGCAAGAGCTTGAGACCCACCACCACGAGGCCCACGTGCCGGTCACCATTATTGGAAAAATGGCCGACGCGTTTCCTGCCTTCGGTATTGTGGCGGCGGTGATGGGGGTGGTGATGGTGATGGGCTCGATCGGTCTGCCACCTGCAGAACTCGGAAAGCTGATTGGTGCGGCTCTGGTGGGTACCTTCTTGGGTATTTTGATGTCGTATTCCGTGACCGGTCCGATCGCCAGTGCGCTGGAACAAAACGAAGAGGTCGAGGGCAAAACCTTTGCCGCTGTGAAGGCGGTGCTGTTGGCCAGCCTGAATGGCTTTCCGCCGCAGGCCGCCGTGGAATTCGGCCGCAAGGTGCTGTTCTCCGATATGCGTCCCACCTTTAAGGAATTGGATGAAGAGACCAAGGCGGTGAAGGGCAAGTAACGCCTTTTACCCAGTCTACGCACATACCTGAAAGCACATCGTGGCAGAGAAAAAAGAACAAGAACCAATTATCGTCAAGCGCGTCAAGAAAGTCGTTGGCGGGCATGGCGGTGGGGTCTGGAAAATTGCCTACGCCGACTTCGTAACGGCGATGATGGCGTTCTTTCTGCTGATGTGGGTGTTGGGCTCCACCACATCGGGTGACCTGGCCGGTATCTCGGCCTATTTCCAAAACCCATTGCGCCTCACGCTGGAAGGAGGCCAGGGATCGGGTGATCAGAACTCCATCATCAAGGGCGGTGGCCCCCAGATTTTTAGAACTGTGGGTGTGGAATCGAATGCCGATGCCGATACCGCGCAGCGTCGTATCAGCGATTCGCGAATTGAAGAAGACGAGCGGCTTCGTCTGAACACCCAGGCCATGCAGGAGGCCAAGACCGAGATCCAGGCCCAGATGCAGTCGGATCCGGAACTGGCCAAGACCAAGAACCAGGTCTTTATGGACATTTCCACCGAAGGCCTTCGCATTCAGATCGTGGATGAAAAAAATCGGGCGATGTTTACCGTGGGCGGCTCTGAAATGGCGCCTTATGCCACACGCCTACTGCGCTTGATGGGCAGTGTCTTAAAAGACATGCCGAACATGGTGCGTATTGAGGGGCATACCGATGGCCTGAAGTATGGAAACGGCCCGGCCGGCTACTCCAACTGGGAGCTCTCGACCGAGCGGGCTAATGCCGCGCGTCGTGAATTGGTACGCGGTGGTCTTCAGGAAGAGCGCGTCTCACAGGTGGTGGGCTTTGCCGACACGATTCGCCTAAATCCCTCCAACCCGAATGACCCCTTAAATCGTCGTATCTCGATTACTGTGCAAAACCGTGTGCTGGGCAGTCTTCCGTCGTCTCAGCCGGCGGCCGCATCGCCGCCGCCCAAGGGACTAGAAAAAGGTGGCGTACCGAAAGCCGCTGCTCCGTCGCCTGCGCCGGCTGCTGCTGGCGCACCGCCAACATCCGCAGATCAGAGCGGCCGCACACCGGTTTTGGTGTTGCCCCCGCGGCCTCAGTTCGGGCCGGGTTCATCGGCCCAGACGCCGCCAAAGAAATAACGGTGAATGGCCATGGTCACGATTCATCACTCGGCAAAGAAATCGCTCTTGGCGCCAGTCGCCTCAGCGGTGATTGCGGCTGTAGCGGCTCCGGCCTTCGCAGCGAGTGCCCCGGCAGCCCCGGCGAAAAATGCTGCGGCACCGGCGACTGCGCAATCGGCTAAGCCAACCGCCACGTCGCCCAAGGCACCTGCGGCTGCTGTGGCCGCACCTGCTGCAGATCCCGCAACGTCGAAGGCCCAGTCGTTTCCTGGCCCCACTGCCGCGGAATTTGCACACTGGCACCGTCTCTACATTGAAGAGCGCGGCAAGGCCGCGAAGGCCTCGGCCTGCATTCGAAGCAAAACCTGCATCAGCGATGAGAGCGATTTTTTAAAACCGATCGAGGTCGCCCATCAACTGCGCAAATCAATTGAGGGCTGGGCCAAGGCAGGCAACCATCACGCCGCCTATTACGCGGGCCTGATGGCCTTTGATCAGGCCAAGCACTTTGATGAAGAATTTCGGATCTACAACAGCCACAAAGATGAGCGTTACCTTCGGGCTAGCCATAAGTTTGTTGAGCTCTCCGATCGTGAAATCCGTCGTGCGAAAGAACTGCTGTACCCGGCTGCCTATGATCAGCATCCCGAGTCATGCATGCTAATGGGCGAAGTCATGGAATACGACCGCCTTGACCCCAAAAAATCGTCTGCACTGGTGTTTTATTACTGCGCATCCCGTGAGTATTACTTCGCAGGTAATCGTGATCTTGCGTTGAAAGCCTACACCGGCATGCTGCGCGTCGGTTCGCCGCAAGACCCCATGATTGTTGAGATGCACGCCCGCCTGCTCAATCAGCAGCCTGAAAATCCGTGGCGCCCGATGCAGCCACTGTCTTCGGCGAAGCCGACCCCATAAAAAGGACTCCCCATGGCCCCGATTCTTGAAAAACTCGGAACGATCGTAAAGAAGTTGTTGATCTTCTTGGTCTTCCCTTTGGCGCTTGTCGTGTTTCTGTTTTTCCTTGGCGAGCAGTTCGAGGTTGGCCGCTTAGGCGCGAAAGCCTCTTGTGAAGACGCGCCCAACCCGAATGCCTGTATTCGCTCGAAGGGCTATCTGCCCCAGGCGCCGTATTACCCGGATCTGGGCCGACGCTATCTGGGCAGCTTTGCCCGCATGGTGGGTGGTGACTTGGGCGCAAGCTACAAAGAGCCGCTGCCCGCGCCTGCCCCTGCGTTGGTAGAGGGTGATGCTGCGCAGGCTCAAGCGCCTGCCGCCGCGCCGCCGAGCATGCCTCCGCCCCCGCCAGCACCGCTTCCTATTCCGAAGAAGTAACCACGCTCTTTTATGACCGCACTCAAGCGCCTGATTCTGATTCTGCCGCTGGTCGCTTTGCTGGCCGCGTGTTCGGATTATCAGACTGCACGTCGCGCTTACGAGGTGGGCCGCTTTACCGAGGCGCTGCAGCTCTTGGAAAAATTAGCCCGTGAGGGCGATGCACGCGCCCAATACGAAGTGGCGTTGATGCATCTGCAAGGCATCGGCACGCCGGTCAATCCGATGTTGGGCGGGGAGTGGATGCTGGCCGCTGCAAACAATGGAAACGCCACAGCGATGGTCGAGATCGGCGGCCGCTACGAAAACGGCGTAAATGCTGAGAAAAGTACGATTCTCGCGTTTACCTGGTACCGACGCGCCGCACTAACGGGCGACTCCATCGGTTGCTACAAGCTGGCCATGATGTACGAGGCAGGCGAGGGCATTCCACAGGATCTGCCGCGGGCCTATGCATGGTTCCGCCTGGCCAAGAGCACTGCGGGCAAGCTTGCAGCGTCTCGGGTCTGGGACAAAATGGGCCCGTCGGATCGCGAGTTGGCCGATCGACTCTACGATCTTCTCGACAAGAACCCCGAGGCCTAAGCTACACTGCCGCCCATGGCGGAAGAAGAGTTTCAGGACGATAAAACCTTAGACCCTACCGAGCGGCGATTACAGAAAGCCCGCGAAGAAGGTCAGTTTGCCCAGTCCCGAGATCTCACCACCCTTTTACTCCTCCTCACGTTTCTCCTTTTCGTATTTTCCGCAGGCCCCATCCTGGTTCAGCAGATGGTGGTGATGGTGCGCGACGGTCTAACGTTTGGCCCACCGGATCGTTGGGTCGACTGGACATTTGCGTGGCTCGGCGGATCGGTGCTGCGGCTGATGGGCACGCTGGCTTTATTGATTGTTCCTGTGATTCTGGTGGCGATCTTTGCGCCGTTAAGCCTCTCGGGCCTGCGGCCAGTATTCGCCTTTAAATTCAACGCCAAGCGCATGGACCCGATTGCGGGGATCGGCCGTATTTTCTCCTTGCCTACCGCAGTGGAACTGGTGAAGACCATTCTCAAGGCCTTCCTGATTCTGGGTGTTGGCATGGCCTACCTCATTGCGCTGCTGGGCAATGTGTCGACCTTGGTCAATCAAGATTTCAATGTGGCGGTGGTGAATACGAGCCAGCTCATTTTTAACGGTGCGCTGCTGCTGATGGCCCCCTTGATTCTGATTGCGGTGGGCGACGCAGTCTTTCAGCGTTACAACTTCATGCGCCAGATGCGTATGAGCCGTGAAGAAGTCAAGCAAGAGATGAAAGAGATGGAGGGCTCGCCTGAGATCCGGGCGAAGCTTCGCCAGCGTCAACGCCAGATCGCACAAAGCCGCATGATGTCGGCCATTGAGCGTGCCGATGTGGTGGTCGCCAACCCAGACCACTACTCGATTGCGCTGCGCTACGACCAGGCCACCATGGTGGCGCCGGTGGTGGTCGCCAAAGGTCTCGATAACCTGGCCCTGCGTATTCAGGATGTGGCCAAAGAGCATCAGGTGCCGATTGCCCGAGTTCCGCCTCTTGCACGTCTTATGTATGCCCGTTTAGAGATCGGCGATCCGGTGCCGGAGCAGCTCTTTGAGGCGGTCGCCAAAATCTTGGCCTGGGCCTATGAATTAAAGCGCGGCACCAAAGATCAGTCGGATCTTCCCGAGATCGACAACCTGCCGGCGCTTGAGCCCGCGAAACCCTGATGAAACCCGCCGGTATGTTTTCGGGCCCCCTGACCAAGGCCGTGGCCTCGCAGGTGCTGGCCATGGCTGCGGTGCTGGCGGCCTTGAATCTCGGGCTCTTTGGACAGATGCCGTTGATCTGGCTTTTGGTGGTGGCGCAATCGCTCGTTGCTGCGGGCGTTGCACGGCTGATGAATTCCGATCGATGGTGGCTGGTGATTCATGCGGCCTTCCCCATAGCTGTCGCACTCGCAAGTCAGTGGCAGCTGCACAGCGGCTGGTACTTGGCTGGGTTTGTGTTGCTGCTGCTGATCTTTGGCCCCACGGTGCGCAATCGTGTGCCGCTTTATCTATCGAATCAGAAAACAGCGCAGGTGCTGTCGGAGTTCTTGCATCAACAAGTCTTCACTTCAGAGGAATCCAAAACCATCTTGGATGTCGGCTCGGGCACCGGCACCATGGTGAAGCTGTTGGCCACCGCGCATCCCCTGCAGTCGGTGCATGGGATTGAGGGCGCCTGGATTCCTTACCTGATGTCGCGCGTGTCGTGTGCTTCGCTGCCCAACGCCACGTTGATGCGTGGCGATTTCTGGGCCCACCGTTTTGCACCGTATCCGGCGGTCTATGCGTTTTTATCCACCGAGCCTATGGCACGACTGTGGCAGAAGGCGTCCAGTGAAATGGCACCCGGCTCGTTTTTAATTTCGAACAGCTTTCAGGTTCCAGGTGTAACGCCACACACTGTGCTGCTGGTCGACGATGATCGCCAGACCGAGCTCTTCGTTTACAAGATTTAGAGCCAGCTCACGCTTAAGTGCCAACGCTGGGGCTGGCCGGACACGCGCGCGTTTTGGATGCTGTTGCGTGTGGTCTCAAAGTCAGTCAGGTTTTGCTCAGTGGGTTTGAGCAGTTGGCAGCCCACGCGAAAGTGATCCAGGTTGTAGACCTCGCTCACGTTCATGACCTGAAGCATGAATTTTTCTGAAGACTTTTTGCCTCGCGCGAAATAGGCATTCGACCAGATGGTGCCGACCTGAATGCGCTCCATGGCACTGAATTCCAGGCCAATGCCGTGAAAGCCAATATCAAAAATCTTGGGCTGCACCACGGCACTGAACGACCCCGAGATCACTAAGTCCAGCGTCCGGTCATTCGGCGGGGGCACGCGGAAGCTCTCCCGTCGCTGGATGGCAATCACTTCGAGCGGGAAGTCGGAGGTGACCAGGTCGTAGCTGCCGAACTTCACATTCGGGGCGATGAACTGCAGTTTGTATTGGTCGGTGGTGATCACCACCCAGAGATGCTGGCTTTCCTTGATCTCTTTAGGCACGTCGGTCCCCTCGGGCAGGGAAAACGCCAATCCGGTCACGGAATCGGCCTCGACGCAGCGCAGGGCCAGCTTTTTCGAGAAGTCTTTCAGGGGCATCAGGCCGGCCGTCACCTCAGAGGCAAACTCCCGGGTCAGGGTACGTTCGGCCTGGCGGGGCTCAAGCTTAAACCGCTCAATCACGGCGGGGTCAAGATCGGGGGGGTAGACGCGGAAAGCCACAATGAACCTCTAAAAACCTGTGGAATCAAGAAAAAACCTAACAGTTCTTATTCTAGATTATTTGCCTTTGGCCTTAAAATCCTCGTCTATTACAGCATCGAGGGTATCTATTGAAATCTGGCGCAGCGTCGCGACTCAAGATCCTTGTGAGCAATCAAAAGGGTGGCGTTGGAAAGAGTTCGCTCAGCACGAATCTAGCAGCCTATTTCGCCCTCGAGCGCGAGATGCACACACTGTTGATCGATCTCGATCGGCAGGGCACGTCATCGTCGTGGGTTAAAAACGCAGTCCAGCACGAGCGGCTTAAGTTTGATCATGCCAGCCACCTGATTCAGGGTGCCAACCGGCTGGGTATTTTCAATGCCCGCTGTCACATACGCGATGCGTCCAATCTCTACGAGGTGGTCATCACCGATGTGACCTGGTCACCGGCCGTGGGCTACGAGCTCTTGGAAATTTTTGACCTCTGGATCATTCCGACCTCGCTTTCTGAGTTGGAGTTGCTCAGCACGATTGCCTTGCTGCGCGATCTCAAGCCCGCCTTGGACCGGCCCCGTGCACCCAAGGTATTGATTGCGCCGAATAAGATCCACCCGTTTCAGCGCAAGTTTGATTCCATGGCGGCCCAACGTTTTCCGGTGCCGTTCCTGCTCACGCCACCTGTTGTCGCCTCGAAAGACTTCGAGACCCTGTATCAGAAGGATTACATCGTCTCGTCGGGCAAAGACGATGTGAAGCAGCGTTTCCTTACGTTTTGCGAGGCCGTCTGGCAGGCGAGCCAAATCTCAGCCTTCGAGGCCCACAGCATGCGGACCCGATCGGATTGGGCGGTAGGCGCCACAGCCACTCCGCCCCGCGCCTCAAGCGCAGTGGCTGCGCCGGAGCCCGTGCGTGTCCCGGATATGATTCGTTCAGCAGAATAAGTCATTAGAAAGGATGTAACGGATGTCGATTTTCCAGGCACTTTTTGGCTGGCTGGGTGGGGGTAAGAAAAAAGCGGCCGATCCCATGAAGCCACACAACGACATGGTCTACGAGGTGCGCACCGCCATGGAAAAAGGCCTGCGCGATGTCTTTACCAAGACCCATGGCAACAAGGCCAAGCAGGTCGCCGAAATCGCGACCAACTATGTGTTTGATTTCGGTGAATTCGGCTTTGACTTCTCGGAAGGCAAAGACCTGAAGAAAATTGTTGGCGCCGAGCTGGTCAACATCTGCAACTACAAAGTCGTAGACCCAGTGAAGCTCTGCCGCGCCATCGTGCACCGTGCATTGCAGGCCAAAAAGACCGGCGAGATCTATGACTCGCACATGCGTGATTTGTGGATTTTGTGCCTGATCCCGGCGGGCCCCTTTACGCCCCCCGACTCATTTTTTCCGCTTCCTGGGCATCAGAACTTTGTAAAGCGTCTGCGCGCGATTGAAGTCAGTGAGCGTCAGGTGGAGAACTGCAAGCGGGTCTGGAGTGATCCTCAGCTGGTGGGCCTGCTCGATGCGTGGCTCACGGCCCATCACGACTGACCGACACTGCTGGGCGTCTGCCCGGGCCCTATGACACTCGCCCGTGTGATGCAGTTACAACGAGCCCGAAATGGTTGGCCTTGGGAAAGGCGGCGGCAGGGCGGCT
>JACCDJ010605625.1_pt1 | contig 11807 bp, 15 predicted proteins | sample 7444481 | NCBI WGS metagenome assembly JACCDJ01 (sample SAMN15323435, study PRJNA562643) | freshwater metagenome | isolation source: river surface water | place: USA:Blue River Watershed | collected 2017-08-15 | reverse complement strand
ATCTACTACGAAAAAGTTGGGCGTCGATACCGACCTGTGTACGAATACGACCAAACACTCATGGATGCGTTTCCCAAAGGAACACATCTCGTGATGTGTTATCCTGGTGGTGCAAGTCGTAGATTCAACATTGACCCAAACTATGCAGCCATGATTGCTGCCGGGCGTGTAGCTGAAAGTGCTATGACCGATGCTATCCGTCGAGCCAGCGAGCTGAAACCTCGTAAGAGGACTCTTACTCCTGGCCAAAAGGCTGCATGGGAAAAGTTGGCCCAAGAGTTCGGCGATGACCTGGCCACGCTAGAGACCAGCAGTGCTTGGGACATTGCTCAAGCAGGATTGAAGGCCCTGCAGGCAGAAGCAGATAAATTAATGAAACACGAAAGTGTGAGAAACGCATACGAACAATTTCTGTTGGTATGCCAATTAACCAAGGAGAAAGAATGATGTACTCATCGACCATTGACAATTATCGAGACGCCGCTGGCGTAAACCAGGCCATGGGCCGAGTATACTTCCACATGATGTGTGCAGTACTGGTGTCTATGTTTGTGAGCTATGCTGTGGGAACCAACCCGGGCATGGTGCAATTTTTCTTCACAGGAGCAATGAAGTGGATTGTGATTTTTGCTCCGCTGGTGGCAGTACTTGGTATTTCCGCAGTATTGGCCAATAACCCAAGTGCGCCAGTGGCCATCAGTCTTCTACACACATTTGCGGCATTAATGGGCTTGAGCTTTGCTGTGATTTTTGTAATTTTTACCATGGGGTCAATCTTCACTGCTTTCATGGGTGCGGCTGTGTTGTTTGGCACTATGTCGGGCTACGGATATTTTACAAAGCAGAATCTTGACTCAGTGGGTAAGTATGCTTTTGTTGCTTTGATCGCCATCTGCATTGCCAGTATCATTAATATTTTTATTGGCAGCACCGTGATGCAGATGGTGATCTCCGCACTGGCGATCATCATCTTTTTGGCACTCACAGCCTATGATACACAACAGATCCGCGAAACAGTATCCAGCGCCGATGCCACAGCCGCAGACGAAATCTCTGGAGCACTAACATTGTATTTGGATTTTATCAACTTGTTTATTAACTTACTCCAATTATTTGGTCTTAAAAAGGACGACTAATGTCTACAATCAAAGAACAAGAAGAACTGATTCAACTTCTTAAATTCACACCACGCACCTACAAGATTCGACTGTGGGGCTATGGCGGCGAGTATGTTATGGGCACAGTGGATCGCAAGATCTACGATTACTTCCGTAGTCGCAGATTAGATCTAAGTGAGTTTGCGTGGGATAGTGATTATGCTGATGCTAACAACATTCCCGAAGACATGTACCCGTGTTACCCTGGTTCATGGCATGACACCGACGATATGGGACATTGCTGGGGCGTGGATCGTTCAGCAGGTACACTACAAGTTGAAGACGAAAACGGCGAAATAGTTTTTGAAAAGCGACTGGAAGATATTTCAGGCTTTGGCGAAGATGATGAGAATCCTGAACCTGAATGGCACGGCGGAGATGAGATTTGGATCGATTCCCAACCCGCTGGCACAGTTGTATTCATTGGCACCAGCTCAGAAAAAGGTACATTCTTCGAAGGCGACCTAGAACTCAAGACACCATTTAACCCAGGGCGGATTGCCTTGAAGTACGATGAAATCGATGGCAACGAAATTATCACTGGCGTGGAATACGAAGGTGTAGAGATTGATAACTGGGGAGGCGACACCACAGGCAAAGGCTCTGACTTTGGATTATATGTTGCTGGGTCAAACAAGCAAGACGGCAAGGGTTATGAACGCTATCGCAACATGGACGATATTGAATACACCATGACTGACTGGTTCCCTAAAAAAGTCAAGCCAGTTCGTGAAGGTTTATACAATATCCGTACTGCTGGAAAGAATAGCTATACACATCATGCCAAGTGGACCGGCGAAAAATGGACTAATGTATGGGGCGACGACGAAATTAAAATCAAAGAGTGGCAAGGTATTGCTTACAATCCTGACGAGCAAGACTTGCGTGACGAGTTAGATCGCATTGTATTAGAAGCACCTGTAGAACTCAAGGAGTAAATTATGGCTTGGCCCAACGGACCTGATGAAAACACCGAAGCAGAAGAAAAGAAACCCCTAACTGCTTGGACTGTATCAACATACTATAAGAAGTCAATTGAAGAGCACGAAGAGTATACCAAAGATGGCATGACCATTGTTCGTAAAACCGGTTGGCGCGGCGGCGCTTGGACTGTTTACACCAATGACGGTAACCCGCCTGTGTTTGATTTTACTGAAGTACCCGGCGGCGACGGCAAAACTGACAGCATCAGCATCTACGATGCCTACGGCAACAACATTGAAGAAGTTGAACTCAACGAAACGTGGGATGGCTGTTGGGAAGATATTGAGTGGCCTGACGATATAGATGAAGAAGAACAAGAGCGTCTAGAAGCACTGATTGAAGAAGAAGGCTTTTACGCCATCGAAGAAGACGGTTGGTATCAAGGTGATAGCGCAACATATATCTGGGGTCCTATCCTAATTGAAGGCGAAAATGACTTCCGTAAAATCATTCAAGCCGACGAAGATGGCAATGTTGTTGACTTTGTAGACGAATAAACTCTTGACAAGCCTGGTCTCTCCTGCTATAATTACTGTGCATGGACAAAGAGATTGGGCCGTTTACAGGGTTGGCGGGGTGATCGATAGCCTAGGCCCGCTGGCCGCCGTGGCACAATAAACATAAGTCCCGTAGGTTGCGACAAGGACCTCGGCCTAGCAATAGGCTAAAACACCCGAGAGGGTGGGTATGCCGAGAGGATAAATCTAGAAAGGTTATGTAAATGACTGTTAAAATTCAGGACTCTGCGTTGAGCATTTCTGAGTCACTTGACTCGCTTAAAACAACGCCTTTGTCCATGCACCGTATTACATTTTCGTTGGCCAATACTGACCAATGGTATGCTGTCATGAAAGAAGCTCGTGCCTTGTATGGCAAAAACTGGCGAGCACAACCACATACCAAGCGACGTTTGGATCGTAATCGCTGGTCCCCCAAGAACGAACGTGTGTGGTTTGATGTACCAGATCCTGCCTTTGCGTCTTGGTGCGCCGTTAAGTTAGCAGTTGAGGCCACTATTCTGGCCAATAAATAAAATTTATGATATTTGGTTTTGCTATTTTAGCCACCGCTGTTTTACTCAGTGCTGTGGCTGCTTATTATTCTGTAGCAGGTTTAACTGCTATTTTCTCTGCGGCCACAATCCCAGTTATTATTATGGGCGGCTCACTAGAGTTGGGCAAGATTGTTGCCACAGTTTGGTTACACAATAACTGGCGCAGAGCGCCTTTTCTTTTCAAAGCATATCTAGTTCCTGCAGTGGCATTCTTAATGCTGTTGACCAGCATGGGCATCTTTGGATACCTATCAAAAGCACACAGTGACCAAAGTTTGATATCAGGCGATGCAGTTGCCAAGGTAGCAATATATGACGAAAAGATCTCCACAGCCAAAGACAACATCGCCACTAATAGAAAAGCCCTCAAGCAGATGGACGAGGCCGTTGACCAGGTTATGGGTCGAAGCGATGATGAAAAAGGCGCTGACAAAGCAGTTGCCATTAGACGAAGCCAACAAAAAGAACGAGCTAGACTACTGGCAGAAATTGAAGTTGAGCAAAAGAAGGTTTCCCAACTATCGGAGGAGCGAGCTCCCCTTGCTGCTGAATTCCGTAAGGTGGAATCCGAAGTGGGACCAATCAAATACATTGCCGCATTGGTCTACGGCGATAACCCTGATGCAAACGTTCTTGAAAAGGCAGTGCGATTAGTAATCATTATGATTGTGCTAGTGTTTGACCCTCTGGCACTGACACTGATCTTAGCAGCCAACAAACAGTTTGAGTGGGCCTTACACGGCACAGGTGGCTGGGTACACGACGAACCAGTGCGACCAAAGCCACAACCAGAGCCTGTCAAAGAAGAGCCCAAACCAGAACCTGAGCTAAGTTTCTTAGACCAGCACCCGTATTTGCTCAAACCATTTGTGCATTTTCAAAATCTCAAACCCATGGTGGCAAAACCAGAAACACAGCCAGAACCGCCACCCCAGGAATTTGCAGAGATAATTGCACCACCGGATTGGGGCAGAACAAATATTCCTATCATTCCAGATGTTGAGCGTCCTGGTGATTATCTAACACCACCGGATGAGGAAGAAAGCCCGGAAGTTCAAGATGCTATGCGCCGCTGGAAAGCAGAAAACCCCGAAGATACTCTAAAACATCAGCGCAGTCTGTTAGAGCGTGGTTACATTACTGAACTTCCGTGGATGAAAATGATAGCAGACAATGAGTTACCAACAGTTGGTGACAGTGGATTTGGTACTGCATTTCCAAACACAGCTAAAAAAGGTGATACCTTTGTAAGAGTTGACCAATTCCCTAACGTAGTCTATAAGTATAATGGAAATGACTGGATACAAGTTGACAAAAATCTTGCAGACAGTTATACTTACGACACTGCCTATATTGATCACTTGATTGAAAAAATTGCTTCTGGTGAATATGACCCAGAGCTGTTGAATGAAGGTGAAAGAGAACAGGTTGCAATCAGACTCCAACAAAATAATACAAACACATGAAATCAAATGATGTAATTGATACCTGCAGTTTTTGTGGCAAACACAAGGATGCAGTGGCTAAACTAATTGTCGGTGAAGAAGTTGCTATTTGCAACGAATGTGTGGAGCTATGTGAAACACTTCTTAAAGATGAAAACATACCAAAAAGCATCGAAGTGACAGCACTTGATCCGCTTGACATAAAAAATCATCTTGATCAGTATGTTATTGGGCAAGAGCGAGCCAAACAGGTATTGGCAGTAGCAGTGGTCAACCACTACAAACGCATTAGCAATCCTGATCCCGGCACTGAAATTGAAAAATGTAATATTCTCATGCTTGGTCCCACTGGATCAGGTAAGACACTGCTGGCACGTAGTGTAGCACGTTATTTAGATGTTCCCTTTGTTATTGCTGATGCTACCAGTTTAACTGAAGCAGGATATGTTGGGGACGACGTTGAGAGTTTGATCAGTCGTTTATATGCAGCCGCTGGCGGTGATGTTGCTAAAACACAACGCGGTATTGTGTTCATTGATGAAATTGATAAAATCAGCCGTCGAAGCGAAAGCCAAAGCATCACTCGCGATGTATCAGGAGAAGGTGTACAACAGGCTTTACTCAAACTGGTAGAAGGTACCAAGTGCAGAGTTACGCCAACTGGTAACCGCAAGCATCCATCAGGTGACATGGTTGAAATTGACACCAAAGATATCCTGTTTATTGCTGGCGGAGCATTTGTAGGCTTGGATAACGTAGTAAAAAATCGTGTACGTGGTACCAGCATCGGCTTTGGTGCCAAGGTCAAAGACAATACAGAAATGCATTTGGATCAAGTTACGCCTGAAGATTTGATCAAGTTTGGCATGATTCCTGAGTTTGTGGGACGCTTCCCAAGTTGGGTCGCGTTGAATGAGTTAGGCAAAGAAGATTTGATCCGTATTTTGCTAGACGTTAAGCACAGTTACATTGCCCAATACTCTTGGTTGTTTGGGCAGGACAAAGTAGAACTAGAGTTCAGCCCTGAAGCACTGGAAATGATTGCAGATCGCACTATTCTAAACAAAACTGGTGCCCGAGGACTACACTCTGAGCTAGAGCGTGTGTTGCTGCCACACATGTTCTATCTTGCTCAATATCGCAAGCAAGGCATTACTCATGTGACCATTGATGCTGACCAGGTAAATACCCCTACAGAATTAAAGGAAGCAAATGGAAAAGCTACGGGGTAGATCAGTATTAGTTCAAGACGGTCATGTTGATCGTGCATTGCGTAAATTCAAGAAGAAGATTCAAGCATCGGGTATTCTTGATGATTTGAGAGCCAGAGAGTTTTACGAAAAACCCACTACTGAGCGCAAACGCAAAAAGTCAGCAGCCAAAAATCGTTGGCAGAAAAAGCTCAGAGAGCAAAGTTTGCCCAAAAAACTGTATTAAAATGTATATCGAGTTCCGGCTTGGGACTGCAAACGGTGACGGTGCAGCCCACGCAAACATGATAATCAACAACGCATTACATGAGTGGAGCGATCGGTATGAAATTCCTTACAATACCAAAATAATCAAATACACAAAGCGGATAACGTTCGATCGAGACGAACATTATTCGCTTTTTGCTATGACCTGGAACCCAGATCGAAAGTTCTATGCTTTGGGCAAATGGCGCATTGTATCTGACCTAAACAACAAATCATCATTTGATGATGTGCTATAATAAATAACAATGTAGCGCCGATGGTCGGGCTACATTTAAGTCATATCTTGCTATAAGGAGAAAAACATGACAAATTCTAAAACTCTCACTCTACGTTCTTTCGACGTTCCCCAACTGCACAAGTTTGGTATTGGTTTCGACAACCTGTTTGATGACCTAATGCGTGTCAGCAATTTGCAAAGCAATTCAAACTATCCCCCACACAACGTGATCAAAACTGGCGACGACACAGTTACCATTGAAGTCGCTGTGGCTGGATTTGCAGAAGGTGAAATCGATATTGCGCTAGACAAGCGTTTGCTCACTATCACTGGTGCCCGCAAGCGTAGTGAAGATGAAAAGCACGAGTATCTACATCGTGGCATTTCAAGCCGAGACTTCAAGCACACATTTACCCTTGCGGAACATGTGGAAGTCAAGAGCGCAACTATTCGCGATGGTATTTTAGCAGTACATCTTGAGCGCGAGGTTCCTGAAGAAGCCAAGCCAAAGACTATTGCTATCACTTACACATCGTAATATAATAGTAAATACAGTGACGGCGCAGTGCCGTCACTGTTAACAAGGAACTGAAATGGCACAAAGCGAAACAAGAACACGTATCAAACCACTAGAGGCCGTTAAAGAGCCGCCCTTGTACCGTGTGGTATACCTCAACGACAATCAAACCACATACGAATTTGTGATTGAAAGTTTGATTGAGTACTTTGACTACACCGTAGAAACAGCAGAACAAATCACAGTGGACATACACGAATCAGGTTCAGCAGTTGTGGCAGTGCTGCCATACGAAATTGCCGAGCAAAAAGGTGTAGAAGTCACAATGCTGGCACGAGCACAAAGTTACCCACTGCAAATCAAACTCGAACCAGAGATCGTTGACTAAAAGTCAATCACAATACGTTGTGGATGGTACACATGTTTTGAATACATGGTACCACTTCTGCCACGACAGTTGTTGACAAATCGAATACCTGATCGAGTTTGATCCACACTTCCGTGATAGTGACCAAAACACCAGGTATGAATCTTGTTCTCAGTATCAGCGGCCATGGCCTGCATCATGAGTCGGTTGCCCATGGTGTTGAACTTCATGTGACCGTCTAGATCAATGTCATGAGCAATCAACGCTGGATCGGGCACAGTGTGGGTAACCATTATGATTTTTTTGACATCAGTGTGACGTTGTAATCTTTGCACACTGGAAATCATGTAACTGGCATCTGTGTTACTTAATCTTGCTATGCTTTTGGTAGCATCAGCGCTCATATGATATTTTTCTTGACACCATTGATCCACTTGGTCAGCATCAATACCAAGATCAAAATCAAAGCCAAACCAACCATTGGTTCCCAGAATAGCAACGCCGTTGACTATGACCACGTTATCTTGTAAATACACCACATTGGCTATGCGCTTGAGGCGCCGCGCAAGATCGCTGTAACTGGAACCAAGGTCTTCAAGATAATGATAATGTTCGTCGTTGCCATCGATGTAAAACACAGCCTGGTAACACCTACCGAGATGTCTCAAAGTACGTGTGACTGTGTCGCGGTCTCGGGCAATATCCCCAGCCACTACACACACCGGACTAGTGGCCTGATGACTCCAATCAAATTGGTCCCAGGTTTCTACGTGTAGGTCAGAAATTAAATCAAATGCAAAACTCATGATACATATTTAAAAGGAAACAACATGAACATAATATTTGGCGACGCCATCAAAGAGATCCCTGATAGTTTCACAATATTAGAACTAGACACATTTCGCACACCCAACAACGAGATACGAACAGCATACTGTGTGGTAGAAACCATACCCCTGTCTGAATTTGCCACACTAGACGCCTACAAAAAAATACATGCTGATCTTGTGAAATTCTATCGGGAACGTCAATGGAACTATTGCGAGCATGCAATAGAAGGCCTCATGGGTCGTTGGAACGGCGAACTTGACACATTCTACACCAATCTATTGAAACGTGTGATGCATTTTAAAGAAAACCCACCTCCTGATGACTGGGATGGATTTACTGTTACAAAGGGTTAACTTGTAATACTGCATTGAGTTTTTTCAATGCAATTTCAAAATTACATTTGTATTCTTTAATAATTGTTTGTTGCCATTCTGTTGAAAAAAATAGTTGTTTGTTTCTATTGGCAATTTGTTGAAGCTGTGTATATAATTTATGTTTATCTTTTTGGGGCAATTGTGCAATACGTTTCATCTCAGACACAATGGCTTGTAGTCTTTCCAATGGATCTGGTATGGTGTCGTAAGTTTCGTCAATGAGCCCGTCAAAAGTACAAAATCCGTAACTGCGAAGATATTCTAAACTGCCCTGGGTCGCAGCCAACATAAAAGGTTGCCCGCAAGCAATTGGTCTAAGTGCTTTTTCTGTTAAGTGCAGTCTTGAATCGTCAAACAAAGTTTCAAGTACCACTTCTATTGCAGTGGTTTGATAGTCAATATTTGTGTAATCAGCACTGCCGGAACTGTCAACCTCACTGGCAGCAAACACCTGAGATAGTTGTGTACTTTTGGTGACAAATTTTGGGTTTACAAACACATGATCGAGATAATGAATGCCATTGTCAAATTCATTAAACCAACTTACACAGTGATCATGCAATGCGTGTTCAACAACAAGTTCTGTAAATTTGATACGATATTCTCTAGTGCCGCTCCAAGCACGATTGTAGATTAAAAAGTCATGCTTGATATTTTTGTTGTTCAATGTGGGATCTATCTTGGCATATCTAAACCAATCTTGAGCAATTAATGCATGACACCACCAATAAACTTCAATGAATTCTATGTCTTCATATCGCTGTAATTCAGTTGATCTTTTTTCTGAATGCACCAATATAGCGGGGTATTTGCATAGACTCAACCCATGTGCCCATTTTAAATTCATATATGGCATGGTTTTCTCTGCAATAGAATAAAACTTCTTGAGATGGTCACAATCAAACCCTGCGGTATTCATTATGATACCTGGTAGTTGATCTACAGCAACATTTTTATAAAGATCAAAATTCAAAGGTTCTTGATCATGATAAAACACATATTTGGATAAAGAATCGTTATGGTAATTTATTAGTTCTGAATCATGCTGGTGAGCAGTAAGCAGACGAGTTAAATCTTCGATTTTTCTTGAGCCGTGCGGGAAAAAGCGATAAATTATTAGATCGCGATGGTTGCAAACATCGTGTAAAAAGTTGTATAATTTATCTAAAGGAACACTCATATGAAGAAAATTGGATTTATCGGTATTGGCAAGCTAGGCCTTGATTGCGCAGAAGTCATGGCTGAAAAGCATGAAGTGCGCGGCTACGATATTTACCCACGAGTCAGCGACTCTGTAAAAGTTTGCGATATTGATGAACTTGTAAACGAAAGCGAATGGATTTTTATTGCTGTGCCTACACCACACGCTGAGGGATACGATGGTAGTGTTCCTAGTTCGCACATGGAACCTCGAGACTTTGGTCATGATGCTGTGATTGATGCAATCAACAATGTTAACCGATATGCCAAAAGCGCCAAGAAGGTTGTGTTGATCTCCACAGTGTTGCCTGGCACCACTCGCAAAAAGTTTGTGCCATTGCTGGACAAGCAACACCAGTTTTTATACAATCCGTATTTGATTGCCATGGGCTCGGTAAAGTGGGACATGGTCAATCCTGAGATGGTCATGATTGGCACCGAAGACGGCAATCCCAACGCACTTGCTGGTGAGCTCATTGATTTGTACAAGACCATGATGGTTAACGATCCACGCTACGAAATTGGCACCTGGGACGAATGTGAAGCAATGAAGATCTTCTACAACACATTCATTTCTGCCAAAGTTGGTCTTGTTAACATGATCCAAGACTTTGCGCTACGCATTGGCAACATCAACGTTGACGTTGTGACCAGCGCACTGGCACGAAGCACCATGCGTATCATGGGCCCCAAGTACATGACCGCAGGCATGGGCGATGCAGGCGCTTGTCACCCACGTGATAACATTGCTCTGCGTTGGTTGGCCAAAGAATACAACATTGGTTATGATTTGTTTGACACAGTGATGCATGCTCGTGAAATCCAAGCCAAGAATCTTGCGTTGTTTCTAGTTGACTTGAGTGTAATGAACAACAACATGCCTATTGCGATCCACGGCAAAGCATACAAGCCCGACGTTGAATATTGCATTGGCAGTTACTCCACCTTGGTTGGTCACTATATTGAACAAGAAGGTCGCAGTGTTGTTTACATTGATCCCTTGGCTGACAACAAAGACAAAGTTGTTGACAGCATCGATCAAGCCAGCATTATTCTGTGGGCACATGACCGTCAAATCACTTATGAATACACAGGTGAACAAGACAAAACGCAACCTTATTGCGCTATTCCAGAAGGATCAATGATTGTTGATCCATGGCGTAAGTTAAAGTCAACTGATAAGGTCGAAGTCGTTCACTATGGCAACACACGAAATTCTTAAATATCATATTCCTGTATTTTGGGATGATGAGTTTAAGAAACTCAACTACATCAACGAGCAATTCAACGATGTTGCTAGCCTAGAGCGTTGGACTGCTCAGGGCTATGCCAACAAATTCACTGGGGATATGTGCGACATGCGCAGTCCCCAGCCCAGTTGGAATCAACGGTTCCTAAACATTTACACTGAAATGGGCTGGAAAGACATTGGCACCAGTTACTATAGAATGGGCACAGGCACAATTCTTCCCACGCACGGTGACTTGTATTTGCGTTATGTTGATTTATTTGGTCTCCGAGGACAAGAGCAACGCATACGCAGAGCTATTGTGTTCTTGGAAGATTGGAAATCCGGTCACTATTTCGAAGGCAATGACGTTGCCAAGGTCAACTGGAAGGCCGGTGATGTGGTTGAATGGCAATATGATGCGCCACACTTGGCTGCCAACCTTGGCTTAGAACCAAGGTACACGTTACAAATTACAGGATGGGTATGATCAACAGTTATGACGAGTGGAGTCCACTGAAACGCATAGTAGTAGGCGACGCCACTCATGCCAATTGGCCTGTGCTGGATCCTGTGTTCTCTCGAGAGAGTGAAAAGACTACTTGGACCGAAACCCCTGTGCCCCGCGGTCCTGTGTTGCAACGTATCATCGACGAAGCCAACGAAGATCTTGATGCACTTGCAACCACACTGATGAGCTTGGGCGTGGAAGTCCTACGCCCAGATCCACTCAACTTCCAAGTTCACGATGGCATGTACAATTACTGCCCACGTGATCGACTGCTGGTGTATGGCAATACTATTGTGAATCCTGCCATGATGTATCCTTGCCGGGACATGGAATTACAATGCTATCATGACATTGTGGACGAAGCAGAACACTACCATTTTATGCCTAGACATGAAGGCATGATCTTGGACGCCGCAAATGTGTGCAGGCTTGGTGATAAGATGT
>JACCDJ010111905.1_pt1:7500-11808 | contig 11808 bp, 8 predicted proteins | sample 7444481 | NCBI WGS metagenome assembly JACCDJ01 (sample SAMN15323435, study PRJNA562643) | freshwater metagenome | isolation source: river surface water | place: USA:Blue River Watershed | collected 2017-08-15 | reverse complement strand
GCCTCCCGTAGGAGTCTGGACCGTGTCTCAGTTCCAGTGTGTCTGATCGTCCTCTCAAACCAGATACTGATCGTCGCCTTGGTAAGCTCTTACCTTACCAACAAGCTAATCAGCCGCGAGCTTCTCTTTAGGCGGATAAATCCATTTCACTCAAAAGCATATGGGGTATTAGCATTCGTTTCCAATTGTTATCCCCCTCCTAAAGGCAAATTCTCACGTGTTACTCACCCGTCCGCCACTAGAGTTAAAAACTCCCGTACGACTTGCATGTGTTAGGCATACCGCCAGCGTTCATCCTGAGCCAGGATCAAACTCTCTTAAAATATCCATAATTTATTTTTGATTTTCCACGTAAAACGTAGAAATTAAGTCTAAGGTAAATTATACCTTATTATCATATTTAAAGCTATTTAAATTAACTATTTATTATCTATTTAATTTAAATAGCTTTAAATATGATAATAAATAAAAGTATTTTTATACTTAAATTAAATAAACAATCGAAAAAATAAAATTATTTATAAATTTATGAATTAATTTTTAATTAATTCATAAATTTATAAATAAAATTTTAAAAACATTTTATTGAAACACTGCTAGTTAACTTTAAACTTACTTTAAAGAAGTGCAATTAATTCTTTCGAAGTATTACCAATAAAATCAATAAAAGCCGCAGAATCTAACATAGAAGTTAAATCAGTTCCCAAAGCTACTGGGCGGAACTCTATATCAAATTGTCCATAGTTTTTTTCCATAAATTCTAAGATATCAGGTCGTTCTGAATACCAAAATTCTCTAAGATTCATTGGTATAGGATATTTATACCATAAATATGGTAAATAATGAAATTGAATTACCTCTTTTACATCTCCCTCAATTAGCATTTTAACTTTATTACCTTCACTTGGTAAAAATGGCATTGTAAAAACTAAATGATTTATAGAATCTGCAATTTTTCCGACAAGCAACATTATAAATGTTGGAACTAAATCAATCCCAGCAACACAAGGTAAAATACCCGCTAAACTATCATAAAGCCAATCTACAAAATCAACAGCAAGAACCCAAGGATACGTATAGGGATTAATCGTAAGCATCCAAAATAATGCTGTCCGGAAGCTAACAATTGATCCATAAAGTAATACAACATAAAAAACCACATCCCGACATAATTCAAGATTTGAATGATCAACTGTTATATTAAAATTCATTTGAATATAAGCTGATAACCAATCAGGTAGAAAATACATATTTCTATAATTTTCAACATAAAAATTATAATAACCTTCCGCTTTATGTTGATAGAAATGTTTTTCAATGGGTGTTGTATAAGGAAGTGTTCCAAGTATTACTTCAGTTAACGTTTCAGGACGTTCTAGTTGATTAGGAGGTAGACTTACAACATGTGCTGGCAATAAAGCCTTTTCTGTTAATTCTTCTCTTAATTTTAAATCAGCCGGATAAATTGGCATACCACGTACATCTGGATAACCTAAAAATTTAGCAATGGTCTCAAAAAAGTATTTAAAACCCTCATAAAATATGCTCTGTATTTCTTTAATACGATCGGTCAAAACCATTCTTTCAATTTATTTTTAAAAATAATTTATTTAATTTCCTAGACAAACACATATAGATATATGTACGTCTTTAGAAGTTGTCAAGTTTTGTAAATAGATAATTTTAAGTTTCAAAAAATTTTGTTTAAGTCTATATTATTTAAATGGGCTTTCAGACTAAAGTTTAAACTGAATTTTAGTAAAAAGTAAATTTTTTTATTCTTTTACTAAAAAATCTTAAACTCCCAAGGTCTAAAATATTTGATCAGTTTATTTTGAAATCTATTTTACCGAGTTTTTAGGAATCTTACAATTACTTAACATAATTTTATATCTATGCTATAATTTATTACGTTGTAATAACAATAACGGGATATAGCTCAGTTTGGTAGAGTACCTGCTTTGGGAGCAGGGTGCCGTAGGTTCAAATCCTACTATCCCGATTTATGTCAAAAAATTAACCAAACTTTTAATCTTAAAAATTACTATTTTTTAAAAAAGAGAAAAAAATTTTAACTTATTTAGAGAGAAAAGAAAAAATCATGTATAATATATTTTGAAAACTCATATTTAACAAATAGGTAAACATATTAACTATTTTTTATTTTTTATGAGAGTTTCATAGATTTCCGTCTCCCGAAAGGAGAAAATCAATGGCAATAAGCTCAACAGAGCGTCGTTCAAAAAACGTACAAGTTTTTGTAGAAAAAGACGCTGTCGAAACTAGTTTCGCAAAATGGGCCCAACCAGGACATTTTTCAAGAACTTTAGCTAAAGGTCCAAAAACAACAACATGGATTTGGAACTTACATGCAGATGCTCATGATTTTGACAGTCAAACAAATTCATTAGAAGAAGTTTCTCGTAAAATATTCAGTGCACATTTTGGTCAATTAGCAATCATCTTTTTATGGATTAGTGGAATGCATTTCCATGGTGCATACTTCTCTAACTACTCTGCTTGGTTAACAGATCCAATCAGTATTAAACAAAGTTCACAAGTCGTTTGGCCTATCGTTGGTCAAGAAATCTTAAATGCTGATGTTGGAGGAAATTTCCAAGGTGTTCAAACAACATCAGGTTGGTTCCAAATGTGGAGAGCAGAAGGTATTACTAGCGAAGTAGAATTATATTGGACTGCAATTGGTGGTTTAGCGATGTCGGCAATTATGTTATTTGCTGGTTGGTTCCACTATCATAAAGCTGCTCCAAAATTAGAATGGTTCCAAAATGCTGAATCAATGATGAATCATCATTTAGCAGGTTTATTAGGATTAGGTTGTTTATCTTGGTCTGGCCATCAAATTCATATCGCATTACCAATTAATAAACTATTAGATGCCGGGGTTTCACCACAAGAGATTCCTTTACCACATGAATTTTTAATTAATCGTGACTTAATGGCACAATTGTATCCAAGTTTTGGTAAAGGTTTAACACCATTCTTTAGTGGTAACTGGAGTGAATATTCTGACTTTTTAACATTTAAAGGTGGTTTAAATCCAGTAACTGGTGGTTTATGGTTAAGTGATATTGCACATCACCATTTAGCATTAGCAGTATTATTTATTGTTGCTGGTCACATGTACCGTACAAATTGGGGTATTGGCCACAATATGAAAGAAATCTTAGAAGCTCATAAAGGTCCATTCACAGGTGAAGGTCATAAAGGCTTATATGAAATTTTAACAACATCATGGCATGCACAATTAGCAATTAATTTAGCAATGATGGGTTCATTAAGTATTATTGTAGCACACCACATGTATGCAATGCCACCATATCCGTATATTGCAACAGATTATGCTACACAATTATCTTTATTTACACATCATATGTGGATTGGAGGTTTTTGTGTTGTAGGTGGAGCAGCTCATGGTGCTATTTTTATGGTTCGTGATTACACACCAGCAAACAACTACAATAACTTATTAGATCGTGTTTTACGACACCGAGATGCAATTATCTCACATTTAAATTGGGTTTGTATTTTCTTAGGTTGTCATGCGTTTGGATTCTATATTCATAATGATACAATGCGTGCATTAGGTCGACCTCAAGATATGTTCTCTGATAAAGCTATTCAATTACAACCAATTTTTGCTCAATGGATTCAAAATATCCATTTATTAGCTCCAGGAACAACAGCACCAAATGCTTTAGCTACAACAAGTTATGCTTTCGGTGGTGATGTAATTGAAGTGGGTGGTAAAATTGCAATGATGCCGATTAAATTAGGAACAGCTGATTTTATGGTACATCATATTCATGCTTTTACAATTCATGTAACAGTTTTAATTCTATTAAAAGGTGTATTATACGCACGTAGTTCAAAATTAATCCCGGATAAAGCTAATTTAGGATTCCGATTCCCTTGTGATGGTCCAGGGCGTGGTGGTACATGTCAAAGTTCAAGTTGGGACCATGTGTTCTTAGGATTATTCTGGATGTATAATTCAATTTCTGTAGTAATCTTCCACTTCAGTTGGAAAATGCAATCAGATGTTTGGGGAACAATTACACCAGACGGAACTATTTCACATATTACAGGTGGAAACTTTGCACAAAGTTCAATCACTATTAATGGCTGGTTACGTGATTTCTTATGGTCACAAGCTTCTCAAGTAATTCAATCATACGGATCAGCGTCTTCAGCCTATGGTTTAATTTTCTTAGGTGCTCACTTCATTTGGGCATTTAGTTTAATGTTCTTATTCAGTGGTCGTGGTTACTGGCAAGAATTAATTGA
>JACCDJ011095694.1_pt1 | contig 11810 bp, 9 predicted proteins | sample 7444481 | NCBI WGS metagenome assembly JACCDJ01 (sample SAMN15323435, study PRJNA562643) | freshwater metagenome | isolation source: river surface water | place: USA:Blue River Watershed | collected 2017-08-15 | reverse complement strand
GTTGGGGTTGCCGAAAAGGCAGGATCGGACATGTCGATGCCACCAGCACTTTGCAACACCATCGCGAAATGGGAATGGGCATCGATAAAGCCGGGCAGCATCGTGGCACCCTTCAGGTCTTCGACGCGTGCATCTGACCCTGCTTTGCGCCGCGCTGCTTTCTCGGTGCCGGCAAAAACGATCTTCCCGTCCCGCGCAACCACCGCATCGACCTTTTTCGGCCGATTGCCGTCCATCGTAAGGATCGTCCCGCCCCGCCAAATTTGCGCCGGTGTTTGCGAGGTGTGGGCTAGGGTTGGTGTGGCAAGGCTGGCTATCGCCAACGCCATTAGAAAAACTGGACGGCTGGGGGTCATGACACACTCTCTCCTTTCTTGGGCACATAAGCCTTTGGATGGCTTGGCCCAAATGGAAAGTTTTGTGTCCTAAGCCGCTGCAGCTCTCATGCTTGTGAGATGGGCTTGCAGTTTGTCCAGCGGCATGGGGCGGCTAAAGACATAGCCTTGAACAAACTGGCATTCCAAATCCTTCAGAATGTCGATTTGGGTCTGGCGCTCTACCCCTTCAATAACGACGCGGATCTTGAGCCTTGCAGCCATGTTGATGAAGGAGCGAACCAGCTCGACAAGCCCCGTGCGCTTGTCGATGTCATCGATAAAGCTCTGGCTGATCTTCACAATATCCGGCTGGAAGCGGTCGAGATAGGCAAGTGATGAATAGCCCGTGCCAAAATCATCAATGGCCAGCTCAACGCCGCGACGACGCATCATTTGGCCACTGGGTTTATCCAGCACACGACCATCGGCCACCAAACGTTCGGTGAGCTCTAGCGTTAAACGATGGGGCGCTATGCCATATTCTCGCGCGAAGCCGATCAGGTCAGGCCCAAAGCGAACATCTTCAAATTCAGAGGCGGTGACATTGATCGCCAGAGAGACGTCTGGATCGATTAAGCCGGTATCGGTCAGCATCCGCAGATCCCGCAAGGCAAGAGGCAGGAGCGCGCGGGTTAACTGGCCGCTGAGCCCGGTCGTCTCGATTGCTTCAATGAACGCGTCGGGTGTCAACAGGCCATGCACTGGGTGCCGGCATCGGGCGAGCATTTCCATCGAGATAATGCGTCCATCGGCAATCCGATGAATGGGTTGATACCAAGGCTCAAACCAGCCCTGATCAATCGCCGCAGAGAGCTGGGTCGTTTTTGCCTGTTCCACTTCAAACGCGACGGCGGCTGGCCAGCCTTCACCTTCCAAAAGGCTCGATAGCCGGGCCTTTTCATCCAACAATATCCATGGCCCATCCAGCGTTTTTTCAAGAGCCGCGCGGGTTGAAGCGCTATTTGCGCCTAACCCGTTTGGATCAGCGCCTTGGTAGCGAAACCAGTTTGCCAGCTGCGCTTCGGTGGTGCTGATGGCCAGCTTTGTCTTGAGGTCAAGCTGGGCGCGAAACGCCATGGATTGCCGCAGCAGAAGCATGATAACTGTAAAGGTAAGGGCAAGAAAAAGCCCTCGACCAATAGGTTGGAAAAAATTCCAACCAATTAAATAGATAAGTCCGCAAGCTGCCAGAACATGTGCAAAAGGGGCAATATCTTGCATCATCCCAGCCATGTGCAGTCTGGGCTGCTCAGCGAACATCTTGGCAAGGCCCGATCGGGCAATGCCGAGGCTGACGCAAAGATAGGCGAAATGGGCGGTCACCATCGAAGCGGAATCTGACAAGATGGGGCGGGCGTTGAGTTTATCGACTTCCCACCGCAAGTCGCCTGCCGAAAGAAGGAAAAGCCCTAAAAAAATAGCAAGGCGTGAGAGGCGATTGACCGTCTCATCCAAATCGTCTGAGCGCATGGCAATCGTCAAAAAGTTGAAGATGATGGCGACGTCCAGAACGGCATAGGCGATCATCGCCGTTTGTTCGACGCTAGTCATGCTGGCTATGCTCGCTTCACGGCTACTCATCAGCAAAAACCATATGACGACCGTCACAGCAGAAAGGGCAGCGATGATGTCAAAGGCCAAGTGGCGCAGCGAATGCAGCGCCAAGATCCGCCTCAAAGCGCCAAATTGGAGACCAATAACCCCAAATTTTGCCGCAACGAAGAGCACATCATTGGCATCCGCAACGTTGTTGATGCCCGCCAGATAGTCTCGGTTTTCGATGATCTCACCAGATAAAGTCAGGCCAAGGATAAGTCCGATCACACCCCAAAAGCGACGCGCGGCAACGGTCGGCGCGCGCACAACCATCCAGAGGGTCAAAAGCATGCAGATGCTCATGGAGAGGGCAGAAGCCCAAAAGGCCATCCAGCCAGCGAGCCCTTCAGGTGTTCCGACCTCATCAGAAAACAGCAGCGCTGCGGCCAGCAACAGGCATTGGGCGGCCAAGGCCAATGCCGCACCTGATATAAAGCCTGCGTTGGTCACGCGGCGAGATAGGCGTTCTTCAGCGCTTATATCCTGTCTCCAAACGGGCATTCTCTAGACCTAAATTCTAGGCCGGACAAGGATGCTCATTTTCCCTTTTACACAAACGTCTGATAATGATCTAAGGTGTTTTTCATGAGTGTTTGAGCATGAAAAGCTTTTTAAAAAATAAATAGATAATGCTTGCTATTTACGCATTAAAACGATCATGAATTTGGCGCAGAAGGCACTTTATCGATTCGAGTATTCTGGTTAGGGGGATCAGGGGTATTCATGAAACCGACGCTTTTATCCTCTATGGCGGATTTTCTCCATTCGGGAGAAACCGTCGGCGCGTCCTCAGAATTTGTAGGTGATGATGCCGCGGCGTATGAGGCCTTTTTGAAGGCTGGCCAGTGACAGCGCCTTCCCCGCCCGCTCTGGAAGAAAAATTCCCCTATAGTGGCCTGTTTGGCAATTATGTTCTTGCCATATTCATCGTCCTTTGCGGGTTGATGGGGTTTGTTGTTTGGGACTCGATCTCGGAGCTTGATCGCCAAAGCGCGGAGAATGAGCGGCATATCGCCGAGGTCCATGTGCGGGCCGAGGCAGATAAGGTTAGCAAGTCGCTGTGGACGGCGCTGGCCTGGGATGATGCGGTCACCAATCTCCAACAAAGCTACAATGCTGATTGGGCCGAAGATAATATCGGGCATTATCTGTTCGATATTCAGAATTTCTCTTATAGCTTTGTTCTTGGCCCGTCTGGAAACCTGCTCTTTGCAGCCGAGCAGGGCAAGGCAGTCCCGACTGGTGCTGGCCAGAATATCGTCATCTTTGCCAGCGAGCTGATCGAAGATTTACGCAAGGCTGAACGCAGCGGCGCATCAGAGCGTGAGCGGCGCGCGAAAACGATGACGCTGCCACTGCCGGTGATTGCGCAAGACTATGTCCGACTAAATGGTGCGCCCTATCTTGTTACGGGCATGCTGGTGACGGGCGATAAGCGGTCGCGCCAACCGGTCGATAACCGGCACGCGATTGTCGTGACGTTCAAGAAAATCGATCGTGGCTATTTTAGCACCTTGCTGGAGGCCGAGACGCTCGGCCGGTTGATGGTGAGCCAGAATTGTGCGTCCGCCGTCGAAGGCCGCAATTGCGTTGAGGTTCGAGGTCAGGCTCCGGCTCCGGCCTTTTCTTTAAGTTGGAACCGAAGCGTAACCGGTGGCTGGATGTCCGGCCGGATCATCGTGCTTCTTGGGTTTATGCTGGTCGTGCTCGTGGCGCTGTCAGTCGCTTTCCTCGTCCGTGGACGCGTGATCCATCAGCGATACATGCAAAAGCGCGAGCAGATTACCTTCCTGGCCTTTCATGACTCGCTGACCCAGTTGCCGAACCGCATTCTCGCTTTTGATCGTCTCGACCGGATGATCGTCGCCTTGCAGCGTGATCAGAAATGGATCGCGGTGCACGCGCTTGACCTCGATCTTTTCAAGGCCGTGAATGATACTCACGGCCATGCCGAAGGGGATGCGTTGCTGCGGATGGTCGCTGACCGGCTGCGGCGCCTTTGCCGCAACAGCGACACGATTTCGAGACTGGGTGGCGATGAATTCCTGATCTTGCAGAACATCGAAACACCGGCTCAGGCCGCCACATTGGCCCATCGCATTGTGCGTGAACTATCAAAGCCTTTTGAACTGAGCAGCGGCAGTGTGCGCATCAGTTGCTCTATCGGCACAGTAACGACGAATGATGCGGCTGCCGACGCAACCCTGCTCGTTCGACAGGCAGATGCCGCGCTCTATTCCGCGAAGGCCGAAGGGGGAAGCGGCGTGACCTTCTTCGATGAAAAGCTGGATCGCATGATGCGGTGGCGCAAGACCATGGAGAATGACCTTCGGCAGGCCATCGCTAATGGGGGCGTCAGCGTTGTCTATCAAGAAATTATCGACCGCAACGGCGCGTGTGTGAGCGTTGAAGCATTGGCACGCTGGGATCATCCGGCTGGCCGCGATATTCCGCCGCAAGAGTTTATTCGGATCGCTGAGGAAAGCCATCAGGCCTTTGACTTGGGCAAACTCGTCATTGAGAAGATTGCAGAGGACTCTCATAGCTTCAGCGGCCTGCGCATTTGCATCAATCTTTCTCCCAGCCAATTGCGGTCGCCGCGCTTTGAAGAATGTTTGATTGAAGCGATCTCGACGCGTTTTTCAAAGAACTGCACGTACGAACTGGAAATCACCGAGACCGCTTTGCTGTCGGATTCAGCCGATGTGGTCTCGGCCCTGCACCGTTTGCGAGAAGCGGGCTATTCGGTTGCGCTCGATGATTTCGGAACGGGCTTTTCCAGCTTGACCCAAATCAAGAGCTTTGCGTTCGACCGGATTAAAATCGACCGGGAGTTTGTCAGCGATATCGTCACAGACCCGCGCGCACGTTCGGTGGTGGAGGCCGTGGTGCGCCTAGGGAATGATCTTGGCCTTGAGACTGTCGCCGAGGGCGTGGATGACGAGGAAGTCTTTGCCGTCCTTCGCGCGATTGGCGTACCGTTGCTGCAGGGTTATATTCTTGGTCGACCGGTACCAGTTAAAAAGATTGTCGCACTGATCGGTGCCCGGCAGACGGCTGCCGCCTGAGGCAATCCTTAGGATGCTATTCAGATAAAACTGGCTGGGTGCGGCCAATGGGCTTTACGTTCCTGCCGCTGCAATCCGCCTTGAAGCTAAGCGCTGTTGTCACGCTAATCGTTCGAGCAATGAGCTGGGTGCAATTTGCCCCGGACGTTTGGGCACCACCGCTGAAGCTTACCCCCATGTTTGGCAGATAAAGAGCGCCCTCGATTAACAGGCTGGCGCCGTTCGCGAATGAAACCGTGCCTGACAGGTTACGCTGGCTAACCAAGGCGAGCCCTGCGGTCGTGCCCGTGGTGGGTGCGGACAGGCGCCAGGACACACCATTGCCAAGCGTGAAAGACGGCGCCGAATTCAGGATAATCGTCACACCGCCTGTCGCGGTTAGGGATGAGTTATTCTTGAATTCAAAGGTACCGTCGATGAAATAGACCCCAGCGCTAAACGTCACGGCCTCGTTGGCGGCGATAACAAGTCCGTTGCAAAACCGGCCGGGCTGGACGGGGGTTGCCGCGTTTTTCAACTGGCCGGTCGATGGGTTGGTCTGGTTTGTGCAGCTGGTCGGTGCGCTTGGCAGCGAAACCGAGGCATAAGGATCAACCAAGGCCGCGCCATAGGTGGTCAAAGGCTGACCAGAGATAACCGCACTTGCGCTGAGACTGGTGCCGCCGGCCAGATAGACGGGGCCCGTAATGCTTGTGTTGTTGAGCATAACGAGCGCGCTCGCGCTGGGCGAGTTTGCGACAATCTCGCAATTCAGATTGGCAATTGAGCCGTTATTGTTGATCGTAAGGCCCGTGCCACTTGTGGCCAACGCCAGCACGCACCCGGTGCTTTGGCGACCTGGTATCGTCACGGCGCGCGCGCGCACTGTGACCGGACTGGTGATAAACAAGCGGGCCAGCCCGAGCGTATAGGGACGGCTTATCACCACCTCTTGGGCAAATGCGTTCGTCTTATAATTTCCAAGGGAGGGCGGCGAATTGACGAGAACAGAGGTACTTTTCGTGCCGTTTTGAAAGCCATTTTCCGCCGCGATAGCCCGCGCCGCATCAAGGCGTTGAGCCGTGGTTAATCCCGTAGCACCTGCACTTACAGCCGCGGCATCAGCCGCCCGTTGCATTCGTTTCTGCTGAACAAATAATGTTGTGATTTCAATGCTAAGGGCTGCAAAACCGACGAGCACGGGCAGCGCCACTGCAAATTGGATTGCTATGGCGCCTGAAACGTTGGCCTTCAGGTGGCGAAAGCCAATAATCCGGCCGCCAGCGGTGTTTTTTCTGCCCATCCTGACCATCGATCAGAATTTCGTCATGGCCGATGTCAAGCCAATCATCGCAGGGCCTGCAAGAATGACGACGAAGGGCGGAAAGATGAACAAAAGCGTCATCAGCGTGATTTTTGATGGCAATTTGTTCGCTTGCTCTTCCATCAGCACAATTTCCGTCCGGCGCATCAGCATGATGGCGTTCTTCATGGCTTCGGAAATGGGGGATCCATATTGAATGGATTGGCGCAGAATGTTGACAATGGAATGCATGTTGGGGGTGTTGATCCGTTCGGCCATATTCTTAAACGCCAGATCCTGACTGCCCAAGACACGCAGATCGGCTAAGGTGAACCGAAGTTCGTCGTGCAGGCTGGGTTGCCGTTCTTCTAGAGCGTCTGCGACTCGTTCAAAGGCAAGCGTTAAGCTGAGCCCTGCATCGAGGAAGATCAGGATCAGTTCCAGAGCGTAGGGCATTTTACGGGTTACTGCCTCATGCTGCTGCGCTGAGAGGTTCCGAGCGAAGCGCCGAGCGCCAAGAAAGGAAGCAAGGCTGCCCAGCACGAACGCAAAGCCAAACATGATGAGCAGAGGCACCTGACCCTTTAGGGAAAAGAACGTCAGCCCGAAGAACAGGCCCATGAAAATCGGGGCCGATATCAGCCGCATCCAGCCAAAGACAGTGTCGCTTTGTTCAACGGAGATACCGAACCGCTTTAGGCTTGAAGACACTGCATGGCGGTGTTCTATTGGGATGTCTTGGCAAAGCCAGGCCGCCCATTGCTGCACCCTGTTTTGCGGAATGGCCGCTGAGGTTGCCGACGCGGCAAGACCTCGGGCACGATGCCGTGCCACCCTGCGGCTTATCTGCATTTGACGGTATCGTATGCCGAAGGCGATCAACATCAGTCCGGCAAGGACCAGTTGGAGCAGAAAGGCAGTTTGCACCAAGGCGAGGGACGGCATGGGCAGTTCCGATCCTCAGCCAACGTTCAATCGAGAAATCATGCTGCGGATCAACCAGATTCCAACGATGAAGCTCCCAATGGCATAAGTGATGAGGCCATAGCCGTTTTCGCCATTGACGAGGGGTGCAAGATAATCGGGCGCTACCAGTTGCATGCCAACGAGCAAGATGAGAGGCAGAGCCGAGATTGTGTTCGCCGTCATCCGCGCTTCGGCCGAGATTGACCTTGCCTTAAGCCCAGCAAGGATCCGCTCACGGATGATAGATGCAAGGTTATCAAGCGTATCTGTCAGGTTGCCGCCAGACATGTTTTGAACCGAGAGAGAGACGCCGAAAAACTCAAAATCATCTTGTTGAATGCGGGCGTTCACCATCAGGAACGCGTCTCCAAGCGGAACCCCGACTTCAAGCCACTCGCTCACTTCGTCAAAAATTGGTCCAGCTGGCATGGGGGCTTCAAATCCGACGCGTTTGACCGCGGCGTTCAAGGGCAAGCCAGCGCGTAACATGCGAACAAGCATGTCTACCGCGTCGGGGAGCAATTCAACGAACTTGTCCGTTTGCTTGCGCTGAGACTCCCAGTCGAGCAACCGGGGGAGGATCAGCCCCGCAGCGATGCCCCCGACAAAACTCGGAATGTCTGGAAGCTTAAGCGCAACATTCAACGTGAATATGAATAAAATGCCACCAAAAACCCCTGTGAGGATCAGGCGACGGACGGACAGGGCGCGCGGCCAAGCAGGGGGCTTGAGCCACAGATCGCCAAGCGTTTGCCAAAGACGGTCAATGGACTCAAACGGCGAAACGCTGACGCTTTGGCGATAGAGATCCTTGTGCGCGGCAAAGGCGGCATTACGCCGCCTAGCCAATCGCGATTTGAGGATCCGGTAGCGCACTTCTACAACAAGCAAAATGGACAAACCAAGGCTTGTGCAGAAGAGCAAAAGCAATGGTGCGCCGTTCATCATCAGGCGGCGTCCCCTGCGTCTGCCACCACGGCCTCGAGAAAGGCTGTGCCTTCGCCAAAATAGTCGATCCGGTCCAAAAATGGCGGACGCGCCGGCGCTGAGACGAACGCTGATCTGATTTTGCCGCTTGGATCTTCGCCAAGATATTGGAAGCGCCACAGCGACCCAACTTTTATTTCGCCATTTTCAAAGCCATCCAGATAAGCGACATCGGTGATGCGGCGGACGCCATCGCGCATACGCTCCACCTGAATGATGATGTCTACGGCGCTGTCAATTTGGGCGCGAATGGCGCTGATCGGGAGGGCAGTTTCAGCCATTTGCACCATATTCTCAATACGACGGACAGCGTCTCCCGCTGAGTTCGCATGAACGGTTGTCATGGACCCATTATGCCCCGTGTTCATCGCCTGCATCATGTCAAACGCTTCAGCGCCGCGGACTTCACCAATGATGATGCGATCAGGCCGCATCCGGAGCGCGTTTTTAACAAGGTCGCGGGCACCAATTTCTCCCCGACCTTCAATATTGGCTTGTCGGGTTTCAAGGGGCAGAACATGGCTCTTTTTAAGCTGAAGCTCTGCCACGTCTTCGATCGTCACCACTCGCTCGCCATCGCCGATTTGTTGGGACATTGCGTTGAGCAGGGTCGTTTTGCCGGCGCCGGTGCCGCCGGAAATAATGATGTTCAAACGGCATTTGGCAGCGATGCCCAACGCCTTTGCCATATTCGGCGTCATGGCACCGTTTTGAACAAGCATCGGCAGTTCAGCGACGTCGCGATAGAATTTGCGGATCGAAAAATAGGGGCCGTTGACGGCGAGGGGGGGCAAGATGATATTCACACGGCTGCCGTCGAGCAGCCGTGCGTCAAGCATAGGTGTGGACTCGTCGACCCGTCGGCCAATTGTAGAGGCCACCCGCTGCGCCACGAAAAGGGTATGCTGCTGGTCGCGGAACCGGATGTTGGTTCGCTCAAGAATTCCTAAGCGTTCAACATAGACCTCGTCCGGACCATTGACCAAAATGTCGTTGATGGTGTCATCCCGCAACAAGTCTTCCAGCGGACCGAGGCCGGTGATGTCGTCAACGACTGCCCGCGTCATCCGGTCTTGGTCTAGGCGGTTCAGCGCCAGTTGACGCTCATTCGCAATCGCCGTCAAAAGCCGTTCGATGCGACGAACAAGCTCATTTTCGGGCAAATGGGCGACGGTCGCTGGTTCGATCCGGGAGAGAAGCTCCAGGCGGATTTCGGCGAAGGTGACGTCCTCCCCGGTTGCCGTTTTCTGGTGCAGGTCCATTTAGCGGCCCAGCCAGGTCTTGATCCGCGCGGCGAGGGGAGCCTTTCGGCTCGCTGCGCCACCAGATAGAAGGGCAATAAGGGGTTGAAGACCCGCATCGAGCTGCTGCAAACCGCTTTCCTCGCGAAGCCCCAGAACCGACGTCGCTTCGACCTCCCTGAAATGAGGGATGACGATGTCCGGCTCGGCACCTGCCAGCTCGGTGAATTCTTGCAGGGGCAGGGAACGGGGGGCCGTTGACTGGTTCAAGACGTGAACCAATGTCCGGTCTTCGGTCATCGTGCCGAACCAGTTGCGCCAGCGCGCAACGTCCCGCGCAGAGGACATGCGACCATCGCTGACCAGTACAAAGGTGTTCGGCAGCGCGAGCAGGTTTTGCATGCCCATCACCCCCATCGGGGGCATTTCAGCCATCAAATAGCGATACCGCTGCCCCAGCTTTTCGATCAACGTCATCAAGGGCGCTTCGCTGAGCCGGACTGGTTGGTCGAGCGGATTAAGAGTTGTCATCATATCAAGGGTTGGGGTGACGCGCGTCAATGTGCGCTCGAGAAATAGATCATCGATGCTGTCAGCATGGTCGAGCGCCTCATAGACCGCCCCGTTAGGGGGCAAATCCAGCTGCATCGCCATGTCTGAATAGCGCAGGTTAAGATCCATCAGGAAGACGGGTCGGGGTGGATCGCGAGAAAGGAGGGCTGCCGTCCGCAAGGCCAGCGTTGTGACACCACACCCTCCGCGGACCCCCATGAAGAAGAGCAGCTTTGCGGCGCGTGGACTGGCGGCGCTTGCTTTGCCAAAACCAGCTTCGCGGATGGTTTGGATCAACAGGTCCCGCACAATGGGCGTGAAATAATATTCGGCGGCTCCCGCCAGCTTCAGCATGCGATACAGACGGATGTCGTTTGTTCGGCCCAAGGCAATAATGACAGTCGCTGGGGAAATCAGGTCTGCCAATTCTCGAAAGGCGCGTAACGGGTCTTCCTCGTCAACAAGATCAACGATCAGAAGGCGGCAATCCGCAATCTGCGCGACCTGGGTAATGGCTGCACGTATCCCCGACGAACTGAAGCTGCTGTTAATTTCTGGAAACGCCGCGAGCGCCTGACGGATCGTGTCGATTGCATCGACATCGCGGCAAAACACCGCTGCTTTCAAAGAGTGGGAGGGATCGCTCATTGGGGCGCCCCTGCCATAGAGGGTGCCGAGGCTGGCTGTGCGGAAGACGCATTTAGCAGTTTTTCATGTCGGTGAATGACCGCTTCTGCATCGGCCGGGCCCATCGGACGGCCTGTGCACAGATCCTCTGGATCCTCAATCATTTGGGCAAGATTGGCTCGATTGTAGCTGCCCAGGCCAGAAAAGGGGGCTGGCGTGCAGCTGGGCGAGGGGCTGTGTCCCGGTGCTGTCGATGTGCTGGTGCTCATTGGGCCCACGATGACTTCCCCATCACCGGTCAAACGGTCCGCTGCCGCGGCCAGCGATGGGTTAAGAAGAGCGAGGCTGCCGACGATAAAGGCTTTTATCCTCATTTCTGCTTCTCCTCATCGGTAGCAGTTTTGCCGGGCCTTTTATCTCGCTTGGCCTCTGGTCGTGCGCGCAGTTCTTCTTTGGTGAGTTTACCAAGAAAGATCTGCTCAGCATCGCTTGCTGGAGTGACATCATCGGTTGGAAGGCGAAGGTCGCTCTCCCGATCGACCGGGCGAACGATATAGGGGGTTACGAGGATCACCAGCTCGCTTTCGTCCCGCTGGAAGTCTTTTGATCGAAACAGGGCGCCTAAGATTGGGAGGTTGCTCAGGCCTGGAAGGCCCGAAACCGTGCCCCCCATGTTGTTTTTGAACAAACCAGCAATAGCAAAGCTCTGCCCGCTGGCGAGATCGACGGTGGTGTCTACCCGGCGCACCGAGATTGACGGTATACTGATATTGTTAACCTTAACTGCGCCGATGTTTGAAAGCTCGCTTACTTCGGAATTGACCTTGATCGTCATCCGGTCTTCGTCGAGGACGATTGGCGTGAAGTCCACCTTCACCCCAAAGGGTTTCCATTCGACGGTGATTTGCGCATTGTCGCCCTGACCGGTCGACATTGGCACTGGAAACTCGCCCCCGGCTAGAAAGTTAGCGCGACTGCCGGAGCTGGTCGTCAGATTTGGTTCGGCAAGGATCGTCGCCAGACCGCGCGCCTTTAAGGCATCAATCAGCGATGAGATATCCGTTTTGCCTGAGGGTGTCTTGTAGCTGACGCCAATCGAGCTCTCGCCCGTTGT
>JACCDJ010336033.1_pt1 | contig 11814 bp, 12 predicted proteins | sample 7444481 | NCBI WGS metagenome assembly JACCDJ01 (sample SAMN15323435, study PRJNA562643) | freshwater metagenome | isolation source: river surface water | place: USA:Blue River Watershed | collected 2017-08-15 | reverse complement strand
TGTCCTTGACTGCAATCGTTGATGCGCCGGTTGCGCTATACCACAGGCCCTTCAGGCGCGTACGCCCGTTGTAGGCCGTGGTAGACGCGTTAGCCGCACAAGTTGCGCCTTTAACGTCTGTTTGCATCATGGAGGATTACTCCTTAGACGTTCTGTTGGCCGTCGTACGGGTCTGCAACAAAGTAAATGAGATAGCCACCGACGTTACCGCTACCGCCGGTGTCGATACGCGAAGTCACGTAGCTCATTTCAGAGGTGGGGTTGTTCAACACGCCAGCAGTCACCGTAGCAATCGTGGCGACCGACAGGTTGTTTGCAATGTTTGCTGCGGTGGCGGTACCAGAGGTGTAGCCAGTCGTGCCCAGGTCGATAGAGCCTGCGCCAGCGTCATTGATGGCCACAGCCACGACAACAGCGCCAGCGGGAAGAATCAGGTCGGGAGCGCCAGCGGTGGAAGAAATTTTGACGTTAGTGGAGCTAACGGTGGAGGCGTCGGCAATGTAGAACTCAGCGGCCATCAAGCCAGAGCCACAATATGCGGTGCGCGTTTGATCGCCGCCGCCCGAACGCCAAATGCTTTGGGTAGTAGAGACTGCCATTTCGAATTGTCCTTCGTACAAAGATCAGCGTGTCAATTGTGTACGCATCTGCCGGATCAGTTTGACACACCGGGAGTTCCGGTTTCTCGCAATATACAGCAAAAGAAAAGGGGGCACAAGGCCCCCCTTTCAAAGTAACCCGCAGGGGTGCGCAGTTTCCTGCGTAGCGGGTGTTGTCATCAAGCTCCAGGAGAGCCGAAGATACCCAGCGGGTCAGACACGCCGAACGAATAACGCTCGCGAGCCTTGTAGCGGACGTTGCCGGTGTCGAAGTCACCATCCATTTTCGTATCCAGGGGCATACGAACGAAGTGCTTCAAACCGTTGGGAACGTCGGTGGTCAGGAACCAAGCGTTGGTGTCGGTCAGGTAGTGGTTAACGGTGTAACCTTCCGGGATCGAACCATTGCTCTTGATCGCGTTGATGTCGTTGTCGTTGGTACCAACACGCAGCTCGGTTTCGAGCAGGCGGGTAGCGACGAACATCAGTGCCGGGGGCACGATCAATTTCTTGGGCTTGGCAGCGATCAGCAGGCCGCGTTCGTCCGTCCAACCAGCGATCTGAATCACGGCGTTTTCCAACGACGTTTCGTTCAGGTCAGCGCCGGTAGCGGGGCGGTTGCTGTTCACACCACCAGAAACCAAGGGGTGAGCCGTAGAGCACAGAACTTGGCCGTCACCGTAGGTGGGGCCGCCGGTGAAGGCGTTGTTCAGGACATAGGCTGCCTTGACTTGCTTGGTGTAAGCCATACCACGGGCCAGGGCCTTGGTGTAGCGGCTGGAGAGGCTGTCATACAGGTTATCTTCCACTGCTTCTTCGGTGATGGAGAAGCCCATCGCGATGGTTTCGTGGGTATAACGAGCAGTCCAAGCTTCTTGCGCATTGTCATAAGCAATGGCTTGGCCTTCGTTCTTCACCGGAGCGGCGGAGAAGCCAGACAGCTTGGTTTCCTCTTCAAAGCTACGTTCCGAGGTCTCGGTCTCGTAGATTTCCTTGTGCTCTTCGCCGTACTTAGCGTACTCAAGACCGAACAGTGCGTTCAGGCCAGGGAGCAGTTCTTTCAGCAGTTGTGCGCGTGAAATTGCCATGATTTACTCCTTAGACGCCGAGCGTACTGTTATATGTGTGGGTGTTGATCTTGACGATCACTTCTGCATAAGCAGTCGTAGAAGTCATGGTCTCGGGCACCACATCAACAATGCGAATCGGCAGAGTAGCCGTAACGTCAGTGCTGGTGGTAATTGCTTGCGCAGAGTCACCAGTATTGGCGTTGCCGGAGTTCAAAGCCACGGGAGCGTTTTGACCGACGCAGGTACGGGTCAGGGTAGACATGGTCGTGCCGGAAGACACGATAGCAACCTTGAACAGAGCGCGTGGATCATCAACAACATAAGCCACAACGTTGGTCACGCCGGATGCGGGAGCATACTGCGCTTGAACGGTTTGACCGCTGGAGTTGGTGTATTGCACGCCGACGCACACGCCCAAGGCTTGCGGTGCAGCAGTGCCGCTGGAAATCACAGCACAAGTGCCGGACGACAGCATTTCGACGAGATCGCCGGTGTACACGGCGCCAGAGGCGACCGGAACCAGGCGAGTAGACCCCGCGTACGGCGTACCACCAATGCTATTGATGGGTTGGAAGCCGTAGGGAGCGCTAACTGTGGGATAAGCCATGTTGAGACTCCAAAAATGTTAAGAACCTTTTCCGAAAGTGACCGTGGTGTTGCGTTCAGAGAACTTTTTCATCCTCGGATCATTTTCGCGCATGTAGCCGTTGTCAACCGACGTAATCTGGTCTTCAGCTTGGTTCTGATAGAACTTATTACGTTGCTCGACAAGCTCTTTAGGGGTCTTGCAAAGAATCAGGCCACCGACCTCAATTGCGTCTTTGTACCGAGAATTCGGGTCAATAAACATTTGAGCTTCGGGATGTTCTGATGCCTTCACAGGTACCCAACCCTCTCGGAACTTCATGGAAATATTACGAGCATCGGCTTGACCCATCATGCTGGTACGAATCCAACGGAAATCGTAGCCCTCTTCGGGTTCAATATCGGGAAGCAGTTGAGGTTGCTGCCACACCAGGGGTGCGCGCACTTCTTTTTCCCGTGACTCCATCTCGCGATTCAGTCTGCCTTCACTCATGATACTTTCCTTTCTTGTTCCGCGACCTTTTTGGCATAGAGTTCCAGAGGAATTCCAAGCCGCTTGGCCAGTTGCACTTGTCTCGGTTCCAGCACGATTTTCTTGGGTGCAGTGCTGCGAGTCGCTGGCGCAACTACATTTGCTTTGGGTTGGCGCTGAGAAGGTTGAGCATCAGCGGGCTCGTCGGAGGCAAATTTCTCCGGGAACACTTGGCGAATCCGTCCGTTGAGCCTTTTATAGTACTCGTCAGATCGTGGATCAACACCATCCTCTATAACCAGCTTTTCATGCAACGCGAGAGCAAAGCCGGTCATTTCGCGGTCTTTCCCAAACCACTCATTCTTGGCTTGCCAAGCTTGAGCGCGTGGGTCAACTTGCGGTTCTCGCGCGATTTGTCGAGGTTGTACCTCAGTTTTTTCGTCTTGTAAAGGGGCCGGTTTGAAATTGTTTACCTTATCTGCCTTGATCTTGGCATTGGTAAGTTCTTCCTGGGCCGCTACAAGAGCGTCTGGGTCACCTGATTCGTAAGCCGTTTTGTACTTGCGCTTGGCCTCTTCGACCTCGTTCGCAACCACTTTTTTGGCTTGTTCCAGCAGTGCAGTCTGGCCTTGGGACAGCGAACCTTTCAGTTTTCTGTTCTCTTCGGCGACGGCTTCTGCCAGTCGGATAGCTTCTTCACGGTCACGTAGAGCATTCTCAGCCTCACGTTTGGCGTCATGATAGCCGCGGCCCAGGTGGGCCAGACGCTCTTTCAGACGCTTGTCGGAGTACTTGTTTAGCTCTTCGTCCGTGACTTCGTCAGGAGCCGGGGCCGGAGCTAGCTTCGGATCAGGTTCAGCTGCGACGACTTCAATCTCTTCGTCTTCAACTTTCTTCTCTTCCTCAGCTTTGGCCTTGGCTTCCTTCTCTTCGATTTCGTCTGGGAACTCGAATTCAACTTTGTCTAGTTCAGCCATAGTCAGACTCCTTACACTTTAGTGATACCGCGAGGGTCTTGCACGACGCCCTGAACCGAATCATCGTAAATGATGCGGAACTCTTTGCCGTGAATCTTGATGCGGGTGCCGGTGTTGGGACGAACCAACACGAAGTCGCCAACCTTGCACGAAGGTCCGTGGGGGAACTTCGACAAGTCTTTATAGGCGTCAGGGCCCATCTTCACGACGAATAGCACGGGAGAAAGGATTTCTTCATAATGAATAGTCTGACCCGCCTTCACCAGCCCGCTTTCGTACTCTTCATCGACGTCCGGAAGGACGCACAACAAGTGGAACGTAGCAGGATCAGGAATCTGGCGTGCTTTCTCTTCAGCCGTCGCGGGAAGTACAGTGGATGTGGCACCGTCTTGGCTTACGAGGATTTCACTCATCTAAATTTTGCTCCATACGTTGTTCGAGGTCTGAGATGTTCAAGTTGGCTCGGTCCAGACCCCGGATAAAACCGACCAACTCACGATAGGCTTCAATGTTTTGGACATTGCCGCCAACCATCTGTTGAACTGCTAGCTCACGCAGCTCGTTGTTGTGCTTCTTCAATAGCTGAAACTCGTTCATTCGTCACCCTTCTTCTTGGACTTAGCCGCAGGCTTAGCCTTGGCCGCCGTCTTCTGCATCTCCAAGCCATGCTTGTGCGCCTCGTGCGCGTGATGCAGTTTCTGTGCGTGGACTTGGCCACCATGTGCCAACTTCTGCTGATGCTGTTGAGCCTGCATCGCTTGTTGCACTTGGGCTGCTTGCTGTTGACCCGCCATCTGAGCCTGCTGTTGCTGAGCTGCCATTTGCGCCTGTTGCGCTTTCATAGCCATCTCTTGCTCATGCGCTTGCTTCTCGCGTGCCTGCTGAGCCATCAATGCTTCCATCTCAATGGCGTGACGCTGTTGAATCATCGCCGGGTCTTCCATGCCCATCTTGGCATGTAGCTCTTCCGCCTTCAGAATCAGCTCACCTTGCTTGAGCACCTTGTCGTTCTCAACCTTCTGAGCCTTGGTATCAGCATCCTTCGCCTTGATCTCCAGCTCTTTCATCTGCATCTGGATGACCGGGTCCTGCATCTGCTGCTGAGCCATCTGCTGCATCGCCTTCTGCTTGTCCAGCGCCAACACTTGTTGTGCAGCCTGAGCAACCAAACCTGCGAGCTTGACTTCCACTTGCGGCGGCAAGTCTGCGTCGGGTGCGGGCATCTCGATACCAAGCTGCTCTTCCACCTTCTTGCGATACTGGAACGCCAAGTGCTCGCTGATGTGCGCCATGATCGCCGCTTGCATCTGCTGAGCCATCGGGTTCTGCCCCATCTGCTGCATGATGAGCGGGTCTTGCATCAAGGCCGTGTGCACAGCGATGTGTGCGTCGTGATCCTGATAGATGAACGCCTTGGTCGGCTTGCCGTTCAAGAACGACATGTTCTCGCTAACCGGATCGCGCGGCTTCATGTCATCTTCGATCGGTACAAGCTTCTCAGCGTTGCGTACACCCAGCACTTCAATCATCTGACGGTGCAAATACGGCAAGTTGTAAATCTGCGGAGCGGTCGCAGCCAACTGGATCACAGCCTGATACTGCATGATCCGCTGAGCCATTGTGCTGCTGTTGGGATCGCTGACCGGGATCACCTCGACGATGTCATAGTCTTCTTGCTTGACCAGCGGGTCACCGCCTTCGGGGATGTAGTCGTACTCTTGCGGGGTCAAGTCGCGGATGATGATCTTCAGGAGCTTGAACTCCTCTTTCATCGCAGCGTGCACGCGCGCCTGAACTGCGCCCATCGTCTTCAACTGACGCTCCAACAGAGCCAGCGTCGTACCCACCGGAGCATTCGCGCTCATGTCACTGACGTTCATATCAGCGATGGAGCCCAGACGCCGTCCTTCTTCCGTGATCTTGTCCAACAGCCCGGCCAACACCTGACTCGGCTCCTTGTATGGGAGCGCCATGATGTTATCCTTGATGCTGCCAGACGGCACATCAACGTCCCGGAACTCTCCCGGAGCGATGGGAGTGTCATCGCCTTTCACGCGCAAGCCGCGTGACTTCAAACCACCGGGCAGGTTGGACAGCGTACCAGCGTCAACCAACTGACGAATCAGCATCGTACCCGCGCGGGCGTAGCCGCCGATGATGTGGATCAGACCTAGACCATACGCACCGAAGCCGCGGATGTAGTCGTACTGCACAAAGTGCTGACGCTTCATCTTCAGAACGTCTTGCTCTTCCCAGTTGCGGCGGATGGCCAGAACCTTGGTCGTACCCTTGTCGATCGTAATCACGTACGGAACCGCCAAGCCGTCCTCGTCCTCGTCGCCAGGCAGCTCAAAGCTGACGTGAATCTCATATAGCTGATAGCGGTCGTCGTCCGTGATGCTGTAGCCTTGCTCGTCCGCTTTCTTCTTCTCGACGTCCGTGCTCTGCTGTGTGGGCTCGCCCAAGTCCACGTCACGATAGAACCCCGCGGCCTGCAAGCGCTTGATCTCGTTCTTGGTCTTGCGCATGATGTGAGTCACACGCTCCGCTTCCTTAACGCCCGACGCGCCGTAAGGGATGATGATCTCTTCCGCGGGGATGAACATAGAGACTTGACGTCCCTTGCTCGGGTCAAAGTACACCTTCTTGAACGCACTGCCCGCCAGCCCCAGGTTGAACAGCATGCGCTCATGCTCTGCTCTGTACTCGGGCATCTCTTCCGTCAGGCGATAGTTCATGTCATCCTGAACGCGCTTCGCTGCTTCTTCTTTCAGCTTGTCGATCGCGCCCACAATCTGGGTCTTCACGGGGCCCGCTGCGGGGAACGTCTCCATGATCGACTCTGACTGGAACCGGATCGCTGCTTCTGTCAGCACGGTGGAGTACACACCGCATGCGCCGTTCCATGGTTCCGTACGCTCTTCGTACCGCAGGCCCAAAACTTCCAAACCCTTGACGTACGCTTCCGTCCAGTCCTTGCGGCTGTTGATGTCGGCCTCGACATCTTCGACCAGCTCGGTAGCGATCTTCATCAGCTCGCTTTCCTTCATACCCTCAGCCAAGTTCGCGTCGAACTCTTGCTCAGTCACTGAGCCGGGCTCCAGGTCGATGGTCACGCCATCAAACGAAATCTGCATTGCATCGGGGTTATCGACCACGATCTCGATCGCGTCCTCCGTACCGTCGTCCAGAGCCGCGAGTCCTTGGGGCGCTGCGTACAGCGACGGGGCCATGTTTGTAGCCATGTTCTATCCTTAATAGTACGCCCTGCGGCGACTGCTTTTGAAGTATTGAATCTCTTCGGGTTCATCGCTTGGCAGTCGAATAAACCCACCTTTTCGGAACCGCATGAGCGCAAGTGTTGTGGAGTCAACCAAGTCGTCGTTCGTCCCTGACGGGAAGTCATTGCATTCCTCAATAACTTCTCTAGCCCACCTGCGGTCCGGTGCCCACACTATGCCAGAAGCAAACAGATCAGACACCGCGTTCACCCGCGCTATTTTGTCCTGTCCTTTGCCCGGAGTAAACCCTTCTCCGACAGGCAGGCCCATTCTGTTCAGTTCTTGGTACAGCGCCGAGCCGTTGGACTTCTTCTCCACCACGAACGCGTCGGGCTCCCACTCCTTGTACTCTTCCAGCACAAGCTTCTTCAGCTCTGGGAACTCCGCCCTCTTCTTTATAGAGTTCAGCAGGATGATGTTGTAGTTGTCCACTTCCTCGTTATAGAACACGCCCCACGTTGTCAGGGCGTTGAAGTCTGATCTATTATTAGTCTCTTGGGCGGCGTCCAAGGACATGATGATGAACTCGCACGAAGGCGGGTCGTCCTTGTCCCATATCTTCCACCACTCCCTCTTTATAAGAGCGCCTTCTTCCGAGACGGGGTTCTGCATGTACTGGGCCTGCCAGTACCGGGGGTCCATACCCGCCTTCTTGGACAGCAGCTCTTCCAAGTCCCAGAACTCGCCCCAGAGTGGTTTGTCGTTCAAAATCGCAGGAAACTCCACCACTTCCCACTCATCCACGTCCGGTTCGCGCTTCATTTGGGACAAAATCATCCCAGTCAGGTCCAATTTGGACCAGCGCGTCATAACAATAATAATAGCCCCGCCTGGCATAAGACGCTGGAGAGGACCAGACTGAAACCACTCCCAAGCAGGTAAAAACACGTCCGGTCGTCCAGTTTTAGCTTCTTGCTCAGAATGAGGATCGTCAATAATAAAAAGGTCAGCACCCCGACCAGCCAAAGCCCCGCCGACACCGATAGCAAAATATTCGCCATTGAAGTTTGTCCCCCATCTTGACGCTGATTTTGAGTCAGCTTGGAGCTCAACTTGCGGAAAAATGTCTTTATATGAGTCACTTCCGACCAAATTTCGCACGCGTCGGCCGAAATTCACGGCCAAATCGGCAGTGTGGGACGACATAATGATCTTTTTCTGCGGATATTTGCCCAAAAACCAGGCCGGAGCCAGGTACGAGATCATTTCTGACTTGCCGTGGCGGGGTGCGATGTTCACAATCACCCTTTTTTTCTTGCCTTGGGCAATTTCCTCGAAAATACGGGCCAATTTGCGGTGGTGAGGACCCACTTTGTAGCCCGGATAGACGTGATCAATGAACGTCAGGAAGCTGTCCTTGCCCAATTCCTGCGTTCTGTCTGCGTACCAGCGTTTTAGCTTGGGTAATATATTGCGTTTGGTTGCGTCATCCAGTGTTGGAAGCGCAGCTTCGAGCTGTTTGACCTCTTCAAGGGTTAGGCGCATTTGGTACTTCCCTTGCTACGACGTCGATTGCGCGGCTCTTGACTTTATTAAGCGTTTCCAGAAGCTCTTGTTCCACTTCTTCAATGGGTTGAATCTTGTGTGTGACTTCTGTGCGCGTTTTAAATGCGTCAACACCATCGACATCGCCCAAAGCCTTTAATGCTGCGACCCGAATTTTGGCATCGGGATTATCTGTCTCAGATAATAGTTTATTAACAACATATAGCTTCAGGTCAGCAAGTTCCCGCACGATCATATGGTCGTACTGAGCGACCATGCCTGATAAATAGGCAATCGTTTCGTTGGGGTACTGTGTCAGGTTCAGGTCGGTCTTGTTATCAGTGACATGCTTTATAACTTCAACAGCCTGTCCACGATGGAACTCGGTTGGCTGGATCGGCTTGCCGGTCAAGTCTGAAAGCATTTTGAGTGTGCGGCCCCGCATCTGTACTTCTTCCATGGCGGAAAGCGGCGGCATAGCCTCGGCGGCGGAGGCTGGCAGGGGGACGTTCTCGTCCACTTCGGGTATTAAGTCATCCATAGAGGAAAGGGGGTGCACTCCAGAGATGTGCGTAATGTACCAGAAATAAATGGGGATGCAAGGGGTGTCATACCAAATCACGTATTTAGGAGTACGGAAAATTTTTGCAAAAAATTTTTGCGAAGGGGGGACTTAGAAAAAGCATGGGGGGTACTTCGCCAAAACGAGGATTACTAGGAGTCCAGAAAATATTTTGTGGCCCGCATGGATATTGGGCTGGCGGGGGGTCATTGAGTTAAATGCGGTGATTAAGAGTTGATCTGACTTCGTGAGTGAATTGGGAAAGTGGGCGTCGTTTGTGTTCCGCTTAGTGTATAGAGTCGCGATGGAACCTTCTGCGCGTTTTGGGGGGTGCCGGTGCGGTGGGGTCGCACCCGTGAGAATTTGCTTTTCATAGGCAGGATTGGCATAACAGAACCAGACAACGCGATGCAATGCAATTCCGCAACGCGGGTCGTTGTCAACTTGGAGAAATCAGATGGCAAAGTCCATTGCTTCACAGGTTTTCGCATCAGCCTTAAATGATGCCCAAGACGACGTGCGTCGCGCCCGTAACAAGGTTACCGCACTCAAGTTGCAACGCAAGCAAATCGGTCGTTTGCTTCGCACGTTGTCTATGGCTGTTGACACCAACACGCGCGGCAATATGTTGCACATGTGGATGAGTGACAATCAGCCCGTATTTAGCATTGCCCTGTATCACCTCGAAGGGTTCAAGTCCATGCGACTCGAATCAGTCCTGTGGATGCTAGAGACGATTGGTACTTTGAAAGACCAAAAGGAATATGCATCGTGTTTGAACCGAGACTATACCTACGAGGTGGATGGTTACAAGGTTCTGCTGAGTGCATATGTGAGCGACGACAGTGCAACCTGTCGCAAGATTGTGGTCGGCACCGAGACGGTGACCACACCGAAGTACGCAATCCAGTGTGATTGATAAAAAGGCTAGCCCTTCGGGGCTAGCCTTTGATACCAGTTCTTTGTCTTCGCGGACGCGATGCGCGGGCGGGCTGGCGCTCTATTTAGTCGTTCACGCCCCCGTGAAAAGTTGCCAAGCCCCCTGCTTTCCCCTAATGTTTGCTTACCGGTTGACGCGGTGTTGACCGGATTAACTTTGCTTTTTGGAGATAAACATGAGCAAAACCAAAACCCCCGTGGCGCAAGCCACTTCCGCCGTGGCATTTGATGCCACCCCCGTTAGCTTCAAAGATGCCGCCTATAAATCGGCGGCACTTGGTGAAAGCATTGCCACGATAGCGGCATGGGTTTATACCAAGTGCCCTAATTTCACTTCGGAAGTGCCCAAAGAAATCAAAGCCGAATTGGAAGATGGATGGGCTTTGCGGTGGCAGGAATTGAACCCTGCGGTATCGTATAACTCCCTCAAAGGATGGATACCGGACGAAAAGGGCGATATTCAGGCAACGCTAGCATGGGCGCGTTCTTACAGTCAACAAGCCTTCGGGCAGTTGAAAAAGGACGACCCGCATCGTCATGACGTCATGGGTGATCTTCGCACCAAGTTCAATAAGTATGCTAGCAACAAGTTAGCGGACATGAAACGCGCGGTGCGTAACTTGGAGAACGCCAACAAGCCGCGCGAACGCATCCAAGCTAAGTTGTTTATGACATACTTGGACGAAACCTTTGCGGACATGAAAAAACGCAACACTACTGCCAAGGCGCGTAGCGATGAGCAGGCAGTTGATGACATCAAGTTACGCATGGCGATTGACGCATTTTACCGCGCCCTTAGCTAAGTAACCCTACACCCCCCGAGCCGCAAGGTTCGGGGGGTTTTTTTGCGCCCTGCTCAGGCAGGGCTTTGAGACCAGTTCTTTGTTCTCGCGTGCGTCGGGGCTGGCGCGCGAGTTAGTGGTTCAGGGGTAGGTGAAATTCCAAAATTCCAAAGTGGGGTCAACTAAATTGGAATCTTGGAATCACGTTTTGGAATTTTGGAATCGGCATAGATAGTCGAGCGCGCCACGTTGCACCCGATTCCAAAAAGTTCCAGCGTTTTGGAACAAAATTCCAAAAATTTCATGTAGTGTTCACTAAATTGGAATCTCGCAAGTACTTGATTTATAAGGCTTTTATGCCATTTTGACCCCGAAAATTCCAAAATTCCAGTTTTTTTCAAGTACCTCCCGCCAAAATGACGTTTTTCTGGTCGAGCCCCTTTGGCACGAAATGCAACATACCACCATCCCCAACTTACAGACTGCCTCTTTTTTAAGCAAACGCCTCTTCACATAGGCTAGCAAAAATCGCTGGAATTTTGGAATTTTGGAATCGAGTAATACTACTACTACTACTATAAATATATATACATATATATTTCTTATATTTTCCCTATGTTTTTCACACCCCCCTGAAACGTTAGTACTACATCCAACCATTTTTTGTGATTCCAAAATTTATTCCAAATTCCAGTCCCACTTTACAAATAACCCCTTTTCACCCCATTTTCACCCCTTTTCGATTCCAAGCACCCTGTGGATAACTCTGTAAAAGATGGTGTAAGCAAAACCGAAATCCATCTCCCACCCCTGACCCTAACCCAATAGATTTACCCCAAAACAGCGCACATCCCGTCCATCCTGCCCAACAGGGGCACCACAAAATAGTTGACCCAAACCCTTGTACCAATCATCAAAGAAAGTTATAATGGAGACAGTTGGAGAGGGAATCTCCAACACGCACACCACCCCTGCAAGCCGCTGTTTAGTGGTTCACGGGGTGGTGAATTTAGTTCAATTCAGTTCGGAGATAGTTATGAAAGCTGCATTCATGTGGACACC
>JACCDJ011681614.1_pt1 | contig 11815 bp, 12 predicted proteins | sample 7444481 | NCBI WGS metagenome assembly JACCDJ01 (sample SAMN15323435, study PRJNA562643) | freshwater metagenome | isolation source: river surface water | place: USA:Blue River Watershed | collected 2017-08-15 | reverse complement strand
GCTCAGGTGCATGTCAACCGCACCCACACCATCCCCATGGCTGCGGAACTGGTGGCCGCCAAAGGTCCATACGCCGTTGTCCTGCACCACCGTGGTGGCGCTGCGCTTGCCGGTGCTCAGGGCGGCCAGCGCCATGAAAGGTTTGTAGGTGGAGCCGGGCGGATAGGTGCCGCGCAGTGCGCGGTTGAGCAAGGGCTTGTCGATGGATTCGTTCAAGGCCGTCCAGCTTTCGCTGTCGATGCCTTCTACGAAAAGATTGGGGTCGAAGGTGGGCTTGCTCACAAAGGCCAGCACCTCTCCGCTACGTGGATCGATGGCCACCAGTGCGCCTCGGCGCTCGCCAAACATGTCTTCAATCAGCTTTTGCAGCTTGATATCAATCGACAGTTGCACGGTGTCGCCGGGCGTGGAGGGGCTGCTGGCCAGACGCCGCACGGCCCGGCCGCCGGCCGAGGTCTCGACCTGCTCAACACCGGTGATGCCGTGCAATTGCTTTTCATAGGCCTGCTCGATGCCGAGCTTGCCGATGTAATCGGTGCCCCGATAGTTGCCCAGCTCGTCTTCTTCTTCGATGCGTTCCTTCTCTTTTTGGTTGATGCGACCGATGTAGCCCACCACATGACTGCCCGCTTCGCCAAAGGGATAGCTGCGGAACAGCCGCGCCTTGATGTCGACGCCGGGAAAGCGGTAGCGTTGCGCCGCAAAGCGGGCCACCTCTTCGTCGCTGAGCTTGGTGCGGATGGGCACTGATTCCAGGCTCTTGAATTCCTCGCGGATGCGCTTGAAGCGTCTCCGATCGCGGTTGGTGATCTCCACCACCTGGGACAAGGCGTTGATGGTCTCTTCCAGCCCGCGCACCTTCGAGGGCGTGATCTCTAGCGTGTAGGCCGAGAAGTTGGTGGCCAGTACCACCCCGTTGCGGTCGGTGATCAGCCCGCGATTGGGCACGATGGGCACCACGGCCGTGCGGTTGTTCTCAGCCTGCTCCAGATAGTGTTCGTGCTTGAAGACTTGCAGGTAGATCAGGCGCAAGGCCAGCAACGCAAAGCACATCAGCACCACCATGCTGGCCGCCAGCACCCGGCCGCGAAAGCGGTGGATTTCGGCGTCGACATTGCGCAGGGCAGTCATAGGCTTGTCCGGACTTAAAGGGGTCGGTTCAGATCGGGGTCTGGGGCGCGCTTTTGCGGCATCAGCAGCACGATACTGGCCAGTGGCCACAACAGGGCCTGGAGCACCGGGGAGAGCCAGAAAGACCAAGCCGGCATGGCGCCGCCGCTGATCAGTCGGACCAGCAGTTCAAGAATGTGCGCGGCCAGCATCAGCGGCAGCAATTGCAGCGCCTGCGCCGGGACCGGGAACCACAGCACGCGGCGGTGAATCATGATCGAAAGGAAGCTGAGCGCGGTGTAGGACAGCGCATGCTGGCCCAGCAGACCGGCTTGGTGCACATCCATGATCAACCCAAAGCAAAACGCGGCCAGCATGCCCACGCGAAGCGGCTGATGGATGGTCCAGAACACCAGCACCAGCGCCAGCAGGTCGGGCATCCAAGGCTCGCTGCCGAGCATCGTCAGCAGCAGGGCCAGGATCAGGCTGGCCCAGATGAACAGCGGGCTGGCGGGCAGCAGCAGTTGCTGCCCAGTGGGCATGATCATGACCGTCCCCCTTTGCGGGCGCTTTCAGTCCGGCTCGGCTCCTGGGGCGCAGCCGGCAATTGACTTTTAAGCGGCTTGAGCACCAGCAGATGGCGCGCGGCAGCCACCTGCCCGAGAGGCTGGGCGTGAATGCGTGCAAATGTCGATTCAGCACGCCGGCCTATGCGGGTGACGCGGGCCACCGGCAGGCCCGGCGGATAAATGCCATCGATACCGCTGGTGGTCAGCAGGTCACCCTCTTGCAAATCGGTATTGGCCGCCATGAATCGCAGCTCGAGCCCGTCTTCCGAGGGCTCGCCATAGGCCACGCTGCGCAGGCCGGTGCGCACATTGAGCACAGGAATCGTCAGGTCGCGATCAATCAGCAGCGTCACTTCGCTGACCAGGGGATGCACCCGTGTCACCTGACCGATCACACCGGCTGAGTCGACTACCGGGGAACCCACTTCTACGCCGGCCGCGCCGCCCTTGTCGATGATGATCTTGTGCGAATAAGGATCGGCCGCCTCGTAGATGACTTCGGCCGCCTGGCCCGGCCCGGAAAGTCGCTGACGCAAGTCAAGCAGTTGTCGCAGCTGGCTGTTTTCTTGGGCCAGTTGTTCAACCTGGCCCGCCCGCAGCAGCAGCCGCGTCAGTTCCTTGCGGGCCTCCTGAAGGTCGGCCTGGGTCTGGGCCAGGCTGTCAAAGTGTCGGCCCAGAGCTTCCAGGCCGCGGCCGGGCTGCAAGGCCAGCCATTGCAACGGATGCAGCGCAGTGGCCAGCGCCGACCGCAGCGGATCGATCATGCCCAGTCGGGCATCGGCCACCATCAGTAAAACGGCCAGACTGCTGAGCACCACCAGCCGGGACAAGGCCGAAGGGCCCTGTTTAAAAAACGGGGGCGGCGACCGGTCTATGGTTCCGAGTGGCATGGGTCAGGCGGGTCGGGCGCCGCCGGCCGCAGCGCGCTCGCTCACTCCGAGGTGAAGATGGACCCCAGTCGCTCCATGCGATCGAGGGCAATGCCGCAACCCCGCACCACGCAGGTCAGAGGGTCTTCGGCCACCAGCACCGGCAAGCCGGTTTCCTCGCTGAGCAAACGATCGAGGTCGCGCAGCAGCGCGCCGCCACCGGTGAGCATCATGCCCCGGTCGGCGATGTCGGCGCCCAATTCGGGCGGCGTTTGCTCCAGAGCATTTTTCACAGCCGAGACGATGTTGTTCAGCGGATCTGTCAGCGCCTCCAGGATTTCGTTGCTCGAGATGGTGAAGCTGCGCGGCACCCCTTCGGAGAGGTTGCGGCCCTTGACTTCCATCTCGCGCACTTCGCTGCCGGGGAAGGCCGAACCGATGTTCTTCTTGATCGCCTCGGCCGTCGGCTCGCCGATCAGCATGCCGTAATTGCGCCGGATGTAGTTGATGATCGCGTCGTCGAAACGGTCGCCGCCCACTCGCACACTGCCTTTGTAGACCATGCCGCCCAGCTAGATCACGCCCACCTCGGTGGTGCCGCCGCCGATATCGACCACCATCGAGCCTGAGGCCTCAGCCACAGGCAAGCCCGCGCCGATGGCCGCCGCCATGGGCTCTTCGATCAGGTAGACCTCGGAGGCACCCGCGCCCAGGGCCGACTCGCGAATGGCGCGGCGCTCCACTTGGGTGGAGCCGCAGGGCACGCAGATGATGATGCGCGGGCTGGGACGGAACAAGCTGCGCGGATGGACCATCTTGATGAATTGCTTGAGCATCTGCTCGGTGACGGTGAAGTCGGCGATCACCCCGTCCTTCATGGGACGGATGGCCTCGATGTTGCCTGGCACCTTGCCCAGCATGGCCTTGGCTTCGTGGCCAACGGCCTGGATGGTTTTCTTGCCCTGGGGCCCGCCCTCATGGCGGATGGCTACCACCGAGGGTTCGTCCAGGACGATGCCTTGCCCGCGTACAAAAATCAGGGTGTTGGCTGTGCCCAGGTCGATCGCCAGGTCGGTCGAGAAGTACCGGCGGAAAGATTCAAACATGTCAGAGGTCCGTTGCAGGCGGTCCGCCGTCTGCCCGGGCGGCCGCACCATCAGAAGTGATTCTTGGGAGCCCGGCTGCTGCAGCCCTGTTCGACTCGCTAAGCGTGCCTTGAACAGAGGCGTGGACGCACCGTGCGCCGAAGGCGGGATAATACCCCAAGGACCGATGCCCAGAGGCGTTCGAAGGGAGCTTTTGCGCCGGATTCGCACCTGTTTGCCTGCTCGGGCGGGAGCCACTTCAGGCTCGCCCAGCGGGCATCAATTCTTATTCTTCGTATGGCACTTACCGCCCAAGACATTTCGCGCGTGGCTCATCTGGCCCGCTTGCAGCTGCAGCCCGAGGAAAGCGCCCGCGCCCTCGAGCAGATCAATGGCTTTTTCAGGCTGGTCGAACAGATGGCAGCCGTTCCGACCGCGGGCCTTGAGCCCATGGCCCACCCGGTTGAACTCACCGGGCAAGTGGCCCTGCGTCTGCGCGAGGACGCCGTCAGCGAGCCTGATGACCGCCGGGCCAATCAGCAAAACGCACCGGCCGTCGAGCGCGGCTTGTTTTTGGTGCCCAAGGTGATCGAGTAAGGCCGGCCATGACCCAGCTGCATGATCTGAGCGTGGCCCAACTGGCCGCCGGTCTGAAGGCGCGGCATTTTTCTGCGCTTGAAGTGGCGCGGCATTTCGTGGCCCGCGCCCAGACCGACGACACCGGCAGTTTTTTGGCCCTCAACCCCGACGCTACGCTGGCCCAGGCCCAGGCCAGTGACGCGCGTCTGGCGGCCGGCACGGCCGGTGCGCTCGAAGGGGTGCCGATTGCCCACAAGGATATTTTTGTCACCCGTGACTTTCCCACCACCGCTGGCTCGAAGATGCTCGCGGGCTATCGCTCGCCCTTTGACGCCACCGTGGTGGCGCGCCTGGCGCAGGCGGGCATGGTCACGGTGGGCAAGCTCAATTGCGATGAATTTGCCATGGGCTCGGGCAATGAAAACAGCGCTTATGGCGTCGTCAAAAACCCCTGGGACAAAAAGACCCCGCGGGTGCCCGGCGGCTCGTCGGGCGGCAGCGCAGCGGCTCTGGCTGCACGTCTGGTTCCCGCTGCCACCGGCACCGATACCGGCGGCTCTATCCGCCAGCCCGCCAGCTTTTGCGGCGTCACCGGCATCAAGCCCACCTACGGCAGAGCCAGCCGCTACGGCATGATCGCCTCCGCCTCGAGCCTTGATCAGGGCGGCCCCATGGCCCGCAGCGCCGAGGACTGCGCGCTGCTGCTGTCGGCTCTGTGCGGCCCCGACCCCGACCGTGATTCGACCTCGTTGGACCTGCCGGTCGAAGACTTCAGCCAATCGCTGAATGCGGACATCAAGGGGCTGCGTCTTGGCCTTCCCAAGGAGTTCTTCGGCGAGGGCCTGGCCGCTGATGTGCGCACCGCGGTCGAGGCCGCGTTGGCCGAGCTGACGAAACTTGGCGCCACCCTCGTGCCCATCAGCCTGCCGCGAACCGAATTGGCCATACCGGTTTACTACATCATCGCGCCGGCTGAAGCCAGCTCCAACCTGAGCCGCTACGACGGCGTGAAGTTCGGCCACCGTGCCAAGGACTACACCGATCTGGAGAGCATGTACAAACAGAGCCGGGCCGAAGGCTTTGGCAGCGAGGCCAAGCGCCGCATCATGACCGGCACCTATGTGCTCTCGCACGGCTACTACGACGCCTACTACCTGCAAGCGCAGAAGATCCGGCGCCTGATCGCTGAGGATTTTCGCAGCGCGTTTGCGCACTGCGATGTGATCGCCGGCCCGGTAGCCCCCACCGTGGCCTGGCCGATCGGCCAGAACGCAGCCGACCCCGTGGCCGACTACCTGGCCGACATCTTTACCCTGCCCGCATCGCTGGCCGGCCTGCCCGGCCTGAGCGTGCCGGCCGGCTTTGGCGCCGAGGGCATGCCCGTGGGCCTGCAATTGATCGGCAACTACTTCAAAGAGGCTCAATTGCTGGGCGTGGCGCATCGTCTGCAGCAGGTGACCGACTTCCATCTTCGCAAGCCGGAGGGGGTTTGATATGTCCAGCCCACTCGTTTCTGGCTATGAAGTTGTGATCGGGTTTGAAACCCATGCGCAACTGTCGACGCATAGCAAGATCTTTAGCCGCGCCAGCGTGGCCTTTGGTGCTGAACCCAACACCCAGGCCTGCGCGGTGGACCTGGCCCTGCCCGGCACCTTGCCGGTGATGAACCAGGGCGCGGTTGAGCGCGCCATCCGCTTCGGTCTTGCGGTGAGCGCGCATGTGGCGCAGCAGAGCATCTTTGCGCGCAAGAACTATTTCTACCCCGATCTGCCCAAGGGTTACCAGATCAGTCAGTTCGAGATCCCGGTGGTGCAGGGCGGCGAGGTGTCGTTCTACCTCGGCGATGAAAAGAGGGCGGTGCGTCTGGTACGCGCCCACCTCGAAGAAGACGCGGGCAAATCCTTGCACGAAGACTTCATGGGCATGAGCGGCATCGACCTCAACCGCGCAGGCACGCCGCTCTTGGAAATCGTGACCGAGCCCGACATCCGCAGCAGCCAGGAAGCGGTGGCCTATGCCAAAGAGCTGCACAAGATCGTCACCTGGATCGGCATTTGCGATGGCAATATGCAGGAGGGCAGCTTCCGCTGCGACGCCAATGTGTCGGTGCGCAAGCCCGGCGCGCCGCTGGGTACCCGACGCGAGATCAAGAACCTGAACAGCTTCAAGTTCATGCAGCAGGCCATCGACTTTGAGGTCCGCTGGCAAATCGGCGAGCTTGAGGACGGCCGCGCGATCCAGCAGGCCACCGTGCTGTTCGACCCCGACACCGGTGAGACCCGCGCCATGCGCACCAAGGAAGACTCGGCCGACTACCGCTACTTCCCCGATCCAGACCTTCCACCGCTGGTGATTGCGCCTGAATGGATAGCGCGGGTCAAGGCCGACATGCCCGAACTGCCCCGCGTGATGGCCGATCGTTTTGTGACTGACTACGGCCTGCCCGAGTACGATGCCACCACGCTGACCCAAAGCAAAGCCATGGCTGCCTACTTTGAGGCCTGCGCCAAGGCCTGCAAAAGCCCCAAGCTGGCCAGCAATTGGATCATGGGTGAGGTGTCGCGCCGATTGAACGCGGGCGAGATCGGCATCGAGCAGGCGCCGGTGAGCGCCGCGCAATTGGCCGCGCTGATTGGCCGCATCAGCGACAACACCATCAGCAACAACGCGGCGCGTCAGGTGTTTGACGCCTTGTGGACCGAGGGCGCAGCAGCCCCGGCCGCAGAAGGCGCCGCGCGCGTGGACGCCATCATCGAGTCCAAGGGCCTGAGGCAAATGAACGACAGCGGCGAACTCGAAAAAATCATCGACGAAGTGCTCGCCGCCAACCCCAAGAACGTGGCCGAATACAAGGCCGGCAACGCCAAGGCCCTCAACGGCCTGGTCGGCCCGATCATGAAGGCCAGCAAGGGCAAAGCCAATCCGGGGCAGGTCAATGAGCTGCTCAAGAAGAAGCTGGGGTGACCTTGCCTTTACCGATCAGGCCGCATGTTATTGACGGGACGCTTGGACAGGATGACATTGCCCGAGAGCCGTCACGCCGTATGGGACGGTGACAAGCGCGCCCCAATTCCCGTGCGGGCATGGTGTAACCTCCGTTTTTTCCTCCGCTGAGAAGGTCCCCATGTCCACCACTTTGTCCAACGCCTGCCTTCCCGTCTTCATCAAGTTCCTGGGCAACTTGCGTCATCTGCTCCTGAAAGCGCAGGCCGATGTGGCCGCGCGCGGCTATGACGAGCAGGTGCTGGTGCAGTACCGGCTGGCCCCAGACATGCTGCCCTTTAAGAACCAGATCTTCATTGCCTGCGACGCCGCCAAGCTGTGCGCTGCTCGTATTGCCGGGCTGGATGCGCCCAAGTATGAGAACACCGAAAACACGCTGGCCGAATTGTTGACCCGCGTCGACAACACCCTGGCCTGGCTCAAGACGGTGCCACCCCATGCGCTTGATGGGCTTGAGGCCAAGGAAATCACCTTCCCGGTGGGCAAGACCGGCTCGCGCACCATGACGGCCGAGGCCTATGTGAAGACCTGGGCGCTGCCCAATGTGTTCTTCCACATCACCACCGCCTACAACATCTTGCGCCACAACGGCGTGGCCATTGGCAAGAGCGACTTCTTGGCCGGCGCGGCGGCTTAAGCTTTAAACCCCGTAACGATCCCGGTAGGCCTGTACCTGGGGTAAATGCGCGGCAAGTTCTCCGACGCCGCCTTGCGCCGCCAGATACGCCAGCAGGTCTTCTAGTCGCGCAATGGCGCAGACCTGCAGGCCCAGGGTTCGCTGAACGTACTGCATCGCGCTGTGTGGCACATCGCGGGTCGACCCGTCGGCTTGCACCTCGGTGGCCATTTCCTGACGGTCTAGGGCAATGGCTACGCCGTGTGCGGTGGCGCCGGCGGCTTGTATCAGCGCGATCGACTCGCGTGCAGCCGTGCCGGCGCTCATCACGTCGTCGACGATCAGCACGCGGCCCTTGAGCGGCGCTCCCACCAGCGCACCACCCTCGCCGTGGTCTTTGGTCTCTTTGCGGTTGTAGGCAAAGGGCACTACCTTGCCCAGTCGGGCCAGTTCAATGGCCACGGCAGCGCCCAGAGGGATGCCTTTGTAGGCGGGGCCAAAGATCATGTCGAACTCAAGTCCGCTTTGCACCAGACGTTGCGCGTAGAAGGCGGCCAGCCGACCGAGCTTGGCGCCGTCATTGAACAGCCCGGCATTAAAAAAGTAGGGGCTCATGCGACCGGCCTTGGTCTTGAACTGGCCAAACTTGAGCACGCCGCAATCGAGCGAAAATTGCACGAACTCTTGCGCCAGCGCATCGTGCGCGCCTGCTTTCGTCATGGGGATGTCCTTGTTCAAACTGACCAGCCTTAACCTTAACGGCATCCGCTCGGCCACGCGCAAAGGCCTGGAAGCCTGGCTCGAAAAAGAGCGTCCGGATTGTATGTGTGTGCAGGAGCTCAAGGCGCAGCAGGCCGACGTCGACGGCCAGTTTGAACAGCTTGCGGGTCTGCAAGGTCATTTCCACTTCGCCGAGAAAAAGGGCTATTCGGGCGTGGCGGTGTACACGCGCCATGAGCCCTCGGATGTGCTCATCGGATTTGGTTCGGGGGAGTTTGATGCCGAAGGTCGGTATGTGGAGCTGCGCTTTGACAGGCCGGGCCGCAAGCTCGCGCCCAAGCTGTCGATCATCAGCTGCTATTTCCCCAGCGGGTCTTCAAGCCCCGAGCGGCAGGAGGCCAAGTTTCGTTTTCTGGCCGAGTTCTATCCGCATCTGCTCGGACTCAGGGCCCAGCGCGAGTTCATCTTGTGCGGCGATGTGAACATCGCCCACCAGGAGATCGACTTGAAGAACTGGAAGGGCAACCTGAAGAATTCCGGTTTTCTGCCGGAAGAGCGCGCCTGGATGAGTGCGCTGCTGCGCCACGATGCGCAAGCGGCCAATGCAGCGGCCGATGAACTGAACGCCGGCGCCCTCCGGCCGGGTACGGCTCTGGGCGGCGGCCTGGTGGATGTGTATCGCCGCTTGAAGCCTGCTGCCACCGAGGAGGCCTACACCTGGTGGAGCAACCGGGGCCAAGCCTGGGCCAAGAATGTGGGCTGGCGCATCGACTACCACTTGGCTACGCCGGGCCTGGCTGCGCTGGCCCGCAGTGAGGCGGTGTACAAGGCGGAGCGGTTTTCTGACCACGCGCCATTGACGGTGGCTTACGACCTGCCGATTTAAGGCTCCGTCGATCGCCGTGAGGTCAGGGCGAGGTCACCCGTGCAGATAACGCTGTCTTGGGGGGCTCACACCAAGTCGCTGACCAGGCCGAGGGCGAGCGCCTCGTCCGCCAGCAAATACCAGTCAGCCTTGTTGACCTGCTCGCTCAATTGCTCATAGCTCATTTGCGTGCCACGCACCAGATCGCTGAAGGTCTGATGCTCGAGCTTGCCAGCCACTTCCAGTTCGGCCAGAAAGTCGTGCGCGCTGGCGGCGCAGACTTTCAGTGCCCCGCTAAACCGGATGTCCTTTTCGATCTGCCAGGCATGAATCAGCAGCACCGCATCGCGGCTCAGGTAGCGCTTTTCCACTGGAAAGGCGGCCATGATCATCACGCCGGCCGAATACACCATGGCCTTGCCCACAAAGTAAAAGTCCATACCGCCGACTTCACGGCATAGACGAATCTCCTCAGCGATGCCGCGGGACAGGACCGCGTCGCCACCGGTGGTCGATAACTCAAAGACCAGCGGGTCGGTGCGACCGCGCAGGGGCTTGAGCTGTTCCAGGAAGCGTCCAAGAAAGGCTTCGTCGACAGCGCCATAAACGCGGATGGCGGGCTCCTGCAGCAGGATGTCGTTCAGGTTGATTCGGGGCTTGCGGGGCACGGCAACAGGCGTTTGGAGTGGGGCTTGCGCGGGCCTTTGGGCTCAGCGCACGGATGGAACGACGGTCAGTTCCTTGGGACGCGACGCAGTGGTCGGGGACTTGGTCGTCCGCAGGCTGCGGGCGACCGCCTTGGTTCCTGATCACTGGGCGGAAAGGGCCAGAACACCGCTGGGCAACCCATGGCAGTTTTAGGCTCGGGTGACCTGCTTACACCACCGGAGGCTTGGGAGTGCAGCGGACCCTGCTGTCGTTGTTTGATTTGTGACACCTGCTCACCATACCGACGAGATGTGATGACGTCTGTCGGTTCATGCGCAAGCCGGTGTAGGCGTGCGCCGATGCGGCTGTCCGGGTCAAAGCTGGACCAGGCCCAGCTCGCGACAAATGCTCAGCGCGGCTTTAGTTGCGGCTGGCGCGCTCGTAGATCGGCAAGACCTGTGGCAAGGCCTTTTCAATGTCGCTGATGCGTGTGTCACTGGCAGGATGGGTGCTCAGCCATTGGGGTGGAGCGCCCTTGCTGGCTGCCTGCATCTTGCGCCAGAGTGTGATGCCGGCGCGGGGGTCGTAGCCAGCGCGTGCGGCCAGTTCCAGTCCGACCAGATCGGCCTCGGTTTCGTTGTCGCGGCTGAACTTGAGGGTCAGCAGTTCGGCACCGTAGTTGGTCACGGTACGGCCCAGATCGCCCAAGCCCAGCACTTGCGACAGCAGGCCGGCACCGATATTGGTGGCGGCACTCTTGCCCATCCGCTCACGCGCATGTTCGCGCAAGGCATGGGCAATTTCATGACCCATGATCTGCGCCACTTCGTCATCGGTGAGCTTGAGCTGCTCAAGAATGCCTGTGAAGAAGACGATCTTGCCGCCCGGCATGCAGAAGGCGTTGATCTGCTTGCTGCCCAGCAGGTTGACCTCCCACTTCCAGTTGCGGGCGCGGGAGTTCCAGCTGTAGGCAAAGGGGATCAACTTTTCGGCAATACCCCGCAGGCGGATCAGCTGCGGATGGTTGGGCCCGGCCAGCGCATTCTGGTCGGCTGCCTGCCGCAGCAGGCTCTGATACTGCTTGTTCGCTGAAGCCTCAACCTCTTCGGCGGGGACCAGACGTGCAAAGGCCGAGTTGCGCCCCACGTCCACGCCCTCCCGCGCCGGCGGGTCGCCAGCGTTTTGCGCCAACGCCTGTCCAGCGGGCAAGATCAGCCCCAGACTGAGGGCCAGGCACAGGCATCGCAGCATCTCTTGCATGGAGGGGGTCGAGAAGTTTTGGGCTGAGCCCGTATTATTCCCGGATGTCTTCTAACCACGCTGCTGGCGGCACGCCGGCCCAGGTGCCCCGCTTGTCCTGGGGTGCCAGTCTGAAGGTCTATCTGGAGCCGGCCAGCCTGCGCATGCTCAGTCTGGGTTTTTCGGCCGGGCTGCCTTTGCTGCTGGTCTTTGGCACGCTCAGCTTTTGGCTGCGCGAGGCGGGCATCGATCGCACCACGATTGGGTTTCTGAGCTGGATCGGTCTGGCCTACGGCTTTAAGTGGGCGTGGGCACCGTTGGTCGATCGCATGCCGCTGCCTTGGTTGACGCGTCGCCTCGGCCGGCGGCGCAGTTGGCTGCTGCTGGCGCAGGCGGTGATTGTGGCTGCGTTGGTGGGTATGGCGTTCAATGATCCCAAGCTGTCGCTGATGCCGGTGGTCTGGTGTGCGCTGGCGCTGGCTTTTGCATCGGCGACTCAGGACATTGCCCTG
>JACCDJ010522923.1_pt1 | contig 11816 bp, 10 predicted proteins | sample 7444481 | NCBI WGS metagenome assembly JACCDJ01 (sample SAMN15323435, study PRJNA562643) | freshwater metagenome | isolation source: river surface water | place: USA:Blue River Watershed | collected 2017-08-15 | reverse complement strand
GTTAAGATTAACCTCTCCTTTTTCTTTCTCTGAGTAAATTACACTCTCTGTAGTCAATACAGTTCCTGCTACTGATGATGAGTTCTTAAGTGCTGTAGTAACTACTTTAGTGGGGTCAAGAATACCTGCATCTAAAGCATCTACCACTTTAAGAGATTTGGCATCATAAGTAGGCATTTTTAGGTCTTTAGACATGTCCTCAATCTGATGAACTACTGCGTACCAATTATCGATACCTACGTTAGAAAGTATCCGGATAAAAGGCTCTTTACATGCTTCTCTTACGATAGCCTCACCTAGACGTTCGTTGGCGTTATCTGTAGCCACTTCTACACGCTCACTTGCCATGTAGAGAGCCATACCTCCACCAACTACGATACCGTCAGCAAGAGCAGCTTTAGTAGCTAGAAGTGAGTCTTCAAGACGATCCTTCTTCTCTTTGATTTCGATGTCTGAATTACCACCTACGTTAATGATAGCTACGCCACCAATCAATTTACCAAGACGTTCCTGGAGTTTTTCTTTTTCGTAGAAAGATACTGCCTTTTCAATCTGCTCTTTTATCTCCTCTGCACGTTTAGCGATATTTTCTGATTGACCTTTACCGTCTACTATAGTAGTGTCTTCTTTGGTTACGGTAACAATCCTAGCTCTTCCAAGCATTGTACTTAGAGCATCTCCAGTAAGTTTATCAAGCTTATGTCCTTTATTCTTAGACACTACCTCACCTCCTGTCAGAATAGCCATATCCTCAAGAAGAAGTGTTCTACGATCACCGAAGTCTGGAGCTTTTACTGCACACACCTGAACGATACCTCTCATCTTGTTTACAATCAGTACAGCAAGTGCTTCTTCACCAATCTCTTCTGCAACAATAAGCAGTGGTTTGCTTTCTGAATTTGCCTTTGTCAGTACAGGTACTAGCTCTTGTGCTGTAGCGATTCGACCATCATAAAGCAGGATATATGGATCATCCAAATTACACTGCATGGTTGTGTTGTTAGTAACAAAGAATGGACTCTTATAGCCACGATCAAATTGCATACCTTCTACTACTTCTAGAGATGTTTCTCCTGTCTTAGATTCTTCGATTGTAACAATACCCTCACGACCTACTTTATCAATAGCTGTAGCGATAAGATTACCTACCTCAGTGTCATTGTTTCCTGAGATTGTTGCCACCTGTCGAATCTGCTCTTCACTGCTTACATCACTAGAAGTACTCTTGATGTATTCAACCATTGCAGTAACAGTCTTGTCAATACCACGCTTTACTTCTACTACGTTTGAACTCTGCCTGATTGCTTTCAGACCGCCCTCAATCATCTTAGTAGCGAGTAGTGTAGACGTAGTTGTACCGTCACCCGCCTCATTAGCAGACTTTATTGAAACCTGCTTTACAAGGTTAGCTCCAATATCTTCTACATCATCTTCAAGCTTGCTAAAAGACTTGGCAACTGTTACGCCATCTTTGGTTACTTTTACTTCACCATTCTGCTCTCTAATAAGAACGTTTCTGCCGCCTGGACCTAACGTGCTACTTACAGCATCGTTAAGCTTTCTAATTCCGGAAAGCAGATTCTCTTTTAATTCTACTCCAGATAAACTTTTTGTTTTTGACATGTTTATTTTATTTTATTCTGTAATTGTTAAGTGTGATTTTAGACTATGAATGACTTGCCTAAATAAGTAGTCTTTGCTTTTCTGATCCGTTGGAAGCTCTTCATATGGTACGTAACAAGGATGTTCTTTGGTTTCTGGATTCTTTACTGGTCCGTACTTCCAACCTTCTTCTGTCTTCTGCTTCATCCAACTTTCGTGAGATGCTTCTGGTGTGGCATCTGGATTTGCGATGTGGAATTTTACTCCGTTTACTGCTGAGTCCTTTTGCCATTGAGGTGCATCTTCCCATGTTGGTTGTGAATGGTCTCCGATGCTGTGGCAATATGCCTTGTTGATTTCGTGTGCAACCTGTGCTATTTGTTCTACGTTCATCTTAGTTTAGTTTTGCTAATATTTCGGTTTCTTTTGTGATGTAGTAATCTTTACCTTCGTGGGTAATCTTCATAGTTCCTAACTTTGGTAGAAGAACAATGTCTCCGATTACTAGTTTACTATTTACATCTTTGTCCGTGTTAAAGTTATACACTTGAGATGTTCCTACTACTGTTGCCATCTCTGGTCTTTCTTTTCCTAAATCGGGGATAACGATTACTCCCACTTTCTGTTCTGACTCTTCAATAGGCTCAAGAACTACGAAACCGTTTAGCGGTGTTAATTTACTCATAATTAGTTTTTTAATTTATTACAATGATACAAAAATTTTTCGATTTTTCCAAATTAAAGTTTTAGGTTAGTGTCCGTCACGCCAGTTATGTGCGAGTGCTGGTGGTGCTTTTAACTGTAAACTTATCTTAGTAGTATTCTCCATACAATCCTTGACAATCTCCATAGCTTCATTTACCCGCTCATCTTCTACAATCTCAGTAACTAATTGGTCATGTATCTGAGCACAAACCCATCCTACAATTCCCGCAGCTTTCAGTCTCCTGTTTATCTGTATTGCAGCCCTATTAACTATAGATGCTGATAATGATTGTATTTGGAAGTTACAGCTATTATTTAGTCCGTTCACATAATCTCGTTGGATGGATAATACTCTCTCCATTCCATAATCCTCTGCTAAGTTATTCCTCATCTGTTTATCAAGTATGGCATCTCCAATAGTCTCATAGATATGTTTTACTTTCTTTAAATGTCTTACCCTCCCTACCTGAGTCTTTACATAACCTTGCTCTTTTGCTTGTTGTCTAGAAGCATCAAACCATTTCTTAAGTTCAGGAAATCCTGCGAAATATCCGTCAATAAGTTCTTGAGCTTCTTTAGTACTTACACCAATGTTCTTACCTAATGCATAAGCTCCCATACCATACGGAATACCTAGAGAATATCCTTTAGCTTTCTGCCTTAGAGTAGGGGCGTGTTTTTTTAAGAAGTTCTCTGCTTTTTTATCCGGAGAATATTGATGTAGTTTCTCAGTTTTGATAGCGACTGTTGAGTAGAAATCCCATCCATTCCTGAATATATCCTTTAATCCTTCATCTCCTGAAACGTGGGCGAATACGTGAGGCTCTAGAGATTCATAATCATTATCAATAAACACATGTCCTGGTTTAGATATGATAAACGCCCGAACCCTGTTAGTATATTCTATGATTATTGGATCATCTTCTCCCTCTTCGATAGGCTTAGGTAACTGTTGTGCATCGGAACCATATCTTCCCGATATCGTAGCGTGTTGCTTATATTGGAAGTAGTATATCCCGTCCTCTTGTCCTTCTAATAGTCTATCAATGTAGGTAGAACGTATTTTCATGAGCTTGTTGTAAATCCTCAGATACTTAGCCCACTCATGTTTCTCACTAATACTTTGAATTAAGTCCTCATCAAATTGTGGCTTACCTTTTTCAGTGGTTGATAGTGGCTCTATTTCTAGGGCTTCAAATGCTATCTTACCAAGTTGGTCTTTAGATTGTATGTTGAAGAATTGTCCATCATACTCTTTCTTCCAAAGCTTTAGGGATATCTCTACTGAGTCTTTAGGATCTAGTAACAGTGGGTCATTAGTCAATAGATAATTCTTAACGTCTGAATCTGGTAACTTCTTTAGATTAGGTCCAGATATACTTAACTTACCTGTCTTTTCCGATACGGGAAGTTCTAAGTTATATTTTAATGCTAGTTCCTGAGCAAATGAGCCTTTATTAGATGCGGGATACTTCTCCACCGCTTTCTCTAAAATCCAGGCTCTTACCATTTCCTTATCTAGCAAAGCTTCCACTACTTTACCACTCATCTCCTCCATCACCTCTGATACCTCTTGCCTCGTCTTGTTCATCAAATCTAAATCAAGAAGAACACCTTTTTCTTCCATAGGAATAGTAACTTCTCTATAAAGTGGCATTACCTCATCCTCAAAGAAGAAATCTTCAAGACCTTCCTCTTTTAGAATATCCAGGAAGTGGTAGTAAATTCGTAAAGTTAAGTCGGTATCGGCACAAGCGTATTTAGATAGTACTGGTAAATCTGCTTTATAGATTTCGAAGTTTTCTTTTGTTGTAGAGCCTCCGTTCTTCTTTACTGATTCTTTGAGTTCTATCTGCTCTTCGTTAGCCTCCTTTTCTACGTCTAATCCAATCTTATCTTGAACCATTATGGCTATAGCTTTGAGTTGGAATCCTCCTGCTAATCCTGCACCCTCTTCCATTACAGTGTGTACAAGCAACATCGTATCACAGTAGATGCTTGAAATTAAATCAACCCCGTAAAAGTTCTTTACAAATCGGCTATCGAATGATCCGTTGTGCATTATGAGTTTCTTGCCCACAAGCATATCTAGAAGTTTACTAGCTATCTTATGGCAGGATACTCCCTCTATGGATAAATCTTTAAGCTCACCATCGGTAAACTCCATAGTAGGAATGTAATAGCCCTCCCCTATATTGGCAGAGACTGAGAAGCCGATTATAGCCCCTTTTCTTACATTAAGTGAGTTTGATTCGATGTCAAACGCTAGCAACTCGTGATCTTGAATGTATTTAGCTAGCTGACTTACCTTCTCTCGTGTATCGACCTGAATATAAACTTTATTTACCATAACGCAAACATAACCTATTTTCCCTTGATTTCCAAATATAACTTTCTAGTCTAGTAGCAAACTTTTCTTGTAAGGCACTAGCTTATTCAGTTTGTCTCTTCTTCTTTCACATCCACAATCTTCTTTCTTCAATACGTAAACCGTAAACCAATACACAAGGGTATCAATTCTGAAGAACCGGGTGATTTTTGCTATAGTATCTCCTAATCCTTTACTTCTCATAATTCTGTTCCTAATCGTTTTAAAAATAACTTATACAAGGTAGGTTTTGTTGCCCAGGCTTGCATCATAGTTAGTACACTCCAAAAATCTTCAGTTATTTTACCTTCCCATTTACTATCTGATCCTTTCCAACTAGTGGCATTTGATAAGAGCCTGATAGTATCCCACACTTGATTTCCTACTTTGTATCTCTTCGTGTATTTCGGGTTGTTTACTAATTCATCATAATCTTTAGTCTTAATGTCAGATAGTAGAGTGTTTAAGTTCGACATCAACTCCTTTTTATACTCTCCAGTACTATTTAAGTTGTTTTTTATCATCCTCACTAGGGGGGCTGTAAATGCATCAAACTCTGTTACGTCTTTGAAATAATTCCTAAGATTATCTGGATTACTGAAATCATAAACATCTACGACTTTTCCTGTCTTGATTAAACCTTTAGCTATCTTTGCATCAGTGGCTTTAGGGTCTACTAAGTGTATCAACTCGTGCTCTATTACTTCCTTAAAGTCAGTAACATTAGTCATATTACCTAAATTTATATATATGCTACCTCTAAAAGCTAATGCCCTAAAATCATCATCTGGGTTATTATAGTATCTAATTTTGACATCTATTGGAGTCCCTCGCAAATCGTCTAGTTGAAAATAACTAGAAAGTTTACTATCTACTTTAGCTTTTAGATAATCTTTAGGTGCTGTAGATAGAAGCTCTTTCTTATTTTTTTTGGTGTAATCATACAGAGCTTCTATCTTCGCCAACTCTTCATCGGGAATTTTTACTATCTTTTCTGAGAGGAACGTCTCCTTTAGAATGTCTATCAACTTCATATACTATAAATATCTCTAACCTTAAGCTCCGCAACTCACACACTCTAAGATGTTTCTAGAGAATGATTGTGCTGATGATTGGCTGAATTGGTAATACAGTGTTTTAAGACCTTGTTCATGAGCAAATAAGTACAATTTGTTTATGTCTTTTGCAGGTACTGACGGGTGTATCATCAGGTTTATTGACTGCGCCTGATCTATAAACACTTGTCTTTGAGCCGCTTGTACAATTATCTCTTTTGGTGAGATTTCGATAAAGGATTTAAACACTTCTTTAGTTGGGAAATCTAGGTGCTGTACTGATCCGTCCTTCTTCAAGATACCTTCCCAAACCTCTGGAGTATTTAAGCCGTACTTTTCTAGCTCTTCTTCTAAGAATGGGTTTTTATAGATTGTCTTAGATTTAGCCAAATCCTTTATGAAGTAGTTTGATTTAATCGGCTCTACACCCATAGAAACTTGACCTAAGATAAATGAGCTTGACTTTGTAGGTGCTACTGCTAACAAGGTAGTATTTGCAAAGCCATCTCTTATTGATTTGTACTCTTTCTCATCATGCAACCATTTTGATGTTGAATCGCTCTTTTCTTTCAGAATTTTAAATATCTCATAGTTAAGCTGTTGTGCTCTTAAAGATTCGAATGGTATAAGTTTTGATTGCAGGTATGAGTGGTATCCGAGTACGCCCATTCCCAAAGCTCTGTGTTGCTCTGCAAATCGATGAGCACGTTTCATACCTGGCTTATTGTATGACTTTTTAATAAACTCATCCATTACAGCATTGAGGAACATTACATAAACCTCAATAGCATCAGTTTCTTTAATCTCGTCCCAATGCAACAGGTTTATCGACCCCACACAACATACGAAAGAGTTAAAGCTATCCGTAGGCAATTGAATCTCTGTACACAGGTTTGATGCTGTTATCTTAAGACCCAAATCACTGTATGGAGTATTCTTGTTGGCATTGTCAGTGAACATGATGTAAGGGAATCCAAACTCACTTCTACGCTGTATAATCTTAGCCCAGATTTTACGCTTCTCTACATCACCTGCTTTCATCTCTTCCAACCACGCATCAGATACAGTTATACCATACTGTAAGTTCTGTATAGGGTTACCCTCAGTACCGATATCCAACAGTTCCATTACGTCTCCGTGCTCTACTGGAAGATATACCGCACATGCACCTCTTCTAGCCTCTGATTGCTTAGATACGTCTACTGTAGTGTCATACAATCGGGCATAGTGTATTGGACCATCTGCTGTACCGCCTGTAGATATTCTTGATCCTCTAGGTCTGATGTTTCCTAAGAATGCAGAAGTTCCACCTCCGTACTTAGACATCATTCCAATTTCCCTAGCTGCGTTTAAGATACTGTCCATAGTATCGTCAATGTTACTTCCGTAGCAGCTTATTGGAAGTCCACCTTCTTTGCCGAAGTTAATCCAAACAGGAGTTGCCAGGCTGTAGAAACCTCTAGACATGTACTCCTCAAACTTCTTAGCAAATCCCTCAATCTTAAGGTACTTTTCTGCTGTGTTTGCGATGTCTTTAATCCTCTGCTCCGGAGTCTCTGTAATGTAGCCCCTAGATAAGAAGGTTCTACTGTCTTCGTTTAGCCAATAATTCTTTTCGTATTTCATATTTTTAGTCAAATAAATCGTCTTCTGTAATGCTTTTGCCTTTTTTGTTATAATCGATTTGTTTCTTGTAGAAGAAATCTCCCTCTTTGGTAGAAGTAATCTCAACATCAAACCACAGAGTTTTCTCTATCTCCTGGAAATCTACTTCGAATAATGGCTCCATACCTATCTTAAGCAGTGAGTTGTTGAACCTGTTCTGTATAAAGTGCTGTATTGTAGTCTTTGGCAGAAACTCTAGCTCTCCTTTTTCGAAAATCCAGTCTAGGATTTTACACTCTGTTTTGTAGGCTTTTTTACAGGCAGAATAAATCAACTCCTCAAACTCTTTATCAAACCACTCAGGGTTCTCTCTTTTGATTATATTGATGATTTCTGAACCAAAATTGCCGTGAATGTCTTCTTCCTTAGACGTAGCCTCAACTACATTAGAAATGCCCTTAAACAGGTTCTTTTCTTTGTTAAATGACATCATGATAAGGAACTGACTAAATAGACTCACATGCTCAATAAACAGGGAGAACAAAAGTACTGATTTAGTGTACATTTTATTGTCGTTGCCTTTTGTACCATCCAAGTACTTTTTGAGGTAGGCTATCCTGTCTTTGATTGCAGGAATTTCTACTACGTGCTGAAACTCGTCCTCTAGTCCTAGAATACGAAGAAGCCTAGCATAAGCATCTTTGTGGCGAACCTCTGACTCTGCAAATGTCATACCAACGTCACCTATTTCAGTGATAGGCATACGCTTGTACATGTCAGCCCAGAAAGTCTTAACGTTTACCTCTATCTGAGCTATCGCTAGCATGGTACGTTTGATTACTTCTCTTTCAGGATCTGATACCTTTGTCTTAAAATCATCAATATCTGATGTGAAGTTAAACTCTGTATCTATCCAATAAGAGTGTCTGATTGCATCCTTATATGCTAGGAGCGATGGGTATTCATAAGGTAGAATGTTTACCCGGGGCATGAAAATGTTATTATTCATATATAAAACTTTTGTTTTTTTGAGAATAGAAAGCCTATTAAGCTTCTTTCAAAGCCTAATAAGTTTCTTAGTAAGGATAAGGATTACTTAGCTAGCTACTCTGCCTCCGTTAGCTGGGGTTACTGCTGAATTAACGCTTGTTGGAGTTGTGCCATTCTTATTAGCACCAGAAGCGTTCAACTTAGCAAGAGCTTTTGTATATTTCTCTGGAGTATCTGTAGTACGCAAGCCATCTGACTTAGGGGCTGCTTTAAATAGGTTTATTAAAAAATTAGCCATTGTTACAATCTTTTGTATTTATAAATATACTTATCTTTTGATTATTTTCCAGTCAATTCAGAAAATCTTTTTGCAAGTAGCTGCCTATCCTCTGCGGTCATTTTAGATGGTACTCTACTGTTAGTAACCTGCTCCATTACACTTATTTCCTCTTCTGTAATCTCTGTATTGCTAATCTCAATGTCCCCATTAGAAGTATTTACCTTTGAAGCGTAAGTCATACCGTCAGCACCGTACCGATTCTTAAGTATGTGAATCCTAGCCTTTCCAGTTATCTTATCTGCTCTTTTTCTAGAGATAGATAGAGCGAAGTCAGCAATCATAACCTTGTTGTAAGATCCTGCTATTTTATCCGCTTCGATAATGTCATCCTTTGCTCCTGCCCTGTTTACCTGAGATACTGACCATATAGGTATTTTAAGCTCCCTTGCCATACCCTTAACGCTAGTATAAATATCATCAAGCTCTTCTTTATTATCTTGCCTAGATCTGTGAGCTTTCATCAAATCAATATAGTCTATGATAACTAAATCTGGAGCAAACCCTAAATCCTTACACTTACGGATATGGTTCTCTATAGTATGTGCGCTTGCTTTACCCATAGGGAACTCCTTTATGATAAGCTTACCTGGCATTTTAGCTACTGCCGCTTCTACTTCGGCTCTATGATCACCAAGAGACTTCATGTCATACCCGGTCAATTTAGAGTCATATCTAAGCGCAGTATAACCTTCTGCTAGTTCTAAGGTATAATGACATACGGTTAGTCCTGCTTTTATTGCGGCAACTCCTAGATTTACCAAGAACCATGACTTACCTGAGCCTGGACCTCCCAATAGTATACCTAAATCTCCTTTACCTAATCCACCTTGTAGTAGTGAAGTTACTAGTTCCCAGGGAGTAGCTACAGGAGCTCTGTCCTCAAGCCTGTATCTAGTCTCAATGTCCTTATCGTACTCATGCCCTACGGCATTACCCTGACCTGCTTTTAGAGCGGAATTGATAGTGTTCCTGATGTCCTCATACTCTCCCTTACTCAATAAGTCTACAGAGCTTAATAGAGCTTTCTTTAGATGCTGATTTTTACAGAAATTGCTGAACTCTTGGTGAATATAATCCCTATCATCATTTAAAGCCTTTAATGCTTCTTTTACCTGATCTATTACAGATACTTTTAGTACCTCATTGTCTATTTTGCGAACCTCTACCTGTAGAGACTCTAATGTTGGGTTTGTATGATACTTCCTGTAGTACCTCAATACTTCATCAATAACCCACTTATGTGCGGGTGAGTCGAAGTAGTCCTTATCCAACGTGTCATGTACTGACTGCAAGAACTCCCTATCCTTTAAAAGTCCGGAGAGTACCTTGACTTGAAATCCACTTCCATAAGCGGATAACGTATTTAAAACCTTTTTTTCTGCCATAAATTTTATTTGTACTTTGATAACTCATTGTAGTGAGTATACAGCCATGATGCTAGATTTGGAATTGAATCATCCAAAGTATCTTCTGCATACAGTTGACTAAATGTTTTCACATCTAACTCCTTTTTAGGGTTTTCTAGTATCCGATGTACTTCTCGCAAAATATCCTCTGGAATGTTTGGATTATGCAAGTCCATTAGCTGCCTGTTTATAAAGAGTTGGTGCTTGAACGCAACTACTTTAGCGTGTAATTTATCTTTGCCGCTTTGTGACTTTTCTAATACTTCCTCTAGAGATACTTTTGTAGTTTCAGATAGCTCCGGAAACAATTTAATTAGTTTCTTTGGTCCCATGCCATAAACTCCTGGGATGTTATCTCCTTCATCTCCTAAGAGTATTTTTTGGGTTAGGAAGTTTTGTGCAGTAACAAAATATTCCTTCTTTACTAGTTCAGGTGTGTAGAATACTTTCTTTATTGGAGAGTACACACTTATGTTGCTGCTCACTAGCTGTAAGTAGTCTCTATCCGAAGACATTATAGTTACCTCTTTGTCGAACTTCTGACAAATGTAACCTATTATATCATCAGCTTCTACTTTTGGTAGGGAGATTATATCTACTGGCAAGCACTTTAAGTAGTCTACAAGTCTTACTAGTTGGTTCGTCATAGACTCAGTTTCGTCTTCCTGATTACTATAAGCATCCCAATTAGTTATCCTACGTATCTTCCTGTTGGCTTTGTACTCAGGATAGATGTACTTTTTATTAGTTGTACTACCTTCCCCATCGAACACTAATAATACTCTTGTAGGTCTCACTACTTTGATAGCGTGAGCCAACGACTTCAAGAATCCTGTTAATCCACCTATAGGCACTGCATATCGGTTAACATGTTTGATAACTGTAAATGACCGTATAAAAGTATTCATAGAGTCAATTAACAGGATTCTGTCGTTTATGTTGGGAACTTCCAACTTCTTCTCTACTAAAGAGTCGAATATTCTTTTTTGATCTGGTGTCATTATTCCTCCGTTTCTAGGACTTCTACTTCTTCAGTTTTCTGCTCTACTAATTCAAAATCTTCACCACCTAGAGTTCCAATCCATTCTTTGGCGTATTGCTTTTTGTAATTGTTCAGATCTTTCGGAGTATCTTGTATGAAGCCGTGAACCGTCATGATTACTTTGCTTACCGCAGTAACTCCAGTGATGTGGTTCTTATCGCAACTCAATTTAGTCCTCTTAGCGAACTCAACCACCTTACCGTTCTTAGTAGCATTGATTTTGTTTGTGCCGGATGTAGCTACGTTTCCGAATGTCAATACTAGCGATGCATCGAAGTACATAGTGTTACCTCCCTTATTCTGCATCTTTGGTTGACTCATTCTATTCTCAGCTTTCTGAACCCATACCTTATTTACCGCTACAAGAGTGTTTGTGTAAGGCTGATTCTCTTTCCTTGACATAATAATGCGCTGATTGATAAAGTTACCAAACTGCTGAGACATTGCTCCCGCATTCCACTCATTATTATTGTTGTTAGATTCTAGACTAAGCCTACAAGGAATAGACCCTACAGAATCCCAGAAGAAGCAGATATCAAATGGTAGATTTCCTTTTTTCTGCTCATCCAAGATATCAGCTATAAATGAGGAAACATCTTCCACACACTGCATCTTCTCACGGTCTACGTAGATAAAGAATCCACTGTAGTCAACTACTTCTCCGGTTGATTCGTCTACGACCTCATCGAATTTGAATCCCATC
>JACCDJ010313564.1_pt1 | contig 11817 bp, 21 predicted proteins | sample 7444481 | NCBI WGS metagenome assembly JACCDJ01 (sample SAMN15323435, study PRJNA562643) | freshwater metagenome | isolation source: river surface water | place: USA:Blue River Watershed | collected 2017-08-15 | reverse complement strand
GATTATATATCAACAAAAATTTCTTAAAAATTTTTAATTACCAAATTAAGTACTATATTTGTTTAACTAAAATAATTTAAAATGAATCACAAAATATTAAAAGATTTCGACCTTTACTCTAAAGGTTTGGGTATCAGTTCATTAAACATGGACTATTACAAAAAACTTCAACAAAGTGTTTCACCTAATGCAAGTATGACACCATATGTGTTAGAAGAAAGACAAATGAACGTCACTCAAATAGATGTATTCTCAAGATTAATGTTGGAAAGAATTATTTGGGTTGCAGGTGAAGTAAATGACCATATGTCCACCATAGTTCAAGCACAGTTGATGTTTTTAGATAGTATAGATAATAACACCATTACGATGCACATCGATAGTCCTGGTGGAAGTGTGAAGTCAGGGTTATCTATGGTAAATGTAATGAAGTATATCAAGTCAAACATTCGTACAATCAATACAGGTATGGCCGCGTCTATGGGTTCAGTTCTTTTAGGTGCCGGTACTAAAGGTATGAGAGCGGCACTTGAAGATTCTGAAACAATGTTACACCAATCATCGGGTGGTGCAGTTGGTAATATTCAAGACGCACAGATTACCATGGAACAATGGGTGAAAAAGAACGATAGATTATTTTACCTATTAGGTAAGTTCTGTGGTAAAGACCCCGAAATAGTAAAATCTGATGCTTCCCGTGACTTGTGGTTAGATGCCGATTCTGCTAAGGAATATGGTATTATTGATGAGGTAATCAAAATGAGTCTGACTGAGTACGAGTAGTATAAAAAATAACTTCATCATATTTATATATAAACATAGGTGTGATGAAGTTATTCAAATTAGATATCAAAACAATAGCGTTAATTATATTGGCTGCTATTCTTATTTACGATTCATGGTATGGGGGTAAAGGGGATAAACAAGGGGAGATAATTAAAGTTGACGGAAAAAAATACGAAGTAGTAAATAGAACTGTCGATACTATTGTTAAAACTCGAACCCAAGTTAAGTGGAAAAAAGGTGATGATATCTATCATGAAACTGTGGTTGAAAAACGAGTAGAAGTTCCGGTTCTTCAAACAAGAGTTGATACCCTTACAATTTTAAAAGAGTTTTATAGTAAAGTCATTTTTAAAGATACATTAAAACTTGATGGTGATATGGGTACAATTGCTTTAACCGATACTATCTTTAAGAATAAAATTTTGGGTAGAAAATGGCAAGCATATCTTAAAGAAAGAACCATTAAAGAAACTACTATAGTTAAAGAACTACCAAAAAATCAAGTATATTGGGGTTTTAATGGTGGTTTTAATAAAACGGATATTGTTAGTAATGTATCTACCGGTCTCATACTTAAAACTAAAACCGATAAATTATATCAATTAAACTTAGGAGTTGCTAATAGTAGCTCAAATGGACAAACCAAACTTTCACCTTATGTTGGGGTCGGAGTTTATTGGAAAATCAAAATAAAAAAATAATTTAATGAAGACATATCTTTTATTCATTTATGGGATGTTCGAAGACCATGAAGATGTTGAATATTTTTGTATGGATGTTATTGGTGATTTACCGTGTATAAAAGAAGTTAGGTACGTTATTGAAAACTTTCAAAACATCATTGTGATATTCGATTCGGAAGATGACAAACCTGACATTTCAAATGAACTGTTCGGTGCACTTCAAAATGATAATGTCAAATTTTATTTTTTATTTGAAAGGGAAAATTTAATTACCGCACATATACCTGAAGAGGTTAAAGATTTCATTTATAAGCCGGACAAAAAAAATATTATGGAAGTCGAATACAAAAGACCCGTAAAAGAAAATTTTGATTTGGATGAGTTGTTGGATAAGATTGAGAAACAAGGTATCGACAGTCTTACTCCTGAAGAAAAAAAGTTTCTCGATAATTTTGAAAATTAACTTTTTTTAGTTACATTATTTGTTAACCTTTAAATTTATTTTTCTATGAAGAAAGTCACCATCATCAGCACTGACGAAATAAATCAGTACATTAAGGACATCCGTAAAATTCCAATCGTTTCTCACCAAAGACAAGAAGAAATTTTCAAAAAAATCAATGACGGAAAAATCACCAAAGAAGAAAAAAATGAATTACTTCAAGAGTTAGTTTTAGGTAATTTAAGATTCGTGATATCTGTTGCTAAAATGTATCAAAACCAAGGATTGGACCTGTTGGACCTTATATCAGAAGGTAATATAGGTTTGATTAAAGCAGCAGAAAAATTTGACACCACAAGCGGACTTAAGTTTATTTCATATGCTGTACATTGGGTTAGACAGTCAATAATGGCTTCTCTTAATGATAACGCAAGAACCATTAGAATACCATCAAACCTTGTTCAAGAGGCACAGAAAAACAAAAAAATGAAATCCAAAGATGTGGATAGTTTCTACATTGATGGTGAAGATGATTCGGTAAGTTCAACTTTACCTTATTGTGTTGGTTTATTTAAAGACATTAATGAAGAAGGTGACCAATTAATTGACATTATACCAAACAAAGACGCCGATAATCCTGAACAATTCTTAGATTCACCTGAAGAAATTAAAAAAAGGGTTTCATTATTGTTGAATGTTTTAGACAATAGAGAGAAAATTATTATTGAAAAATATTTCGGATTAAATGGTGTTGAATGTAATTTAGATGATTTAGGTGAGGAATTTGGTTGTACTAAAGAACGTATTAGACAATTAAGAGATAAGGCAATAAAGAAACTTAGAAATGAGAGTTTCAGTTTAATTAACTATTTATAGGTATGAAAAAATTCGTTCAAGAAAATTTTACATTGATAGTATTGGTTCTATCAATTCTTGGTTTCCTTAAGAGTTGTAGTGATACAAGAGAGATAAGTAAATTGAGAAAAGAGTTTGTTGAGATGGAAAATCGACAATCAATTCATCGTCAAATCGAGGGTCTAAAATCGGAGAAAAGAATGATTCAAGCAACCGACAGAAAAATTTTAGATGTACAAAGACAAACCGAGATTGAAAATGAAATAAAATCTTTAGAAGACAAAATCAAGTAAATGAAAAATTGGTTTCATAACAATTATAAAACGCTGATTATTTCAGCGTTTTTAATTCCAATAATTACCGTTGCGGTGGTATCGATATCTCACGTTACACAATGGTATGGGATATCTAACCCATTAACTTGGGCGGTGTATTTGTCCATTGGAGTTGAAATTGCCGCATTATCGGCATTGGCTGCAATATCGGCGGATATGGGACGTAAAGTTTATTTCCCGTTCGGTGTTGTAACCTTAATTCAATTTATTGGTAACATATTTTTTGCGTATTCATTTATTAATGTCAACGGTACCGAATTTAAACAATGGGTTGAATTGTCTTCACCATTAGTTGAATTATTTGGTGTTGAAAGTACAGATTTAATTGGTCATAAAAGGTTTCTAGCATTTTTTGCTGGTGGAATGTTACCTATTATTTCATTATCATTCCTACATATGTTAGTTAAATTCACGGAAGGTAATTCAACGCCGGTTGAACCACAAAAAATAGACGCATCTGATTTAATTGGTGAAGTATCAAGACTTCGATTATCTCAAGATGATATGGAAATTTTGGAAAGAACATTGATGAATCCCCCACAACCAAGTGAAAACTTACAACAAGCGGCTGCAGAATATAAAGAAAAGATGAAGTCGGCAACATTAAAAGAAGAATGGGCATTAAACGATGAAGAAATTTTAAATAGAATTAAGGAAAGAAAAGAAGAAGAAAGAAAAAGAAGGGAAGAGTTATTAGTTGAAATGATGCAAAAAGACCAAGAGTCGGGTTTGTATGATGAATTATATAAGACCAATGAAATTTCTTCCACTATAGAACCCGAATCGGAAAATATTTTCCAACAAGAAGAAAAAATTGAGGATGTTGAGATACCGGATGTTGATGAAACTTGGGATGTCGGTACCGAACCATTAGTAACACCAGCTTTAGAAAACGATGAAGACATCGATTTAAAAAAAAAACTTTAGACCAAACAACAGAAGAAGACCACCATTTGACACAAATGTCAGGGTCACAAGAATATGATGAAAAATTGTATTTGGAACAAAATAATAGACCAATATCTAAATTAGTGATTAGAAATGTCAGTGATACACAATATAGAAGCAATAAATAGTAAACAACTAAATGTGTATCGTAAGAAAACAAAGAAGACACAAATATTACTTTATGATACACAAAGAAGAGTTGATGATTTTGTTAACAAAATAAAATACAGAAAAAATGGGAAGTATGATGACATCCCACATTTCATTGTCACCAAGTTAGGTTTTGTATATGAAATCTTCAATACTGACCATTATTCCAAAACATTCGATAATCCCGATATCGACAAAAAAATCATAAAGATTGCTGTGGAGAATTTGGGGTGGTTAAATAAAAACACAATTACCGGTATTCTTCATAATTGGATTGGTGACCCTTATAGGACCGAACCATACATTCGTAGTTGGAGAAACTATTACTTTTGGGATAAGTATAATGAAAACCAAATGAAAGTGGTATCCGAGTTGTGTGAGGAACTTTGTGAAAAACACAATATACCAAAACAAGTGGTCCCATCTCAAGGGTACTTAGAAAAAGCTTCAAATTTCAAGGGGATTGTATGTAAATCCAATTTTTCAAGTATTTATACAGATATAAACCCTTCATTTAATTTTAGGGTATTTTTTACAAAATCAATAGAAAATGAGAAATGATTATGATGTAGCCAAAAGGATGTTAAAAACAATGAGATTGTTGTCTGAAGGTAAGGAACAATATAAAAAAACCATTAGAGAACAATCAGAAACATTGGCACCTGAGGCACAAAATATGAAGGATGATTTTTTAGTTATCAACGATGTTGATGTTAAATTATTATCTACTGATGATTCTGATATGAAATTATTGGATGACCAAAAAAATGAGATATCAAATATTATAGATGGTTTTAAATCCGATGTAGAACAAATTGTTGATTTTGAACCAGGTTTTACAATTTCACCTGACCAAATCAGATTAGATGGAACTTTAACTGATGAGGATATCAAATTTGTTTTTATTGCCGGTAAAGAAGACGGTGTTTATGTGAATGCCGATATGTTAAAATTGGATACAGAAACGGCAACGACTTTAGATAAGTTAGCTAAGTTCCAAGAAACATTCAAAACATCTATGGAACCATTAATAAGTCAAAGAAATAGTAATATATAATGGCACTTACTAACGAAGATAAAAAAGAAATAGAGAGAATCGTTAAGAAAGAAGTTAAGGACTTTGTTGAATCCACACAAGTTCATAAGATGGTCATAAAAATGATTCAAGATGAATTGGGTACAAAAAAAATTGATGATAAAATAATTGATTTATCCACAAAGGTTGTTGTTGAATTATTTAAAACATTGTGGCAACGTAAATCTTTTTGGGAGACAGCATTAAAAAGTGTTAGATAATGAAATATGTAAAACCTGATTTTGAGGAAGAGTGGAATGAAGCAATTCGTTACCCTGAATTTCGAAGAATGGGTAAAAAAATGTGGATGTATGTTGCTAAGAATTATTATTTTATTGAATCATATAGTAATATAGAAGATGTATTGGGTAATGTTGATTTAGATTTCGATAATTTAGAACCCGAAAAAAAACAAAGATTTATGGAAAATTATGATGAAGGTGTTATTGAAATACCTTTAGTTGTTAAATTTTCTGATGACGATTATGATTTAATTGCCGGTAACACTAGAATTGCCGGTTTAGTAAAAAATGGTCATGACCCCAAATTATGGGTAATTGATTTAGATAATAAAAATACTCAAAAATTAATTCAACAATTAATTAGAACCGCACACGATAAGATTGGTAGAACTAAAGGAAGAGAATATGCACCGAGTTCTGAAGAAATTGAAGACATGATTAATAAACTTTTTGACAAACATAAATCCGAAGAATTGGATGAGAAATGGTCTCAAAAATATAAAAACTCAATTGATTGTAATAATCCAAAAGGATTTAGTCAAAGAGCGCATTGTCAAGGTAGAAAGAAAAGAATGAATGAGAATGAAAAATTAGTTGGTGGTAATGCTGATAACAAAAGTTTAATACAGATTGCTAAAAAACACGATGCAAAAAATTATTATCATATAGATAATATGGTGAAGTCATTAAAGAAAGAGTTAGAAATGGGTATGAAAGTTGAAATGGAACATACCGATAGTAAAGAAAAGGCTCGTGAAATTGCTATGGACCATTTATGGGAAGACCCAAGTTACTATACAAAACTTAAGAAAATAGAAACAGATGAATCAACTGGCGCAGCTTCTGCGGGTGCATATGTTGGTCCTTTATTTAGTAAACCAATTTTAAAAAGAGATATTCACAAAATACATAACGCAAATCTTACTGAGATAGTTGACGCTGTTGGATTTGGTTATGATGTACCATTTGGTGGAGATACTCCAAGAGGTAAGAAAGAACCATTAAAAATAAGTGGTCCTGAGGGTATATACAAAAGTAGAGCCGTAAAGGATAAAAAATTTCCAAGATATGGTGGACCAAAAGGTATATTTGTGAAGATTAAGGAAAAATGTAAAAAGTTTCCGTATTGTAATCAAGGTGACACCGGTGCGTTAGAATTTATCAAAGAGGACGAAGAAATTCAAAACATAATTAGTGAAGTTTCACAAACAACGGGAGTACCAAAAAATCAATTAATAAAAATTGTATTTAATGAAATAAAAGAGATATTTATAAATAATGAAAAGTAAAGATTTACAAAATTTATTGGAAAGTACCGTTTTTGATGAAGTTAAAAAATTAATCATCAAAGAATCAAAAGAGGATAAACATGAAGTATACCATGTTACTTGTGAAGGTGAACCAGTTGGAACGTGTGAAAGTGAAGAGAAAGCACACGAAATAGTAAATAAGTTGGAAAAAGAACACCCCGGAAAACAATTTATTATAGAAAAAAAATCATATAGTTCATATGGAGATATGATTGATAAATTAGATGAAATGGGGGAAGAATTAGAAGAAAATGAAAATATGAAAACAATAGACACACACGAAGGAAACGCATTTAGTGCGGCACTTAATAAAGCTAAAGAAGCTGGTGAAGAGAAATTTACAGTTGACGGAAAAGAATATGATGTTGAAGAATGTTGGTCACAAATGAAAGAAGAGGAAGAAGAATGTGACGAATGTAATTCAATGGAAGAAGAATTAACCGGAGACCAAGACAAGATTGATGCAAATGATAATGGTGAAATTGATGCTGAAGATTTTAAATTATTGAGAAAGAAAAAAGTAAATGAAAATAAAAAAGTTGTTCGTTTAACCGAATCAGAATTAATTAAGTTAATCGGTAAAATGGTAAATGAGGCAGCTGTACCGGGTTTAGAAACATTAAAAACAACAAGAACGGGAAGTGGAAAAGAAAGTAATGAACATTTAGCGGATGTTGAAAAGAAAATGAAGGATTATTTAACTTTTGATAATAATGATAATCCAGAATTTCCAAAACAAATTTCAAAAGGTGAAAAAGTTGCAGACAACAATACCGATGAGGAAAATGAATTTGTTGATTCTTTTAGAGGTGGAACATTGTTAGACTTGGATTATGATAGTGAACCATCAGCACAATTTAAAGATAGAATGAAAAAAGCGTTGGAAGGCGATGCCACTATGGGTAACAGTCAAGAATATGCTAATGTAATAAAAACGGAAACAGGTAAAAAATTAGCTAAGGTAGCAGTTAAGAAAGAAAAAGAAGAAGAGAACATGCCAATGTATGTTAAAGACCCGGCACCAATCAAAAACGTGAACGAGTCTAAAAATGAGTCATCTATATTAATTGAAAATGAAATCAAAAGAATGAAGATGATGTCAGAATACAATAAGAAAACTCAGTAATCTTTTTTTTCTTTTCTTTTATCCTTATATTGTAAACAAATAGGACCATGGAAAAGAAAGAGGGTTATTTAGAATTTATTGTATCAGAGAATTACAAAAATCAAATCGATATTTGGTATAAAGCATATAATATAAGTCGTGAAAGAACAGAACTCTTTTACGACTTTGTTATTTCATTATATTCCTTAATTGATGAAACTTATTTAGGTAACGACGTCATATTTTCAGAGGAAGACCAAAAAAATCATTTTACGTGGTGTTGGGATAAAGTTATAGATAATTTCAGTAAAGAGAATATACATTTTAAAGAAAGAGGTAATCACTACCTTTATTTTTGGAACTTTTTTTTAGAAGCTTATTACTTCACATTACTTGACGAACAAACAGTTCAAATATCTGATTATTTTTATAAACTATTCGATTTTAAACACAAAAAGAGTAGGTCCGAATTAGATATGCTAACAGAAATTTATAAATTGTTAGAATATAACTTGAAAAAGTAAAAAAAATTCCGTATATTGATATCAAAAACCAAAAATAACATGGATACTTTAAGTAGAATAAAGGACCTGGTTGAAAAGATGTCAGTAGATACACAAAAAGTTTTTGTAAAAGGTAATCACAGTGCATCTATAAGAGCCAGAAAAAACGCTCAAGAGGTGAAATCATTAATTGCGACCTTTCGTAAAGAAATATTAGACGAAATCAAACGACATGAAGGAAGAGATTAAAATATTTTTGTTCATTTTGAGTTTGGTTTATACATTGAGATTTATTTTTGAATTTGGTATAAAATTATTTCAAACAGAACCTGAACCAATGACAATTAAAGAAATTGAAAAGACTATTTTATATTTTTCAATTTCATATATAATAACCTATTTTTTAATTTAAAAAAAAAAGTGTTCGAATCAATAAAATCATTAAGACCTTACTTTCATTCGTTAAGGGAAATAGAAACCAATGTCAGCTTGGATATAAAATTACCACTGAATTGGAGAATGGAAGATATAGTAAAACCATATCGTTCACTCAAATTAAAAATTCAAGATAAAAATGAAAGATATACTTTAGTTTCTTTAATTGCTAATGCAACACCTGAAGGATATGAAGTTGCTTTTGCTTGTGCGTTGGAGATAATTACATTAAATAAAGAGGAGGAAGAAAAGCAAAAATTGTTCCAAGAAAAAGTAAAAGAATTACAGGAACTATTTAAGAAAGAGTCTTTGAATAAATTAAAAGACATTAATTTACTTACAGAATATGGCAAGGGACTTGAAACAGATGGGATTGGAATGGCTGAAGAAGGAGATGGAGAAGGACGAGAAGGAGATTCAGAACCACAAGAATCGGATGATTGAGGAAGTAAAACAAATTGATAAAACAAAAATGTTTTTACCACCCCCTAAAGAAAAAATTTCGATATTAAAAAAATTAAGTATTATATTAGGTTATGGAAAAAAAAGGTGATTTATTAAATCAATTAGCGGTAATTTCTGATTTATTAGAAAAAACAAACATAGAATCAGATTCTACCACTGTTGTTATGAATTTATCGGAGCCGGAATTTATTAAAACATTTAATTTAATTCAAAAAAAATATGGTAGAAAAATGGATAAACCAAATAAAACATTTACCATAACAATAGGATTTGTTGATATTGTGTTTAATATGAATAATGCCTAAATAATTCTCTTCTTTTATATCCTTTCTTCTCTAACATTTCATATAATAATTTTCTTTGATGAGTTGTGATATCTTTCACAAAAATAAAATTACCCCTATTCTTGGATAGTAAATCAGTTTTAACAATATTCATAAGTCTATCCGCGTCTTTAATATTTTTATTCCCAAACATTCTCACATCATCCTCAATTTGGACAAACAATTTATTGTTTAATGTAAAAATTTGTGCAATTTCAGTTATGGTCTCAATATATGACATCATTTCATGATATCGTATTCTTTTTTTTGAGTTTAAATCATAAATTAATTCTTCTCTCCAATATGGTATTATTTCTTTGATACGGAATTTACTGTTTTCAATTATGGCTTCTTGATTTCTACCTAAACTATCTTTTACCCAAGTTTTTTTTACCCATCTTGTATTTGGAAATACTAAAGCCAATTCATAAACCAATTCTTTGTTTCTTTTACCTCCTTGGATTTTAACGAATGGTGGTTTTTTTTCTGTTTTATATTCATTCCAATACTCATAAACTGTACTTCTTTTCATACATTTATAAAGAACTTTGTACTTTTGTTTGTTACAGAATAAAACTATAGAATACTTGGCATCTTTTTTCATAATAATTTTGTGATTAAACTATATATTCCGTAAATTGACGTTATAATCAATATACCCATGATATATAGTAATATTTTTGCACCCGTTGATAAATTATATTCTAAACCATCGGGTAATTTTCGGTTTTTCTTTTTACATTCTTTACATGCCATAACACTAATATATACCTTTTAGATATATTTATCAATATGAAACTTTCACAAATTGCACAAAAAATACTAATAGAAATGGCCGGGAAAAAGTTATCGGATGGTGGTGATTGCTTTGATTCCGCATTTGATTTTATGACAAATAATATGTGGGGTGACGAATATCAAAATTTAAAATTAGTCCATAATTTTGTTAGTGGTCAAGGAGATTTGAGTGGTTACAGATATACACATGCTTGGGTTGAGGATGACGATAATGTGTATGATTATTCAAATGGAAAGACAAATAAAATTCCCAAAATACTTTATTATGGTATTGGTAATATTTTTCCCGAAGATGGAAAGTATTATGGTAAAAATGAAGTTTCAAAAATGATATCAAAGTATCAAACTAAGGGACCGTGGGAAATAGAAAACAAATATTATAAAGAAAAATGGGACCCAGTGACCCGAAGATATAAGTAGATTTGTTTTTTTCATTTTTTTTATCTATATTTTATTATCACTAACATTAATCAAATCAAATGATAAGTTACATTGGCGGTAAAGCCAGAATCGGTAAGTGGATTAAAACACACATTCCTTCCGACATAGAGACCTATGTAGAAGGATTTTCAGGTATGTTTTGGGTATTCTTTAATATGGATTTAAATGATTATCCGAATCTTAAAACAGTTGTTTATAATGACTTCAATGGTTTAAATGCCAATTTAATGAAGTGGTCAAAACAATATGATGTTTTACATACTGAATTATTAAAATACCCATGCCAACAATTAGGTGTTGTCGATACACCACCGGAATATGAACAAATGTTCAATCAGTATCAAAAAGAGGTATTCAAAGATGATTTAGTTATCACTGAAGAAAATGGTTTAGAGATTGCCTGTAAGTACGTTTATGTATTGGCACAGGTGTTTTCCGGTTCAAAACCTGAAACCGCTAATTACATGGATTATAAAGGTAAGTACAGATGTAAAGTGTTGGTTTTTATGGATAAATTAAAAAATCCAAAATATCGTGAACACTTTGATAAGATTACATTTATTGAAAATCAAGATTTTCAAACAGTTGTTGAAAAATACGATTCACCTACCACATATTTCTATATGGACCCACCATATTGGAAGACGGAGAATTACTATTCCAACCACGATTTTGACAGTAAAGACCATGAGAGATTGGCCACAACAATTAAAAATATAAAAGGTAAGTTTAGTTTATCTTATTATGATTTTCCGTTATTATCGGAGTGGTTCCCAAAAGATGAATACAATTGGGTACAAAAAGATTTTGCAAAGGCGGCCGCAGCAAAGACAGACGGTAAACAAAATATGGGGACTGAACTTCTAATTATGAATTATTAGAATTATATTTATTTAAAAATTACATATGGAATCGAATTGG
>JACCDJ010300648.1_pt1 | contig 11819 bp, 12 predicted proteins | sample 7444481 | NCBI WGS metagenome assembly JACCDJ01 (sample SAMN15323435, study PRJNA562643) | freshwater metagenome | isolation source: river surface water | place: USA:Blue River Watershed | collected 2017-08-15 | reverse complement strand
TTTCCGAACTTGCGCTGGCTCGCAAGGTAGATGAGGTCAAGGCATCCGCCGAGCTCGACAAGGTATTGGCCAGCTAAATCATGAACGTTGCGGTGGTTCTAGTTGCCGCCGGCAACGGCGAGCGGCTTGGTGCGGGAATTCCCAAGGCACTGGTTGAAGTAGGCGGAAAATCGCTACTCGCTCACGCTCTGAACTCAATTCAAAGGTTCAACCCAACCCAGCTTGTCGTGGTAGCCCACGAGGATCACATTCCAGAGTTTGAATCTCAGGTCAAGGCCAACTACCAAGGGGAATTCGCCATCGCTCGCGGTGGAAACTCTAGGCAGGGTTCGGTGGCAAATGGCTTGGCACTGGTTACCGAAGAATTGGTTTTGATTCACGACGCAGCGCGCTGTTTTGCAACGGCAGACCTCTTTCAATCGGTTGCAAATGCCCTTGCAAACAGCGACGTGGTGGTTCCGGTGGTTCCAATCTCGGACACCGTCAAGCGAATTTCAGGATCGAGCGTTCTAGGCACTGAGGATCGCAACAGCTTGCGACTATCCCAAACCCCGCAGGGCTTTCGCACTGCTGCCTTGAAATCGGCGCTGTCTCAAGCCGCTCAGGATTTCACCGATGACGCAGCGCTTATGCAATCGCTCGGTTTTGAAGTTGAGTCGGTGCCTGGCGAGGCTGGTGCCTTCAAATTGACCACCGGCAGCGACCTGGATAGGGCAAGACAAGACTTTGGGTCAAGAGCTACCGGTATTGGAACCGATGCCCACAGATTCTCCGATTCCGGGGAGCTGGTACTAGGTTGCCTTAGCTGGCCTGAGCTACCCAAGCTTGAGGGTCACTCGGATGGCGATTCGATTGCTCACGCCATCGTCGACGCCCTTCTATCGGCCGCCGGTCTGGGCGATATCGGCTCAAACTTTGGTGTTGATCGCCCAGAGTTTGCCGGAGCCAGCGGTGAGCTGTTTATCTCCGAAACTTTGCGATTGATTGCGGCTAAAGGTTTTGAGGTCGAGAACGTTGCGGTGCAGGTGATTGCGGATAAGCCAAAGATTGGACCGAGAAGGGCAGAGCTGGAGGCACGATTGAGCCAGCTAGTCGGCGCTCGAGTTTCGGTAGGTGCCACCACAACCGATGGCCTTGGATTCCTGGCGGATTCTAGGGGTGTCGCGGCGGTTGCCACGGCGTTGTTGAAGGTGCTTGGTTAGGCTTTGGACATGAAGATTTTTGATTCTAAATCCGGTGAGCTGCGGGATTTTGTCCCGATCAGCTCAGGCCGGGTTGGAATCTATGTTTGCGGTCCAACTGTGCAGTCGGTGGCTCACATCGGACACCTACGCTCCGCACTGTCCTACGACGTGATGGCTCGCTGGCTCACTCACCTCGGTAATGAAGTGACTCTGGTGCGCAACGTCACCGACATCGATGACAAGGTCTTAGAAAGAGCAGTTGAGCAAAAGCAAAACTGGTGGTCATTGGCTTATGCCAACGAGCTTCTTTTCGCAGCCGATTTTAGGAAACTAGGCATCCAGGCGCCTTCCTATGAACCTCGCGCCACTGGGCACATTCCGCAAATGCTGAAGCTAATTGCAACTTTGATTGAACGGGGTCACGCCTATCGAGCACTTGATGGCAGTGCGAATGTTTACTTCGACACCGCTAGCTGGACAAGTTACGGCGAACTCACCAATCAGTCTCCAGAAGACATGGATGGCCAAGAGGCTTCAGCCGACAAAAAGCGCGCTCAGGACTTTGCGCTCTGGAAGGCTGCAAAGCCAAATGAGCCAGAGACTGCGTCTTGGGATTCTGAATTTGGGCGTGGCCGACCAGGCTGGCACATCGAGTGCTCGGCAATGGCCTCGCACTATCTAGGTAAGAACTTCGATATTCACGGTGGCGGGCTAGATCTTCGCTTCCCACACCACGAGAACGAGCTGGCGCAGTCGACTGCCGCCGGCCACGACTTTGCCAACTACTGGGTCCACAACGGTCTGGTGACCGTCTCCGGACAGAAGATGAGTAAGTCGCTCGGTAACTCGGTTCACTCCAGTGACCTGTTTGCGCTAGCCAGCGCGCAGACCGTGCGCTACTACCTAAGCTCCGCTCACTACCGTTCGGTGCTGGACTATCAGCCGAGCGTGCTTTCAGAAGCGGAAGCAGCCCTCGGCAGAATCTTGGGTTTCCTAGAGCGCGCTGGGCGAGAACTGGCAACAACCAGATTCAGCGAAGCGGACTCTTCGATTGCAATTCCAGCCGAGTTTGCCAGCGAGATGAATGACGATTTCAATGTGCCGGCGGCGCTCGCAGTTGTTCACGAGCTGGTGCGCTCTGGTAACTCGGATCTCGATGAGCAACGATTGCGCGAAGCAGCTCAGAAGCGCGATCAGGTGACACTGATGCTTGAGGTTCTAGGTCTAGCTCCAGCACAGTGGGAGTCTCAGCTATCCTCCGAGCACCAAGCACTGGACTCACTGGTGCAGGCCCTGATCGCAGAGCGTGATCGCGCTCGCGATGCCAAGGACTATGCAACCGCAGACCGAATTAGGGACCAACTTTCCGCAGCCGGTATAGAGCTTGCGGATTCACAAAACCAAACACACTGGAGTCTTAGCTAATGGCAAAAATCGGAAGGCCCGGAGCGGCCAAGGGTAAAAAAGGTGCCGTCAAGGGCACCGGCGGTCACGGCCGCCAGGCCCTAGAGGGACGCGGACCTACCCCAAAGGCTGAGGACCGCCCCTACCACAAGGCTTATAAGGCTAAAAAGGCCGCTGCCGCTGGAGTCAAGCCCAAGACCGAGGCCCGTCCTAGCCGCAAGGGTGAGTTTGTCGCTGGTCGATCGGGCATGGGTGCGCGTGCGATTTCCGGAGAAGTGCTCTCCGGCAGAAACTCGGTTGTCGAGGCACTAAAGGCCAAGATTCCTGCAACCGCACTGTTTATTGCCCAGCGCATCGAAATGGATGACCGAGTCAAGGAAGCAATTGCGATTGCAAATGGTCGCGGCATCCCACTTTCTGAGGTGACCCGTCAGGAAATTGATCGCATGACCGGTGGCGACAGCGTCCACCAGGGAATTGCGCTTCAGGTTCCGCCATACAACTACAAGCACCCAATGGAGCTGCTAGACCGCGCGCTATCGACCGGTCACCTACCACTGTTGGTTGCTCTCGATGGCGTGACTGACCCAAGAAACCTAGGGGCGATCATCCGCTCCATCGCTGCATTTGGCGGTCACGGTGTCGTTCTGCCACAGCGTCGCAGCGTCGGAGTAACGGCAGCTGCCTGGAAAACCAGCGCTGGTGCTGCCGCTCGCATGCCGGTTGCACTTGCCTCGAATTTGAACCAGACCATCAAGGAATACAAGCAGCGCGGCGTCTTTGTCATCGGCCTAGACGGCGATGGCGACGTGATGTTGCCCGAATTCACCCTGGCAGATAAGCCGCTTTTGATTGTGGTTGGTTCTGAGGGTAAAGGTTTGTCGCGCTTGGTTCAGGAGAATTGCGACCAGGTGGTTTCGATTCCTATCACAGCTGCAACTGAGTCGCTCAATGCGGGTATTGCGGCATCGGTAGCGCTCTACCAGATTTCGAGTATGCGGGCCTAAACCCGGTCTCTCCAGTCGCCTTCTTCATCATCATCGGCCACCACAATCAATCCCGATGGGATTGCCTCGGCGAGGGTGATGTTCTCGGTGGTGGGGGAGCCGATCAGTGCTTCCTCGTCACGACGCTTGGATAGCACCTCGGCGACGTAGCTACGAACCGCATCCAAGAGCGAGACGTCTGCTCCTGCATTTTCTGACATGTACCAGCGGTGCTCGAGCACCTCATGGAAGACCTCGGCAGGTTCAAGCTTGCCGGTGTACTCGCTGGGGATCGCTCCCACCACCGGTTCGTAAACCTCGCTGAGCCACTCGTGAGCCAAAACCTCTTCGTCTGCTCCCGGGCGCTTATGAGCCAAGCGATACTCGTCGATGTCGTTTAGTAGCCTGCGCGCCTGATTCTCTTCAACATCCAACCCGGTTAGCAGTAACAGCCTTCTAGCGTGGTGACCGGCATCCACCACCTTGGGCTGGATCCTCACCTTGGTGCCATCGGCTTCCTGACTCATGCTTAGCTCTTCGATATCGAAGCCAAGTTCGTTTAGGCGCTGAACTCGTCTCGAAATCCTCCAGCGCTCGGAAAGATCAAAGACCTCGGTGGCGGTTAGCTCTTTCCAGAGCTCGTGATACTTATCAACGATGCGCTGGCTGATTTGGTTAGCGTCGATCTCCGAGGCCGCCTTGCCCGAGGCAATCAGATCCATCAGCTCGCCGGCGATGTTTACCCTTGCGATTTCAAGGTCATTCTCGCGCTGGCCATTAGACAATCTGGAGTCATACAACTGCCCGGTTTCAGCATCCACCAGGTAGGCGGCAAACTTTCCAGCATCGCGCCTAAACAGGGTGTTGGAAAGCGAGACATCGCCCCAGAAAAAGCCCACCAGGTGGAGGCGGACTAAAAGCAGTGCCAGCGCATCAACCAAACGCTTGGCGGTTTGCTCCCTAAGCCCCTGGGACCACATGGCACGGTATGGCAGTGAGAACTTAAGGTGACGGGTAATCAATACTGCCGGTAGCTCCTCGCCATTTTCGTCGCTTCGGTTATTGATGATCGCGAATGGTTCCACGCACGGGATGTCGAGCTTTTCCAGCTTGCGAAGCATCTCGTATTCGCGCTTCGCAAGTTCGAACAGTGTCTCTTTGATGGCGATTACGTGATCGCCAAGGTGAGCGAACCTGACTGTGTGCCGCGAAAGACCCTTGGGCAGGGCCGCAATGTTTTCATTGGGCCAGGCCTCCAATGGCAAATGCCACGGCAGATCCAGTAGTGCTGGTTCTGCCGTGGCAGCCGTGATGTTTAGTTGATTAGGCATTGGGCCTTAGTTCAGGCGCTCGCCGCTCTCTGCGTCGAAGACGTGTACCGCTGCGGCATCTGCCTGCAGGTGGATACGGTCTCCAGCGCGTGGGTGGTCGATTGGGTCGACACGAACCACGATGTTGTGCTCCTGGCCATCTAGGTTCACGCGACCGTAGAGGTAGCCGTCCGAACCTAGCTCTTCAACCACGTCAACATCGACCTCTAGGCCGTGTGCGGCAGGAGTTAGCTTCTCTGGGCGGATACCTACGGTTACGCGGTTACCCGATGCCTTGGCAAGGATGTCGCGGTCGATTGGTAGCACAGCGTCACCGAACTGCACACCACCGTCGATGATCGGAAGCTGGATTAGGTTCATCGCAGGGGAGCCGATGAAGCCCGCTACGAATACGTTCGATGGACGGTCGTAGAGGTTACGAGGAGTGTCAACCTGCTGCAGCAGGCCGTCCTTTAGAACCGCTACACGGTCACCCATGGTCATAGCCTCAACCTGGTCGTGGGTTACGTAAACGGTGGTTACACCCAAGCGACGCTGTAGCGAGGCAATCTGGGTACGGGTCTGCACGCGAAGCTTGGCATCAAGGTTCGATAGCGGCTCGTCCATTAGGAAGACCTGTGGCTTACGAACGATTGCGCGACCCATGGCCACACGCTGACGCTGTCCACCGGAAAGTGCCTTTGGCTTGCGGTTTAGGTATGGCTCTAGGTCTAGAAGCTTGGCTGCCTCAAGAACGCGCTCGGCACGCTCTTCCTTGCTAACGCCAGCAATCTTTAGCGCGAATCCCATGTTCTCTGCCACGGTCATGTGTGGGTAGAGCGCGTAGTTTTGGAAAACCATCGCGATGTCGCGATCCTTTGGTGGAACATCGGTAACCTCGCGGTCACCAATGAAGATGCCACCTTCGTTTACCTCTTCTAGGCCTGCAAGCATGCGCAGCGAGGTTGACTTTCCACAGCCAGAAGGACCTACTAGAACTAGAAACTCACCGTCTCTAACTTCTAGGTTCAACTTGTCTACTGCTGGCTTGGTTCCGCCTGGGTAGAGGCGGGTTGCATTGCGAAATGACACTGATGCCATGATTTTCTCCTTCACCGGCGGTACGTGCCGGACGATCCTTCGTGAACGGATGCTGCTCCTAGTGAAGCAACCCACTAAGTATCGCACCTCGGTTACACTTAATGAGCTTCGTAACCAAGCTGATACCGAATCAAGGTAGGAACCAATGACTTCGAACCATAAGCCAACTCGCTCCGAGCAGCGCGATGCAGCCCGCCAGAAGGCAAAGGCACTGCGCGCCGAGAACCAGAAGAAGGCCAAGCGCTCCAAGCTACTTATTCAGATTTCGGTTGTGCTGGTTGCCCTAGGCATCGTAGGTGGCGTGGCAGCGGTCATCGCAATTGAGGCTGCCAACAAGGTGGCTGCTCCAGTGGTTGAGGATGCGCCAAAGAACCTCAGCGAGTTCGGTGGACTCAAGATTGGTGTTGGCCTGCAGGCTTTCACCGTAGACAAGACTCCAACCCCAGAGTCATCGGAGACCAAGGCACCTGAGATTGTCATCTATGTTGACTACCAGTGCCCAATTTGCCAGGCTTTCGATCTTCCTAACTCGGCTCAGCTGCGCTCTTGGGTAGACACCGGTGCTGCAACATTGGAAGTCAGACCAATCTCCTTCCTAGACCGTGCATCGCTAAACGAGTACTCCTCCAGAGCGGCTAATGCAGCTTTCTGTGTAGCGAACTTTGTTCCAGACGCATTTTTTGACATGCACTCAAACCTCATGATCAACCAGCCTGCCGAAGGCCAGGAGGGTCTCGATGACAACGAGCTCTACGAGGTGGCACAAACCTCTGGTGCCGGCACTACCGAGGTTAAGGGCTGCATCCAGAACAAGAGCTTTGCCAACTACATCGAGCAGCACACCCAGAAGGTGCTAAACGAGCCACAGCAGGGCATCCAGGTAACTGGCACTCCAACTGTGGTGGTAAATGGCAACAAGTTCACCTGGGCAACCGGAGAAGAGTTGGTCTCTCCGGAGTTCTTCGCTCAGTTCGTGCAGACTGCCTCTGCGGAATAACTACCGCTAAGAACTTTTTCATCTGGCCCTGCCTGGTAAAAAAAGAATTTGGTCTGGGCGTCGTTGCAGAATAGCGACCCCAATCAATCTCTAAGCAAACTCACAGCTTCCAATTGGACTTGGACTTCAATTCCATGGAAATAAACTTCTACAATTGGGCGGAATTGCCGTCTCGACAGATGAGGACATCTTGAACGTAGAGCTATGGGTCTGGGGACTCACGATTTTCATTCTCACCGCAGTGTTGGTGGTGGATTTCATCTACCAGGCGCGCAATCCGCATGACCCTTCATTCAAGGAGTCAGCGATCCAAAGCTCTATCTACATCACACTTGGATTGCTCTTCACCTTCGTGATTGGCGGGGTCTGGGGTCCTCAGTTTGGCCAGGAGTACCTTGCCGGCTTCATTACGGAGAAGTCACTATCGGTAGACAACGTCTTTGTTTTCCTAGTCATCTTTACCCAATTCGCAGTGCCTAGGGCGCTGCGTAGCCAGGCGCTACTTATTGGAATCGCGATTGCCTTGATTTTGCGATTCATCTTTATCCTTCTTGGCGCTACCTTCATCGAGAACTTCAGCTGGGCCTTCTACGCCTTCGGAGCGTTCCTATTGCTCACCGCGGTGAAGATCATGAAGGACACCTTCAACGGTTTGAAAGAATCTGAGCACGAGGAGTTTGCCGGCGGCAAGCTGATTCAGTTCTTACAAAAGCGCATGCGCACCACCGAGGAGTACCACGGTGCGAAGATGACCATCATCCAAAATGGCAAGCGCTACGCAACGCCACTTTTACTCGTCATGGTTGCAATCGGTTTTACCGATCTGCTATTCGCACTGGACAGCATCCCAGCTATCTATGGTCTAACCGAAGAGCCTTACATCGTCTTTGTGGCAAACGTCTTTGCACTATTGGGTCTACGACAGCTCTACTTCCTACTCGGTGGATTGATGGAGAGGTTGAAGTACCTGGGTATTGGACTTTCAGCAATTCTGGCTTGGATCGGATTCAAGTTGGTTATCCACGCTCTTCACAAGAATGAGCTGCCATTCATCAACGGCGGTGAGCCAGTGAAGGCCATTCCTGAGATTCCAACTGAGCTCTCATTGATGGTGATCTTGGTCACATTGATCGTCACCACCATCTGGTCGCTTGCTGCGACCGCAGTGGAAGCCAAGAAGGACAAGACCGAAGTTCAGGAGTAGGCCAAGCTCTGTCTCCTAAATCGGCTCAGGGCAAAACTCCGTAAACGCCGATAAACTTTTGGGGTAGTAGGCCGACCTGGCGCAATTGGTAGCGCACCGCACTTGTAATGCGGGGGTTACGGGTTCGAGTCCCGTGGTCGGCTCTGGGGGGAAACCCAATTTAAAGGACATCTATGGAAATCAATTGGCTATCGGTAGTTATTGCTGCAGTTGCTGGCGGAATGATTGGAGCCATCTGGTTTGGGCCTAAGACCTTCTTCCCAATCTGGTGGAAGCTTATGGGTAAGAACCCAGAGGACAACCCGGGCAGCGAGTCCATGGGAATGGTCTTTGGTTTGACCTTTGCAGGTGCTTTTGTTCAGGCATTGGTAATGGCTGTTGCCGTGTCTCTTGCCGAGACCGCAACCGGCGGTCTTGATTGGTATGAGGGTCTAGCGTTTGGTGCGCTACTCGGTGTTGGTTTCTCAGCGGCAACCTCGATCGGCCACAAGCTCTTTGGTGGATTCGGTCTAAAGGTTTGGATTCTTGAGGTTGGTCAAGACATCGTCTCTTTGGCCGCCATGGGTGCCATCATCGCAAGCTTCGTCTGATAAAGGCCACCTAATCTTGCCTCCAAGGGATTAATTGGAAAATGCGAGATACTAGAGCGTGTGATGACAACGAGGTTAGAGCACGATCTTCTTGGGGAGCGCGAAATCCCCGCGAACGCCTACTGGGGAATTCATACCCTTAGAGCCATAGAAAACTTCCCAATAACCGGTGTTCCCATCGGGCACTATCGCTCATTGGTACGCGGGCTCGGTTTTATTAAAGAAGCTTCCGCCAAAGCCAATCTTGAACTCGACGTGATCCCGCAGGAGATTGCCGACCCAATCATCAAGGCATCGATTGAGGTGCGAGATGGCCTTTGGGATGCAGAGTTTGCGGTTGATGCGATTCAAGGTGGTGCCGGAACCTCAACCAACATGAATGCCAACGAGGTCATAGCTAATCGTGCCCTGGAGATTGCTGGATTCACCAAGGGCGAATACGACAAGATTCACCCGCTGAACCATGTGAATGCATCGCAGTCCACCAATGACGTTTACCCAACCGCCATCAAGGTCTCGCTGATCATCGAGAGCTTGGCATTGGTGAAGCAAGTCGAATACCTGCGCAAGTCGATCGATGCCAAGGCCCTTGAGTTCAAAGATGTCATTAAGATGGGTCGCACTCAGCTGCAAGATGCCGTGCCAATGACCCTGGGTCAAGAATTCACGGCGTGGTCTTTGACCTTGGGTGAGGACCAAAGTCGATTGCGTGAAATCATTCCGCTGCTGAGCGAACTAAACCTCGGTGGCACTGCCATCGGAACCAGGCTAAACACCCCAGACGGTTACGCCGAGTTGGTGGTGGATATCCTCAGTGAGATTTGTGAACACCCGTTTAGGTTGGCTGAGAACCTGATTGAGGCAACCAGCGACACCGGTGTCTTTATCTCAATCTCGAGCGTGCTAAAGCGCTTGGCAACCAAGATGTCGAAGATCTCGAATGACCTCAGGCTGCTCTCGTCTGGACCAAGAGCCGGCTTCGGTGAAATCAACCTTCCTGCCCGTCAGGCCGGTTCTTCAATCATGCCCGGCAAGGTGAACCCGGTTATCCCTGAGGCTGTGAACCAAATTGCTTTCCAGGTGATTGGCAACGACGTGACCGTCACTATGGCGTCAGAAGCCGGACAGCTGCAGCTCAATGCCTTTGAGCCAATCATCGCTAGGTCGCTGATGATGAACCTGGTCTACCTTCGTAAGGCCTGCCAGATTCTTGCCGACTTCTGTATCGATGGCATCACCGCGAACGTTGAATACCTCAAGTACACGGTTGAGAACTCGATTGGTTTAGTAACCGCGCTAGCTCCAAGCCTTGGTTACGAGGCAGCTTCGCTAATTGCCAAGCACGCCCAGGAACACAAGCTCTCCGTCAAGCAATCAGCAAGCCAGCTGGGGCTAATGACAGAGGTAGAGTTCGATGCCATCTTGGGAGACGTAGATCGAATTACTGGCCGAGGGTAGTAGCCAGCAGCAAGGTGATTACCGGTGCCATGACCAATGCCGGTAGCAAATCGGCGACCGAAACCATTCGGATTTGGAGCAGGCGTAAACCAGTTCCCAGCAGCAGTATGCCACCGGTTGCGGTAATTGAGGCAACTGCTGCCTCGGATAAGACGGTGCCTACTGTCGCCGAGAGGATTGTTAGCAAGCCCTGCCACAGACCCACCGGAATAGCGCTAAAGGCAACACCCCAGCCCATGGTTGCCGAGAAGGCGATTGAGGTAAAGCCATCGAGGGTGGACTTCAGCGCTAATACATCAAAGCCCTGACCCAAGCCATCCTGCAGTGCTCCAAGGATCGCCATCGGTCCGATGGTGAACAGCAGTGCGGCATTAACAAAACCTTGGATAAAGAGCTCTTTGTCTCCCTTGCCCTTGGTTTTTGCCTGCAGCCACGAACCGAATTGCTCCAGGCGCCCCTCGATGTTCATCAGTGAACCAAGCACACCACCGATTAGCAGCGCGGCAAGCACAACCAATATGGTCGGGAAAGCTCCGGTGGATTTGGCAAAGTTTTCGTTACTGAGTTCAAGCAGGTTCAGCGCACCGATTACTAAGACAATCAAGCCCATGGCGTCGGTTAGGGTTCGGCTCATCTTCTCGGGAAGACGATTACCAAGCAGCACACCAATAGCCGATCCGGCCAAGATCGCAAGAACGTTTATAAGTGTGCCCAAAGGACTAAGCGCCCACTGACTTCAGAAGTTCATAAACTAAAAAAGCCGGCCAGACCAGCGCCTTCAGAAAGCCAAGCACGCCCATCCAGAAACCAGTTGCGGTCGAAATGTAATAAATCACAGCACCAATAAAGCCAAAGCCGTAGATCGAGCCGGTGCCAGCAGAGAATTTAGCCATAGCTCCACTCTACCGAGCTGGTTTGAAAGTGATGCTCACCGAGTTTATGCAGTAGCGATCTCCGGTTGGAGTCTGCGGGGCATCGTCAAAGACGTGACCTAGGTGGCCGCCACACTTGGCGCAACGCACTTCGGTGCGAATCATGCCGTGAGCGCGATCCTCGATGTATTCAATTGCCTTGTTGTCCTGGGGCTTGTAGAAGCTGGGCCAACCGCAGTGCGAGTCAAACTTGGTATCGGCCTCAAACAAAAAGGCGTCGCAACCGCGACAGTGGTAGCTCCCAGCCCGCTTTTCATCGAGCAGCTCACCCGTGTAGGCGCGCTCGGTTCCTGCCATGCGAAGCACGTGATATTCGAACTCGGACAGCTCAGCTTTCCACTGCTCGTCGGTTTTGTAGACTTCGTACATCAATTCAACTTCCGCTAATCGGCTTTATAACCCTTTAGTAACACAATAAATAGGTTATTCAATTCCTTTCCTTTTCCCGCTTTAGTGCGTAAAGTTGGGATGTCGGAGTGGGACCTAGGTTGAAGCCCGATGCATTCGTGAAGTACTCGAATGCCGGAAATGCATCAGGAGCATCAACATGGCACAAGGAACCGTAAAGTGGTTCAACTCTGAAAAGGGTTTTGGTTTCATCACTCAGGACGGCGGTCCAGACGTATTCGTACACTTCTCCGCTATCCAGACCG
>JACCDJ010554842.1_pt1 | contig 11821 bp, 10 predicted proteins | sample 7444481 | NCBI WGS metagenome assembly JACCDJ01 (sample SAMN15323435, study PRJNA562643) | freshwater metagenome | isolation source: river surface water | place: USA:Blue River Watershed | collected 2017-08-15 | reverse complement strand
TGCTCACCTTGCCAGTTGGCTTTGGTGCTGTGAAAGAACGTTTAATTGAACTCTTTATCGATGATGCTTTTTCTTGTGCTTGATTCCACTCAATTACTGAATCTGGAATTTCACTTAAGAATCTAGAGGCTGCGTTGTAGTTAGGTGCACCCCATGACGAACGGTATTCAGCTCTTGTTATGAATAGATTTTCTCGGGCACGAGTTAAACCAACATAGGCAAGCCGACGTTCTTCTTGTAACTCATCTGGATCACCAAGAGTTCGAGAGTGCGGAAATATTCCCTCCTCCATTCCAGTTAAAAAGACGGTTGGAAACTCAAGTCCTTTAGCAGTGTGTAATGTCATCATAGTTACCACACCACCATGATCTTCACCTTCTGGAATCTGATCTGCATCTGCTACCAACGAAACATCTTCTAAGAAGCCAACTAGAGAGATCTCTTCACCTTCATCTACTTCACCCTCTTCATACTCAGTTGCAACGGCCACTAACTCCTCTAGGTTTTCTACTCGCACTTCATCCTGTGGATCTTTGCTCTCCGACAATTCAGCAAGTAAGCCAGATTGTTCTAAAACAGCTTGGGCTATAACTGATGGCCTAGTTTTGGCCTCTACTAAGGTTTGAAGAGATTGAATTAATTTAACAAACTCTATAAGTGTAAAGGAGGATCGTTGAGCTATCTCTTGATTTTTCTCAACCTCACAGAGAGATTGCCAAAAAGTTAAGTTATTATCTTTTGCATAAAGATCAAGTAAATCTAGCGCTCTATCTCCGATACCTCGCTTTGGTGTATTGATAATCCGTCGCAGTGAAACTTCATCTTCTGGATTTACAACAACTCTTAAGTACGCAAGGAAATCCTTAATCTCTTTTCTTTCATAGAATCTAACTCCGCCAACAACTTTATATGGAATTCCAATGCGCATAAAAACCTCCTCAAAAACACGTGATTGCGCATTTGTCCGATAGAAAATTGCAGTATCGCCTGGGTTAGATTTGCCAAGATCTCTTAATCTGCCAATCTCACGTACTACAAAATCTGCTTCATCATGTTCACTTTCAGCTACATACCCAGTGATCATCGCGCCATCGCCAGCTTCTGACCAAAGATTTTTTTCTTTTCTGCCATCATTATTTGCAATCACAGCGTTGGCTGCACTTAGTATGTTTTGGGTCGATCGATAATTTTGTTCAAGCAATATGGTCTTTGCATTTGGGTAATCAGCTTCAAATTGCAGAATATTTCTTATATTTGCTCCACGAAAGGCATAGATTGATTGGTCGGCATCTCCAACAACACATAATTCAGCTGGTGCAATTCCATCACGATCGTTGCCAACTAATTCTTTAATTAGAACATACTGCGCATGATTTGTATCCTGATATTCATCAACTAAAATATGTTTAAATCTGGAGCGATACTTAGCTCTAACTTCTGGATGTCTTTGCATAACCTCAACTGTCTTGGCTATTAAGTCATCAAAATCCATAGAATTAGCACCACTTAATCGCTTTTGGTAGATAGCAAATACTTGGGCCACAATCTCCTGAAAATGATCTTTGCTTTGGTTTAAGTAATCGGCAGGACCTAGTAATTCATTTTTTGCCTGTGAGATAAGAGCTGCAACTGCGCGCGGTGCATATTTTTTTGCATCAAGATTCAAGTCCTTCATAACCAAGGTTATTAAACGTAGGGAATCACTTTGATCGTAGATGGTGAATGAGTTGGTATATCCAAGTAATGAAGCCTCCTTCCTTAGGATTCGAACACAAGCAGAGTGAAATGTTGACACCCACATAACCTTTGCTCGGTCGCCCACTAATTGCGCAACTCGCTCTTTCATTTCACCAGCTGCCTTATTAGTAAAGGTAATTGCGAGAACTTCAAATGGTGCAACATTTCGCTCAGCTAATAGATATGCAATGCGCCTAGTTAAAACTCGAGTTTTACCAGAACCAGCACCAGCGACTACTAATAATGGGGAGCCTTCATGTTTAACCGCCGCTAATTGTTGTGAATTCAAACCTTGAGTTAATGCGGACATATTGGCAAGTCTATCGGTGGGTAATGAGTGAGCCCTTACTGCGGTAATCTTGTCAATTATGCAGCCTTTAGATGACAGTGAAATCGAGCGAGTACTTGTAGTTACCGCACACCCGGATGATTGTGATTTCGGAGCAGCCGGCACTATTGCACTTTGGACCGCTAAGGGAATTAAAGTTTCCTACTGCATCTGCACAAATGGTGATCAAGGTGGTGAGGATCCAAATGTGCCACGGGATGAAATGCCTAAAATTCGCCAACGTGAGCAACGAGAAGCTGGAGTTGCAGTTGGCGTAACTGACATAACTTTCCTCAATTACCGCGATGGTTGGCTAGTGCCAACAATTGAACTTCGAAAAGATATTGTTAGACAAATAAGAATTTCAAAACCTGACCGAATGGTTATTCAATCCCCAGAACGAAACTGGGATCGATTATTTTCATCTCACCCAGACCATATGGCAGCTGGTGAAGCAGCAATTCAGGCGGTCTATCCAGATTCACGAAATGCTTTTGCATTTGAGGATTTATTAAAGGTGGAAGGATTAGAGCCTTGGCGCGTTAAAGAAGTTTGGGTTACCTCCACAAATAATCCTGATCATTATGTTGATATTACAACTACCTTTGATAAGAAAATGAAAGCTTTACATGCACATGTTAGTCAAACAGCACACAATGAAAACCTTGAAAATATGGTCCGCGAGTGGGGAGAGCGAAACGCTCAAGCTAATAATTTACCGGCTGGAAGTATTGCTGAAGTATTTAAAATAGTAAATACAAATTAACGAACTTTTACCCGCTCAATTGCAATTGTCTGCTTGGGCAAACCATCATTTGTGCCATCAACAACGCCCTCTTTTGCAATAGCTTTAACTATCTCTAATCCCTTTGTTACCTTGCCCCAAATGGTGTATTCCGGTCGCATAGAGGTATTTTCATAAACAATGAAGAATTGACTGCCATTTGTATTAGCTCCTGAGTTGGCCATTGCTACAACACCTGCTGGATAATTCGACTCTACTGCCTGCGGTAAATTTTCATCACGGTAACTAAAATTAGGCCCACCCATACCAGTACCGGTTGGATCTCCACACTGCAAAACATAGATATTGTTTGTAGTTAGTCGATGGCACAATGTTTTATTGAAAAATCCACCATTAGCCAACGCGGTTAGGGCAACAACAGTAATTGGCGCACTCTTTGCATTAGCTTCAATCACAATATCGCCACAATTTGTATTTAAGGTAAAAGTTCTATTCTTAAATGGGGGTTTGACCTCTGGTGGAGTTATATTTTTTACTGAATGAGCTTTAGCATTTGTTTTCTTGCATACAACCTCAGTTGCTTTCTTAGATTGTGCTGCATTGGAGACAGGTGAAAAATTTATAGAAAAAATGGTAATAAAAGTTGTAAACGTAATTACTTTTATTATTTTTCGCACGAGGAGAGTTTAATCAACAATCCAAAGATCACAAACAAAAAACCTTTAATAAAGCAGTTTACTGTCGAACTTTAAGCACTTTCACAGCAGAAATTTATGGCTGAATTACTACTTCAACCCGTTGGAACTCCTTCAAATCTGAATAACCACAGGTTGCCATTGACCTACGAAGTGCTCCAAAAAGATTCATTGAGCCATCTGAAGTATTGGACGGTCCAGTTAAAACCTCCGTTAATGTGCCAACAATGCCAACCTGCACACGATTGCCTCGTGGTAATTGGCCGTGGTGTGCTTCAAGTCCCCAATGCCAACCTTTTCCGGGTGCTTCACTGGCTTTTGCAAGCGGTGAACCCATCATTACTGCATCTGCACCGCATGCAACCGCCTTTGCAATTTCACCACTTGAACCTACTGATCCGTCAGCAATTACATGCACATATCTTCCGCCAGACTCTTCTAAATAATCACGCCTAGCTGATGCCACCTCAGCTACTGCTGATGCCATTGGAACTGATATTCCTAATACAGTTTTTGTTGTATGAGCAGAACCACCACCAAAACCAACCAACACTCCTGCTGCACCAGATCGCATTAAATGCAATGCCCCTTGCGCAGTAGCGCAGCCGCCCACAATTACAGGTACATCAAGTTCGTAGATAAATTTCTTTAGGTTTAATGGCGCAGTTTTCTCAGATACATGCTCTGCTGAAACTGTTGTGCCACGAATTACAAATATATCCACACCAGCATCAAGTACTGCTTTGTGAAATTCAGCGGTCCGTTGTGGGGAGAGCGCCCCTGCCACAGTAACTCCAGCTGCTCTAATTTGAGCAAGTCTTTCTTTAATTAAAGTTGGTTGAATAGGAGCAGCATAAATTTCTTGCATTTTCTTAATTGCTTTGTCTTCACTTAACTTAGCCATATCAGCTAATTGTTTTTCAGCATCCTCATACCTTGTCCAGATACCTTCTAAATTTAAAACTCCAAGACCGCCAGCTTTACCAATTGCAATTGCAGTAGCTGGTGAAACTACCGAGTCCATTGGCGCTGCGATAAAGGGTAAATCAAATTTGTAAGCATCAATCTGCCAAGAGATCGATACCTCTTCTGGATCTCGAGTTCTGCGAGATGGCACAATTGCAATTTCATCAAATGAGTACGCCGCCCGCGCGCGTTTACCTGGACCTAATTCAATATCGGACATATGCCCAATCGTATCTGTTGATGAGTTAACTAATGAAATCTACGCTAATAAGTCCCAGGCTTTAACTCCGCCAGTCACACCAGCTGAGTTAGGAATAATCTTTACTTTATAGTCAAAACTTTTGAGTGCAGATTTACTAATGCGTTGCGCATTACCCCCGCCAATATATAACTTATCCCAAATAATCATTGGGTATAGCTCTTGGATCAAACTCTTTACTCGCCTTGACCATAATTGATTTCCCAAACGCCTTCGAGATTGTTCGCCAATCCAGGAGTCAATAGATTTTCCATAGCGAATAGTTGCGTGTGAGATCTCTAAATGGGGTGCAATTACCCCATCACTAAATATTGCACTTCCAAGACCGGTGCCGAAGGTTAAAACTGTCTCGAGTCCGGTTCCTGTAATTACTGCAGCCGCATGCACCTCAGCATCATTTAGAACTAAGGTAGGTAGTTTTATCTTCTTTTTCAACGCACTTTGCATATCAAAGCCATACCATGCTTTTTTAAGGTGTGGATCTACTATCCCACGCGGGCCACTTACATTTACATAATGTGGAATAACTATTACTTTCCCACCTCTAATCATGCCTGGCAAGCCAACAGTTACTCGCTTAATTCGATTATCAGCTTTTACAAAGTCACCAATTATTGAGATTAGCTTGGAGGGAGAAAGTGGATATGGCGTTTTAAGATAAGGAAAATCAATTAAAACTTTTCCGCCCTTATCAAGCACAGAGGCCTTGATCCCAGTGCCACCGCAATCAACGGTTAGCGTTGTAACTTTCACCGATTGATGTTAATCGATTGCCGCTACTTTGAGAACAAGGCCTGCTGTTTAATTTACTTAGTGAGAGTGTCCACCTGCTCCATGTGAGTGGCCATGAGCTGCTGCCTCTTCCTTTTTCTCCTCTGGAGTTTCAAAGACTAAGGCTTCAGTTGTAATGAACATTGCCGCGATAGATGCTGCGTTAGCTAGCGCTGATCTAGTTACCTTAACCGGATCAATTACGCCCTCTTTTACAAGATCTGTGTAAGTCTCTGAGTAAGCATTGAAACCCTCATTAGGTTTCATTGTTCGAACCTTTGAAACTACAACATAACCTTCTTGGCCAGCATTTTCTGCAATCCAACGAAGTGGTTCATCACATGCTTTGCGAACTAGACGCACACCAACTGCGCGGTCTCCCTCAAAGCCCAAATCATTATCAAGAGCTGCTGCTGCATGAACTAATGCTGCGCCACCACCAACAACAATTCCCTCTTCAACTGCAGCCCTAGTTGCAGAGATAGCATCTTCAAGACGATGCTTCTTCTCTTTTAACTCAACTTCGGTGTGTGCGCCCACTTTGATCACACAAACTCCACCAGCAAGTTTTGCAACTCGCTCCTGTAGTTTTTCACGGTCCCAGTCAGAGTCGGTATTTTCAATCTCGCGACGTATTTCAGTAACGCGGGCTGCAACATCATTTTTATTACCAGCACCATCCACAATTGTGGTGTTGTCCTTAGTAATAACAATTCGGCGAGCTTTACCAAGCATTTCGATATCGATTTGCTCAAGCTTTAGACCAACCTCGGCAGAGATCACCTGTCCACCAGTAAGGATCGCAATATCTTGCAACATTGCCTTACGTCGATCACCAAAGCCAGGTGCTTTAACTGCAGCAGAGGCGAAAGTGCCACGCATACGGTTAACAACCAAAGTTGAAAGCGCTTCACCTTCAACATCCTCGGCAATGATCAATAGTGGTTTGCTCGCTTGTGCAACCTTTTCTAGCACTGGCAAGATCTCGCTTAGTGCAGAGATTTTCTGGCCAGAGATAAGAATGTAGGCATCCTCTAGAACTGTTTCCATACGATCTGAATCGGTAACAAAGTAGGGAGAGATATAGCCCTTATCAAATTGCATACCTTCAGTGAACTCAAGCTCAAGTCCAGTAGTTGAAGACTCTTCAACAGTGATCACACCATCTTTGCCAACCTTGTCCATTGCTTCAGCGATTAAATCACCAATAGCTTTGTCTTGAGCTGAAATGGTTGCAACATCTGCAATCTGAGATTTTCCACTTACGGCAGTTGAATTCTTCCGTAGTGCTTCAGTAATTGCAGATACTGCTTGCTCAATTCCATATTTAAGCTCCATTGGTTGAGCACCAGCAGCAAGATTGCGTAGGCCCTCTTTCACCATTGCTTGAGCTAATACAGTTGCAGTAGTTGTGCCATCACCTGCGACATCATTAGTTTTCTCTGCAACCTGCTTCACAAGTTGGGCACCCATGTTTTCTGCCGGATCTGATAACTCAATCTCTTTAGCAATTGTCACGCCATCATTTGTAATCAATGGTGCACCGTAGCTTTTTGCAATTACAACATTTCGACCCTTTGGTCCAAGTGTCACCTTGACGGTGTCGGCAAGAATGTTTACGCCGCGCTCCATCGCACGACGAGCAGACTCATCAAATTGAAGTGATTTACCCATGATTACTTCTTCGCAATGATTGCTAGTACATCACGAGATGAAAGTACTAAGTACTCCTCATTGTTGTACTTAACTTCAGTGCCGCCATACTTTGAGTAAAGCACGACATCACCTTCTTTAATATCTAATGGAATTCGATTTCCATTCTCAAAACGGCCAGGGCCTACTGCCATCACAGTTCCTTCTTGTGGCTTTTCTTTTGCAGTATCTGGAATTACTAATCCAGATGCAGTCTTTTGCTCTGCCTCATTAGCCTTAACAACAATGCGATCTTCTAGTGGCTTAATTGAAATTGCCATCCTGATTTCTCCTTCTTAGATTCGGTATTACCCTCTTAAGGTGCCCCCGTTTTCGATTAGCACACGGGGCCTTAGAGTGCTAAAGCCAACTTTAAAGGGAGGGGCTTGGCAGTGCAAATTAGGCACTGACCTACCAGATTACCTGCGCGATAGAGGCGGCAGAATCAGCCCCAATGCCTATCTGGGATGGCTGAACGCCCTCAGTGATCGCAAGGCTGCCAAGAGCTGCAACCATCGCACCATTGTCTGTGCAAAGCCCAATAGGTGGAATAGAGAGGTTGATTTTATTAATTTCACACCTTTGTTGAGCCAACTCTCGCAATCTTCTATTGGCGGCAACTCCTCCAGCAATTACTAAATTATCAATTCCACTTTCCTTGCAAGCAGTTAGTGATTTACTAAGCAAGACATCAACCACCGCCTCTTGAAAAGATGCTGCCACATCAGCCTTTTTGTAATTTGGTGTTTGATCTATATACCTTGCAACAGCAGTTTTAAGGCCAGAAAATGAGAAATCAAATTTGTATTTTTCTAGATCACTACTACCAGTTAAACCACGTGGAAAATTTATATGGTTGAAATTACCATTTTTAGATTCTCTATCTATAACTGGCCCACCCGGAAAACCTAAACCCATAATTCTGGCAATCTTGTCAAAGGCTTCACCTGCTGCATCATCAATAGTTGCACCCAGAACTTTTACATCTTTTGCCAAGTTGTTAACCTTTAAAATTGAAGAATGGCCACCACTTACTAAAAGGGCAATTGTTGGTGTAATTTTCTTATCTGAATCTAATTGATCAACTGCAATATGAGCTGATAAATGATTTACACCATATAGAGGTTTGTTTAATGCCAGAGATAATGCAGATGCGCTGCTAACTCCAACTAGTAATGCACCTATTAAGCCCGGACCTGCAGTTACGGCAATCGCATCAATTTGCTTGATCGAGACTCCCGCATCCTTTAAAGCTTGTTTAATTACCTGCTGCATCGCTTCTAAGTGAGCTCTGCTGGCAACCTCAGGAACTACGCCACCAAACCTGACATGTTGCTCAACACTTGATGAGATTACATTTGCCAATAATTTGCGCCCATCAACTATCCCAACCGCAGTTTCATCGCAGGAGGTTTCAATACCAAGGACTAGCGCCATTACTTAAGCTCCTTGCGCATTACAACAGCAGTTAATCCTGGTCCGTAATAATTCTCTCGTTTAGAAATTTCAACAAATCCAAAGGATTCATATAAGGGTCGGGCTTGATCATTTCCTAATCTCATCTCAAGCATTACCGCCTGCGCTTTTTTTACTCGAGCCCAATCAATTAACCGCTTTAACAGCTCACGTCCTATACCTTTTCGCCTGTGATCAGAGGCCACCGTTATGGTGTGGATGTCGGCCACATCTGCCACATAGAAAATTCCAGCATATGCAATTAATTTCCCTTCAAACTCAGCAGCTATGTAATGGGCAGTGTTAGGTGCCTTGGCAAACTCCTCTTTAAATTGCCCAGCACTCCAAGCCGCCTTTGCATAAACCTCTTTTTCAATTGCAGTTGCACTCACTAAATCCAAAGCTGTCATTGGCCGAAACTTAACCCCGATTGGAAGTGGATAAGCATCTGGTTTTCTAATATAAATTGGTTGTTCAACAGATTTACTACTTTGGGCAATTTTGGCTAACGCCACTGGATCTGGATAGTACTCACCCTCAGTTATTACTGGGATACCAAACTTTTCTAATCCACTTGCAGTGCTAACAGCTGGCTCAGTTATTCGAAGACCATCTTTATATCTTGCCCAAAATCTCTCTTTACGTCTGGCATCTGTAGAAAGTATAAATTCATCTTGGTTAATGCCAGCAGCCATCGCATCTAATGAGCAAACTCCGACCCAATCAATTTCAGATGCAAGGGCAAAACTTTGAGCGAAAACAATTCCAACTCTAAGTCCTGTAAATGGCCCAGGACCCATGCCAACAGCAATTAAATCTATTTTGCTATTTAGCGCAAGTGCTTGGGAAACAAGCTTTGGTAGTACTTCGCCATGAGCCAGTGGATCAGTATGTGATTGATTAAAAATTACTTCACCATCGCAAATTAGTGCTACCGAGGTTTTTGAGGTTGAGGTATCTATCGCTAATACATTACTCATAACTTAAAGTTTTCCCAACGAGCTCCCACCATTACAAACTCCACCTGACGTTGATCATCTTTTTGCCCACGATTGATATTTATTTCTAAGTATTGATCAGTAAGTGTTGAAACAAAATTTTTACCCCACTCAATCACAAATACAGAGCTTGCTAGATAACTTTCAAAGTCTAAATCTGCAAAATTACTTGGATCAGAGTCCAATAATCGATAGGCATCAATGTGAATGAAATTTGGATTACCTTTGTGAATTCGGCTGATCACAAATGTTGGCGAGGTTACACCTAATATTTTAAAGGCTGAAGCAATGCCTTGGGTTAACACTGTCTTACCTGCACCTAGTTCACCATTTAAAACCACCACGTCGGATGGTTTTAAGAGCCGGCCAATTTTTTCACCCAACTCAAACATTTGATGGGGTGAATCAATTTGAATTTTCATCAGGGGCTTAGTTTATAGAGAATGAAAACGGGCCCCTAGTTTCCTAGAGGCCCGTTTAATTTCTTACTTACTTATTGACGAAACTTCAATAGTGCTGGTGAGAAGTTTGGATCAACAAACAAGTTTGGCTCATTCTTAATTGCAGCCTTTACAGCCGCATTAGAAGGAAGTTTGCCAGTTTTGGCAGCAGATGCTGCAAGCTTTGCAACTGCCAAGATTTGGCTAGTTGTGTAGTTGCAGTGACCTGTGCCATTTGTCTTTACCGTTGGAGCCACTGGTGTGCCAGCAGCTGAGAAGGTTGTGTATTCATCAGCAGGCTTATTCCAAATAGTTAGAAGTTTGCCTGACTTTGAAACATTGTTATCTACAGATGCCTCATACTGATTCTTCAAGTATTGAAGGGCGCCAGCTGGAGTAATGTGATCAGCAGTTGCAGCGATTGCGATTGTTGGAACCTCAATCTTGCCCTGAATCTGATAAACACTGTTCATCTTTGCAACAGCAGCTGCATTTGCAGTTACGCGTGGTGCTGCAGGATTAAGTGGGCTTAGATATCCAAGCATTCCTGCAATGCCACTCTTGCCGGTTAGGCCTGCTGCATAAACATCAGCATCATCACCTAAACGCTTAACGTAATCGGTCTTTGAGTTATCAAATACAACTCCTCCGTAGCGAACCTCCATGTCGTAATTCGCAATTACCGCAAGGATTGCAGCTTCGGCACCATTCTCAAGAACAGCAAGTGCTGGGCTGATTACCAAACCAAATGAGGTCTCAAGTGGTCCAACTGGTCCACTAGATGCATCATAAGTATTTGATTGGGTTGATATTCCAGAGATTAAACCAAGCAACAAAATAGCGCTGCGCACTGGAATTGCTTTTAGTGCTGCAGGCACAGTTGAAGTTGCTGGCCATGCTGGTGCAGTTGGGTTAGCCGCAATTGCTACTTGAAGTTCTTGAAGAGTTGTTAGAACTGTTCCAAGATCTGTAAGCATTTCAACATAACCTGCTTGACCAGCTGAGTAATTTGAACCCTTAATTGCAGGGTTGAAGAATTGCTTCATTCCCCATAGGAAATCACCCGCCATTGTAATTTCAGCTTGAGCTGAGTCTGCAATACACATTGGTGCTGCAGCATCTACTGCTCCTGAATACTGTTCAGCGAGCGCTTGTGAGGTTAGACCACCTAGTGAATTTCCCCAAGTAACAACCTTGCTTACCTTTGGGTACTTATCGCGGGCTAATGTGATTACCTGAAGTGCTGCTTCGACACCCTCTTCAAGGTTCCATCCTTGAGTTTGCACACCTGCGCCTGCTAACGCAAAACCTTGCGCTAGAAGTGCTGCGGCAACCTCTTCAGATGGTGCAACCTCTGGTGCGTAATTAACAAGTGAACCCTTAGGAGCAACTACTGGAATTGCAGGCAGGTTAACGTTGTAACGAATTCCATGTGAGTAAACCATCAATGTGCCATTGAATTTTGCTGGCATGATGATTTCATACTTGGACTTGTTCATATCAGTGCCGGTGCACTTTTCAATATCAACAACTTTGATGCCAGAAAGAATGGTTGTCTCTTGGCAATCATCAGCAGCACGAGCAACTGTTGGAACAGCTACTGTGAATGCTGCGATTAATGCAGCTGTAGAAAGGGCAACTAGACCCTTAGTTAGTTTTAGATTTTTCATGAGTTTGTTGGTATCCCATTCTTAGGCATTGTTGGACGAACAAAGTTTGATACTTCAACCAAACC
>JACCDJ010657977.1_pt1 | contig 11822 bp, 7 predicted proteins | sample 7444481 | NCBI WGS metagenome assembly JACCDJ01 (sample SAMN15323435, study PRJNA562643) | freshwater metagenome | isolation source: river surface water | place: USA:Blue River Watershed | collected 2017-08-15 | reverse complement strand
GGTCTTCCTTGGGAATTAGGATTAGCTGAAACACACCAAACACTAGTAAAAAATAATTTAAGATCTAGAGTTGTAGTTCAAGCTGATGGTCAAATGAAAACAGGAAGAGATATTGCAATTGCAACTTTATTAGGTGCAGAAGAATGGGGTGTCGCCACTGCTGCATTAGTAGTAGAAGGATGTATCATGATGCGCAAATGTCATATGAATACTTGTCCAGTTGGTGTTGCCACCCAAGATCCAGAATTACGTAAACGATTTAAAGGCGACCCTGATCATGTGGTAAGATTCTTTGAATATATCACTGAAGAACTTCGGGAGATTATGGCAGAATTAGGTTTTAGAACTATTAATGAAATGGTTGGTCAAGTGGACGCCTTAACAATGCGCAAAAATATTAGCCATTGGAAATATAAGCACTTGGACTTAAGTGGTGTCTTATATAAAGCTGCACCAGATGCATCCGTTGGACTATTTCAAACAGAAGTTCAAGATCATGGTTTAGCAAATGTATTAGATTGGCAATTGTTAGAAGCTGCTAAACCTGCATTAGAACATCAAATTAAAGTGCGCGCGACATTCCCGATTAAGAACACAGATAGAACGGTCGGCACAATTTTGTCAAATGAGATTTCAAAAAAATATAAAGAGGTTGGCCTACCAGCGCATACTATTCATTTCAAGTTCACCGGTACAGCAGGTCAAAGCTTTGGTGCATTCAACACAAAGGGTGTGACGCTTGAATTAGAAGGCGATGCGAATGACTATTTTGGAAAAGGATTAAGTGGCGCTGAATTAATTGTCTACCCAGACAAGAAGGCGCCATTTGTTGCTGAGCAAAATATTTTAATTGGCAATGTGGCACTATACGGTGCAACAAGTGGTCATGCTTTTATAAGAGGTAAGGCTGGTGAACGATTTGCAGTTCGTAATTCAGGCGCGTCCGTTGTAGTTGAAGGAATCGGAGACCACGGTTGTGAATATATGACTGGAGGCATTGCTGTTATTCTTGGTGAAACAGGCAGAAACTTTGCTGCAGGAATGAGCGGCGGCATTGCTTATGTATACAACCTTGCAAATGATTTTGCTAATCTTTGCAATCAAGAAATGGTTGACTTAGACCCAGTGGATGAATCTGATATAAACTTATTACAAAACATGTTAACGGCGCATTATGAAAAAACAGGTAGCGCTGTAGCAAAATTCATACTTGCTGATTTAGACAATCAATTGAAAAGTTTTATCAAAGTATTCCCTCGTGATTATAAAAAAGTGTTAGCTACAAAAAAAGTTGCAACAATTAATAAATAACTGAAGTGATAAGATGAATAACAAACTCATTGATTGATGAATGATTTCAGCAAAAACTATTTTAGAAAATATCGAAGCTTAAACTATGGGAAAGCCAACAGGATTTAAAGAATATACTAGAACATTACCAACTAAATTACCAGTAGCAGAAAGGATACAAAACTACAAGGAATTTGTACCCTTAATGCCTGAACAGCAATTGAACGAACAATCTGCGCGTTGCATGAATTGCGGTGTACCTTTCTGTCACAATGGATGTCCATTGGGTAATATCATCCCAGAATTCAATGACGCTGTGTATAACAAAGAATGGAAAGAAGCATATGAAATTTTAATTTCAACTAATAACTTTCCTGAGTTTACAGGACGTATCTGCCCTGCCCCTTGTGAAACTGCTTGTGTATTAGGAATCAATCAACCTGCAGTCACTATTGAAGAAATAGAGAAAAACATTATTGAAATCGCTTTTGAAAAAGGCTTTGTTCAACCCAAAAAACCAAATAGCAGAACGGGTAAAAAAGTAGCCGTGATTGGATCTGGCCCAGCTGGATTAGCTACTGCAGCTCAATTAAATTATGCTGGTCATGAGGTAACCGTTTTTGAACGCGATCCAAAACCAGGAGGTTTGTTAAGATTTGGTATCCCCGATTTTAAATTGGAGAAAAGTGTAGTAGAGCGTAGAATACAAATTTTAGAAGAAGAAGGTATTGAATTTAAATGCAATGCCAATGTGGGGGTTAATGTTAGAGTAAGTGATTTAAAACGTGAATTCGATGCCATTGTATTAGCAGGAGGATCTAACATTCCAAGAGACTTACCTATTCCTGGAAGGGAATTAAATGGCGTCCATTTTGCAATGGATTTTTTAAAGCAACAAAATAAAAGAGTAAGCAGTTTAACAATTGAAGAAAATGAAATAACAGCTACTCATAAAAATGTGGTGGTGATTGGAGGCGGGGATACTGGAAGTGATTGCGTTGGAACATCTAACCGGCACAAAGCAAAAAGTATTACGCAATTTGAATTATTACCAAAACCACCCGAGGAAAGAGCTCCCTATATGCCATGGCCTACCTACCCTATGTTATTAAAAACAACTACTTCCCATGAAGAAGGCGCTGAAAGATTATGGAATATTGCTACTAAGGCATTTATAGGGGATACAAATGGCAATTTAAAAGGCATACAAGTAGTTGATGTTGTCTGGACCGCATCAGCGGATGGAAGACCAGCACAATTTAAAGAGGTAGAAGGCAGCTTAAGAGAACTCCCATGTGAATTGGTCTTATTAGCCATGGGCTTTTTACATCCACAAGCAACTGGCTTGCTTGAAGAATTAGGTGTTGAACTAGATGAGCGTGGCAATGTAAAAGCAAATGAAAAACAATTCAAAACAAATTTATCCAATGTTTTCACTGCTGGAGATATGAGAAGAGGTCAATCATTGGTTGTTTGGGCCATAAGTGAAGGTAGAGAGTGCGCAAGACAGGTTGATTTGTTTTTAATGGGTAGTTCTATGTTGGAATCTAAAGACAGTAGCTTACTCGCTCATAACTATTAATTCTAGAAAAATCATATTATAAATATTTACATATTTATACTTTATTAGATTTTTATTTAAAAATGGGGCTATAAGCCCCATTTTTTGTAAAAGTTTTCCACATTAATTTTATTGAATTATTGAAATTTACATCAATAAAATTCGATACAAGTCAATACTGAAAAGGGTTTTTATTAATTTACCTGTTTTCAAAAAAATCACATTGTAAAATATTATATATATTATATATTTTGAAACAAAGACAATTATTTTTTAATTTTAGGCTGAATTTATACATATCAATTATTTTATAATATCAATTCTCCCCTATGAAAAATGAAACTGTTCAAAAATGGGCTCCTTTCCTTCTCTTATTAGCCGTTGCTATTGCAGCTTTATTTGTTCCTCAATTACCAAGTTATACTGGAGATGCTTCCACTTATAGTCCTGCTGACATTGCATGGATTCTGGTTGCAACAGCATTAGTTTTTATCATGACACCGGGTCTTGCTTTTTTTTATGGCGGAATGGTGCATAGAAAAAACATCATATCTACAATGATCAAAAGTATTGTTTCTGCAGGCTTAGTTACAATTATCTGGGTAACGATTGGTTATAGTTTAAGCTTTGGCGAATCTATCAATGGCATTATTGGCAATCCAATGACCCATTTATTTTTCAAAGGCGTTGCAGATGGTGCGCCTGTTTTGCAAGGCGGGGTTCCTTTAACTATTCCATTACTCTTGTTTGCATTATTTCAATTAATGTTTGCTATTATAACACCTGGCCTTGTTGTAGGTGCCGTTGCTGAACGAATCAAATTCACTTCTTACATTTTATTTATTGTTTTATTTATGTTACTAGTATACGCACCATTAGCGCATTGGTCTTGGCATCCAAATGGATTTTTACTAAAGATGGGGGCATTAGACTTTGCGGGCGGAACAGTTGTTCATATTAGTGCAGGCTGTGCAGCCTTAGCTGGTGCGATTGTTTTAAAATCAAGACGTGCAAAACTAGAGCAACAAGAAATCCCCCCAGCAAATATCCCCTATGTATTGATTGGAACTGGATTGTTATGGTTTGGCTGGTTTGGCTTTAACGCAGGTTCTGCACTTGGTGCAAATAGTCTTGCGGTCAATGCATTTGCAACAACGAATACAGCAGCAGCTGCTGCAGGCTTAGCTTGGATGTTCTTTGATGTTATGCGCGGAAAAAAACCATCAGTTCTTGGATTTTGTATTGGAGCTGTAGTAGGTTTAGTGGCTGTTACCCCTGCTGCTGGTTTTGTGGGTATTCCACAAAGCATTTTTATTGGCGTAGTGGGCGCTGTGATTTCAAATGTACTAAGTCATGTTTTTAAATTATCAAGAGTAGATGACACATTAGATGTATTCCCATGTCATGGTATTGGCGGTATGGTGGGTATGTTGTTAACTGGCGTATTTGCATCTAAAGCAATTAACCCTGCAGGCAATGATGGCTTGTTCTACGGCAACCCAGCCTTCTTCTTGACACAATTAAAAGCAATGTTAATTGTGGTAACCTACAGCTTTACGGTCTCTTATGCTATTTTCAAATTGATCGCATTCATACTACCATTGCGCGTTTCTGAAGAAGAGGAAGAACTAGGACTTGACGCAACGCAACACGACGAAAAATATGGTAGAAATCCAATGAAAGCATAAAAAAAGGGCATAGCGATTGAAAAACTTCTGACCAAGTTAATCTGCTATACCCCCGTTCATAAAAACTTATACAATGATAAAAAATATTTTTTTCACTACCCTGTTTTTACTCGTTTTAAATATAGGCTTTAGTCAGTCAGATTCTACAAAATCAAACCCTACTATGCTCATTACAGGTAGTGTAGATGCCTATTTAAGAGCAGCATTCAATAGTACAAAAGAAAACACAAATAATTTTACCAGTTTTACAAATTCAAATCAAAAACTGCAATTAGGAATGGTTTCTGTTAAAGGAGATTATACAAAAGGGAAGTTTTACGCTACAGTTGATCTAGGATTTGGAAAAAGAGCCGAAGAATTTTCATATAATGACAAAGGTGTTTTAGCTAATTTAAAACAGGCCTACATTGCCTATACAGTTTCCGACCGAATCAAATTAAGTGCAGGCAAATGGGCAACCCATGTTGGCTATGAACTATTAGATGCCCCATTAAACAGAAATTATAGCATGTCTTACGGCTTTTCATACGGTCCATTTTACCACACAGGAGTTAAAGCCGATTTTGCGATCAATAGTAAATCTGGATTGATGCTTGGAGTCGCAAATCCTACTGATAATCTAAACGCAATTACGCCTTATAAAGTGCTTATTGGACAATACAGTAATAAAATTTTTAAAGATAAAACTGTGCTCTATATTAATTATCAAGGCGGAAAAACAGGAGCTGAATCTAGCTTTAACCAATGGGATCTAGTACTTACAAATACCTTGACCGATCAAATAACTATTAATTATGATGGAACAGTTTTTATGAATAAACTGGGTGCTAAAAAAAGTATTTGGAAGAGCAATGCTTTTTATGTGAATTATGATCCAAACAAAAAAATAGGATTCACTTATCGCTCTGAATTTTTCTATGATAAAAATGCAATATCTGCTGGAGCATTTGCAACTAATATTTTTGCAAATACCCTTTCATTAAATTATAAAATAAATAAATTAACGATTCTCCCAGAATTAAGAATTGAATCCGCGAAAGACCCTATCTATTTGAATAAAGAAGGCAATCCAGCGAACAAATCTGCCAATTTTATATTAGCAGCTATCTATAAATTTTAACGGTTTTATTGGTTTTTAAGCAAGCAATCTACGGCCTGAATTTCTATTCGGGCCTTTTTTGTTATATTAGCAAATAAGATGAAAACAATCCTACGTCCAATTCAATTCCTGTATTGCTGCTATGCACTTTTTGTATTTGCAATACTAACTATAATCTCTTTACTCACCATGTTGATTACCTTACCCTTAGGAGAGAAAAATTTAACAAGGCGTATCTATAAAATAGCAAGGTACTTTTCTAAAGCACTATACCTATTCTTAGGAATGCGTCATAAAGAAATATACGAGGGAAAGCATCATTTTGACAAACCCCATGTATTTGTGGGTAACCACAATTCCTATATGGATATCCCACCGATAGTAAGACTCAAACATCAGCCGATTCGCCCCTTAGGGAAATTTGAATCCTCAAAAATTCCTCTTTTTGGACTTTTTTACAGACATGCTGTGATATTGGTAGATAGAAGTAACCCAGAAAAAAGAGCAGAAAGCCTTAGAAATTTAAAGGAAGCCTTAAGACAAAAAATATCCATCTTTATTTTCCCAGAGGGAACATTTAGCATGACAGAGGACCAGCCTTTAAAATCATTTTACAATGGCGCCTTTAAATTAGCTATTGAAATGCAAGTACCCATCCAGCCAGTTCTAATGGTAGATGCAGTGGATCGAATGCATTTTAATAGCATTTTTAGCCTCAGCCCAGGCGTTAACAGGGTTGTATATCTGCCAACCGTCTATGTTGACAACTACACCATGGAAGACTTAGATTTATTAAAAGAACAAGTGTACAAAATGATGGATGCAGGACTAAGAAGATATAGAGTGTATCCAGCATCTTAATGTATTTTTGCCACCCTGATGTACGCCGAAATAATCATACCATTAGCCCTGCCCAAAAACTATACATGGGCCATCCCCGCTGAAATGTCAGAAGGGGTGATGATAGGTATGCGCGTAGAAGTAATGCTTGGATCTAATAAAAGATATGCTGGTATTATTAAACGTATTGTAACTGAAAAGCCGGCATCATTTAATCCTAAACCAATTCTTGGTGTATTAGACGATGAACCAATTGTATTCCAAGCACAATTAGATTTATGGGAATGGATTGCGAACTATTACATGTGCACAGAGGGCGAAGTAATGCAAGCTGCCATACCAAGTCATTTAAAAATTTCGAGTGAAAGTGTTTTTATTTTAAATGAAGATGCTGAATTAGATGGCCAACAATTAAGTGATTCAGAATATATTATTTCAGAAGCATTGCAAATAAAAAAGCAACTAAGTTTAATTGAAATTCAAAAGCTTCTTGATAAAAAATCTGTCTATCCTGTTATCAACAAATTAATCCAAAAAGGGATATGTAGCGTATTAGAAACGATGCATGATAAATACACGATCAAATTTGAAAATGTATTGCATTTACACCCTAACTATAAGTCAGAAGCTGAATTAGAAAAACTAATGAATGATTGGAGTAGAGCACCAAAACAATTGGCGCTGCTTCTTTCATTTTTACATTTACAAAAAACAGAAGGACATGTTCAACAAAAGGCTTTACTTGAAAAATCTGGCGCTGCAAGTGCCCAGTTGAAAGCTTTAGTTGACAAAGGGATACTCGTTGTTGAAAAAAGAAAAGTAGATCGTCTTGCGGTTGACTTAAGCTTGGGCAATGCAAATTTACACCAGCTTTCCCCTCAACAACAACTTGCGTTTGATTCCATTACGGAACAAATGAAAACACACTCGGTTAATTTATTGCATGGCATTACAGGCAGTGGTAAAACACAGATTTATGCTGCATTGATAGAAAAAGCAATTCAGTCCACTCAGCAAGCATTATATATGTTACCTGAAATTGCTTTGACCGCTCAAATGATAAGAAGGCTTAAACAATATTTTGGTGGAAAAATTGCGATCTACCATTCTAAGTTTAACCCCAATGAAAGAGTTGAAATTTGGAATAAGGTAAAGTCTGGTGAAGTTAAAATCGTATTAGGTGCAAGGTCAGCACTATTTCTACCTTATAAAAATTTGGCATTAATAATAGTAGACGAAGAACACGACCCTTCCTATAAACAACAAGATCCAGCACCTAGGTATCAAGCAAGAGATACAGCAATATACTATGCCAATCAATTAGGTGCAAAAGTGGTTCTTGGATCTGCAACACCATCTATAGAAACTTATTACAATGCAATGCAAAATAAGTTTGGCTACTACCATCTAAATGAAAGGTTTAGTGAAGGTGCTTTACCTAAAATGACCATTGTAGATACAAAAAAACAGTCCGATCAATCTGCTATACTCACCCCCTATTTGCTAGAAGCAATACAAGCTACTGTAGCAAATAATAAACAAGTGATTCTTTTTCAAAATAAGAGAGGCTATGCACCTTATATTATTTGTGAAACATGTGGATGGATCCCCCATTGTAAACAATGTGATGTTAGTTTGACACTTCATAAAGCCAAACATTTACTTTCATGTCACTATTGCGGCGCCACCTACCCTGTAGTGCATACTTGTGAAGCCTGTGGAAAACAAAGTTTTAAACAAAAAAGTTTTGGCACTGAACAAATTGAAGAAAAACTAGCTAAAGCTTTACCCCATATTAGGATCGCAAGAATGGACTTGGATAATGTGAAAGGCAAAAACGAACACGACCAATTGATTCAGCTTTTTGAACAAAGGCAGATTGATGTCTTGGTGGGAACACAAATGGTCGCAAAAGGATTAGACTTCGAAAATGTAGACCTAGTTGGCATTGTGGATGCAGATAGCTTATTGAATTTCAACCAATACAGGGTCAACGAAAGGGCATTTCAAATGATGGAACAAGTAAGTGGAAGAGCTGGAAGAAAAAATGATCAGGGAAGAGTGATTGTACAATTAAGTCAAACCAATCACCCTGTAATTGAATTTGTAAAAGACCATGATTACCTTTCATTTTATCAATTTGAAATTAATAATAGAAAGCATATTGCCTATCCCCCTTTTAGTCGTTTAATGAGCATCCTATTTAAACACAAAGAAAATCATATTGCAGAAGAAGCAGCCAATCATTTTTTGAGCTCTTTAGACCCATTGATTCAGAAAACTGTGATGGGACCTGCTCAACCAATTATCAATAGAATTAGGAATAAATACATTTGGGAGCTATGTGTTAAGATAAGTAAGCAGCCACATCAATTGCAAATTGCAAAAAAACAGTTGCTTCATTTTATTCATTTAATTGCGGTACATCCAAGGTATAAAACTGTCCAAATCATCATAGATATTGACCCAAATTAAATGAAGCTTCAAGAAAATATATCTTTAAAACCATACCATAGTTTTGCTTGCGAGGAAACAACTTCCTTCTTTGTAAAAGTTCAAACAAAGGAAGTGTTATTAGAGGCTCTTAACTGGGCAAATGAAAACAAAGTTCCCTATTTTATTTTAGGTGCTGGGACGAATATATTATTTACAAAGCATTACAACGGATTAGTCCTAAAATTAGAGCTAACAGGGATTCAGAAAATACAAGAGACAGCTTCTGATATTATTTTACAAGTTGGAGCAGGAGAAAATTGGTCCCATTTTGTAAGTTACTGTGTTCAAAAATCTTGGGGTGGTTTAGAAAATCTAAGTTTAATCCCTGGCACTGTTGGAGCAGCTCCAATACAAAACATTAGTGCGTACGGTGTTGAAGTTGGCGAGCATATTTTAAACATCCAAGCTTTTGATACAGTTGAAAAAAATTGGGTTACAATTGCAAAAGAAAATTGTGCTTTTGGTTACAGAGAAAGTATTTTTAAGCAAGATCCATCTAGATATATTGTAACTGCGGTTCAATTTAAATTATCTAAACAGCCAAGGCTGAGAACAGATTATGGTGCTATTAAATCCATATTACATGAAAGAGGCATTCACAATCCAAGTGTAGAATCCATAGCAAATGCTGTTATTTATATCAGATCCAATAAATTACCCGACCCTAAGAAACTGGGAAATGCAGGCAGCTTTTTTAAAAATCCCACTATTTCTAGAATTGAATACGATAGGCTTATTTTACAATTCCCAACCTTGATGGCCTATCCTATTGATGACCATCACTATAAAATTGCTGCTGGTTGGCTCATAGAAGCTTGTGGCTGGAAAGGTGTCATAAAAGACAATGTTGGTTGCTACAAAGACCAAGCCTTAGTAATTGTAAACTATGGAGCGATTTCAGGGAAAGTGATTTTAGATTTCTCCGAAGCAATTGAAGTTTCTGTTCAAAATAAATTTGGAATTATGCTGGAGCCAGAAGTTAATATTTTATAATAAAATCTACGCGCCTGTTCTGTGCCCTGCCTTGCTTTGTTTTATTATCCGCAATGGGTTGTGTATCAGCCATGCCTAATAAAGAAGTTCTATTAATGGCAAGTCCTTTTTTAACTAAATACGATTGCACTTTCCTTGCTCTTGAGATAGATAAACGATCATTTATTTTGCGAGAGCCAGTATTGTCTGTATGTCCAGTAATCGTCAAACTAGTTTGAGGATACTGTGTCATAATTTGTATTACTGTATCTAATGCTTGTAGAGATTTCGTGGCAATATTTGCTTGACCAATTTCAAATTTCAATGCTGTTGAAATCTTATTCAACAATGGCTGAAGGTCTTCACATCCATTATTGCTTGCTATTCCAGCTACGGATGGACATTGGTCTATTTCATCGTTCACACCATCCATATCAGTATCAGGGATCGCACATCCATTATAGCGAGACAACCCAGCTACACCTGGACATTTATCTTGATCATCAGGTATACCATCTTTATCAGTATCCGGCACAGGACATCCTCTATATTTTGGGCTACCTTCTGCATTTGGACATTTGTCATTCTCATCATTGATGCCATCACCATCTTCATCCGGAACAGGACACCCTTTGTATTTTAACAGTCCAGATCTCTCAGGACATTGATCTATTTCATTGGACACGCCATCGTCATCTTGGTCAGCTTGAATTGGCGCTTCAGGCAAAGCAACTGCTTTCTTATCCTTTAACTTTAATGGAAATGAATAACTCACTCCGTAATTCAAATGCATCTTAGTGTACTTAGATGCTTCTGCATTATGCGTGCTAAATAAATGAAGAAAAGAGCCTTGTTTAGATTTGAACTGAACACCAATACCCATTGGTGCATATGCATTAAAATTTGCCGCATCTTTTGACAAGCCAATACCTAAAATACCATAAGGCACAATTGGTTTATCATCATTTGCTAATTTTAAATGAACTCTAGCATCTAAAGCTGTATAAAGGCTATTTTTTGTCGCTTTTGCTTGAGCAGAAGATACGTAATAAGGGTACTTTAAAGATGCAAAGTCCAAATTGGCAACCAAATCCAATTTTGGTGCAATTCCTTTAAATAATTGGACCCCAACGGCAGGTGTAGAAACAGTTAACCCCTCCGTAAGAGGGGTTTTCTTAAAATTCAGTATAGATGCTTTTAAAGCAATCGAAGCTGGTTTATTGTTATTTACTTTTTGATCTTGCGCTTTGCATATTAGAGCAGCAAATAAAATAACTGTTAGCCCAATTACTTTTTTAGACATTGTATGTTTTTTAGTTCAATGGTAAGCTATAGCTGATACCATAGTTATATGTAGGAACAAATGATTTAGACATCTTAGTTGAATAAGTTGTCGTAATATTCAAAGTTGAACCTTTACAAGATCTGATTTGTAAACCAAAACCTACTGGAGCATAAGCACTATAGTCTCTAAATGCAAAACTACGAATACCTAGTCCTGCAGTCAAATATGGATTTACTAAATAATCACCTTTGAACATTTTATAGTTTACACCTGATTCAAATGAAGTCATTAAATCTTCATTTGATCTTGTTATTGCATTAGGTGCATACAAAGGTGTACGTGTAATTCCTAAATCTACGTTTGCAAAGATGTCAACTTGATCAGTGTACTGACTAGTGTAGTTAATACCTAATGATTTAGTTGTAGATGCATATTGACCCCATTTTTTTGCATTTAAAACAGATCCTATAGTACCATTTTGAACTTTCTCTGCAGTTCCAAAATCTAATGCGTTAAATCTTAAAGCAATAGATGTTTTTTTCTTGCTGTCTTGAGCTTGTGCGGCAATAAATAAACCCAAAGCGAATAGAG
>JACCDJ011526370.1_pt1 | contig 11831 bp, 13 predicted proteins | sample 7444481 | NCBI WGS metagenome assembly JACCDJ01 (sample SAMN15323435, study PRJNA562643) | freshwater metagenome | isolation source: river surface water | place: USA:Blue River Watershed | collected 2017-08-15 | reverse complement strand
CATGCTGATCCTAGTCAGAGAATCCATATTCCAATCGTGACTAACGATCAATGTTGGATGATATGGCCAAAGTTTAATTCTTGTAATCAATTACAAACACATCGAGCATACTTAACAGACACAACAAAACCACATACATTTATCAATGGCGGAACTGAAGACCGCATTCATATTGTTATGTGTGTTTAAGATTTCAATCTTACTCTAAAAGCAATAACCTTTCTAATACTAGTTGCCCATATTGCTGCTGGTCTAGTAGTATGCAGTGTGCGACCATCGTAGTCTATAATTCTACCAGGAACCGGACTAACAATTTTACCACTGTCGGCCCATCCTATATTAAAATTTCTACTTTGAGAATACCAACCTTTTTGAAATTGTTGATGATCTTTTGATAGACCGGTTGGATCTTCAGGATAAAAAATACATTCAGCAAACCAACTAGGATACCATTCTAAATTTGCAACATATAATATAGTTCTAGTTGTATTGTCGTCGAGATCAATTGTATCTCTATGAACGCCATGACTCCGCTTGACAAATTCATTAGGTTGACCACTGGCATAGACTCGCCATCCCTGCTTGAGATTTGTATTTTGAGTTGCCGGCGGCTGCCAATCAGGATGACTATCAGAAGTCATATCTTCGTCATTGCCAGTTATTGAGTATCTATTTCCCAATTGATTATTGATTTTGCACCATAAATCCCAAATAATCGGATGGTCTCTCTCCAAGCTGTGATCGTCGCTGGCAAAGCAGGTTCGATGCATCCACATAGAGGGAAGTCGATTATTTGTGCCTGGTATGAAAGTCGAGGGAACATTTGCTGGAATGTATTCGTGCATTTTTGAATCTATCTGTTTCCAGGTAGCATGCCATTTTTGTTTGTTGATATAATCCCAGATTTCTTTGCGAAAATCTTCTGAAATTACGTTGTCGTAGACATTTACATCGGGATTAATCATATAATTTTTAAAAAGTAAACATAAATAATTGCAACTATTTATAGAGGTAATCTCATATGTTAAAAAAATTCGTGCTCTCTCTTGCGATCTTTTTGTCCTTAACAGCACAGGCATTCGAACCCAAAGATCGACCAATCACAATCATATCCGGATTTAATCCGGGAGCAACAGACCAAGCACTACGTCCCTATGTTGAAGCTCTTGAATCCAAAGGATACAAAGTAAACATCGAACATCGTCCTGGCGCCAATGGTGCAATCGCTATGAACTGGTTTGCGAACAATGCTAAACCAGACGGCTACACGCTTTGGGCTACTGCATCATCTCTCTTTACCATTGCTCCAATTGCTACTCCGGAACTTATACAAAATAAAGGTGTGGACCTAATAACCACCATCTCGGCAGGACCGATGGTATTAGTTTCTACCAAAGAGTCTGGTATTAAAACCATTGAAGATTTCAGAAAAGACATCAGCTCCAACAAAAAAGACACAATCATTGCTACTCCTAGTTTGTTTTTCGAAGTAGCTGCCAGATATCTTGTAGGTAAAGTATCAAAAAATAAAAGTGATACTACTGTAGTTAACTATAAATCCGGCGGAGATGTCATGCGAGATGTTCTAGGCAATCATGTCAAGTACGGAGTACTACAATTGGCTGCTGCGGCTCCATTTGCTAACTCAGGTAAAATTAATATTATTGCTATCAGCGGAGAACGCAGAGTTGCTGTGCTTCCCGATGTTCCTACATTTAGTGAAAAAATCAAGGGCTTTCATCCTAAAATAGAAGCCAGTTGGGGTCTAGCATTGCCCAAAGGTACAGATCCTGCAATACATAAATTCTATCATGACACATTGACCGAAATCGCAAGGAGAACTGAAACCAGAGCTAAACTTCAACCTAGTTTTATGATTATTCCAGAATCATATGTTGGTAAGCAGGCTTTTGAAAAACGCATTGCAGAGGAGACAGTATTATGGAAAGAGATACTTCAGAATATCAAGAAGTGAGATCTCAAGGTCCTGAACATTGGGAAGGTCGAGCTCAATCTGACTGGGACGGATCCTGTGTAGTGATTACTAGAAAAGAAGACAAAGGCCGCTCGCAGACAATTGAAGTAACAATATCGTTAAAAGAATAATATGCTCGAAGGACTGAAAAACTACATATTCTTGATTATTGATCAAGAAAACAAAGGATTACTCGAGTATACCTATAGTGCCAGTGTAGCTAATGCTGTTTCTAAAGGTATTCCAAACTCATCAGTAATGTTAGCTCCAATTGCTAACTTCGATAAATCAGTTATAGAAAATTATGGCAATAATTTTAGAAATAATTATAAACTTGTGAGAAGAGACATAACTGTTTATACAAATTCTAAAATGATGACTAGCGAATGCAATGTCTGTGAAGTAACTAGGACCGTCGCGGCCAACAAAGTTTTCGATCTTCACCCATTAGTAGTTTCAGAATCGTGGATAGAAAAAAGAAAATTAACTGCTTTTAGAGTTAGTAAATTAAAAATATTAGAAACCACTTGCGATCGATACCTAACCAGATTCAAAACTTTTACCGGAGATAGTTTTTTTCATCAGTATATTAGTAAACAACTAGATATAACAGATGTAGAAAATGAGAAATTTGCTCCCGCAATTATAGAATGGGCTGATATTAATGGCATGTCTCCGAAAGCAGCTTACTATGACTTAAAAATGAAATATGATTCAGCCGGCATATCAGTTGTTAGAGTAAATGCCATTTGGAACAAATATTCGGATATGATAAATGCTGTCAACGACAAGCAAGAGTTTGAAAAATTAGACATAATTTCTCGAGCAGAAATAGAATTTAGATTCGGTGAAAAACAATGAACAAATTAACAGCAGCCTGTACCTTTGAATTAAAAGATCGGAGATCGGTGTATATTGCTAACAAATATAAAGATATTGAGATTTTTAGAAATATTCATGGAGCAGTCAGTGAGTCTTGGTTAGTAGATAGAACTGAGCATGTTCAGTTACCGTTTAAGTCTAAATTATTAGAAGAAAATAAATTACCTAATATTGATAAAAAATTTAATTTAGATTTAGTTCAGGTATGTGTAGATAGAGCACTTGAATTAGTATCTTACAATAAACCTATATATGTTATGTGGAGCGGAGGAGTAGATTCAACACTAATGATTGTAAGTCTATTGATGGCCGATATTAATTTTGATCAAGTGACAATAGTATGTAATCAAGAAAGTGTCAAAGAAAACCCTAAGTTTTATAAAAAATTTGTGCTCAATAATTTTAAAATCATGTCTTCTGAATTGTTGATGCAACAAATGAAGATCAACACCATAGATGGTATAATTGTTTCTGGTGAACAAGGTGATCTAATATTTGGTCAAGATTTTGGATCAGCAATGTTTCACAGATACGGAAAAGATTATCTAAACTCACCGGTATCGAGAAACGCAATAGTTAAATTCTTTGTTGACAGCGACATGACAGAATCTGCTGCAAATTGCTGGTATGATATTTTTATGGGTAGCGTACATTTGTCCCCAAGGCCTATCGATACTGTTTATGATTTTAGTTGGTGGGCAGGATTTAATTGGAGATGGCAATGGGCTTTAGAGAAAGTTAAGATGAGAAGCATACATGATCAATACCTTACAACTTTCTTTTCTTCAGATAAATTTCAACAATGGTCGATAACTCATCAGCAGAATATATCAAAAATTACAGATTTCAAATTATCATATAAGAAAATAATATGCGATTATACTAAAGATCTAGAGTATCTTGAAAAAATTAAAATTCCTTCAGCTACTCTATATTATGGTGCGAATTCTTTTGTGGCATTGACAGATAGTGGTGTTAGGCATACAGCCAAAACATTTTCACTAATGGATTATTATCAGAAAAATAATTTTATAGTTGATTGGCTAGATTCTCAATAGCTAATCTTTCTAGCTCTTTTTTATTAATTTTATTGGTTCCTGTCAACGGCATCTGATCTAAGAACCATATCCGCCTAGGATGTTGATATGCAGGACCATTACTCAAACAATATTGTTTAAGCTCTTCTTCGGTAATTTCATTGGTATTATTTAATACAACAAAGGCATAAGGTTTAGTTCCTTTAATCTCGTCGTCTAACCCTAGTACTACCGAAGAATTTACAGATGGGTGACTTTCAAGAATTGCTTCGACATCGGACGGATATACTCGATTTCCACCACATTTAAACATGTCGTCGCTTCTGCCTAAAAAATAATAAAAGCCATTTTCATCGACTCGGAACATATCTTTGGTATTAAAAAATCCGTCTTCGGTGAGATTATCGTCTAGAGACGATTGGTAATATGATTTCTGCATCGATGGACTTTTTACATACAAAATGTCATCTATCAGTTTATATTCTATTCCTTCTGCAGGATATCCTACACTAGTTATTGGTCGGTTTATTCCATCAGGATGACGACCGAACAATCCGGGACCTACTTCGGTTATGCCATAACTGTTTAAAACCACTGCATTAGGGAAATATTTTTTTACAGATTCTAATAGGTGTTCGCTGAAATGTGATGAAGCTGATCGTATGTGTCTTATTGAGGTAAGATTAGCATCTTTTATGATTTCTTGGTTAACCATCATAGCTATCATAGTAGGAATACAGAACATAGTATTCACACGATATTGTTCAATAGTTTTAATAGCATCTACTGAATTAAACTTAGCCATTAGTATAATAGTGGATCCCCCTGCGAAAGATCCTTCAAACGTTGTCAGCCCATTAGCATGATATAATGGTGCAGATATTAACGAGATTCTTTTGTGAGACCAAGTGGTATCGTGATCCACATTTCTTTTTACAGACCATAAATGACCCTTATGTGTTAGCATAGCACCTTTAGGTACTCCGCTAGATCCAGACGTGTACATTATAAACGCAATATCTGTGTCGCTTGGATTGTAGACTTCAATATCTCCAAAATCTAAAAAATTCTCATAGCTATCGCCGAATCGTATAGTTTCTATTATAAATTTTTTATCTTGGTCAGTGAATAATAATTTACTGTTGGTTTCTGATAAAATTTTTTCAATCTGTGTGTCAGGCAGTTTAGTATTGATCAATACCGGTACAGCACCTACTCTCATTGCTCCAAAAAAGGTAGAAATAAAACTAACTGAATTATCGGACAGTATAGAAATTTTATCACCTATTCCAATCTGTTTTGATAACAGACCTCGGGCTACCGCATTTGATTTTTGATCAATCTGTCTAAAAGAATAGGGTTGACTGTTATCGCTTAAATCAATAATAGCAGTTTTGTCTAGGTCGCAGCTGGAGGGAAGTATTTTTCCAAGATTGATAGTTGGTTGCATAATTAGAAAATATTTATTCAGGTGATCACACCATATAAATAAAAAACAATGAACACTGTACCCAACAAACCTTGGCTCGAAGACGAAGGACTTCATAAAACATTTTATCCGATCAGCTGGCATAAACAAAACAGCTATACTATTTTTTCCCCGGGAATTGATAGATTTCTTATAGTCGACAACTATGACCCGTGGATGGTATATGAAACTGGTAAGGTGCTGTCGTCTAAAGTATCCAATATAATTTATATTTTGGATAAAGTCACTCCGGACATGTCTAATGAAACATGTTTAAATTTTTCAACCCTACACAAACGCAATGAAAGCGGATGGGGTAGTCCGAATATAATGACCCATCGTCAATCAGTGACAATGTCAAAAATTCCCAAGGACATAGTAATAGAACGAGGTTGGCCTATAGATTTTGTTTCGGATGATAGAAAACAGACTCTTTTAAAGTTGCAGGAATATGCTCTATTTTCTTTAAGAGTAATTTACGCTATTACCTTATCAGTGAACTTTAGAAACTTTTTTCCAGAAAAAGAATATCTTGATGTATTTTTTCATAATCAATATCCAGAAGATTTTAAAAGTCGTCATGATATTACCAAGGCAGAGCAAGGAATTACAGCGGTAATTAAAACAATTTTATATGAATCTAATTCAATAGATGAAGCTTTAACATTAATTGCCGATGCATGGTTAAAGTACGCCAAAGATGATCCGTCAGGAATTAGACAATCATTTTATAAAATATTAGGAATTGAACAACCTGTTGAATTAAAAAGTCTCGGTCCTGCGGGATTTATCAAGGATCGAAATAACGGTCAAACAATGTGGGTAGTATAATGTTAACTAATGAATCAGTTTTGTATCTAGGTAGCATTACCTATAATCATTATCAAAAAGATTTCTGGGAAAGTATTAGACAAGAATCTGGCACTGGCGGAAAATTTATGCTAGATCTGTCTAATTTATATAAACCTCAGAGATTTATTAGTAGAAACGGTGAATGGTCTTTGGCTTGGCCGCAAGAAATTCCCCCGGGATTCGAAATGCCAATTTATGATCCATCATTCAAAAAATCTTTCACAGAAGCTTCAGACAATCGTGCTAGAGAAATCGCCGAATTAATAAATCAAAAAAATCAAAAGTTTGTGGTCATGTATTCGGGAGGTTTTGATAGCACAGTTATCATGGCTGCACTCATAAAAAATTTAACTCAAGAAGAATTGAAGAATGTTAGCGTATGTGCAAATGGTCACTCCATGATAGAAAATCCAATGTTTTGGAAGAAATTTATCTGGCAGAAATTTAAAATATACGATTCATCTAGATACAAGTATGACGATCTAATAGAACTAGGGCTAAGGCCCATAACTGCCGACGAGGGTGACTGTATATTCGGTACCGGAAGTTTTTTAGAACTCCAACAAAATTATGATTTTTATTTAGAGAGGGTGTCACCTGAATCAAGAGCACACTTATCTAATTTAAAATTTAAAATGACATCACCCGATGTACATTATTCTGAATACAAAGATTTACTAATTTCACACTGGAGCACTCCGGAAGCTCCTGATCTAGGTGCTGCATGGTATGACAAATTTGAAAAAAATATTAAAACAGCCACAGTGCCTATACAGAGTCTACATGACTACTACTGGTGGATACTGTTTAATATTAAGTGGGTTAGTTGTGCTGTAAGAATTTCATTATTCTTCAACGATAGATTAGATTACGGAACTGTAATTAATGACTGGGCTGTAAACTGGTTTAATAGTGTTGATTATCAATGTTGGAGTATGGTTAATAATAACAACGGTGAAAAAATACAATACGGTCCAACAACCTATAAAATGGCTGCTAGGAAATATATTCATGACCTAGATAAAAATGATTGGTATTATAATTTTAAATTAAAATTAGGTAGTCTCGGTCCTAATGTTATGTATCATCAAGAAGTTGATAATTTGCCTGACAGATTAAAACCAAATGCTAGATTTGGAATTGATAAAAATTACAACCTATTAAGTATTGATGATCAAGATGTACAGAATTACATTAGACATCATATGTCTCAGTTTGAGAGAGATTGGTAATTATTTTAACAGCGGTAAGAATATTCTAGAAGTATCAAACTCCCACCACTTACCAGAAACTGCTTTTCCGAAGTCATAGCTGCCAGGACTATGATGGTGATTATTATGCCATCCTTGACCCCATGCTAGAAATCCTAATAGTAAATGATTATGTGAATTATCTTTGGTGTCAAAGTTTCTATAACCTGATCCTAGTTTTAAGTGACCTAAAAGGTTAATAAAATTTTCTTGAAATAAACAGATAGCGGTCACAAGAAATATTCCGGTAAATGCTAATTTCCAATCAATAATCAATACTAGTAAAGAAACTCCCCAAAGAATCCTTTGTTGATAATTGTGAAACCATACATGATTTGATTTACGCATCAAATCTACAGCATATTTGGGATTCACTACAGGATTGTTTTCAGTCATCTCTCTGAACCAGCCTGCAAAAGCATGCCATATACCGTGTATTTTTGGACTGTGCAAATCTCGAGGAGTATCGGCATGAGGATGATGATAGCCTCGATGTATAGCTACCCAAAATATGCTGCTGCCTTGCCCTGCGAAAACAGCAAGAAATAAAATTATATTTTCTTTCCAGCGAGGAAGCTCATGAGTTCTATGACTAAACACTCTGTGATAACCTGCTGCTATGGCAAGACCGCCAACTAGTACCCACATAATAAATGTGACTATGAGATAATAGAGTGGAATAATGCCAGTGAATAACAAAATTATAGCAGTTAACCCTAATAGGTTCATCGGCACAAAGCTGAACCAAAATGCTCTTGATATATTTTTAAACATCTGTTATTTATTTTGCAGTTCAACCACGTACTGAAAAGTATGATTTATTTCACGCTGACCTATAGGTTTAAAACGCCCATAAATTTTTGGCCAATTATTAAATAGAGCTCCTCGTTTTCCCTGAGCTGCTCTTTCGAACCATTTATACAGAGTTAGATTATATTCATTGAAAGTAATCCATTGATTCTTATAGTTTGAAGATTGGTCAATCATTGTTTGTAATACTGTTTTGGCCAAAATATAAGAACCTCGATATTCCGGTATAACCAACATGCGTGTTAATAATAAGGCGGTATCATTGTCGTAATGATTCCAGCCTGCACTAGCAATATATCTGCCGTTATCTGTTACCACAAAATATGATCCTATTTTATATCTTCCTTGATTTAAAATATAAAAAAGATTACCGGGCGTGTCTCGATATTCATACAGATAGTTAACGGCTAACTGATTTCGATCAAACATGTCTTTGGTAATTTCATTTTTTAAAATTTCGACCATCTTAAAATTGCTAAGATCATTGATCTGATGAATTTCTAAAGACATTATCCTCTCATCCTTTTGATGAACGCATCATAAGGTTCTGACCATTGTCCCCACCATTGCTTTTTAAATTCTTCAAAGCAGGTTAGATTAGGGTGTTGAAAAATTTCACTGGATTCGATATTTTCATAGCCAGTAAACTTTATTCGATCTACAAGATTAAAATTGCTTATACTATTGTATACAAATTTTTTAGTAGAATTATTTCCTAGTTTTCCGGGATATTTGTGATTTACTAGATCCTGCATGACAGGATGCTCTAAGAATGATAGATACTGTTCGGAGGTGTATACCAAGAAAAAAGGATAACCGTGAATTTTATTTTTATCAAAATATTTAAGCACAGTATGATATGGCTCAATTTCATCTACATACCAAGTATTAGTGATCTTGTCTAAAAATAAATGTGGAGGTCCATGATTGCCAGTTACAACAGTGCCATCTAACTGCGACATGGCATAAAAAGTACTAGGGAACTGATAGGCTGCAATTTGATATTCGTTAGCCATGTCAACAATTTTTCCTGACTTAACAAATTCGTCGAAGTCGATATCGATAACCAAAGGATTTAAATTTTTTGATCTGCAGAAATCAAAAGCATATTTGGTATCGTGATCGTTATAATTAGGTTTGAGTCTAACTATTACTGGAGTAATATCAATTCCTAATGTCAAGAAAATACTTAAAATATATTCACTATCAACGCCACCGCTATACATCAAGTACAGTTTTCCTTGGCGAGATTGATATACCTGTTCTGCTAATTCTAAACAGGTTGTATGATAATTTGAGTTTTTGTTGTTGGGAGAATCTATTTCGGCTTTGAAGTTTTCACCACTACCGAAAGTTCTTAGATAATTGTTTTTAGTGTAAAGCATCGTCCCTTATTTAATTTAAAGAACGAGCAAGATAGAATTAAGTGAAAGTTCCGGATCTTTCGCTGATAACAGTGTTGGTATTACCGTCATACTCTTTGATAAACCATTCCATGGTCATACCATTCTTTTTTCTGTAGTCGATCATAAATTCAAAACATTTTGCTACTATAGGATCGTTTCGATATGCGACTCTTTCTGCGTCATCTTTCCAAACAACATTGACAGTAAGTGTGAGTAAATCTTCTGATATACTTTCGCTGCTTGACAGCATTTTTCCAGTCTTTACATATGTTTCTTGAACGTATTGTGAATACCTTGAACCGGGAAGATCAGGAAAGTCAGCCTTAAAGGGAACTGATATTGTGGGTCTTGTAACAACCAATTTAGACGTAACATAGTTACTCTTACTCATAAAGGACTCCTATCCATAAGTTCATTTACTAAGTATTTATCAATCAAACAGGAGTTAGAAAAACTTATGAAACAATTTTTTATTATGCTAGCAATGTTGATATCTTTATCAGCAACTGCTTCAGAAAATATTAAAATTTACTCGCCCTACAGCCCAGGACACAGTGCCACTCCGGCTATGCTAAAGATCATAGATGAAGCAAATTCTAGCCAAAATATCTATAAGTTTTCTTTAGAATTTAGACCTGGGGGCAACCAGATGATTGCTGTTAGAGCGTTGGATAATTCTAATTCGTTGGCTATTATCGCTCCGGCATTTGTGGAAAATGTAGCGTCCGGCCAACTTAACGAAAAGGACTATGTACCTGTATACGCTCTAGGTGATGCCTGTTGGGCAGTGATTACTAACAAGCCCTTAAAAGGACAGAAAGAGTTTGTAGTTGGAGGAGTAGGCTATGGAAATGCTGCCCATCTGACAGCTCTTGCACTAGGCGAAAAGCATAAGTTTGATGTTAGATATATCGTTTTTAAGTCTAACAACGATGCTTTAGTTAATATGGCCGGCGACAACGGAGTTGAATTTGTCATAGATCGTTTTGAAGGCTATGAAAATCTAAAGTCTAAAAATCCAAAAATGACAATGGTTGCAGCCAGTTGTCCTAATAGATTGCCTCAGGCTCCTAGTATTCCTACACTAAAAGAAATGGGCATTGATGCTCCTTATATTTTTAATATTATCATAGCACATAAAGATATGCCCAGAGGCAGACAAGTGGCTATTTCTAGAATTCTAGAATCAGCGACAGAAAAAATTGGTGAAAAAGAGATCTATAAACTAAGTGCTGTTCGTCCATCTCAGTTTGACAAAGTGCCTGTAGATCAATTCTACGATAAATCTATCAAAACTGTTAGAACCTTACAAAACAAGTATAAAACGCAGATCGAGCAATCCAAACGATAAACAGAGCATAAATAAAGAGTAGGGAGTCATGACCCTACTCAAACTTAACGTTAAAAGAATGGAGTACTCAAAATGAACAAAAAGCATATTAAATGGGTTCTAGCACACGAGCCGATCGAATTGTTTATTCGCGCTGCCAAAGTTTTCGCAGAAGAAGTAAACAAAAAAGCTCCTGATCAACTAGAAATCGAAGTTATGACTATGAGTGAATACACTCAGAAATATAACAACGGTGTAGTAGTCACCAAGCACGAGCTTGTTGATCTATTAGATCAGGGCAAGATTGAAATGAGCCAGACCTATACAATCACACTAGGTAAAGTAAACAAGGACTTCTTTGCACTAGATTTACCATTCTTGTTTGAATCACACGATCATGCAAGTCGTGTATTTGAAGGAGAAGTTGGTAAGCAGTTGCTAGATAGCCTACAAGAAAGCAAAAAAGTAAAAGGTCTAGCATTTACATACTCTGGTGGTTTCCGTATTATTCCAGGAAACGAGCCTGTAGCACGTATTGAAGACCTACGTGGTGTTAAAGTTCGTACTAGCCACAGTCCAGTTGCTATTGAAACATTCAAGACCTTAGGTGCTGATGTTGTTCCAATGGAACTAGAAGAATTATCAGAGAATCTAGGCAATGCTAATGTAGATATCGGCGAAAGCACATATCCACGTGTATATGCTCTAGGACATGATAAAGTTTCTAAGGTTATCAACCACACAGAACACAGTTTGTTCTTAACATCGATCCTAATCGGTACAGACTTCTGGAACGGTCTATCTCAAGAACTACAAACTGT
>JACCDJ011436237.1_pt1 | contig 11831 bp, 10 predicted proteins | sample 7444481 | NCBI WGS metagenome assembly JACCDJ01 (sample SAMN15323435, study PRJNA562643) | freshwater metagenome | isolation source: river surface water | place: USA:Blue River Watershed | collected 2017-08-15 | reverse complement strand
TTCTTCCAGTCAAGAAAATAAAGTCGAAAACGATGAAAGTAGCGCGTAGAATTCGTGTTTCTTTGGATGGTCTTTCGAAACGTATACATCGTGCAAAAACGATTAAGAAAGAAACAGATAAGACCTCCATTGAAGATATCAAAAAGAAACTTCAGCAAGCAGGACTTATAAAGAAGGATTCTAAAGCACCAGAGTCTATTTTGCGACAAATGTATACTGATTTTGAACAACTCAAACAACGTGCCTTATAAACTCTTTTCCAGAAGTAGATGCCTAAACTTCCCAAGCTTCCAAAAATAAAGGGTCCGAAACTTCCTGGTAAATTGGCAGGCAAATTAGGTAAAATGAAAGCTCCTAAACTTCCGAAAGTGAAGATGCCTAAATTACCCCAGGCTCCTGGAATGGCTAGCGCTCTTGGTCTTTCTTCTTTACAAGCAAGCCTTGGTTCATTAAATCTAGGCACTATCTTAGGTATGATTTTTGTTATTCCTATAGCCATTGGATTTTATGTCATTACAAAGATTGGAGTTTATGGAACTGGTAATGCTGTCAATATAGCCAATCTTGCTGGAATACTTTTGGGAGCAGGTGCTCTTGGAGTAAATGTAATCAATAAAGATGTAGGTGGATTAGGTACAACAACAAATCTCATGATTTTATTGGTATCACTTGCTCTTGTAGGTTATGCGTTTATGAATGCCAATACACCCACAGAAGAAAAGAAGGCTTAAATTATTTACCGTGGAAAAAATTGACGACATGACTCCAATACTATCGAGTATCACGAATAAAAACTAGTTATTCATAATACTCATACTATCCCCTAACCATAAGATGGGTAAGCGGTTCCACGATTTCTTGTTGGATAATGTTAGGCCTTCGCCAAAGGTCTGTATGTCAAAGCATTCCGCACACATTTGTACTATTGTGAAGGGAAATCGTATTCTCTCGACAGCAGTGAATCAGGGTGGTTCAAGGTCCAGTGGATGTGGATTTTCAAAGTGGACGATTCATGCAGAGATGAATGCGTTGAAGAGGTTAGGGGATTTGGAGAAGTTGCGAGGTGCTGTGATGTATGTCTGGAGGTTTAATGGAAAGGGGCTTCCAGCCAATTCAAAGCCTTGTTGTGAGTGTCAGAGGGTGTTGGAGAAGTGTATGCGAGAGTATGGACTCAAGCAGGTCTTCTATACTCCAGAGGTTTCAGAGGAGGCCTGATATAAATATAGGTTAAAGGAAAATTACTATAGAATAGGTAGAATGACATCAACACCAAACACTATGTTTGACGAGTATGTCAAATCATATAAACATTATGCAAACATATATGGACCACAGACTGCTGTTTTTTTTCAAGTAGGAAAATTCTTTGAGTTTTATGATATCTTGGACCCAGAAACAGGAGAAGGACAAACGACTGCTAGAAAAGTCATTGATTTTTTGGGAATTAAATTAACCTTCAAAAAAGCAAGTGGACCTGGCAATCGAGATGGAATTTGGGGAGGGATTCCCACCCAAAGTTTACATTCTTTTGCTCTCAGACTTACAAGAGAAAATTGGACATGTGTTGTGATTGAAGAAACTAAAGAAATGGGTGGAAAGAAATATCGTGAAATGACACGTGTTTTATCACCAGGAACTCACACAGAACTTGTGGAAAATATTCAAACCGATTCTATGTATTTAGCCAGTGTCTATTTTGAAGAAGCTATTTGGCCATCTCAAGAACCACCCAAATTTGCTGCTACTGCTATTGATTTAACCACTGGAGAAGTTCTTTCTTATGAAGGACAGGCTGCAGGAAAAGCAGAAAGTTGGATGACGGATGATTTAGTCCATTTCTTTCAAGTCCATCCTCCACGAGAACTTATTATCTTTTGGAAAGGGGCCTCTATTAGTTTTCCTTCAGAAACCACATTGAAAAGTAAAATGGGATTGCAGAATCCTCTTCTTCATAGAAGAGTAATTGATAATTCTTATCTTGGAGCATTGACGAATTCAATGGTTCGTGAAGAACTGTTACAACGTATGTTTCGTCCCAAAACCATGTTACCTCTGTATGATTTTCTTCATATTCGCAATAAAACTTTTGTTGAATGGTCTCTTACACTTATTCTCAGATTTATTGAAGACCACTTTCCTTCTATGACAGAAAAACTTCATAGCCATTTCTTATGGATTCCTGAAGAATCTGTTTTCTTAGGAAATAATGTTCTCCAACAAGTCAATATTTTAGGAACACGATTGGAAGAATCTGTGTTTGGAATGTTTTTGAATACGTATACGCTAATGGGAAAGAGAGCGATGAGAATGCGTCTTCTTTATCCTATTACCAATATTGAAATCTTACAAGAAAGACTTACCAATATTAAAAGGGCCCAATCCATTGAGGAAAAGAAAAAGCAAACTATCAGTCTTCTTTTCAAACAGATGTATGATTTAGCCAGACTTCACAGAAAAATTCAAACCTATAAAGTTTCTGCATCTGATGTTCTTTTCTTGGAGCAAACCTATTCCAGTATTTTACAACTTCAAGGACATCTTCTCAATACAGGTCTTGAAATGACAACAGAAATGATTGTTCAACTGAAACATTATATTGAACAATTCAGGGAACATTTTGATATTCGCAAAGCAGAAATTTGCGATGAAAATATGATGTTTCTTCCAGAAAAGAAGGCTCCGCGAACAGCAGCCGTTGAAAAAGAATTACAGACTCTCAAAGATGGAGTTTCTACACTTGTGGAAACATTGCGTATTTGGGCTGGATTACCTCCAGACGCTTTAAAGATTGAAAGTCGTGAAACTCTTTTGTATTGCGTTGTGGGAAATAAAACAGCCATGAAACAAGTGGATGTTCAATTACAAACTCCAAAAACAAAACATCCTTTTCCAAATATGTCTATTTCTTGGAAGAAAAGTGGAGCAAATCTTAATATTCCACATTTAGAAACTATTCATACCAAAGTCTTTGAAAAGCGAGAAGAATTGCAGAAAACCTTTCAACAAGAAGTTCCTATTGTCTGTCAAGACTTAGTAGACAACTATGCCGAATTCTGGGAACAATTAGAAAATTGGATTGCGGAAGCGGATGTCACTTTTACGTTAGCACGTATTTCTAAAGAGCGAGGTTTCTGTTGTCCTGAATTTGATGAGAATAAGGAAGGTTCTGGAGTTGAAGCTCATGGATTAAGACACCCTTTGATTGAGCAAAGCCTTGGGCAAGTCGAATATGTGAAACATGATATTAGCCTAGGTTACGATGATTCTTCTCTGGGATGGTTAGTTTATGGTATGAATGCCAGTGGTAAATCTTCTTTGATGAAAGCCCTAGGGATTAGTGTCATTTTAGCACAATGTGGAACCTTTGTTCCCGCTACTGAATTTCGTCTCAAACCTTATCACAGTATTTTTACAAGAATTCTCAATTCAGATAATCTTTGGGCAGGTCTTTCCAGTTTTACAGTGGAAATGACAGAACTTCGTGAAATTCTCAAACGCGCAGATAATCATAGTCTTGTTCTTGGAGATGAACTTTGTAGTGGAACAGAATCTGTATCAGCAACCAGTCTTGTTGCAGCCGGTCTGGAATGGTTATCCAAACGTAAGAGTTCCTTTATTTTTGCCACACACTTACATGGACTATTGGAAATAGATACCGTGACCAAACTTTCCAATCTTCAAATCTGGCATCTTCGTGTAAGATATGAAAAGGCACAAGATAAACTTATTTATGATAGAACTTTACATCGTGGTCCAGGAAATTCACTCTATGGATTGGAAGTGGCCTATGCTCTCAGTCTTCCTCTCGTTTTTTTAGAAAAGGCACAGACATTTCGTCATCAACTTCTTGGAACAACTTCTGATGAAGAAGCCACACAAAGTTCTTATAATTCCAATGTCTTTTTGAAGTACTGTGAAGTGTGTAAATGTGATATGACAAGTATTTTAGAAGTTCACCATATTCGCCCTCAAAAAGACGCAGATGAACATGGATTTTTTCCAGATGGTTCTCATAAAAATTCATTGTCGAATCTCATTGTTGTTTGCCAAAAATGCCATGACAAACATCATAATTCAGAAATTGTGATTGGAAAGGTCAAGAAAACTAGTCATGGAAATGAACGTGAAGTAAAAGTGGTAGAAAAAGCGACCACGAAAGCGAAATCCAAATGGACTGAAGAAGAGAAAGAAACCATTCTTCAACTCATTAAAGAAAAACCCAATGCAAATGCGGAATACATTAAACATAAATTACAAGAATTAGACATTAAGATTTCTGAACATCAGATTCGAAAACTGAGAGCCTCACTTACTGAGTAGTTTCAGGTGCAGGAGCAGGTGCTGGAGCAGGAACAGTGGCTATTTGAGGCATCATGGTAGGAGGCATGGCAATATAGGCCATTTGACCAGGGTCTCCTTTATCCCCTTTATCTCCTTTCTCACCTTTCTCACCACGAGGTCCGGGCGGTCCTTGGACAACAGTGGCTGTGCCGCCGCCACCGGCCTCGAGTTTCTTCAAACGTTTTTCGAGTTCAACAATTTGATTCCGTAAGCTTACAATTTCATTACGAACGGGATTATTCCCTTGGAAGTTTAATCCACCTGAGTAAAGAACGGAGGTCATTCTGTTAGCGGGAATGGTTCAAAATAATGCTTTGGAACGCACAAGATATTTCGTAAAATTGAACCTTAGGACTTTTCTTTTCATTTACCAGAAAGATGATTATCCCTGTACGATGCACCAATTGTGGAAAACTATTAGCAGATAAATGGAGATTTTATGAAAGAAAAGTAAAAGAATTAAGTGAAACTAAAGTCTATTTTGAAGGTTCTAAACTTCCTGAAACTGCTGAAAAGAAGATTCTTGATGCTCTTGGATTAAAAAGACAATGCTGTCGCACAAAGTTCTTAACTCAAGTAGACTTGATTGACAAAATCTAAGAACCTTTCAGAATGGAACTTTTCCTCCCATCTTTACTTATATTTGTTTTAGCCGCCATCCTAATTATGGGCGTTTATCCTTATGTAAGTCCTCTTTTGCTTGTTCTTCTTGCTGCTCTTACACTTGGTTTAGTCATTTATGACCATAAAACTTTTTTTCAAGATGAATACAGAAATATTACTTGGCAAGACGCATTACAAGGGTCTTCGGGTTCCATTTTAATTGGTGTTTTAGTTGTCTTCATGGTTGGATTTCTTCTCAACATGCTTGGAAAATGGTTGTGGCCAGGTAGAGCACCACCTGCAGTTCCAATGGATATTCAACGTTATCTTCAAAACGTAACACCAAAAAATACTTATATAACTCCATCACGTAATGTAGGTTCTACAGCCTTTTATCGTAAATATTTATCGTAAGAAGTAGTAGAATGGTAAGTAAAAAAACCCGCAAGAATAAAACATCAAAGAAATCACATTCTATGACAATTCCTGAACTCAAACATGCCTTTGATAAGATTGAAGCCAAAGTTCAAAGTATGCGCTCTCAAGGGATGACCGAACAAATCAAGGAATTTCAAAAAACTTGGAAAGATGTATTTGGACGTGAAATTGAAAAAAGTGCAGCAGAAGCTTATTTGAAAGTAAGACATGGTGAAAAATCAAAACGAATGACACGAAAGGCTAAGAAAGTAATGAAAGGTGGTGCCGCTCCTATTGCTGGAGCACCTCTTGATTATCAGACTCGTCCCGGCATTGATGGACCTGCTGTTTCTTATCCTGCTTATTTATCTGCTGGTCTTTCTGGTTATGACAAGTTCAATCAATTTGCCTACAAAGCCGATTGTGGTGTGAAGGATATCACCCCTTCCCTACCGGCAGGTCTTGGATCTAATCAAGCAGGTGGTGCCATTCCTTCTAGTTTCTTTCAGGATGTGAAAGATGCCTATAATGGTGCTCCTCTTTCAGCATCACCAGCACCTGAAGACCCTGCTTGGAAATACATGTAAAAAGCGCTTCGTTATCATGTGAAGAAACCTCATCTGCGATTAGGATTCTTGAGATGGAAGCCGCTTTAAAAGGAGATGAAGCAGTATCACTCGTTGAAAGATTATTAAATCTCTATTACACGACACAGGATTATCCATGGACTCGTCACCATATTGATTCTTATGACCAATTTATTTCACAGGATTTATCTGCAGTTATCAAAGCACAAAATCCATTAATCCTTCTTCAAGATAATATTCCTGAAACCGATTATTACTTGTATAAGGCGGAAATTTATGTGGGTGGAAAAAGTGGTGATTCACTCCAAATTGGAACACCCACCCTCAGCCTTCAAAATACCAAAGAGGTGCGTTTACTTTTTCCTAATGAAGCACGTTTGAGAAATCTGACCTACAAAAGTCAAATTCAAGCGGATATTTTCATCCGCATCACCTTTACTGAACCCACCACAAAGGAACAACGTGTTGTGGAATTAGACCCTGACTCTGAACCTTCCTTAAAGAATTATCCTTTATTTGAAATCCCTGTTATGTTACATTCTCGTTATTGTTTATTGAATAAGAAACCTCTTTCTTTTTTGAAAGAAGCTGGAGAATGTGTGTATGATTATGGTGGTTATTTCATCATTGAAGGTTCTGAGAAGGTTCTTGTTACAAGCCAACAACAGGCTTTCAATACACTTTACATCAGTAAAAAATCCAGAGACCCCAAAGTGGCTTATCAAGCACTTATTTCTTGTTTAAATCCAAATACTCGTGCTATTCGTCGTATTGGATTCAACTTCAATCGTTTATCGAAGACTATTGAAGTCCAAATTCCTTATGTCAGAAAACCCGTTCCCGTATTTGTGCTTTTCCGCGCACTTGGTGTTCAAACCGATGAAGATATCATTCGCACTATTTTACCTAATCCTGATTCGGATGAAACAAAGATTCTTGAACCCATGTTGGATGAATCCATTGTTCATGGCTTTCCTTTTTTTGATACTTATAGCAGTATCGAATACATAAAAGTTCTCACGAAAGGGTTTAGTGATGAACACGTTATGGATATTCTTCATAACAATCTTTTTGCTCACTGTGAGGATAATCTTATCACAAGAGCCATGTATTTAGGAGATTGTGTTAGAAAGATTCTTCGTGTGGCTGCAGGTATTGATGAACCGACAGACCGTGATGATATTCGTAATCAACGTTGTTTGACCAGTGGTATTCTTATTCGTATGTTGTTCCAAGGTGTTTATGAAAACTGGACAAAACAATGTCTCTTAACACTGGATAAGGAATACAAATACAACAAAAGTATTTACAAAGGCTCAAACTTTACAAACCTTTTCTCTTCTGCTATTCTTTCCAATATGTTGGTGCCCAATTATATTACAGAAGGACTTATGCGTGGTTTCAAGGGAAAATGGGGTGCTAGCACAGGAAAAGAAGAAGAAGGTGTTCTTCAAATGCTCTCTCGTCTTTCGTATATGGATTTCCTCTCACATTGTCGTCGTCTTTCCCTTGAATTCGATACTACAATGAAACTTCAAGGACCTCGTCGTCTTCACACTAGTCAATTTGGCTATTTCTGTACAAACGAAACACCTTCTGGAGCAAGCATTGGTATTACAAAAAATATGAATGTGCTTACAGCCATGAGCACATATTGTCTTCCTCAAAAGGTTGTCAAGTGGTTATTTACTAGAGCCAATGTAATTCCTTGCGAGGAAGTGACATCAAAGGTGGCCAGTATTGGTGTTCCACTGTTCTTAAACTCAGGTCTTCTTGGATTTACAATTAATCCCAATATGTTAGTGCGTGTGTTGAAACTTATGAAGTGGACTGGTTGTTTACCTGCTTTTGTCAGTGTAGGATTTTCTATTCGTGATAAATACGTCTTCTTATATATTGATGAAGGAAGACCTCTTCGTCCTCTTATTCATATTGAAAATGGAATCATTCCCACAGAAAAACTTCGCAATGCAAAAACATGGCGCGATTTATTCTTAGGAAATCTTCCTCATACTGCTTCTCATACTCTTTCAACAAATATTTTTACAGACCCACTCGCCAATGTTGAAGTCGTTGACTTAGAACTCTATGAAAAGACTCTTCTTCCTCATATTGGTTGTGTAGAATATGTAGACCCTTATGAACATAATGAAAGTTATGTCGCGGCGTTCCCTGAACAAGTTCTTCCTAGCACAAGCCATTTAGAAATCCATCCTTCCACCATGTTTGGTCTCATGACATCGATGATTCCTTATGCCAATCACAATCAAGGTGTGCGTAATCAACTCAGTTGTTCACAAAGCAAACAGGGTCTTTCTGTATTCGCAACAAATTTCAAAAATCGTTTTGATAATCAAACTCATATTCTTTGTTACAGTGAAGCACCACTTACAAGAACACTCTATTTTGACCATGTAGCCAATGGAAATATGGGGTATGGTCAGAATCTCATTTTAGCGATGGGATGTTTCTCAGGATACAATCAAGAAGATGGTATTGTCATGAATGCGGATGCTCTTCAACGTGGATTGTTTAACAGTATAGCTTATAGAAGTTATGAATGTTATGAAGAAGTGGATGAACAAGCCAAAGTAGAAATGAAAATTGGAAATCCTGCTAGAGTTCCTGCTTGGACTGCTCTAAGACCTGGATTAGATTATACAAAATTGGATGACCGAGGAATTATTCGTGAAGGTGTATATGTAGATGAAAATACTTGCCTTGTTGGTCGTTATATGCTTTCACAAGGAGGTGCTATTCGTGATGCTAGTCTTACTCCTCAAGTATGGACATCTGGTATTGTAGAAAAAGTGGCAGTTATGATTGATAACAATGGTAGAGCACTTGTCAAAGTTCGTATAACACAATACAGATTTCCTGAATTAGGAGACAAATTCTCCAATCGTCACGGTCAAAAAGGAACTATTGGTATGATGATTCGTGGACATGATATGCCTAGAACAGCAGATGGTCTTGTTCCTGATATGATTATGAATACTCATGCTATTCCTTCTCGTATGACCATCGCACAACTTTTGGAGGCTTTACTAGGTAAAGCAGCCAGTTTAGCTGGAGCCGTTGGAAATGCAACAACCTTTATGAATACAGGGTCTCCTCATGAAGCCATTGGAAAAGTGTTACGAGATGAGTTAGGTATGGAACCTATTGGTGAAGAACTTCTCTATGATGGAACAACTGGTGTGATGATTCCATCCACTATTTTTATGGGAAATGTTTACACGATGAGACTCAAACATATGGTGGAAGATAAATGGAATGCTCGTGGTGAAGGTAGAAGAGAACAACGCACACACTTACCTACAGGAGGTCGTGGAAACCAAGGTGGTCTTCGTATTGGTGAAATGGAACGTGATGCTATTGTAGGTCATGGTATTACATCTTTCGTGCGAGAAAGTTATATGAAACGTGCGGATGGAGCAGAGTTCATAGTTTGTAATGGATGCGGAACTATCCCTATTTATAATGAAAAAACTGGACTCTATATTTGTTCTATGTGTGATGGTCCTGTAAAATTCTATGGTGATAATGCGAATAACTTACAGATTGTTCCAACAACAAAACGCAGCAATGTTAGCTTTTCCAAGATTGAAATGCCCTATTCAGTCAAATTACTTGAACAAGAACTCTCTAGTTATATGAATATCAGTATGCGTTTCTTAACCAATGCTGACTTGAAAACTATTACACCTCCTCAATTGAAGAAGATGACTGCTGCAGAACAAGAATCAGCATTATCCAAAGAACTTCCTAGACGTCTCGTTTTGGAAACCAATGTTCCTGAATTCCGTGAGGATAGTGATGAAGAGACAGAAGAAGTCTTTCCTGAATCTGAAGAACAAGCAAAGAAAGAAGCAGCAGACAAACAACTTCCTGGAGCCATTGGAGCAGTCGTCGAAGGAGATATAGATGCTGAACAAATGGAGGTTCAATTGGAAGGTGGTCCAACTGGAACAACACCTTTGGAGCAGCAACAACAGCAACCTATTCCAACCAATACAACCAGTATAACATCCACAGCACCTATGGCTCCTCCTGGAACAGCACCTTATCTTGTGGTGCCTCTTCCTTCTACTGCAGCACAAGCGTATGCGGGGCCACAAGCCTTCACAGGACCTCAAGGATTTGGTCAACCACAGACAGAAACAAGACAAATTATTGTGAATACTGCAGGACCAGCCAATGTCCTACAAACAGGAATACCCGGTTCTGGACCACTTATTAGTGTAGATACTTCTGAAAATGCTCTCAGAGCACAAGGATTTAATCCAGCAACACAACCTACAAACACACCGCGTAGCAGAAGTAATTCTCCACGACGTGCTGAAGGTGGTGGAACACCAGCACCAACTTATGGAGGAAATGTAAAAGTGAATGTAGTAAAAAGTTAGGTTTAAAAATTGACAAATGATAACTATTCAGTGTAGGTAGAATGAGTGTTGAAGATATTGACATTTTGTATAGAAGTCGTCTTACACTTCTAAACATTTTGAAAGAAGAAGGATATGATACATCCTCTTATGATAAGTTCGGTCCTTGGGAAATTTCCGCGATGGCGGTTGGAAATCGTTCTTTGAATATGGAAGTTCACAAAACACAATCTACTGAAGATTCACCTTATACCACCTGCTTAGTGTATTATTCTTTACAAAAACTCAAACAAAGGCTTCCAGGATTTATCAGTGATATTATCGATTTAGCAAGAAATCCTGCAAAAACAGAAATTATTGTGATTGTTCTTGAAGATGTTGGTGAAGTCTTCCATAAAGAAGCCTTTTCGGCACTCAAAAATAACAATCTTAAGATTCGTTTCTTCAAAGCTCACACGCTTGTCTATGACCCTCGTTCTCATATTCTTGTTCCGAAACACACAAAACTCTCGGCTTCCGAACATGCTGAGTTTATGAAATCCAATTACATCCGATCCAAATCGAATCTTCCAGTGATTCGCTTTCATGAAGACATGATTGCTCGCATTATGGGTCTTGTTCCAAATGATATTGTGAAAATTACTCGTCCAAGTCCATCGGCTGGGTATTATGATGTATATCGTGTTTGTATGCCTTAGTTAGAAGATGTCCTGTTCATCAGCCATTGAAGGAAGAGTAAATTCTACACCTTCTTTTACAACTTGGAAAAATCAAACCACAACGGATTTGAATACCCTATCATCTAGTGCTACTGCTAATCCATCCACATTATCATCCATAGAATCCGATATTTTTTCAACTATTGAATGTACACGAAGTAAGATTGCAACTCTTAGACAATCGCCTTCCAATGTTTCCACTTTACAAGAAAAAATTGTGGCTATTCAAAGTGATTTGAAAACCAAACAAGCACAATTTGATGTGGCTAAGGAACGAGCACTCTCTATCTCACACCCTGAAGAAAAAGCATCCAAATACGAAGGTTGGTTTCCTTTGAATCGTCCTATGCAATCTACAAGTCTTTTTATCTTAATTGGATTCTCGATTTTCTTTACACTTTTCTTTTTTGGTATGCTTATGAGTTTACTTGGTTTCCAAATTCGTCTTTCTTGGATACTTCCGAGCATAGGAACACCCGGTCCCCAAACAGGTTGGTTAGGAATGTTGAGAAGTTGGGTCAATCCATTGACCATTGCAGCCTTCGTGGCGTTAGTCATTACAAGTGGATTCCTTATTTCCATGGGAACAAAGTAAGAATATACAACAGGAATGGATACCAGTTGCCCCAAAAAATCATTAGAATCTGTTGAAGAGGCTGAAATGCCTTTTGAAGAGACTACAGGAACCTTTTTGACCCCCAATTTGGAACGTACAAAGGATGGAATCATTACAGAAGCCCAATTTGATAAACTTTTCAAACGAGCAAAAGAAGCAG
>JACCDJ010321511.1_pt1 | contig 11832 bp, 29 predicted proteins | sample 7444481 | NCBI WGS metagenome assembly JACCDJ01 (sample SAMN15323435, study PRJNA562643) | freshwater metagenome | isolation source: river surface water | place: USA:Blue River Watershed | collected 2017-08-15 | reverse complement strand
TTCCACAAATTATTAAAGAAGTAAAAGGCAAAGAATATAATCCGTTTACAGAACAACCAATGCAGCAAATGGCACCAGGCACTGTGCAAACTATAAACACTGTAAAACCAAAGGAGGTTGTATCCATGCCTAATAATAAAACCAGTAGAACTGTTATTGCAAATACTTTAAAAGCTGCTAGAGAATTAGAAAACGATGGCTACTACATGGAAGCTGACTTGTCCACTTTTATTGCCCTTGAACTTACAAAAATGACCAGATGATCGATTTCGCCCGACCCAAGCACCGCAGGTAGAATACAGGCAAATCCAAAATCAATCGAAATAATTAGAAACATCATAAGAACAAAATTCTAAATTATTCCTATAAGGCATACCATAGTGGTCCAAACATACCTCATAAACATACAATAGCCACTTGCCCTCTTTTTTAATTAAATCAAAATCATAATCCATGTTACCAAACATCAAACTCTCAAACGGCAAACTGCTCTTACAATAATCCAAAAACTCAACCTCAAACAATTGCAACACAGATAACATAATAAAAACCCCTATAGATAATTATCTAACTTGAAAAGGTAATTACATAGTATAAACAAAAATAATACACTATGGACGAACTAATTCTTAAAGCATGCGACATTCTAGACCAATTAGGCAAAGAAAAACTATCAGACCAAATCTTCCAAAAATTTGCAAAGAAATACAATGCTCCTAGAGGCAAAATGAAATCAAGATGGAGCACCAAATACAAGAAATCAATCGACTGCAATAACCCAAAAGGATTCAGCCAAAAGAATTACTGTAAACGAAAAAAGAGGGGCGGACATTACAAGTCCGATAAATAATCATGTGGTATAGAATAGCACAAACCAAACCTAATGTCCTTCTAATAGAATGGAAAACAGGAACAAATGAAAAGAAAGGTCTATGGGAAATAACAGAAGAAGACCTTGCCCCCTTAAAGAAAATTTGTAACCTTGATTACATTAGAACAGAATCCATGACAGAAACACAACTTGCAGAAAAATGCAAAAACCAAGACTACCTCATGCTCAACATGGACTTCCTTCCATCTTACCCAAATAAAATGGAAAAACTAACAGAGAAATTCTATAACAATAAAAACATTAAAAATCTTAAAGGCATAAATGTCGACATGACAGACGCAGACTTCTTTAGTCCAGAAGAATGCAAAAAAAGAAACATAATACTACAAACATGCCCTGATGCAGTAACACAAAGCGTGGCAGAATCAACAATAACTGAAATTCTATTACACTCCAGACAAAGACACCTAGCCTATAATGACCAAATTAATAAAGATGATGTAGAATGCCGAAAAGGAATTAATTTAGAGGGCAAAACAGCTGGAATCATAGGCTACGGACACATAGGCAAAACAGTGGCTGACATACTAAGAGGATTCGGAATGAATGTTCTAGTAAATGATGTAAACACAAACTTAGGCATGGAAATTACACCACTAAAAACAATGTTCAAAAATGCTGATGTAATCTCAATACACATACCAGCAATAGAAAATAATTCCACTAATAAATCTAATGAGTCACTAATAGATAAATCATTACTAAACCTCTGTAAAGGCACAATTCTTATCAATCTAGCCACTGATATTATAGTAGATACCAATGACCTTATAGATGCTTTAAAATCCAATAAAATAACAGGATACTCAGTAGAGCCAGGACGAGAAATTACAAACAAATTGAAACAATACCCACAAGTACATATTAGTCCATGCTCCTATGACTCCGACGAATCAAGAAATAATGTAAAAACAACATGGATAAATAATATGATCTCAGCAATCAAAGGACATCCAGAAAATGTCTGGAAAGGATCCATTAAATAAGTAGAGGTACCAATTTCTCAAAAAGGGTACCTAAAATTTAACCACCCCCCCTATGTTCTATAAATAATAGGGGGCTTTATTTTAAATCAATAACATCCTTCAAATACTCACCCTCTTTTAAAATTATCTTTTTACAATAGGTGAGCTCATCTAATTCATCAATAATTTTATTCCAACGCAACATCATTGTGCCGATAAAATCATAAGGGTTTTCTCTTTCAATATATCTATCCAAATATTCATTCCTAAGTTCTCTTTCGGGATAAACAAGAGTAATGTCATAACCCTCTTTATTTAAAAGCTCTAAACCATCAGGGTCAGTGGAGAGAAAAATGTAATCCACTTTGCCATAATGCTTTTTGACATCCCGAATAAACTCTTTTATCAAACCCTTATTCTTATATTGCCAAAATTCAACTTCCACTGCCTTATACTTTGAATTATTACAAATGAAAGTTTTACCACTGCCACAAAACCCAGCACATAAAACAGTGGGGCGGGGAGATTTTCTTTTATTCATACACTATGATCGTATTATTTTAGTTAAGGTACTAATTTCTAGAATAGGGTACCTTAAAATTTACCCTCCCCCCCCCTATCCTATTTTTGCGGGCGATTTTTTCATGACCCCCTTTTATTCGTTGGGCAGATCCTCCTGCAGATCCTTGGGCGGATAAGTGGGCGATTCGTTGGGCGGATAAGTGGGCGGATAGAAAATAAATTGGGGGGCTAAATTAGTGAAGGTACTAATTTCCAGAAAAGGGTACCTAAAAATTAAGTACCCCCCCCTATGTTTCTAAATAAAAAAATGGGAATAAATTTAAAATAAAAAATGGGGGCCTAGCGCTTTCAATGGGAGTCACAAAAAAATGGGGGTGAGGAAACCCCCTTCCTTATGGTACCTTAATTAAGACCCTCCCCCCCCCCTGTTTCTATAGTAAAATGCTATACAGTAGTGTATGTAATAGTACTATGTATGCTATGTATTGCTTATTATTAATGTATGTATGCTATTATGCTAATAATAACAATAAAAGCCTTATACTGATCGTATAGGCTTTTATTAATAAACTATGGGTTCCATTGCCAGTATGGCTGGAACCGGTGAGCAAACAGCAGACGTTGGGGCTTGATGGTGAGAATCCAGCAGTCAGTTCGGGTTTGCAGAACGTATTGGCGACCGTTTCGGATGGTTCGGCGGGAAAAAGAAAGGTGCTTCATACTATTATAGTTGCTCCGTGTTGATTTAGTATAGTTTTTAGTCTATCTGCTTGCCAAACACATAACAGCAGAGCAGACCGTAACCAATACTGAAGATGCCAGCGGTGACACATAATACGATAATTTCCATACTATTATAGATTCCCTTGACAGTTTTAGTATAAATTTGAACCCCGGCTGTGGCGAAGGCTGGCAAAGCCTTATTGGGTCAACGGTACTGGCGCTGACCCATCCCTGATACACGAACTAAAATCGACTTCATTACTTCACCGATAATAATTAATGGCAACACTACCGCCAAAAACACTGGCACAATAACAATCGCAAATGGAGCGACTCCGATAGCCTTCCCGACTTTCCAGTCGAACCCATAAACCAGAACGTAAACTAAAAATGAAGAGAGAGCGCAACCCAAAAAGACGGAGAGTGAGATTTCAATGATTTCGTTCATACTATTATAGATTATCCTTTAGTTTTTAGTGTAGATTTAGAAGCGGAAGGTGCGGCGCGCTTTTTTGTAATACGAAACAGCCTTCATGGCGGATGTAAAAACTACGATAGCAAAAGCAATAAAAGCAATCATACTATTATAGATGCCCCCTTTTTATTTAGTATGGAATTTTGATCCCCGCAGGGGCGGAACCTAGCAAAGCCTTAGTGGAAAAGCCTGCCTTTGGCGAATGCACGAGCGGATTTGATTTTGGGGAACCAAGCCAGCCAAGCGCCATCAAGAGCGACGATGTATCCACCCTGGGATGCTTTGTTTATTGTAATCATACTACTATAGGATTCTTTCTGAGTTTTAGTATAGTTTTAAAAGGGCCGATTAATAACCACACATTAGGCGGTGGTTATAGTCGGCAACATCGCATGGGTCGGGTGTCGCGTCATAGTCACTGTTCAGGCGGGAGAAGGCGGATGCGTCGAAGGTGTCGTTGAAAATGTCGTTGTTTTGCATACTATTATAGGCCCCCAAATAAAATTTAGTGTAGATTAGGAAGATTGATTGAAAGTGTACTTTTCAATGGCTTCAGCGATGTGGAAAAAAATCATGGACACTACGCCAATAAAACTCAGAAAGATAGTGACCAGCAAAAATGGCACAAAGAAGAAGTTGGCAATGATTTCGTGAACTGTCATACTATTAAAGAACCTCTTTTTATTTTTAGTATAAAAATCGATCGCCCCCAGAGGGGGTATGTAGCAAAGCCTTATTCTAGCTTTGTTTGATGTGTTTATTTATGAGGAGTCTTGCTCCCCATGGGGTGGCAGACCACCCAATCACCTGCCCGTTGAGCAGGAGGTTGAAACCAGTTGATGTAGATTTTTCGATTGTGTATTTCATACTATTATAGATTTCCTTTTTGTATTTAGTATAGATTTTAGGGGGCTGATCAGCAGATCAGAAATCCCAACTTTCTTGATCACGCTCCCAGTCAGCGGTAGCGCAATCTATCGCTTCCTCAACGGACATTTCCCCCTTCTCAACGTCACGGAGATAAATCTCCACCAGTTTGAGGAACTGTCGATCAGACTGTTGAGGATCGAAGGTGAGTTCGGCGGAGTATTTGGTGATTAGTGTTTGCATACTAGTATAGATCCTATCAGCAGTTTTAGTATAGATCTTGGGTCGGCCCCAGCCCCGGGGGCTGGCAAAGCCTAATCGTGCATCGCGGCTGCGGAGTGCAGGATGTAACCGAGGTCTTCCTGCGGGGAGCCGTTGAGAACTCCCGGAGCCGCATTCTTCAAGCGGGTGATTTCATTCTCGGAAGGAATCCTGCCGGGCATTATGCCCCGGTAGAGAAGAACCTTGTTCCACATCGAGACTGCCCATTCGGCTTGCTCGGCAGTGAAGGTGAAGTAGATGTCGTTTTGAAAAATGAGGTCTTGCATACTAGTAAAGGGGGCGATTGACTTTTTAGTATAAAACGGGGCCTGAGGGAGTGATTAGCAAAGCCTTATTGCTCTGCAACCACCTCTGTTTTACCAGAATACAAAGCGGCTTGTTTTTCAGCCTCTTCGATGCAGTTGAGAACTGAATCGAGTGAAGATTCATAACCTGGCTTGACTTCAATAATGCCATCATCAACTAACCTTTGAAGTTTTTTGATAGAACCTTGAAGCCATCCAATCTGGAATGACATCTCACTGATGCGGTCTTGAGATTGGAGGTAGCGGTCGAGATAGTAGTTATTGAAGTTTTCCATACTAGTATAGGTGATAGATTTTATTTTAGTATAGATTTTTTTGGGGGCTGTCCCGGCTATTAGCAAAGTCTTATTTTGCTAATAGCGGTCTAATGAATCCTAAGTAAAGATAACCTGCTAAAATACCAATAATAATGACTATTTGTGCCATAATAACCCCCTTTTAGTTGATTCTGTCGCTATGGCATACCATAACATTCCCATAAATCGAACGATGTGCAATCATTGATGCAGTTAGGTTGAGAATAGGGTCTCCGAAGAGCAAAGCCTCCTCATCACAAACCAAAATCAGGTCGTTTTTGCAGTAAACGAGTTCAAAGTAATCAATGCCGAGTGTTTCCTTGACTTGAGCGATGTCAAAGTAATCTTTGGAATCAATCTGCTTTTCAGGCTTGAGAGTGACCTCCGAGCCGTCAGTCATCAGGCAGAGACCGAGGGGAGCGTTGGAGGCGATGTTGGAGAGGGTTTGAATGAGTTCCATACTAGTATAGGGCTGGTTTAGGTTTTTAGTATAAAAGTGGGGCCGGGGGCTGTCCCGATGGTTGACAAAGTCTTATTCTGCTTAAGAGCAGTCATGCACCACGATTGTGGTGACACCCACCGCTTGGGCGAGTTCCTCCGCTTCACGGCGTGAGAAGTGGTACTTCTCATGCTCATACATCACGGCGTTGTTGTTTTCAACCCACTCCCGCACCATCTGATACGCCTCGTAGTATCTATAGGTCTCCAGCCAATCAGGCATGAGGGTGTCGAAGAGGTCGCCGATGTTGATGAAGGTGAAGTTAGTGGTTTCCATACTAGTAAAGGTCGCAGATAAAGTTTTAGTATAAATTATGCCGGGGGCTGGGGGCGAACCTAGCAAAGTGTTAATCTAGGCTGATGGTACAACATGAATAAATCACGTTGTATTCTTGGCGGTCATAAACCTGTTTGTTGCTAAGTTGATAATAAATCTCAACTGGCTGGCGAACTTCCACCAGATTATGGTTAAGGGCGAGGTCTTCTGCCAGATTTATGGCATCTTCGCGCGACTGGTAACCTTTAGGAGTGTAGGTGTAATCGTCACCTACCACAAACACGCGGTACATGTCGAGTGGCTTGGAGATGATGTTTGAAGAGTTGTGGCTTGCGAAGAGTTTTTCCATACTACTAAAGGTGATAAATAAGATTTTAGTATAAATTTTGGGGGCGCCAGACCCGAGGGTCAGCAAAGCCTTATTATTATAGATTAGCGATAACGAGGACCCATGAAATCTCTACCCATCATTCGGGCACGGTCTTCAGGGTCAAGGTCATCATCCCAATCACCATCTGGTGCAGGCTTGAATCTAGCAGGGCGAACATTGGCGTAATCGCCTTGAGCATTTATGCTCTTGAAAGAACTAGGACATTTAGGAAGATTGTATTGATTATTCATACTACTATAGATGCCCCCTTTTATTTTAGTATAAAATCTGGGCAGGGGCCGAACCTAGCAAAGTCTTATTTTTGCTCCATTCCCTGCAAGGGTTCGGTTGCTCTTTCTCTGTCCCACTTTTCATATTCTCTGCGTTGCTTTTCTTCTTCACTGAACATAATGTAAGAAAAGAAAGCGAGTGCATAAAGTGCCATTGCAATTCCAAAGCACTTGTCTGCCATGTTGAAAGTAACGGATTTTGATGCTTCAGCAACGCCAGTGATTACCCATTCAATTGTTCCGCCAAGAATTCCGAGTGTAGGAAATCCAATAAGAAAAATCGTGGCAGTGTAGGAAAGAATTTTATGCCCAAGGAACTTCATGAGTCCAATGCAGACAGCGATTGCGAGAGCGAAGTAACCAAGTCCGATGAAGATTTCCATTAAGCGGGCAGTGATTGTATTCATACTATTATAGTCGTACCTTTTTAATTTAGTATAGATTTTGGGCGGCCCCAGGCCGGGAGTTCCGCAAAGTGTTATTCTTCGCGGTTGCGGTGCTTTGGATGCCGCTTGTACTCCTTGCCACTCTTGTAAGTGGTGGAACGACCCCAAGGTCGCTCAGATGCAGGAATGGAAGAGGTTTGGCGAGCCTTCTCAATCTCGCGACGGGTAATGGTGATGGTTTTCATACTAGTATAGACCCCTTATTAGATTTTAGTATAAACTGGAGCATTGAATGTATCTGACATGATGTGTCTGCCAGAAATAGAGCAATCAAACGACATATTGAAAGTGATACCTACCACATTATTAAAGTTTTTGATAATACAATCTGAAACTTTAGGCGTGATGATATCAATCAGTTGCAAAGTGTTTTGAAACTCAGTTTCATTTGTCAGGTCGCTCAATGGCGTATCGAATGGGTCAAGATTCTCACTAAAACTGAGGAATCCAAAATAACTATTTGGCAGTTCAACATCGACGAATACAGACTTGAGAGTAACCATTTGAGTTCACCTTAACTTTCTTACATTAATAAAGGGGGATAGATTCTTTTTAGTATAGAATTTTTGGGGGGCCTGTGGGGTAGGTGAGCAAAGCCTTATTCGGCTTTACTCGTATGATTCCCAGTACCCAAAGTCGGCTCCATCACCGGGATGCGAACCAAAGTACTGGTTTTCGGGCGACAGTTGGTCGAGCGCATCAAACAGAGACACAATAATCTCCTGAGCATCCAACTCAACCGAATCGACGTATGCACTGCCGTAATCGTCAGCGTTCAGTTCGTGGAACTCAACAGCATCAGCAACTAGAGTGCGATACTCGGATACGATGTCCTGCTGGAAGTCGAGCAAGGTTTGACCCTCATTCTCAAAACGAACCTGAATGGTGTCAAGGGCAATGCTGAGATAGTTAGCCAATCGTGGCAACAGGTCAACAGAGCGAAGGGTGCCGTAGGAGCAAGCGCCGAGGGAGTCGATTTCGTTTGATTGAAGAATGAAAGTTTCCATACTAGTATAGGGCAGGTTCTAGTTTTTAGTATAGATTTTTTTGGGGGCAGGGGTGGCGATGAGCAAAGGCTTAATATAGCCCGTGCTCATTTTCGATGATTTCTTCTGCAAGTTCTTTTAGAACTTTCTTTGATTTATCATAACCACAAAAATCATTGTCAATAAAAAGATTCCAGCCACCACGGGCGGAGGGTCGGATTTCAACTTTAGGGTTCATTTTATTTTCCTTATGAAAGTTCTGCCAGCATTTCGTCGAGTTCATTGATGTCCAAATCTGGGTCATCAAAAGAGATGTTGTCACAAGTCTCGGTTAAGCCAAAGGACTCAAGGGCATTTTTACACATTTGCCAAGAATCAAAACGCTTGACCAAGTTATACAAACCTTCATCGCTGGTGAGGAACATCGAAACGTTCCAAGTGGCGTAGTTTGCGTATCCGTTGTAAGTTGTTTCCATACTAGTATAGATGTCCGAGATTTATTTAGTATAGTTTCGCCCCCTGTCGGAGAACCTAGCAAAGGCTTGTTCTGAACAGGTCATACTTCATTCTACCCTGTTCATCCGACCCGTAGTAGTCGAGAATATACAACTTATCTGGCGAACCACTACGGGTGTACTCAAAAGTCATAGTGAGAGTTTCGATAGGAAATCCCTTAAACTCATTCTGTGCTTGTTCAAACATCATTTTGAAGATTTCCTTCAATCGGCTCTCTGATACTGCCTCAACGGTTTTATTTGGAACACTGGCAATGACAGGGTCTGGCAGGAATGAAACAGTACCAGAGAGGGCTACATTCTTGATGAGGAAAGTTTCAGTATTCATACTACTATAGAAGCCCCCTTTTTATTTAGTATAGATTTGGGGTGCCTGCAGCGACGGAACTTGGCAAAGTGTTAATTATGCCATTAGAGGCGATAAATAGTCATCTTTACCGCATCTATCACACTTTCCGTCATTATCTGTGTCATAACCGTAGCACCATTGACACTTTACGACATTATTGCGTACATCATTTTCGATAGCAATAACATCTGACTGCATTACACGCAATCCATGTTCGGTTACACCTTCAATAGCAACAGTATTGAACTGGTCAGAAAAAAGGTGCGTGGTATCCACTTCCAACCACTGACCCTGAATCATGCGGAGTTTATCAGCAAAAGCCGCATTATGAAGCATATTCTGCGAATGACGATTGTGGCGGTAGCAACGGGCGATGTAGTTAGCACAAGCGTTTGGATGGATTTGGATTTTCATTGCAGTATTCATACTATTAAAGAATCCCCCTTTTTATTTAGTATAGATTTTTTGGGGGCTGGGCCGGAAACTGGCAAAGTCTTATTTTAGCAAACCCAGACTTCACCTTCCTTGTCAAAACCAACCGTGAGTGCGCACACGTTTTCAGGAGTGCTGACATTGGCATAATCAACATCTAGAATGAGCGACTCAAAGTTGTAGGCGCAAAACTGCTTTTTGATGTGTTCGAACATGAAATCTACGTGTTCACCAAGTTTCTCGAAGGAGCAGGGCGAAACGTGCTGATTAGGCACTTGAGCAACCACAGGGAGCGAGCGTCCTGCGAGGGTTCCTTCGAGCTTGACATTGGTGATTAGAAAGAGTTCGTTATTCATACTATTATAGAAGCTCTCTTTTTATTTAGTATAGATTTTGGGAGGGCCCAGGGTCAGAACCCAGCAAAGCCTTACCAGCCTTGCTCTGCTTGACGGGCGCAGATATCGCACTGATAGCCCTTCGCACGGTCTGCTGGCGTCAGCATATTGGGGCGCTGACAGGTTGGGCAGGGCAGGTTCCGTGGATTACCCTTTGTAGCCGCCCTCAAAGCAGAGCCGCTACGAGCAAAGCGAGTGCCATCGTGCGCGTCAAATGGGTCGTCGTCGAAGTCGAAGTCATCATCGTAGTAGTTCATACTATTATAGAAGCCCCCTTTTTATTTAGTATAGAATTTTTGGGGGCCCTGTGGTGGAATCTGGCAAAGTCTTATTCTTCATATTCTTCATTGCATGAATCATAAGACACTACTTTTTCCACTTCTACATACAACTCCCAATCGTCACAGCAGAAGTCATTGAGTATGTCATAAGCCATATTTATAGCATCACCAGGGTAATAGCACTTTTCTCCTCTTTTGGCTTGATACTCTGGAGTATCATATATCTCAGCAACTCCATCTTCATTGCTAAAAGAAGAAAATGATTCAAGGTATTCTTTTTTACCCCAGCCTGCTCTTTTGACTTTTACATTGCCGTTGCGTAATAATGATAATGCTTCTAATCCAGTCATTTGATTTCTCCTTCTATTATAGCCATCCACTTTTTATTTAGTGTAAATTATTTGGGGCTAATAATCTCAGAGATCCTAAGAGTATTCACATAGGATTTTGTTTTTTATTCTTTTAGGTAGTTCTACATCCTCGACAAAACCTATCAAGATTTTTCTTGGATGCCAAACCAAATTTCTTTCTTCTTGGTTAGTTTTCCATTCAAAAACAGTAAAATCCCACTCGCCTGATAAATTACTATAGGTATGTTTTATTAAAAATGCCTCACCATCACTTGAAGGAAATACACCATCAATGAAGAGTTCTTTACCGAATGAAACGATAAAATAATCTTTATTGTAAAATATTTCCCTGCCTGTATTTGTTTTTGGATTATAAATCCAATACTTTGGTTTTTGCATATTATTATAGATTCAATTATTTATTTTAGCATAGATTTTTGGGTCTGGCCGGATGGCTGGCAAAGTCTTATTACCAGCCCTTTATTATCCTATTTCGCCAACAATGCCGACCATTACAGTTCCATCATCGTGAATAAGAGTATCTACAAACTCTGCTTCTACTTCTGTGTTGAATCGTTCTGATTCAATAACCACTTTTACCTCAACATCTCCGATTTTGCCTTTGATTGTCTCAAGTTTTTCAATAAGTTGTACTACAGTCATTTGTTTTACTCCTAAATCTTCAAAGTTTTTTCATTTTGGATGTACTTAGCCTTGATAGGGTCAGTTTCAACCCAATCACAGTATCCAGTTTCTGCAACAGTGTATCGGATGGTGTCATTCATGAATGCTTCGACACAACCCGGCTTAAGGAATCGACCTGGCAGATGGTTACTGATGAACATAACCAATGAACACAGGTATTGCTTGGAAACTTCATCTGCATGAGCAACAGCACCCACCAGATTATTCTCAAGAACACGCTCCATGAAATCACCGGGGTGAATGCCATGCTCAAGGAACCGCTCCAGAGACTTGACATGATTCACTGGCAAGAAGCGGTAGTGGGTGTTTTCTAGGTTGTAGTTTCCAATAGTATTCATACTACTATAGAAGTTCCCTTTTATTTTAGTATAGTTTTGGGGCTGGGGGTTGGGCTAGCAAAGCCTTATTTCGCTAGTACTACCGGCTTGACGGTCTCAATCACGTTGAAAATTTCGCTGTTCATTTTCTGGCGGATGCCTACGACAACTTGCCATTGCTTGGCTTTGAGCACATCCATATCAAGGTCTTGGAACTGCTGGCTGGTCATACGTCCAACCATGCCATCAAGCAAGATTGTCAACTTAGCCTTGTCGTTGCCGTAGTAGGTTTTG